>Ga0247833_1001378_pt1 | contig 39625 bp, 29 predicted proteins | sample LaCruzMarch2015__7_FD_187117 | JGI IMG/M metagenome (GOLD analysis project Ga0247833, IMG submission 187117) | Freshwater microbial communities from meromictic Lake La Cruz, Castile-La Mancha, Spain - LaCruzMarch2015_8m | ecosystem: Environmental > Aquatic > Freshwater > Lake | place: Spain...
GTTTGTGTGACAGTCGGTGTACGAGTAGGTGTGGGCGTGAGTGTCTTAGTTAGTGTGTTGGTGGGTGTTTGTGTGACAGTCGGTGTACGAGTAGGTGTGAGCGTGAGTGTCTTAGTTAGTGTGTTGGTGGGTGTTTGTGTGGGTGTACGAGTAGGTGTGGGCGTCTGGGAGGATGTTATTGAAGGTGTAGGTGTGCTAGATGAAGTTGGCGACGGAGTCACATTTACGCTTGTTTGAGAAATTGTTACTGAAGGTGTAAGTGTTTGCGTTTTTGTCTGTGTTGGTGTAGAAGTAGATGTAACTGTAATTGTAGGCGTTGGTGTTGTTGTAGGTGTTAATGTCGGTGTAGGAGTTGCCGTGGGAGTAGGAGACGGTAATACCGGTACTATTGGTATTAACCCTTTATTCTTATTAACTTTAAAAACAAATTTTGACATTGTAATATTTAGTTGAGTGTTATAACCTGATCTGGGTCAGGAAAATTTGTTATTTCCGCTTTTAAAATATTGAGAAGATTCACTTGGATGTTGTATATTTTCTCTAATGCGCGGTTCACTATATTATTTGCAAATATTTCGTTGGCACCTATGAAAAAAGTAATATCTTGTTGAAAGAAGATTAATTCAAGTTCAGCTGGTAGTAGGTATCTTGTGCCTCTAAACGTAATATTACCTTGCCTGTCGCGCGCAGCAATGTATTTGCCTATAATTTCATCCCTTAATCTCATGTGATTAATAATTAATTTGGATAAATTTTTATTAAACACCCAGTTTTGTATGTATTCCTCTTTGTTGAACATCATGTCGTCAAAATTATATATATCGAAATCTTTAACAGCCAGAATATCAAATAAATTTAAATTGTCATAAAAATAGCCTAGCTTGCCAGTATTACCTGACACCGAGAATATTAAATTATAATCACTGGCACCATCTAGTGAGGGTGCTGAGCCAAATGCAGTGAGCCTGTCTGCGGGAACGTCGTAATTGTACAGATACAACAAGTATTTGCCTACAGTATTATAGGGGTTATTAACTAATTTTTTAAAAACGTTTTTATTTGTAAGAAGATAGAATATATTGGTGTCAGACTGTGAGAATATTATCTTTTTTAAATATTCGTCATTATCTAGAATAGAAGTAAAATCAAATATGCTCTTATCTGAAATGCTGTTGTTGTACCTAAAAAGCTTCTTGCTCTCTGTTAATACATATATGTTTCCATTTGTATCAGCACTTATATCCACAGGAAATGCAGAGAGAAAATCCACATAAAGACGGTAGGTTGCTACCCAATTTAAATTGAGATCGTATTTCTTAATACTGCTGTTGCCTGAATCCAGGACAAAAAGATCTTTACCATCTGTTGTCAGTGATAACGGGTTATTGAATTCTGTCTTTGAGAGAAAGCTACCAAAATTACCAACTGAATCGACATAGAACAATCTGTTTTCTGTTACATTATTGCCTGTAGTAAATCCAGAAGCGTCATACTTTGAGAGCCTATTCAGCTTGGAATCGAGTACATATAAATAATCTTGTGCAACTGCAAAAGCGGTTATATTGGAATAATACACACCATATCCAAGCTCCACATCAGATTGTGTGAATATATTGTCAATATATGATGCATATGAATCAAAATTAAACGCTCTTATGGTTGTACCGTTTGTTGTGAAGGCGGTATATTGATTTCTGTCTTTATTTTTTACCATTGTCATGGTATTGGTGCGATCTGTGCCAGCCAATGGCGTGTCATTGGAGATGGAGATGAATTGACTGGTACTTAGATTTCTTTGCCATGTGAAAATATTTGAGCCTGCAGATACACCAGCAATGGCAGTGGAAGAAATGGGAATTACATTGGATGCAAGGTTGCAATTTTTATACAGATATAGGTAATTGTCATACAGATGTTTGAACTTTAAATTTAAAAGACTGCTTGTTGCTGTATCATTGGATTGAATGCGTATGTCGTCAAAACTGTACGGCAGATTCAACTCAGCACCCAGATACCGGTCGTATATTAGATTTTGCTCCAAAAATGCTGCTGAAATATCCATCAGTTGCTCCATTTGATACTGTTAATTTTTGTATAAACTGGAGCGGTATTTTGAATAATCTTGAGCATACGCTGTTCTAATGCCACTCTCAAGCTTGGATCTGTGATGCTACTGTTTCGTATGATGAGGTTAAATAGAGTAGATTTTGATCCTGGTATGTTCATTTTAAAATATCTTTCTATTTCCTCTATATAATTACGCCTGCCACATGCAACATCAAAGCTTATATCTCTAATGTTCATGCTTTTGCGTGCATGCATGAGTATATCGAATGTGTATAACGGTGTATCATAAAGATAGAAGTTTTTTACTATGAAATCATCCACAAGGAATGATGTATTTTTGAGATATTTAAATAATGGCACGGAAAATGCATAGTTTGATGTGCCAATTAAGAACGGTCTGTGTACTATATTGCTAAACTTATATTTACGTGGTGAGAATTCGCTAAAGCCTTGTTGTTGTCCGTCAACAAAGAAATGCATGTAACCACCATCAGAGTCAAATCGCACAGCAAAATTGTGATAGCCCGTATCAAGAGCAGAAAGATTGAAAAGAATTTCTGCATCAACAGTATCATTGGAATCGAAGACATTTGTTAGTTTAGCTTTAATGTTAAGGTTTTTGTCGCTATACTTTTCCATGATAGCTGTTCTTAAGAAATTATCGTTAGTTAGATTAGCACATGTGTTTGCATTAGAATACCCGCTTGATTGCGTGGACGTGAATTTAGATACAAGTGTGCCATCTGGTAATAGTTGTTTGAATAATAATTTTCTATTGTCTGTTGTACTGCTTTTTACAATTAAAGCGTACTTATTATATTTACCGTTATCAAAATTTGCTGTAAAATTAATTTTATAATTTGTATATCCGGTATCATCAAATGCGCCAGATAGAATAAATTCGCGATTAGCAGTATATTTTGCAAATGAATTGTTATTATATAATATCCATAAATTATTATCAAAATCGAAATTAATATCTTCAATTTCTGTAGTAGAGCTAAATGCTGTGGTGATGGTTTGATACACATCAGAAACATCTATGTCTTTCCATCTCATGACAGTCTTGCTATCTGCTAGAAAATATATGTCATTATCAGAGCGTACCGCTTTAATGCCAGGTGTTAGATACATCTTATTGTTTTCTGGGTAATATGTGAGTGTTGTGCCTGTTTGCTCTGATACACTGTACGCTACAACACGAGGATATTTTGAACGCTGTGAAGTGATGTCTGTTATTTCATTTGATTTGAAATTTATAAGATTTATTTTTTTACCGCCAAAGCCACCATTGTTTAATAATACATATGCATATTCCTCGGTATAGTCGACACTTACAACACTGCCTATCTTATCGCCATTGGGAGTTGAAGATCTTCGGGTCTCGGCATACGCAAGATTGTATCGTCTCAACGTATTGTCTTCCATTAATAGATAAAAGTCATTTAATCCCTGTTGTCGTAACACAGCTTTTACATTTGCATTAAATGTAAGATAATTAAGTGAAACACCTTCAAGATTTGTAACCTTAATTGCACTTGGTGAAATAACAAACAGGGTGGGTGTAACAACATTTTGATTAAAAATACCAAAACCATCCCGGTCATAATTACCTATGAGCTGATATCCAAAGGGCGTTGACCAGTCGCGACTATACCCATCAAAGATTAATGTAAATTGATTAGAAGCTTGAATAGCTGATAGTGTTGATGTCGAGGCATACGTTTTTCCATTGAATGCATATTCTGTTGTGTTGGTACCAGCTGCATAAACATCTGACTCGTCATAATATTTGTAGTTAGCAAAATTCATACAAATTAAATCCTCTGAAAGTGATTTAATAAAGTTATTGACATCTTTTGGTCCATAGTGATGGTATGCATAGTATGTTCCTTTTTCAAATATTAAATCTGATGGTTTATCAAACACATCAACGTCTCCTAGCAAATCAGCAGCTTGAGCTTGCAAGCAATCAAATAATGAGATATATTTTATTGCAGTAAAATCTGATCCAGTTAATGCTGCCATAAATGGTATTGATTTGGGGTTGTAATATCTGTCCACCCATATAGGTTTTGTTTCGATATTAGGACTACCAGAGAGCCATGCGCATAAAAAGTCACCAGAGGTTTCTTCTTTGGTATCACCAAAATATGACGTGTACTTATAATCGGCTTTTTTCTTAAAAATTTTATCTGACTTAAGCGGGTGGTCGCCAGAATTGCACCAGCATCAACTAGTCCTGAGTCTTTGATATTAAGCTGTGCAAATGGATAAAAAATTTGAGGAATATGAAAATAGGTGATTTTATCGCGCTTTAAAATTATATTGGTCGTGTAACTTTCATAGTTTAATGCTATATTATCGTCACCGTAGCTTTGATTTGAACCGGTGAACATGTTTTGGTATTCTCTAAACTCTATATTATCTTCATTAAAAAACGGGTTGCCTCGTGATTGCTTGTTTTCTGCTGTGTTGGTGTTTTTAAGAGATATGATATTGAGATCTATACTGCTGCCTGAAACATTGAAGTATTCATTATGCAGTAAAAGATTGGATGAAATATTATTGTAACTTCGATCTGTGTTTACTAATTGTGAATTTGTTTTAAAATCCCGTTGGTAGCACAACCACGGATCATAGAGTTGTGTATCATTAGGAGCAACGTTGCGTGATTTTACTCTAAAGATAGAAGAAACAGAATAAGGCACTTGGGTGCCGGTGACCGGGTTCACTAAAGTTAATGCTTGCCCTTGAAAATTAAAAGTAACATACTTGGGTATATCATTTATGTTCTTAATTAAGATAATATAATTGTATGATCTGTCATAAATGTAATAAAATAATTGTGGGCTCAAGGCACCAATGGCATCCAGGCCGGCGTCTTTTGTAAACGACAAGTTGCCTGTGTAGTCAACAGTTAGATATCTTATGACGTTGTCGTTCTCATGTGATATTTTGCATAATTGTTCTGTTATCAATTCAATATCATAAAAATAATTATTAGCTATGTTGGCCAGTTCACCATTAACACGAATACTTGCAGGTAAGCGATCTGCCACCCCGAGCTCTTCAACAACCCAGAAACGCGCGGCTGGTGTGAGTGTACCTGCAGCATTTGCAGCTATGAAGGAAGAGAACCCTTCATCACCTAATTTCTTAAGATTATCTATATAAACAGCACTTGTGAGTAGATTTTTTTGTGTTAAAAACAAATTAGAAAAGTTATTTGCTTTAGTGTCATTAATATCTTTGAATGTTTCATTCAAGGGCACATTAATGCCTTGTTCTGAAAATACAACATCCTCGTTAAACTTGAGTCTATCATCATAGATGTATCTGGAAGTCAACCCTGTAAAATTTGTGGAGTCTAATGTTATAATGTCCATGATAATTATTTATTACTGCTGCAGATTAATGACAATTTCATTAGACTCCGGATAATAGCCTATTAATGCATGCGGTTCGCCGTTAACATGTGGGCAACTGCAATTGCCAAAGCGTGTGATCGATTCTTGTGCTTCAAGACTGGTTTGCAAGCTGTTAACCAATCCTGGAGCTCCTTCGTTTGCTCCTGGTGTCTTCTCTTCATACCCACCAAATTGCACCAAAGTTTTTATGGACAAATCGGACAATGTCAGATTGAGACCTGAATAAAAATACCCCACCATTAGTTCATTGCTAAGACCCGGATAGCTGTATCCTAGTGATCCTGGTGCAGAAGCGGATCTAAAATCGTTCTCCCAATGTGCTGAACTGGTGCCCGATCCTCCAGTGTTCTCTAGAGCTATCTTAGGTTTAGCAGCCCCAAGTATATTGTCATAAGCGGTACTAACCAAGGGATAATATGTGCTGGTAAGAAAATAATCTTGTGGATAATAGCTTGTAAAAGATGAAGACCAATATATGCCTATGCCCAGTGCATGGCCTAACTCGTGGGAGAGTACGTTTATCCAGTCTTGTGCACTAAATGCAGGATATCTGTTGTTAATGGACAGATTGAAAGCTATTGTGCCATAATCAACACGCGAAGGTTGAGTGACATAATAAAAGTTGAAGATGCCGCAACTAGCTATTGTATTCGATGCTGGGTCATTATACAGAGAATAGTTATTTAACTCTATACCATTGAATGAAGGTAATATGGCTATTAACATATCTCTATATTCAGGATTCATGCGTATGTAAGTCTCCCATCTGTCAACTGCTGCATTTAAATATGTTAAGAACGGTTCAGATACTTTGCCTATGAAAGAAAATCTATCAAAAAGAAATTCGTTTGGAACAGGAACAGATGGCGTCACTGAAGGGGTAGGTGTTGGCGTTGGTGTTGCAGAAGGTGTCACAGTGGGTGTTGGTGTTACGGTAGGTGTTATTGAAGGTGTTGGAGTTGGTGTAAAAACAATGTTGTTTGATGAAACTGTTTGACTGGAAGTTGCGCTTAGTAAGAGAAAATTACTCACATAGCTTGTGCCATCTGTATCAATTTCAAACACCTCAATACTCTTGGGAGCTTTATCAACACTACGTGTTAATTGTGATGTATTGATCAGATGAAAGTCGTCAAATTTAAAAATTGTATCTGGCAGTAATGTTAGCTTGAGGTTGAAAACGTTAAGTGAAAGATTGCCATTAACAACTGTAATGGTGGGGTAATATGTTGTCGACTCTAATGATTTGGGTGTGAAGATGTGCGAGACTATTGTTTCCTTAGGCGAACCGGGGTCCAGTACTGCCACATTATTTGATAATACGTTCTGTACTATGCCCTTCTCGATGTTTGTAATATTATAATCACCTTCAAAGTCGTACAATATTTTTATGACAGCATAGTACCGGTCGTCTATTGCAGATGGATTAATGGTAAGGGTTGTAATGCCTTTAAATATGCCCAAATCCACACTGAGCGTTGTGTTGTATATGGGGTAGCCCCAGGGAAAGAATAGCCCTCCATCAGCTGTGGCAGGATATACAAAGGAGCCGGTCGTTTCACTAAAAATGCTCCCTGTTGCAGTATCTGGATATACTATTGCAGATCCAAACACTGGGTCGACAAACAGATAGTGATTTATTATGGAAGGGTATTCTAGGAGCTGATAACTGGAAAGTACATAAGAAACAGAATTCACATTAATATTTACTAAGAAAGAGCAAATATACCCGGAAAACTAGTTTTCTTTTCTCAATTCTTTTGCATAATGCTCAAATCGATGGTGTTCAATGGGAGATAGTAACAGAAGCCCTGGTTTTATAAGGTTTTCTCTTGTTTTCTGGTATATATATGACATCCATGTCTGCTCAAATGGATGACCCCATTTCACATCTAAAAACATCTTCTTATTGCCGTCTCTAGATACTATTTGTGGCCAGTTACAATAATATATCTCACCTGTAATATAGGATAATCCTTCAACAGCACCCATATTTTTGAATTGTGTCTTAGGTGCACTTGGATCTAACCCTATTTTTGGTAGCTTAGGTTTGTTAGGCCAGTATTTCACGCGCACATCTTGTGGGACGTTGTACCAAGCCCATTGTGTGATATTATCACCAAAGAACTCTGTGAAGGATATCTTTAAGAAATCAAAATTTTCCTTATTCATTATTTTTAAGAGCTTATAGAATAAATTGTCAGTATATCTTGAGAACCCTGCACGACAAGAATGATTAGCAAGCTTGACATCACATAAATTCATATCATCCTCAAGAAAGATATAATATTTTGAATCTGTGGTCTCAAAATGCTCAGCAATAAACTGCCGGCCGCCACATATGCCAATATTTTCTTTTTTAATGTGTTCAAAATTATATTTTTTACAAATTTTTAAATACTCATCTGTAGTGCTCAGATCTGTGCTATTATCTAGCAAATAATTTGTTGTATCACTTATGAAGCCAGGTTGCAATGTATAAGACTCACAAAGTTTTTCAAATTGTGCAGGGGAATTGAAAGTAATAACATATAGATTTGTGCCGTTATATGCCTTGGAAGCAATTAAGAGTTCTTCAGGCTCATAGTTCTTTAAATCTTCAAAAAATTTACTTACAAGTCCATTGGACTCAATTGCGTGTCTTTGAAATAGTTCAGGTTTTTGATAAGACATTAGTGTAAAGATACTTTCCTCTGTGCCCATATACCCCTCTTCTAATGTGCAGCCTAACATGCCATAATACATGCCATTTGCTTCACTGATTGTGTCTTTGTGGCCACCAAAAAAACCTCCTCGACAAACATACTCAACATTGTCTACTTGAGCGAGCTCGTTCATTTTTTGACGTTCAAATCCATGTATTTCACCTCCATCTGTGTACGGAAAGGATAAGAATAAAAATTTCTTTACATAACTATCAAGCTTTTCAAGAACATGATCGTGATTAAAGTAACCTGGATGCACAGTACTAGTTAGACCACCATCAATCCAATATAGATAATCGCTATTAAAAGGATTGCGGATCTTCTCGTCATGCAACAAGAACATTTTTGACATGACCATAGGATTGTACAACTCCATGGTAGCCTGAGTGCTTTCACGAAGCCAGGATGCTTGCTTCAGCCAATCCTCCTGTTTTCTTATTTCCGATACTCTATTATAAAACGGAAACTGTGTACGAAAATCATCAATCTCTTTGATACGAATCTGTGTATTGTGAGATTCTCTGTTTTGTAGCACAATATCTTTATATCGCTCTTCTATGTAAACTACTAGATTATAATCTTTCAAAGCGCGCAGTAGCTCCGTAAATTTCATAATATAATGTGTGAATGGGCGTTTAAACCCCTCGCCTGCAGAGTCTCTACCCAGGTCAAAAATACCTGTGACTAAGGTAATATTATTTTTCATATATTTTTGTAAAGATCTTGTAGAAGCTGTCACCTTCTTCAGCTAGATAGCTGCACCTTTCTCTGGGTGCATAAAAATGCCATGTATAAAATTTATGCAAATCAAAAAACTCAGGGTGCGAGACGTTCATGCAGCTAAATATTGGCTCTTCTAACACATGTATATGCTTTTCTATGAAATAACTTAATATATGCCTGTAATGTTTGAAGAATTCTAAGAATACATCTTGCTTACCGCCAAATATTCCACCCACTAGATGTTCAGATATGGATGGAAATTCTTTGTCATAAAGTGTAGAAACACCTCTGTGTATCAAACTTGAGCACCCTTGAAAGGGAAGAGAGCAGAAGAAAAGCTTATTATTCTGCACTGTGGCTTCAATATTATTCCCTAATTTAGGACAAAAAATATTATTAGAATTTAGTGGATGGTATTGCGAGGCAGGTATATTTTGCATCAATTCAACACCGCCAACTCTTTCAGGTATAATGCCATGGTGTGTTAACCCGCTATCTATCCAAAAATAACAATCGCTGTTGAAATAATTTTTTTCTATGGCATCTTTGACCCAGTAAGCTTTACTGTAGCATAATGTTTCGTTTCTGTCATTAAGCGTTATAGTATTGAATATGGATTTCTTATATTCTGAAAATACAGAATGAAATTCAAAACGCTCTAGCTCCCATGGTATTACTTTATATTGCTTGCAGTAACGTGATATATACGAAGTTATATTATCCACATCCTTGGGGTCAGTATAGATAATAAGAGGGAATCCTAAATTAGCAATATTTCTAAGTGATGAGTCAAAAAAGTGTATACCTCGTCCACGACCGCCAAACAAATCTGTCAAACCATAACCATATATACCTGTAACAAATGTAGTCATTTCTTAACTTCAGATATGATTTTTTTCCATATGCTGTACTCCGAGCTATTAAACAGATTGTATTTGACTTGCTTGATGTTTTTCATTTTTTCAAAATAGATGTCGTCATTCAAATTATTAAGAATATTTATATTGCCTTCAACATCATCAATATGTTTGAGATGGATGAATGTACCTTCAATGTCTTTGAACTCTTCAATATTTGGCGCGCCACAATAAATAGGAACTGTATTAAAAAATAATACATCATAAAATTTCTCTGTAATATAATTTTTTTCTCTGGAATTCTCTATGGCTACAGAGAATTTGTATTTATCTAATGCAAGAAATTTGGAATGCACAGTTTTTTTAAGTTTTGTCGACTTGTAATCGCTGTATTCCCATAAAAACCCAAACACGTCAACATCTAATTCTCTTTGCAAAGCGGTCTCAGCTAGATGTACCCGTTTATCATATATATTACATCTATTAGTACCATCTAATGGGGAGACGGAGCGATATGTCACAACAAAGCTGGTTTTATTAGGTTTTTCAAAGTTATCATAACTTAGAATGTTGTCGACATCAAAAAATTCATCACCGTGACCACCATAAAACATGTAAGATCTATGTTCAATAAATTCGTCATAATTACCGAAGAGATCTTTGGAAGTGCAATACACTCTGTTGCTCTTTTTATATGCTTCCTTGTCCCAATTTTGTGACCAGTGAGGCTCTTGGAAAAAGAATATGGTATGATCTTTATCAGTCTTTAATGTTTCTTTTGTGAATCCGAAAACAATGGCGTAATCATAATCCTCACCAGTAACCAACTCAATGTCACTGTCATTGAAATGACTTCCAATGAACTGCTTTTTCATTCTTTCTGTTGCATAATGTGAGCAAGTCCACCAAGGAAAAAGTTTTATTTTCATACTAATTTATGTTTATTGTCCATGAAGTGCTTTTCATATGGATATTGTTTTTCGGTTGGTTTCAACATTGCAGCTGGTGCATCAAACATGCCTTGCACGCTGCCTTCACCCAGTTTATATTTCTCACTAAACATATAATCACGGTTATAGAAGCTGTACTTACCTATGCCAGGCTTAACTGGTTGCCGTGTTTCGGAGCAAAGATGATTGAGTTGTCTCACACCACAGGATGGCACTTCTCTATTAAATTTTTGTATGTATCGGTAGGATATATCACCATCTTCCTCACCAAATCCTAACAGACGTTCATCATAATATCCTAATTCATCCATGAAAGACTTTTTTGCAATATAATGTGAAAATGATGAATACCATGTGTTTTGCAGTTTAATAATGTCTGTTAACCTGTCAAATGCATTATCTAGATCTTCAAAAAACTCTGAACCTGCAATCTCCAAATCATCATTTAATATTAAAACGTTCTCTGTACGAGAATTTATAAAAATTGTATTAATCATCTTGGCTAAACCACGTAACTCTGTAAAATAAATGGGGTAAATGTTGCTATATGCGCTGAAAAACTTTAATGATTCACTTCTATAAGATTCATCTAGTGGTTCATTAAAATTGCCATTCACTGTTACTACAATGTCATTACTAGCATATGCTCTTATGGATTTTATTAAGGATTGCAGCATATCAAACCTTTTATCAAATGTTGTAATGCCAATTGTAAAATTATTTCGCATATTAATAGTTGTTCCTCACATATTCGTCATGGTTGAAATAATTTATATTCTCTCTGTCAGAAAAATGGGATAAATGGAACAGTTTAATATTGTCATTTTTAATGGATACTTTCTTGATGCTGCCGTCGCGGTCGATTCTATCGTAAATTTCACCATCTTCACCACCCCATGTGGTATATTTTGTATTGAATCCATTGTGTTTACGCAAGTTTTCAGTATTAGTTATATAAAAAGCGCCCAATCCACCTGCGCGACCAGGAAATCTGCTTGTGACTTGAAAGTTTGATGGTGTAGCATTTTCGATCACTATGTTGCGGGTGTCGACTTCAGTAAAATCTAGGACATCAAATGTATAGCAGCTGTCTTTACCATGCTCATGAATCGTTTGTGCCAGCTTTTCATAATCATTAGTGTTTACAAAACAGTCAGAATCCATGACAGCAAACATTTCACTCTGACACCTGTCTAAAATTGTATTAATTTTTTCAGACTTTTTAAATTCTGTGGGTGTATAGGGTATATGAATACCGCCATCTACAACCTTGTTGTATGAAAAGTCATATACGTTCACACTACATTTGAGATGGTTGTTTAGAAAGTTAGAGAGCTTGATCAGCTCCTTGGCTGTATACTTGACATTTCTCTCACGGGTACTGTCGGGCTGGCAATCTGTCCAAAACACCATATTGAGTTCTAATGTCATAGCTTAACTTACTGCATTGTTTAGATGACCAGTAATTGGGTCGCACCAACCTTTGCTCACGCTGTGCGGCCATACAATCCAACTGTGTGGCATTGTCTCGGTATTAAATTCACGCCAAACCTTGCAATACTTGTCTGGATCTTGAAGCATTGAGGCGATTTCGTTCTTATCTGCATCTCTTCTGTAGAGATCTTTACCCTCTTTATCTTTGAATGCAACACACCAGAAATCGTAATCTTTCTCGGGCACTTGTTGATAGCCTATGTCAATGCAATGTTTAAAGATGTTAAGAAAAGATTTTTCATACTCTTCCTTAGAGAGATGCATGTTCGGATTAGGTGGATACAACCGATCCAGGGTATGTTTTTGAATGGCACGTTTGCCAAAGTTAAGACCTGAATACCTTTCATAATCTGCTAGTGTACGCTTTTTACCGAAATCATACTTGCCAAACTTAATGTCCTTCTTGAGACCATCCATTTCAAACAGTTTTCTGTTACGCAGATGCGACTCGTCATTTAGTTTGCCCCATATCTTACTGTCATCCCAGTGTTTGGATCTGCCTTTTCGTGTATACTCATGCCAAGCAATGACAATATGTGGGTGAAAAAGATCGTACCCCCAGGTGTACGATCTCACAGCTAGATTAATTTCTTCACCATGAAAATAATAATATGGATCGTATGGAACTTCTTCAACCCATTTACCGAGGGTAAAAATAAAATGTGCAGAAACAAATCTAGAAAGTACCGGTTCTGTCCGTGATTTATAATCGTCTATTGAAGCAGGCAAAAAGAAAACCGCGCCTTCAGGAATAAATCTATCAAAATCCATTCTCCATGGTATTGAAATTCTAGCTTGAGGGTCGTTATCTGGGTCAAAGCTTGAAATATAGCCTGTTAAAAGAGGTTTTTTATGGCCCTTCTTCTGTAATTGCTTTACCATATCAATACATTTTTTATCCCAGTCTTGTACAAAGCGATGATGGCTATCTAATTGAAAATAATACTTCTCTCCATCATAATTCTTTTGTATCTCACTGCGAGCCCAGCATGTGCCTTTTCCTTCTTTATAGGGTACATCGATAACTTTTACTCTAGGATCTTTCGCAAATTCTTCTAGCGATTCTGTCTCATCATGTTGCCAACAGATACTAAACACCAAATTTTTTGGATTCTTAGCCTTAGCAATACAATCTCTCAATGTTGGGACGAGCTGTGGATCTCTATATGAAGCAATTGAAACAAATATTTTCATTAATATATTTTACTATCCTATCTCTAGAAATCAATAACTTAAGGAAGAGCAGTTATTGGTACTTAAACTGATCAAGTTATGTTTATAATACCATTCATGTCGTCATGGAATTGACAAATGTAATGCAACGAGGATGGTGCATCATATGGGACATCAAATGTTAGCGTGCCGCTCTGTGTACCGTTGCCTGTTACACCTGTATTGTATGCATTACCGGTACCTGTGGTTGGGGTGGTCTTTATCCAGAAGGGATGACCGGCAGCAACAATATTAAAAACATATGTTTCGCCTTTTATTAATGCGAGGGTGGGATTTGGTTGCCCGTTAATCAAATAAGCTGATGCGTACGCATTACTCACAGCAAAAATATTTGATGCCTTTGTAGGTGTTGGTGTTGGAGTAGGCGTAGGAGTCTGAGTGTTAGTAGTTGTTATTGTGGGTGTCACAGTGGGTGTTCTTGTGGGTGTTTGAGTGTTTCTTGGTGTCTTAGTTACCGTGGGCGTGGGCGTTTTTGTTTTTGTCACTGTCGGGGTAGGGGTTCTTGTCGGTGTCTCTGAAGGTGTAGATGTATTAGTTGGTGTGATGGAAGGTGTAATAGAAGGTGTTTGTGTATTCGACGGTGTAATAGAAGGTGTTTGTGTATTGGTTGGTGTAACAGAAGGTGTAACAGAAGGTGTACGAGTATTTGTTGGCGTGTTAGTCGGTGTATGAGTATTTGTTGGCGTGTTTGTAAGTGTAGGCGTGACTGAAGGTGTATTAGTAGGTGTAAGTGTATTGGTTGGTGTCAAAGAAGGTGTAGGTGTATTGGTTGGTGTCACAGAAGGTGTAGGTGTATTGGTTGGTGTCACAGAAGGTGTAGGTGTATTGGTTGGTGTCACAGAAGGTGTTTGTGTATTTGTCGGTGTCACAGAAGGTGTTTGTGTATTTGTCGGTGTATTTGTCGGTGTTCGTGTATTTGTTGGTGTATTTGTGGGTGTGACAGATGGTGTACATGTATTGGAAGGTGTTTGAGTTGGTGTGCGGGTATTGGAAGGTGTTTGAGTTGGTGTGCGGGTATTGGAAGGTGTCTGCGTCATTGTTTGAGTTGGTGTGCAAGTATTAGTTGGTGTTGTTGTTGGTGTGACAAAAAATCCATTTTCGTTGATAATTTTTACTGCCAGTATAGTGTCACCATATTTGTTGCTAAATCCTATGCACGGGTATACTGTTGATGGCATTGTTTCAGGCAATTCAATGTCAAAAATATTATAAAATTTATTATTAATTTTATGGTCTAAGATAATATTTTTTCCAAACGCAGTGGCTCTGAGACGAAAAGTATTATATGCAGGAGCGGATAGTGACTGCCTGTAAAGATTGAAAGGTTCTGCAAAAGCGGTACTTGCCAAGCTTTCTGTACGATAAAGCAAGGGAAAATTTGAATCGTAGCTGCCTCTTACGCTAACTGTATTGGGCACAGGCGTAACATAGCCGTCCAAACCAAGTAAGGTCGAACCAAAATAACCATTAATATCAAATCCTATTGCAACACTTGTGCCTCTGACACCTGGAAAGCTAATGGGGTCAGGCTTAAAAATGTCACCTGTAAGACCTGTAATACTGGTTACACCTAATGCAGGTCCAGGACCACCATCTTTGCCATCAGGGTGAAGATCTCTGCAATCTACAAAAAACAATGAAAATCCCACACCACCATATGATAAGTTACCATAGCATGCATAATCAAAAGAGACAATAAAGTCCTTAGTTGTATCTATGGTCTTGTAGTCATACAGAACGGACGACCTATCATTGTTGTCAAAAAAATACATATTATGCTCCGAATATAAACGCCCCGTCGTTGTTTATTGCACCCGCGCCAGATCCAAGTATGGTATATGTGGAGTATGAATTGGGTAAAACATAAGAGAAGTTTATACTGTTAACGTCAGGAAGCAACTTAAACATGCTGTTGCTAATGTTTGTTATGACTCCGTTGATGTATTTGAAAAACGTCTTGAAGATATAAAATACATTGGATATATCTTTACCTAGATAAGTGATGCAGTATGTCTCTGTTTCGTCATCAAATGTTAAGATGGGCTTTTCAATATGATCAATATTTAAATTAATATCTTTGCCTATGAGAGAGAAGTCTTGTATGTCATTAAAGTTAATGTCATTTTTGTTTTTTAACGGATACAGTTTAGTGAACTTTAGTGTATTAACATCAACCGAGTATATCTCTGGATATATGGCTTTAAAATTAGTTGCGCTGAGCTCATAGTATAACACTGTCCTGCAGAAAAATAATAGATTTTGAGATTCATTAAACCAAACTGTTGATGTCTGTTCAAAATCTTTGTTTTCACCTTTAAGAACATAACAATCATTGCGTGTAATGGTCTTTATGACGCTGTTCTCGCTATCGTACACGATTTTATCAAATATCAAATAATTTTCAGTTTCAAGCTGTATTGTATCATAATACAAATCAAAGTTAATCAGGTTACTGGTTAGCTCTGTCTGTATTGTTTGATTGTATTTGTTGTATATTGGGTTAAGCGCTGAAGCAGCTGGCAAGAGGAGTGAGCTATTGCTATTTCTAAAATAAAGTTCTCCATAATCAATATATCTAGTGTCGTAAATTGCTCTTTTTGTAGCTAACCCGGAAAGCCCTTCAATTACTTGTGTCTTTCTGTTAGGTATATTGTAGTTTAAATAGTTGTTTCTCTCATCATACCTTACTTCAAATACAGCTGCATCGCCACATGGTGCAGCACTGTTAACATAGAAAAGATTGCCATCAATCGGTCTAAACACAGAAAGCGGTATACCCAATGTAAATAGCCCAGGGTAAGCAAAGTTTGCTCTGTAATCCGGAAGAATGCTTGTTGGATTTGTACCGCCATCTATTAATTCGCCGTAGTATACATCAGCATTAGCGGGGTTAAAATCAGGATCATCAGACGATTGATCAGGAAGCAGCCCGCTGGATGGTGATATAAAAGTCACACCATCCATGGTACTGCATAGATAAGTTATTTTAAGCGCATCAGGACAGAATGTTTCTGGAAGAAACCTATATGACACTATAGGTGCTGCAGCACCGGATAGCGTGAAAGCAGGCGCGCCACTATTGTATTGGGAGAATGTGGGAGTATAGTATCCAGATCCTGGTGGTATTGCGTTGGCTGTTCTGAGCGTAACGCCTGAATAGCCTAAGTCGGGATCATATTTTGAATAATCAAAATTATAACCTGAGATCGTATCATAAAACGAATGACCATCCAGAGTGAGACAATAGTAAATTTTTTGATTGCCTTGTGGTACTGGTTCATTGGTAGCGATTTTTTGCGGATGCACATCCTTGTAGAGCGTGTATTCATTACCATAGACATCATTTTTATATTGTACAACAGTTTTGTTGAGCGAGTATAATTTTTCCATTCTGCTATCAAGGGGAAGCTTGCTTTGAGGTAATATAGGAAAAATGTCATCATTAGCCCATAAAGATTTAAGGTCACCTTTGAAAAAGTCCTGAGGATCAGTGTATCTCGAGAGGCCTGCAACAGATTGATCCAAAGATTGCTCTCTGCTCTGGTAACCGCGAAACGTTTGAAAATATGAGCTTGTTTCTGGGTCTCCGAATCTATATTGATTAGAAAAGTCGATTTTATTGAAGTAGTTTAATTCCTGGTATACAAGTGGTGAATTGAATTCCTCTTTTGTTAATCCTGTGACATTTCCATACTTTGAAGGATCAGGAAAGATGTAAACGGTATTAGCACTAAGAACACTCTCATTGAGTGTGACAGATAGTCCAAAATTAGTAAAGTTTGAAAGTCCTATCTTATCTGGTTTGAAGAATAAACCTATTTCTTTGGCTGTACGGACAAACTCCTCACTTGGCACTGCAGCTACAGAAGGGTACCTCTTGTTAAGATAATTTGCAAATTCATTCCTTGCAGAAAAAAGAGTACCGGAAACATAACTGGTAGCAGTTGTGCCAGTCGATACATAGTAGAAGTCTGTACCCATATACTTTTCAATGAGCAGTGCTTGGTTATTGAGGTTTAAGTTATCTACTGTCTCAGTATTAAACGTATTTACATAATCACTATCTTTAAGAAAATTTAGCTGTGAACTATCCACCTGGGGTACTATGCTAAAACTATCAGTGCCAAATTCTAATAAAAAGAACGGGTATGAAGTGATTGTCTGAACAATGGCAGAATTGAAATCTATGAATAGATCAGGATTCATATCATACTGGTTCAATGCAAAATTGTTATAGTTACTGCTTCCAGGTGTTACACCATAGGCAGAAGCAGGCAGTGTGGGGTTTGTATCCAGGTAATCATTGAAAGTGTCATATAAATCTTCAATTTCAATGACCATATTATTTCGTATATCTGAAAGTGAGACATTCAATGTGCGTATGAGCTCAGTTAAATCTTCAGTCTCTAATGATTTTGAAACTTCGTTATAAATTAATTTTTCAATGCCAAAATTTGATCCTTTGAGATTGTATTTTAGATCAGAAGTACGAACATCATCACGCAAAGTGCTGTAGTACAGACAGATTTCTTTAATTTTTTGCGCAAAAAAAGGAATTGCTACAGTAAGATCTCTGTTATTATTAAAATCTATATTTCTTAGCCATCTACGCTCATCAGAAGTCGTATGCGTTAGCACAATTTCTTTAATTAACAAGACATATAATTGCCTGATACTATCAGTTTGCTCTGTGGCTTTGTAATTACTGACTTCATACCAATTATTAAGATAAGATTGATACCTCTGTAAGAAATCATTAGCACTGGTGAACAGACTGCTATTATACTTTACCCATTCTTGAAATGTAAGTGGATTAGTCTTGTCCACGGGTGATGAAGGTGGTGTAAGAGATGTAATTGATACATCTAATCTTTCATCAATAAATCTACTGGAATCTAACATCTAAGTATTTAATTATTATATACTATGTCACTACCACTTAAGAACAATCTAAGTCCTTTTGTAAGTTCGTAGCTGAGTATATTTTGCATTATGCCGTTGTCTGTGCTCCAGTTTTTAAAAGAGCTGTTGGTATAGTTCAGAGTTGTCATGGGATTTGTCCAGTCTATAATGTTATTATAGTGTGAATTTTCATAAGCTGGTAAAAACTCATAAAACTTATAGTAATCAGATATTTTAATACCAGTAAGGGATCTTGGAGCAATTAATCCCCAGCCCCAGTCGTATGTGTATGCAGAAAGCGGTATAGACTGACCAAAAACAGTACCAGGTATTTTAATTGTGTTGATTAGCATGAAAGTGTTTGAAAAGACTTCATAAGACACTATGGGAATACAAGACGAAATTGTGCTTGTAAGTGTTGAGTATTCAGTGCCAAAGTTTAAAGATGCATTGTTATTAGCGGTATATGCATTTTTATTGAAACTCTGTGTAAATTTGTTTCTTTCGCCCCATAAATTTTTATGCTTAATTGAGAGAATATTCACGAGTCTAAGAACTTGTGGAGGAAAAGGATAATTATATTGTTCAAATTGAACAGAAAGTTCTTTACAAAGTGATAGTAGCTGATCCAAATTGACTTTATCAATGTCAGTTATGTTACTAGTAAAGTTAGCGATTTTTTCGTAAACCGATTTACCCAGCTCGTAAGGTTGTGCGGATATACCACCTACGATTGTGCCTAGAAAATCATTAAAAAATATTTTTTTCTCTTCTAAGCTTTCAGTAAAAATAAGCGATTTATAAAAACTTTCAGCATCAAAATCTTCGTTTATTTTTGAAATATTATACTGCCCGGATAGTGGATATATATTGAATATATTGCTTTGGCCTGTAATGGTGTGTGTGACGGACGAAGGAGCAAGATGCTTGTTGATCCATCGACCACCCAACCAATCACCATACGCTTGAAATGTCTTTTCTTCAAATGTGGATAATTCGCTAAGCGGAACAGATGGATATATGAGCTCAATTCGCTTGTATTCGTACAAGTTTGACGCTGCCGGCAGGTATGTATCAATAAAGTACATTCTGTTATTAAAAGCGTTAATAACCCATAAAAAGTCAGATGAATCGCATGCTATACCTCCAATACTACAGATGTAATTTGTTGTATTACCTGAACCGCCAATATAATTGGTTAGTGATGCATCTACACCGTTCACCCTTGTTAACGTGTCGCGGTCTTGTACAACCCAAGCATTTTGTAGGCTATCTACAGTAATGTCGCCTATGAGTCTGAACCCTGAGAGCGGATATCCTGATACAAGAGCTCCTTCGGAAGTAAATTTGTATAACAAATCATTTCTGCCAGTTAGCGACGCAACACCTGCACTATTGTTGTAATTAAAGGCAGTTACCCATACAAATTTATCTCTGTCTACAACTGCTTCTTGGGGCGCAACTAACGGAGAGAAAGGAATTGTGGTTAGTAGGACACCATTTGTGTTGTATTTTATTAAGAAATTTGAGACTGGATGATTGTATGTTACCCATATATTATCATCAATATCGGTATCAACAGATGATGGTAGGAGAGAGTTTTCACCAGCAAACCCTTGTAAGAACGGGATATTATAATCTGATGACTGGTAGTATGATTGATTAATAAAGTCAGGATAGGCGACAGCTTTGATATGCCCATCTTTTGCATCAATTTTTATACAAGAAACAGAATCGAAAAGAGCAACCCATACATCACAATTGCCATCAAGCGATAGGCTTCCAGGTGCAGCACTTGATAATGTAGGTGATAATAAATTAACAACATCAGGAATATTGTTGTTAATAATAGGATATGCAGACATTGGAAAGCTTGAAATGATTTGGCCACGAACATCAAATTTAAATAATGTATCACGTGAACCGTCAGCAAACCACGTCTGATAGTCGTTGCCTGCGCCACTGCCTGATGGTGCTATTTGAATAGCATAAACATTTCTGTTGTCCTTTGCGTCAAAAAACGTTTCAGAAGCTGAAATATTTAAAGTAAGAAACCCTGAACAATAATCATAGATTTCTTGTCTGAAAAATCTTAACAAGGTATTATATTGTGGTAGAGCTATCCAGCCAAATAATGTATCCTTTGGATAGTATTTTGGGTCTTCAACAACAACGGACGCAGTAAGAAAACAATTTAAAGTTTCATCAGGTACTTCAAAATACCCTTTATAAAAAGCGCCTATGGATTGTGGCGCGTTTGCTTCAAAATCCTCATAAAATTTAATAGATGGTATTTCTTTGTTGCCGGTATCAGTTTGCTGTAGCAAACCAAACGTGACGTTAAAAGAGCTCAATGCTGATAGAGTAGGGTTAGTAGTTGATGAAGACAATGAAGGGTATGTTTTAGTGGTGAAATTATCACCATCTTTGAACTTAATAACAAAAGGAATTTCGGTGCTTTGCCAGCTTATTACCGGCATATCAAATTTTGTAGAAGAAAGAGTACCTTCACCGTCTATACCTGTGGTGCTTATTGAAAGTTTTGAAGCAGAATTATGGCGTATTTTTATTACTGGCAGTACTGCGGGTTTAATATTTTGAAAACTATGGGGTGGATATGATAAAAACTCATAACTGTTTTTATGCTGTGAATACCAGTCATTAAACTTGGCTGTATCCAAAGTAGCAAAGATAAAAATAGGCGGCTCTCGTGAAGTAAAGTTTTTAACTTGATCGTCCACATAGTAAAAGCTGCAACTACCTGTTGTGCCTGCAAAAACGCTGCCTGGATCACCTTTGGAGCAATATTGTAGTTTGTTATTAACAATATTTGCATAAATCTCGGTATTGCTTGTTTTAACTTCATCTACTATGGCATATTCGTAAGTATCACCAACAGGTACTTGTGTATAAAATCTACTAAGTTTGCTCAGGTGAGACCATTTATTATTATAAAAGTCTTCTGCGTTTTGATAGTCACCTAAGGCACCAGAAGCATAAAGCGAAATGGTATACCCTGTTGCACTCAAGGCATAATATGATTGCCAACTATTGTGTCTATCCACAATAAGCGGATCTTCTATCTTGCTTGCAGCTATATCATAAATAAATTTAATACTATCTTGAAATTGAATTTGATCTTTAATAAAATCGTTAATGATAATGGTGGGACGATATGAGCTGTCATAAGCGTTGCCAAACTTATCATAGATAGTTAACCTTGCATTATATTTTCCTGGCCAGCTGTAAAGGTGTTCAGCAGTGAGGCTGTTAGAAAATGAACCATCACCAAAATCCCAGCGAACTAAAGTGTTGGAAATATTATTTGTTGCAGTAAGAGTAGAAGAAGAGGTAAAATCTGGTGCAAAGTAAAGAGGAGTGTTAGGTAAGCTATAAGAAGAGAGTGAATCTGCTCCTGTATAGTCTTTTATAGAGAAGTATACATACGTATAATTTACTGAATTAGCCATTAGTACTCTCGTTGTAATGATTGAATTGACGGAGTAACGACCTTTATTTTATTAATAAAGTCCATGGTATTGTGCAGGTATGGGAACTTGAAGTAAGGCAATTGTGTGTCTTGTGTGGTTACTAATATATCTGTTTCTGAATAAACCGGGTTGTATATTACTATGCTTATGCCTGGTATGGTTATAGTTTGCCCGGCCTCAGTTCTAATGGTAGAAATATTATTAACGCCCGGCAGCGCCAAGATTTGATTGGTAATTTCTGTTAAGCTGATAGTTAATCCTAAGTTATCCCTAAGAGTTGAAAAATAATTAGAGAATATTGCAGCTATCTCCAGTCTCAAAGATTCTGGATTACGTTTAGCAGTAATATCTCTGGATATTTGCAAATAAGTCGTATCTGCTATGACAGGTGATAGGGCTTCCCCAGGAAAATATGCTCCAACATCTACTGCAACATATACAGGATCATTTACAATGACTTCTGCAGTGGTAAGCTTCACAGATTGTAAGTTGTTTAAAATGAGCTGCTTTTGAGCAGTATTTAAGTAGTTTGCTCTGGTTGTTAGAGAAGTGAGTTTCTCGAGTTTAGGCACTGCATATACATATACGTTGTTGAAGTTACAGGAATCGGCAAATTTAACTTGGTTAAACAACACTCTGCTTTCATAATTGGGCTTTGAAACGCCAAGATCGAAGTAATATTTTAAATGACCTGATATGTAGTCCCAATTATTAATAACTTTTACAGAGGAGATGATATTTTTATAATTTTTTGATATGTAATTTGTAAAGTCATCAGCAGTAATGAGACGGTATTGACTTCTGAAGCTATTAACAGCGTTATCCTTGATACTTTTGACATCTTCACGTGTTACAAACGTTGTTGAACCATCGATATTTGAAAATTGTATATTGCTAGCTTGGTCGGCAGTAATTAAGGTCAAGTTGGATGGCGTGGTATTGGCTTGAATAGTGTTAAACTGAGGTGTATTGTAAAAAAATAGTTTGTTGTTGTCGAGCAAGCCGGCGCCTATTTCACCACGTGTACCATCAGACTTGATATAATAAATGGCAACATCGTCGCCTGGGCTTAATTTTTTACCTGTTACATTGTTACCAAAACGGAGCTCGTAGCGTTCGTTTTCATTGAGACGTATTTCATAGACTTTAGAGTTTGATCGCTCTAAAAATAAAGATTGCGTTACAGCCCATTTTTCCCAAACAGGATTAGTAATTGAATTATCTCTTACATACACATCAATATTGAAATGATCAATGACAATATTTTGATTATTAGTATCAACAATTGTCAAAGTTAAAATTTCAAATGGCTCGCCTAGTGCTGTATATACAGGGTATTCGTTGTAAGTGCCTTGAAACAGGAGATTATTTTCCTGAAGATCAATCAATGCTTCAGTAGTATTTGTGAGTTTTGTGAAAGTGACATCAGTATTAAAGGAATATGTTGCCCCGTTAACTGTGAAAAACGAATACCGTGGAATGGTGTAGGTTTTTGCAGGAAGAGCTTCTTGTGCAGTTGCTAGAAAAGATAGAATTGATGTCTGATTGCCAATTGGATTGTAGTTCACAAGCTTTACGATCTTGTTAATATTCTCGTATAGCTCTGCTGTAGTAAAAGTACTCTCTGCACCAGATCTGTTGAGATAAAATATTAAAACATGATATGCATAAGCAATAATATCAATAATTGAGGATAGATTGCTGCCTTGAAAATTTTGATCTGTAAATATGTTGTTTGTGTTGAGTCTGGTATTAATTAAACTTCTTAGACTTGTAGCATCAAACGCAACATATCCATCTTTGGGTAAATCGAAATTGTTATAAGTTGCCATATTAGTTAAAAAAGAATCCTGAATTACTTAATGTACCAACAAGCTTAAAACTACTGCTTGTATCAATGGAAATAATTCCAACAATAAGAGTGATGATGTATTGCTGATTAACTTCGTCCGATTCCACATTAATGGTATCAATGCGCACTCTTGGTTCATACGTATTGATGCCATTCAATATCTCGTTACCTACAGCATAACCAGTAGCTTCACTTATGGGGGTGAATAGGTATCTTTGCAAGTTTAACCCGAAGGTGGGGTTTAGAATGCGTTGACCAGGTATTGTATTGAACAGATTAAAAATGGAATTTCTAACTGCAGCATAATCATAATCGATTTTTAGATCTCTGACCTCTTTCTTCTTCAAGAATTCGTTATTACGTGTATAATCAAACTCTAAGTCCAGTTTAAGATCTGTATAAGTGAAATTACTGGTCGACTTGGTAGGTTCCGCTATGGATGATATCTTGATTGTGGCCACACATGTATTTATGGTACTTTTATTCTTTTAAAAACAGTTTTTTTCAAGTATAAAGCATAAATACTTTAAATGAAGAGGAACTTTGTCAAATTATTCGAGTCTGCCATTGGCAGGTACACAAGGGGCGGATTTCTTGCAGGTGATGTAGTTAAATTTAATGATGATGCATTTAGCGACCCGTGGTACAAGGATTTAGGTAAAAACACCAAGGAAGTTATACAAAATATGGTCAAGAGCGGCTTGAATCTGCGTGTGTCTAATGTAAAGAATATTTTTCCGGCTGGCATGGGCGCAGGCAACATTGATAACATGACAATTGACACCAATTTGGATGTAACAACTGAAATTGCACCAGGAAGATACCTGGATTTCATTACCATACCTGCTCGTCTGGTTTCTCCTGTTGTTTCATATCCCAATCTGCCTGAAGTACCTGAAGTATTTAAAAAGGGTGATCCAGGCAAACGCGCACATATCAAAGCCAAGGTAGTCAAAGATGAGCAGCAAGAAGTGCCTTTTTATTCACCCAAACAGACAAGAGAATCAGATCTAGGCAATAAAAAAATGTCAACTGGTGATCGAACATTAAAAAATCAAAATACAGTCATTCCATCTTCGCCTGCTGAAGGTCACAAGGATCCTGCCTCCTACACATACAATTATCTGCCAAAAGGCTAAGCTTTAAGCTCTGATAAAACTATCAAACAAGTGTAACAGTTGATCTCCTGGTCTATAACAAACGAGCTACGGTATATATACTCTGAAATGGTGAGTAGGTAATGCTTCTTGCAATTCACATCATGTTCACTAGCATCAATGTAATTGAAGAGGTTTCTCAATAAGGATACATAATCATTATTGAATGTACTTTCGTTCTCTATTAGAGCTTTTCTTAACGATACAACGTTTTTCTTCTTAATCTCGGTATAGATTAATTTCAATACTTCATCATTCTTGAAGCTGTTAAGCTTCAACACGCCTGTACATGAATGCTTTTGCAGTTCATTAAGACATTTGCGCAAATCCGGATAAAAAGAGTGAATAAATTCGAGCAACAGTGCTTTTTGTTCATCGTCCACTTCAATCTTTTCTGCTTTAATTATGTTAACGCATCTCTTGGCAAAGCTTGGCTGGGGTGGTGTGAGATCCAAGCTCTGACACCTGCTTTGTAATGCAGGTATGACACGGTACTTGTGATTTGCAGTCAGGATGAACCGGGTAATCTTTGAAAACTCTTCCATGGTATTGCGAAGGGCTCTTTGAGCATCCATAGTCAGACCATCTGTTTCATCCAGCACTATGACCTTTATCTTACCGTCAATGCTCTTTGTCTGAGCAAAGTTTGTAACTTTGCTGCGAATGGTGTCAATGCCATTTTCATCACTGGCATTTATGTACAGGTATTGGCATTCCAGAATATCGTTAACAATGATTTTAGCTAATGATGTCTTGCCTATGCCAGGGTTTCCAGTGAACAGAAGGTTAGGTATTTCAGTTTTACCTTTAAATGAATTTATAAAGGTTTTATTGTCATCAGATATAACAAAATCATCAAATTTTGCAGGGCGATATTTTTCAACCCAAAGATTAGAGAAATCGTAATTCATTATTTACCAGATGACCCAAACCCTTTTTCGCCTCGTGAAGATACGGTTGCAGTACCCCATGCAATATCCATGTTAATGTTCATGTAAATTATGAATTGTGCTATTCTGTCCCCGGCTTTGATCTGATAAGGCACATCTGTAAGATTGTACAGCTTGATGCCTGCATTCCCTCTGTATCCGTTGTCAATAATGCCAGGATGTGCAGTAATGCCATGTTTAAATCCAAGTCCACTGCGACTTTCCACTTTGATCCAATAACCTTCAGGTATATCTGCAAACTTCAGCCCAACATTGACAAAAACAGAACCTCTTGCAGGTACAACAGTATCCTCTATGGAAAATACATCATATCCTGTGTCAGATTCATTGTTTTTTACAGGTAACTTTGCAGATTCATGTGTTTTCTCAAATTTTAATACAGGTAAAAACTGTAAATTAGGATCAGATGCAGAAGTTATGTTGGACATACCCCTATTATAGTATAAGATTATTGAAATCAATACATAAGTATTATTATGAGTGAAGAGCTTAACGAAATGGTGGGTGATTTGTTGTCCCAATTGAATGATGCCAAGGAAAAAGCTGTTGTAGCTGAGAAGAAGAGTGATCCTCTTACAAAGGAAACCATGGAAAAATTTGTTATTGAAAAGGCAGGTAGATTAATCGAAGAGAGCTTGGAGGTCATGACCAATGTTAAGGACTACATATCGTCAGCCCCAGAGAGCAAGGATGTGGGTTCGTTGTCTGATTTGATTGCTGCTACTGCTACAGCAATTGAGACCCTGAATAAAATTATAGTGACAGATAAGCGTAATGAAACAGTTATAAAGGCAAAAGAGATGGACATTGCTTCGAGAAAAGAATTAAAAACGGCAGATACAACAACCAAGTTACTGCTTTCACGTGAAGAGGTGTTTAAGATGTTAATTGATAGCGCTAACAAGAGCGCTAAAATTATTGATGCAGAGGTAATTGACGAAAAACCACAGCTCAATTAAAATCGTCTTTATTTTCACATTCAAACAAAGATTTATAGAGATCATTCCAAATGGACTTGAAGTCTGGTACCAATCCCTTGAGTGCGTTTTTAAAGTCATCAATTTTAGGTATTTTAGGGAATAAATTCTTGAGGGCATTTTCAAAGTCACCAGTAATATCCATGTTTACTAATCCATCAAAATTAATTTTGCCCAGTATCGGTAATCTAAAATCACAAATAATGCCTTTCAGCTGTTGCGCACTGCCAAACAATGATTGCGCATTCAAGTTCTTAAAGTCAGAATTAGTTAGTAACGAGAAGATCTGTGGGAATGAACCTGGATCCACTGAAGGCAGTACATTGGGTAAATTGGACAACGGTGATTGGACTATTGATTGAATATTGCCCAATGCAGCAGTAAAGCCACCTGTTACACCACCAGCTAAGCCCTGTAAATTATACAAAGGTGCAATGAGAGATTCAGTAAATGGTAGGTTACCTATGCCTGTTTGGTTGACTCTATTAATTAAATTAGATATTTGTGCATTAGGCAGTTGCAGTAATTGTTGAGCTGCAGCTAACTTAGCAGTAGCTTTTTGAGACATTGATATTGGTGTTGTAAGCTTAACAGTTCTTGTTTGGTAGAGTAAAGCTCTGTTACTTTCCGCGGTAGTTACCCCGTTACTCCTTGTTTTACTCTTGCACGCAAGAGCGCCTTTTATTGTTCTGTAGTTTATTGAATGAACAGTTTTCTTTTTGAGTATGTCAACAGACTGTGTTGTGTTTTCAACATTCATTAAATAGCTAATATTTGGCATACTTTGAAGATTATTGAAGCTCGTATTGGTGGGGTTGTAGGCAGGATTGTCATTCATACTACTAAAGTAGTTTAAGTATTCGAATCTTTCTTGGCCAAATTTATTAGACAAACATTCCAGAGAGCCACCTTGCGCATTGTAAGATTTTTGATATGATGGTATGTCGGTAACAAGGTTTAACCCATGAGGTTGTGTAGAATCGGTATCAATCTTGTATGTGTCGTTAACTTTCTGCACACTTACTTGGTTTGTTTTCATTAATTGTGCGTTAGCAGAGCTTAAATCGTAGGATAAATCCAATGTACTTTGTGGCAATTTGTTTTGAACAGATGTTGGAATAGTTTGAGGTGGTCCGTAATCTAGCTGCACATCGAATACCGGTGATACGTATTCACTGAACTGTGATAACGTATTAGTTAAATGCCCTACAGTATCGCTAGGCTCAGCAAGAAGTGAGTTTTCATCAATTTGCACTTGCATCTTCACATCATCAGGCTGGGCTTGTAGTTTTTTGTACCAATAAAACACAAAATCATTATTAACTCCTGTTAATTTAGAATTTAATCCATTAAAAAACTTAGCCAAATTGTTAATAGGGTCACTGCTTTTTTTTGCTTTCCAATATTCCATGGATAAATCAAGCTGCTTCTTGAGATCACCTGGAGAAGGGGTGGTGGGTGTCGCAGCTAAAGTAGGTTTAATGGTACCCGGTAAGGAAGGAGGTGCACCCGGCGGATAAACAGTTGCATAGACAACTCCACCTGGATATTGCTTGTTGTACTGTCTTGCAAATGCATTTTGCTCTTCAACTGTGTCAAAAAAAACATCTATAGTTGTAGCAACAGATTGTCCGCTCGCTCTTGCTGCTGTATTATCTTTAATGCCCCCGCCTGTATCGTGTGCATAGTAATTGTAAGGTAGCCCAGGCAGATTGACTGTACTGCCATAATTAATCAATGATTTATCCACAGCAATGCTACTATTAGGAATAAGTTTAAACTCGCCATTTTGATTAGGCTTTGCAGAAACGCCTAAAGGTGTATTGGGGTCATATGTGGATGGGATTTCAGTACGTGAGTATGCAGTAACTCTAACAGGTATTTGGTAGGATCCGTCTGCATTATACTTTATACCAGTAGTAGAAGGGAATTTTACACCAAGATCCTTATTATATACAGCGTTAGATTGATTGCCCTGGATGGACTCTAAGAACGTCGTATATTTGGTAACCATTTCAGATGAATTGGCTACATTGGTGTTAATTAGTTCAGGGTATATTGTGCTTGTTTTGGTTCTCATGTTATTTGCTATTTGTATTTAAAAACAGGTTGTCATAGCTGTAGGTTTTTACACACCTCAGTTCATTAAAATAATCAGTGCCGTTAAAATGGTGCTTAGCTTCAACTACAAAATATATACCCAAAAGTTTGTTATCAAAATCACTGTAAGGGTAAGCACCATCCCGTGTTACACCTATGAATCTGCCTGCTTGACGGTGTGTGGAGCCAGGCACTGTGAATAAAACAGTGTTGTTCATGAAAACGGTGTTAAAAATACTTTTGTTTCTGCCTGAACCTAATCTTTGATCTGCATTAAACTCATCTTCTTGCTCTATAAGAGTAGACACATTGCGTATGTTTTTTTGTGTTTGTTTGTATTCACCAGGAAAATAATTTCTATATGCTTTATCGAAGCTAAATTTTTGAAAAGGCAGCACGTAGTTTGTATCATAGACGCTTAAAGCACTATTGATTGTGTTTCTCTGTTCATCGATTTTAAAACACTTTTCATCACTGTTATAACTGTGCACATTTATGGATACAAGATCTTGTTGTGTGAAAATACCAGGCATGGGGTCAAATGAGAAGTTATTAATAATGCCGTATTTATCCAGAATAAGGCCATCAGCAGGCACATAATCTGCTTTGGAGAGTTCAAAGTTAGTTGATGATGAATCCGCATATGAACCAAGCTTGAACGTCTCCAGATACAGTTCACCTGTTTGACTGTTTGTATTTTGTGAAGTTCCGTCTAACGCGCGTTTAAAATAATCGGAAAGACTTAAAAATGTAAAATTACTTGTGTCTCTTTCAATGCGCAAGAAAGCAGTATCAAAACTATTTTTAGCAGTTGAAACATGCCGAGATATGAGGTATTTCAAGCAATCAATGCCTTTGAACCGCGCAGGAGCTGAGAAATAAATGTTTGTGCTGCCTTGATCAAAGTTTTTCTCATCTATAGTGATGGGCCAGCCATCTTGTGTTTTGAAAAAGTCTTTAAGAAATGCAATAATAGCGTCGCCGGTGTAAATGCCACGTGCTGCATTTGTTGCATTAATACTATCTGTGTTGTTTACATAGTTAGCTGTAGAGAAATATGAATTTTTTTCTCTTAATAGTTCATTATGCATGTCCCAAAAGTATAGTTTCTTGAATTTTTCCCCTGGATTAGTGCCTAATATCTCTTCAGTATTGTACACAGCAAAATTAAACTGCAGTCTAAATAACTTATTTGCATCTTTATCTTCTACGAAAGCTAAAGACTCTTCATCAAGTTTGGGCATGATATCAATAGAAAGTATGTCACGTGAATCGCCTTTAAAAATGAATCCTTTGTCATTTCTAAGTGTAGTTGCTCCTTGAGTTGCACTTTCCGAGTTATTAAAATCAGCTATTCTCTCAACAGCATCAAAGGTGTTGTTGATGATGATGTATCCTCTGTGATAAAAATCTTGAAAATCATCTTCTAGAACCAGCTTGGTTATTGCACCCATCTTCAATTGTTGAAAGCGTCCATCAGATGAGTACAGACCAATATTAAACCTGTAAGGGTTATTGTTGATAATATTATCATACTCTTGACTGGCATCAGGTGGAGAATATTCGGCCATATTATTTTAATGCCAATTTTATTTCATTAAGAACAGAAGTTACATATTGTGGTCTTATCACTTTAATAAGGGTTCCTTTGTCAGGGAATTTAACAGGGTTATACACATTATTAGTGAGGCATACTAGCCACCACAGATCAATGGTCTTGTATGCATTGTAGCTAACTATGGTCCAAGGCATTTTGTTGGTAATTTGCTGGTAGTATATGTAATCTGTGTTTATTTTTTCTGGCAAAAAAACAGATTGTAGGAGATTGTAATAATATTGCCCAGTATCATTTACATAAAGCTTGAAGATATTTTCATACCGCGTGCTTCTCAATGGAGGCAAGGTGTCCAAGTTATTTTGAAATGTGCCGTCCATAATGATACTTATCGAGAAGAAGTGTTTGGCAAACCAGGCGCTCTTACTGGTGTGTCAATGGGGCTAGAATTGGGTGAATTTGTATTCTGTTGCGCAGAATTAAGAAACGGATTGTTGTTATTATTACCTGGTGAGGGTGAGGAGCTGGTTGTAACTACTGGTCGCTTGTTGAGTACTGAGTACATGAAGTTCTTAGACTCTGGAATGAGACTCTTTACTGTTATGTTTATAACATATGCATCAGGCACTATGGTGGTTATTTGGTTTCTACTCACTTTGGCAGTGAATCCTGCTATTTGGCCCAATGTGGTGTCTATAACACTGTTTAGCAAATTGGCAGGGTTTGTTGAACCAGTATCCACACCCAGCTCAGTTGATGTTGAAAGACCAAATTTAATTTCACGGCGTGTGCCTTTGAAAGAAACAGACATGTTAGATATGTAGCAAAACGGCAAGAACTTGACACCAGGTATCTCAACTTGATAAACAGGAGGGGGGTCAATTAAGGACTTGTTTTTTCTGCCTGGTTTGTTGTTGTACATTAATAAGAATACTAATTCCCAATTTCTTACCACATCGTCAAATGTGGCAGAACCAGTGTTAATGAGAGGAAAGGAGAAACTAAACTCTTCACCCTCTGTTGGGTAGTTATAGAATTTTGCTCTTTCAACAAAAGTAATTTGTGTTGGGTTTCTCAATGCACTAGTCACCTCTGCAATGTCTGTGAGTGTCTCTGATGCATCTTTAAGTATGCCTAAGAATGGGTTGGATCCTGCGTCTTGCGAAAACCCATTTTGCAGTGAATTGTTGTAGTTATCAAAATACGGCATATGAAACTCCCAACCTGTGGGCTCAGTAATATAAAGGTTTTGATATGGATACAGATATGGATTACCAGAGGTGTACACGTCGTTGTCATCCTTCAGGAAAGAGCCATATTTACTGTAGACATCTCTGGTGTATTGTGTTACGTTTTGACCTACACCTGAGTCTTTAGCTTTGTTAAACCATGATGTCAGAAGGTTTGATGCACTTGATGGCAGTGCATTGAGCCCTGCTCTCACATTACTCTTGGCAACCCCATATGAATATTTTAATTGTGATATGAGCGCGTTGGTTTTGAGTCTTTTCTCTTTCATTATTATTCTGGGAGTCTCAGTTCTTGATTCTCTTAATTTTGAATATGTCCAGTAAAAATTATTCACTACATCCACTAAGCCGCCTGAACCTGTTGCTCCACCTAATATACCTGATCCGCCAGAAGCAGTATTGGATGCGATGAGAATGGGCGGATCCACTTCTTCAGTTGCACGTGCGTTTGCAGTGTTGCGCGATGTTGATACAGTAAAAACGTGGTCCATATGAATACTTAATTAGAAGGTTACTCGTTCTGTGAGCTCTCTTCGATAATCTAGATTGGAAGAAGGACGATCACCAAAGGATGTGTTGTTTGCAGTGTTCTGCACCACCACATTGGATCCCGATTTTTTATCACGTATATCTTTAAGAAGTTCAATGTTTTCGCCCATGATCTTTATTTCGCTTGTTTGCAGAGCTGCAGCACTTTTAAAATACTGTTGCAATCCTTTGTTGAGCTCTTTAACTGTGACTGTGAGTTGTTTGATCGAATTATCAGTACTTCCATCGCGACTCTGTAAGATGTTATCAATGGGACCGCCACTCTTGAATGCCATTATTTGATCTTGTTTGTCAAACGAAAATGCTTGACCTCGAGAAATTAAAGTCCTATTATTATCATCAACATAGTCACCCACAGGCTTAACAGAAGTTTTTTTTGTATTTGCAAGCTTGTCCACTTCAGTATCATCCTTACCAAACACTCTTTTAAAAAGATTTTTTACAGCATCCCATATGAAAGTCCACAGCTCTGCAACAGAATCTGTGAGTGAATTTTCTTTGAAGAAGTCCTGTATTGCTTTGCCCCAGCTTTCACTGAACAGGCCTATGAACTTGCCAATGGCAATGCCAAGTGCATCACCAAGCATTTCAGGCAATGCAAGCAGGCCTCTTATAATGGCTTCAACTATTCTGCCTGAACCCCATGCTTCCATAATCTTATCTGTATACGTTTTAACGTCTTTCCATGTCATTATACCAAATGTCACAAAGCTCAACAGCCCACCCAGAATACCGTCAACAAAACCTTTGATAGTAGCACCTTGTTCCATTATGGATTGAAATAAGTTGTATCCAACATCTAGAATAATGCCTATCCAGAAAAATGCTTTTTCTGCAATTCTAAAAACAAAGCTGTTTGTAATCATATTAAATAGTTTTCCAAATATATCAAAAAGTGGTTTCATGGCTTCAAATGCCTTTGTTACAAATCCAAACAATGTATTTTTAATAGTGCCTGCAATGCCAAGAATGCGTCCTATAATGCCTTCATCCTGAAATGCAGCGCGGACACTAGCAAATATTTTTCCTATTACCCCTTCTTCAGCAAATAACGTTTTGAATGAATTCCATGTTCTGCCAATGAATCCTTCTTCTGAGAATAATGTTGCAATGTCCTTGAAAAACTTTCCTATTGCCCCCTCTTCAGTGAATGGTGACTTTAACTTTTGCCACAATTTACTAACTGGACCTTCGCTAGAAAAGAACTCTTCTAATCCTTTGAGAGCTCTGCCTAAGAAACTTTCTTCTGAAAACAATCCACGTATCCGGGTAATGACCCTACCAATGACACCTTCTTCTGCAAACAACCCCTTTAACCAATTCAAAGCTTTGCCAAAGATGCCCTCCTCAGTGAATAAATTCTTAAGAGCTTTTAAGGATCTCATGAGAAAGCCTTCTTCTTTGAATAGTCCAGATATCACTTTCCACATGCCTGCAATGGCGTTCATGAAATTAGTTATGTACCCACCAATAAATTTTATGAATCCGGATATCAAACCTGCCGCTATCAAGCCAAGTGTTAACCACGGAAATCTTTTATTGTCTTGTTTTTTATCTGGTAATTTTGTTGAGGCAGTACCGCCTAATAATTTCTGGATGGCTTTCCTGCCTTCCATGGAAATGCTATCTATGACCACTGGTGTGGCTTGATATAACTTTTCTTTTTGCTTGAGCCTTGTTGTTCTGACTGTTTCGCGCTTACTGTCTGTGAAAAGATCTGTAATCTTACTCATTAACCCTTCTTTGCCAGACGGTTTACCCTCAGACAGAAGGGCCATGATACTGGCCAACTTGTCGTTAATGCCTAGTATATTGCTATCCAGAGTAGCTTCATTCATTAATAATATTTAAAGAATTTTACTGTTTAGACAGTAAAAAGAGAGGGATCAATGTTAATATCTACCTCTTTGCCATTGTTTATAAAGTAACCTTTTTCGAACAGTTTGGCGTTATTAATAAACTCAATGAGCTTGGTATTGATGGTCAGTGGTAGCTTTTCAACCAATTGTGTTTTTTGAGCTAGATTGAGTTCATCAAATGTGATGCTCACAATGTTGCTACCATTGTTGATGTCCACCTTTTCAATGTATTTGGTGAGCTCGTTAATGTACAATTCACCCACAGCCTCTTTGGGCAGATCATCATTATCTGGCAGAGGCGCCAATTTCTTCTTGGATTCAATATTAATAGAGTTGTCACGACTCAATGGAGGTATTGTCACAGTGATCTTAATGTTATCCGCTACAATTTCAGTTGTCTTGAGCTGAGCAGGCAGTGGCAAGTTGTTGTTGAGAACAAAATCTAAATTAATTATTTCATCATCTTTCTTGTATGTGGATGAAAGTGAAAGCGCCCTTAAGCAGACTGCTATGTAGCTGCGGTCTGATAAAAGAAGATCTGCAGGCTCTTGAATATTTTCACGTAAAATGGAATTTAATAGCAAAGAAAACGAAACACCTGCAGTTGCTTTTTCCAGAGCGCTTTTTACTGCATCTTTTTGCTGCTTTGTATTGAGCCCTTTAAATTTTACCTTACGGTTTAAGGAAGGTACAAAAATTTCAAAGCTTTTAGATAAACTGTCAAGCGCATTTAGCGCACTAGTTAGATTCTCCATAATGCTATTTATTTACGCCCATTGGGTTGGCAACCGCTTTGGACTGTTCCTCTTGCATTTTTGCCAATTCAGCTTCATATATTTTGCAGAGCACAATGTTTTCTGTCAAAGTGTTGTTGTCAATAGCTTCACATGTGAAAAACATTTTGCTTACTAAAAGATATTGCATTTCATATATGTTTTTTAAATTGGCTGAAAAAAGTGCTTTTAAAATTTCAAATAATGTTGTATTGTAAGGGGATATTTCAATTTTATCATCATCCTTTGCGCCTACTTTTAACACAAGAGGTTTGAACGCCTTCACAGTGTCCTTACTGAATTTATCAATGTGGCCGGTCACTTCTGCAGGAAGCTGCTCAATAATTTTCAGTCTCTCTTGTGATATGTTGGTAAAAATGTCAATTTCTTCATCGTTAACAAAGACTTTGTTTACGGAACTGTAATAAGCATCCAGAAGATTTTCAAAATAAAGCGCTTTAGGCAAAGTGATCTGCAATTTGAGTGTGTCTATGAGATGCTCACTTGTAAAATTTGTTTTGAAATCTATGCATTTGTTTAAAAATGGTACTAAGGGTATTTTGGTTACTGATGTTTTGTCTTTTAATTCGATTTCTGGTGATACAAACAAGCAACGCAGCAAATACAGCATGCAAAATTTATCAAAGTTTGTCAACTGTTCATAATATTCTTTTTCTAATAAACATTCCTTGACAATTTCTTCAAAATACTCAGAGATATGAAAGTTATTGTTGTTCAACAAGAATTTATTCAACACACGATACTGCTTGAAGGTCAATTCCTTGATTCTCAAGTCTTTGTCCAATGTTGGAGAATGAAAATTTAAATAAAATGACATTATAAGAACCCTAAAGGATTAATATTGCCAAGACCATTCTGAAAGCTGGTAACCCTGGGTATTGATCCATTGGATATTCTATTAACAATGTCACCAATAGGCAAGTAAAGACTGTTTTCAACTGTGTAATTTGAGTATGTCCATCTGGTGGAGTATGTTACAAGCTGATCATTTTCATAATCCATGCTCTGCTCTGCAATATTTACAGGCGTACAATTATAGAAAGTAAATGCTTTTCTGGGCACCATGGATATGCCTTGATATGTTTTTGTGTACTGTAAGAGTGTCATGTTAACTTTCATATTCTTAAGACCTCTCCTACCAGGCACATCATCAGGCCGAGCCGCCATGCCATAATGTGCACCTAGAATAACCCATGGTCTTACAACGAAATCAATGAAAGAAGTATTTGTCTCTTTGAAGCTTATTTGTAATGTGTTTGGTGTGGGGGTTCTTCTGCCGCCTAAAATACCAGGCAAAAACCCTGCATTGTTTTCCACAGAAACAGATTCCGCGTCATATTCTTCTGAAGGTATTGTTATTTCATGGGCAAACAGACATCCAATAACTTTTTGCATTGGATAGCTCTTGAGAATATTAACTGCATTGTTGATATCAAATCCTTTTTTACCACCATCGATTCGTTCCAGCCCTTGTATTAAACTGGTTCTTAATGCGGCAGGATATCTATCTATTACTACAATCCACTGTGTAGGATTGGGAATTGCTGTGAACCACGATTCCATTTGCACAAGAAAATAATCTCTTGCACTGATGATGGGCACACCAGGTATATTGAACCCAAATAAATTGGTAACTTGTGGGGCAAATAACGGATTTGTGCCTGTAACAAGGCCTTGAAAATTATTACCTAAACCGTTGAGTGCGTCTGTTAATGGATTGTCCACCTAATTATTTAGGCAGACTGACGAATTATGAAACTTTTCTCCAATAATGATAGGAGAGAGTGGCAGTAAATTCCACTGTATTGCCAACACCTTCAGCAATGAGATAATTCAAGGGACCTACATTGCGAACGGAAACACCCACAAGCTGATACTGGGCTGTTTTGTTCATTTGATTGTCGAGCTGCACCAGATCAATTACGGCAGTCTGTTTGGGCGCGAAATAATTGCCAGTTGAGTTTGAATCGTTGAAAATATCAGATGACCATTGCTCAAATTTTTGGCGGATCTGTGAATTGGCATCAGTGTAGAAAGTCAATTCATAGGCTTCACTGTTAGGATATGTGACATTGCCAGGAAGATTGAAGTTCAACCCCATGTAAGGTACTGCCACATTAGTAATTGAACGAGCAGGCAAAGCAGCTGTCTTCACATAGATCAAATCATTGTTATCAAATGTTACTGTGCTTGCTCCTCCTGTGTTGATGTTCAATACACGGAAATTGAAGTCACGTGCAAATTCACGTGTTGTTGCTGCTGTGTAAAAGTCTGTGATTAATTGATTTACGTCTGCCATAAAATTATTTATCTATTACGATACAATCTCCTGGAAGTTTGTACCAGTTCTTGTCGCATAGAAATTGCAAAGGATATATTCTGCTGCTCTCACAGGCTTGATGTACACATCCACCACAATGGTATTGTCATCAATGATGGCAGGTGGGTTGTTGCGTTCATCACAAATGAGAAGGTAATCATATATGCCCTGTGTATTTTTAGCATTATCAAAAATCGGTGTCAAGCTGTTTAAAACTTGTGTTCTTGTGAACAGGGTGTTGGGTTCAAACACAAAGTATTTCACAGTGTCGCGGGTTGCAGTCTCGAGATTCAAGAAGAGGCGGCGAACATTGATGCGATCAAAAGCGCTGGGTCTTTTTTGCAGTGTTTTCTGACCAAAGATCACAAAGCCTTCTGCAGGGAAAAATGTCACAGGGTTCAAATTGATTTTATACAATAGATCGCGTTGTTTTTGCTTTGGATACACAGCAATGTCAACCAATCCAAATATTACGCCACGTGCAAAACCTGCAGGCGCATACCAAGGTTGGAATGAAGAATCTGTGTTTGCCATGGCAGCTGCAGCAAATCCTGAGAATGGCACCCACACTTGCTGATTTGAGGCTATGTCTGCTACTTTGCCACAATTTGCAAATGTGCAAACATAACTGGTGTCAATGCTGGCAAATAGATTCTTTAAAGGCCAGTACACATTGTCAGAAAATGAATTTGTTGGAATGTCCAATACCTTGATATTAGCACCTTGCACAAATATGTTTGTTAAAGGATCAGCGATAAAGATATGATCTTTGCGTGTTTGCGCTAGAGATATGAACGCATTTGCTACTGCTGTGTATTGTGCAGCAGGTAGTGAAACTGATGAAGGATTCTGTATTGTGAGTGCTACAACTGCTGCATCATAAGGCACTGTGTCATCAAAATAGCCATATGTTGCAAGGTTGAACGAATTCACATAAATTGTGCCCAGACCAGCTTCACAGGTGATATTGATGGGATACAGATCAACGTTATTGAGTTTTTCTGCTGCACGGGTAACTTTGCCTGGCACATTGCCAATTACTTTTGTTGAAAGATCTTGATTATCATACACACCAAGAGGGAACAATGTGGCTGTTGAACCCAGTGCAATGAGGGCTTGCTCTATTATGTTTTCTGGGGCTCCAACACGCGCTGCATACTCAGTAGGTGTTTCACCATCCAGAGGGGTGGCAAGGGCGTCAGTCAAGAAACGAACTTTCTTTGCAGGAATACCGTTCACATCCAGCCATGTGCTCTTGTTCTTGTTGGAAATATTTGGGTTAATTATGGTTTTTATGTTGAGTGAGGGGTTATCAACAATTTCCATGAAAAAGCTTACTGCAGGTCCACCATTGGAGCTGTTGATTTGTCTGTTAGCATCAAATGACGCAGTGAAACCATCTTGTAACACGTATTCCAGGGCAATTGTATCTGGAGAAAATACAGATTGACGCAGCTTGAACACTCCCAGTGTGACTGTGTCATCAAATTGATTGGAAGCAATGTCAAATGTGGGAATATTTTCTAGTACTTCAGAAACACTGCCTTGTAATCCAGTTGCATCAGCAGAGAGCGTGAAGTTCAATCTCGCATCAGGAATTCTAACGTAATCTGTGCCATAAACACTTGTAGAATTGTTGTTAAGCGAGAAAACACTGTTAATGTCATTGTAAGGTGTGGCTGGATTCAAGTTTGTATTGTCAATGAGACCCACATATGAACCTTCAAACTTACTGTTGATGGTTGATTGAGCTTTGTTGAGAATGATCATGCCAGCAGCACTGAGAGAAGCAATGCTAGTAAAGGATGTGACACCATATGTATCATCAGACCAAGTGAACCCATCACCCTTCAGAATGGAAATGTATTCTGTTTGTGTTAGTTGCATGTGCGTGGGTGCACCAAAAAGATATGTGCTGCTAACACCAGTGAGATTGGTGGTTAAATAATCATCGCAATAAGCTCGCACAGGATACACTAGAGCACTGTATTCACTACTAGTATCTACACCAAGTCCTGCACCATAGGGCAGTCTGTACACAATGACACCAGCAGAAGACTGCAAAGCGGCTTTGACAGAATGGTAGAAATATCTCTCTGCACCATTTGTAGGAGTGCCAAATATTTGTTCAAATTCAGAAAGTGATGTGACTGTAATGGGTTCAGAAGATGGTCCTTTGGAAGCAAATCCAGGTATAAACACTGTGGTTGATGGGCTTCCTGCACCTCTCAAGGATAAATCTATTTCATTGATCTCGACTCCGGGGCTTTGAATTGTGCGTGCCATATAAAGTATTTATGTTTTTTCGGATAAAACTTTTTGGTTTTTTTTGTTTTTTATATTATATCCACATCTTCTACTAATGAGATTACTAATTGTGAATATGAGAATGTTACAAAAGATTCAACT
>Ga0247833_1001386_pt1 | contig 39472 bp, 31 predicted proteins | sample LaCruzMarch2015__7_FD_187117 | JGI IMG/M metagenome (GOLD analysis project Ga0247833, IMG submission 187117) | Freshwater microbial communities from meromictic Lake La Cruz, Castile-La Mancha, Spain - LaCruzMarch2015_8m | ecosystem: Environmental > Aquatic > Freshwater > Lake | place: Spain...
TGGCAAAGAAACCGTAACGCGGCTAGCGCCCAATGCCATCTACTTTCACAATTCCGATGGTGGTTTTAGCGGTATTTCGACTGTTTGCAACGTCGGTTTCTTCATGAATTTGGTTGATTTTGGGCGTTGCGGATGAGCGCGACGCTCGAACTTGCGTCCTGGTCGCAGGGGTAAGATGTCTTTGGACGCCATCGCCAAAGCCTTTGCATATCGATCCTGCCATGTTTTTGCGTCGCTTCCGGTTTGATGAAGGAGGCAGCTTTCCATTGTGTTCCAGACGCCGGTAAAGCTCAGGCGACGCGGAGGCAACTTGGCTACGTGTGCTGCTTCGCGACGTAGCTGAATCACCAAGTTGTAAGCTACCATACTGCAAAGAATTTCTTTACGGACCATTTCATCGCTTTGAGCTCGAATCCTTTCTACGTTGAGTGTCACTTTGATATCGCGGATATCGTGTTCAAGGTCGTAACGATGAGAGTAACGTTCTGCAGCCTCCTCGCTATTGAGAGACATGGATGTAACCAGATAGAGCCATTCGCCCTCGGCAATTTCAATCGCATGAAGTTCCACTTCAACTTGTGCGTTCCGTGCAAGATCTGGATTCGTCTTGAGGTCGTGGGGAGAAGGCTCCCAGGTTAGTCGATAACGCTTCGACTTTTGGGTTTCGTCTATTAGTTCAGCCTGACGCACCATCGATTTAAAACGGCTCGTGGAAAGCCGGAACAGTACGTCAAGTTGGCAGCTCATCATTCCATAAACAATACTAAAGATGCCATAATTCGCGTCTGCCAATACGACTGAATCCTTGGGAATTCGTTGAGCCATCGCCGTTGCCTGCTTCGCTTCTGAAGTATTTTGGCTACCGTACATCGCTCCAAACTCAGGTCGCAGAGCAGCACCGCTGTGCAGTTCATGAGTAACGGTCAGCATCATGATCGGCCAAACGGTTTTTCCGAATTGGTTAGTTGCCGGGGGGTACACTTCGCGAAGCTCGCTCGTTGGCGAAAGTTTGAAGGTAGTCCCGTCAATAACAAACGTCTTGCGGTTGCTTTTCAAATCGGGAGCAGAATAGATAATCGAATGAGCAACGGTGTCCGCGAAACGTTCGGTGTCAAGGATGCTTAAGCGTTGCCGTGCCTCACTAAATGCACTTGAGTTATTCGAGAGCGTTCCTTCTCGAACACGTTTATTGTCAGGAAAGATCTCGCGATGATGGGTGAGCGTTTCTTTGACAATCGCCTCTAGGGATTTACCCGCACCAAGTCGCTGTAGAGTAAGCATCCAAAGTGTGGTCAGAGTTGTATAGACAGTGGCCGGAGAATGCCTGAACGAGTACGCTTCGATTTGATCCTTTGGGATCAACTGATGAAGCAGTTCGATAGCGGAAGTTAGCTCACGAGTTGACGAATCGCAGGGAACAAATGACATCTTGACATCCTGACAGTTTGGCAGACACTAGCAAAATGTCTTGTCACGGGCGCAATTGTCGTACCGAAAATGCCGCATTCAAAAAAATACTTCAAAGTAGATGGCATTGGGCTAGCGCCCGCGGCTCAGTAATTTACTTGCGCAAACTACAAAGTGAGTGCCATTTGGCTAGCGCCAGCGGCTCAGCTGCATAGCAAAGCTTGCCGGACAAAAAAAGCGAGACGCGACTTAAGAAGTTCCAAAGGATCCGCAGCTGGCATAGCCCCACTATCCTGCTGGCCCTTTATGGCTTCCCGGAGCAGGTCGACAAGCTGCCCGATGGTATTGCATCCGTCTAGGTTGCACAGAAGCCATCGATCGAGCGAATTCAACTCCACCGATCGATGTTGCAGGGTCGTGACTCGATCTCCAGCTGCGGCCTGACTTCTCGCGATTTTACTTGCTCGGGGTTTAGCGGAAACAGAAAGCGTGTGCGATCCGGGAATGGTATGCAACCATAAACCACCCGACAAAGCGGCTCGAATCAACGCTATTTGCAAGGACTGTACTGCGTCCAAAGATTGTAATTTCTGCAATTCGCTTCCCCCCATACGACTGATGCTGGCACATCGCTTTACGGCTTCGGAAAAAAGCCAAGCAAAAGAACATCCGCCATTTCCCACTTCCGACAGTACATGAAATGCGGATTCCACAAGATGATTGTCAAAATCGAGCTGGACCATCGTGCCGGTATGCTTGTACCGAAAAGGAATGCTGCCATCCGAGGTTCGGCTTAACTGGGGTTGCGTCTCGTTCCCTTGCGTCTCATCACGCAAACAGGGTTCAAGCAATGATTCCAGTCGGAACCGCTGAAGGATATTCGGGTCGTAATTACGACTTAGGACCTGCTCTTGATGGCATATCAGCGATTGCCGAAACATTCGGCCCGTCACAAAATCCGAATACTGTTCCAGTTGCAGGTAACCGTCCGAAAGGGATTCAAAAGCATCTGTGAGCGCTTGCATGTTGGCTTTTCCGAAGGGAAGGCTCAGGTCAGCCTCGCCCAAATACTGAAGGCCGAATGGACTTAATTGATCGGTGAATTCATGAAAGTAAAAAGGGAAATTGCATTCTTCGAGGTATTCATGATAGACGTAGGAATCGTCCTTCCCTTTCAAAGCTTCCATTTCTTGAAGCAGCAACTTTTCGTGCAACTGCTCACCCTTCAGTTCCTTGGCTAACAGTTCGAGCAACTTCTTCGCTTCAACAAGTTTCTCAGCAGGGCGTTCGAACTGACTGGCTCGAAAGAGCATTGCATCCCGCAGTGAGCCTCGGTAATTCCAACCGGGCTTGGTGTTGTAGCTAATGGTGGCGATACCGTTCGGGACCAGATTCTCACGGCAAATCCTTAAGATGGCTTGCTGTGCCTTAGGTGGAACCCATGAAAAGACTCCATGGCACACGATATAGTCAAACATCCCCAGGGACGCGTCGATATCCAAAATATCCATTTGCCTGAGATCAACGTTCGAAAAACCTAGATCCAACGCCCAGGCTTTAGCTTCTTCGATTTGCACTCGCGATAAATCGACGCCTACGAACTGACTTCCAGGCAACTGCTCGGCCATGGGGATCAAATTCCCCCCGCGCCCACAGCCGATTTCCAAAACGCGACAGGAACGCACATCGGGAGGCATTACACCATAAACCATCGCGATCGATGCAAGCCGATCAGGATGCGTTTGCGGAAAGGCATAACGCGTGTACGGTAACTGGTCGTAAGTGGACAATTGCAAAGGAGTCATAACCAGGTTGTCTTTGAATGAAGCTTCACCAAGCACCACGTCCGCGCACCAGAGTCATGAGTGATACAATTACGATGACCAACAGGACTAAACTCACAAGCAGAATGACCACAATCCAAGTCAGGATCGACGTCTTGTACCTCATGTGCGGGGTTTGCGCAATGACTTGTTTGTACGCATCCGAGAAGACATAACTTCCTTTTTCCGAGAGAAGCAAATACAAGAAATAAGCGCTGATAAGCGTTCCAATTGGAAAGCCTAACAACCCAATGGCCGAAATCACCGTAGCGCCGATCCTGGCCGCCGGCCAAAGCTTTCGGACGCCGATACCAGACCAAATTTGAAGCACACCGAGCGAAAGAAAACCAGCTCCGACCGCTAGTGCAACCAATAATACTAGGATCGGTCCACCGAATTCATTGGGACCTGTATCGTTCAAACTGCCGATACCAGCGATGATATAAGCTAACGAGATCAACAACGAAAACACACCCCCGATCAGATACAGCGTTCCCATGGATTTCACGGAGGCTTCATGTCCGAGGTATCGCTTTCGAATCGACTCGACGTCCGTCAGCTCTTGGGGAGCCAAGTAGGCTGATGCTTCAACGGCGTAGGGGTTTTGGTCCATGGTAAAGTATTAGGTGGTCGACTGAGAATCCTTAAAAACCACTTCAAGCACTGGCTAGAATACTTGATCTGGCCGTACTTTGGCAGCACCTGTCGGGCAAACCTGCAGCGAATCGAATCATTTGGATTAGAATATCTTCGCTCCTTGGTTTCGAAGCCGAGATCTGTTTTTACAACCTGAGTTTTCAGCATGCAAATCGCTTATTTTGATTGTTTCAGCGGCATCAGCGGGGATATGACTTTAGCTGCGTTGATCGATGCGGGGGCGGATCTCGCTGCGATCCAAGCGGCGATTGCATCCATGGATTTGGGAGCCATCAGGCTGTCGGTGACCGATACTCAGCGGCGTGGTTTTCGAGGCAAGTTGCTTGCCATCGAACAACCTCGCGAACATGCCCACCGCTATTTGCGAGACATTCATGCTCATATTCGACGCGGTCGATTTTCTGTTCGAGCCAAAGACTTAGCCATGCGATTCTTCGAACGCATCGCAAGAGCCGAAGCCAAAGTGCATGGAACCACCATCGATCGAGTTCAATTTCATGAGGTAGGAGCCATCGATTCCATCGTCGACATGGTAGGAGTCGCCATCGCTTGGGACATGCTCGGAATCGAAAAGGCGTATGCTTCTGCCGTTCCGACGGGATCGGGAATGATTCGTATCGCGCACGGTACGGTCAGCGTCCCCGCCCCTGCGACCGCCGAACTTTTGATGGGGGTGCCTATCGCTCCAACTCAAATCCAAATGGAAATGACAACTCCTACAGGTGCTGCGATTCTTACAGAACTTGTCAGCGATTTTGGTCCGATGCCATCCATGCAAGTGGGCCGGATCGGTTATGGTGCCGGCAATAAAGATGTTCCGGATCGACCGAATCTACTGCGATTACTGATTGGAAACGCACTGAGTTCCATCACCAAACCAGCCCAACACGATAGCGATCAAGTCGTTGTGTTGGAATGCAATTTGGACGACATTTCGGGCGAGCAAATCGGCTTCGCAATCGAATGCCTTTGGAAGGCCGGAGCGTTGGACGTTTTTACCAGTTCCATTCAAATGAAAAAGAACCGACCAGGAACCTTGCTGACCGTTCTCGCAAAGCCGGAGGACCGGGAATCGATGGAAGCAATTCTCTTTCAGCATACAGGAACTTTAGGGATTCGATATCGACGGCAAGCCCGAACGGTTTTGCCTCGAACGACGGTGGAAGTTCCAACCCCATGGGGTCTCGTGCTTGGAAAGGTTTCCAAGCTACCTTCCGGCGAAGAAGATTTTTCACCCGAATATGAAGACTGCGCCCGCATCGCCAAAACCTTTGGATTGCGGCTCATCGACGTAACACAAAAGGTTCACGAGTGCTACCAGATCGATCTAAGGCCAACGCATCGAATCAGCGCCAGCAACCAAGCAGCCAGCCCGAGAATAGAAAGCGTCAATGCCGTCTTCATGCAAGCCGCATTCGACGACGAGTTTGGAACGGATTCGATGAAGCCGAAAGGACTGGAATCGCCAACTCTATCTCCAGAGCTTCCACCTCAAGAGAAAAATTCCGAGTCCGGATTAGAATCCGAAGGTCCGAACGAATTCTATCGCTGGGACAGTTCCCCCTGGTCGATTGAGCGCATCGCGCCCTTAACCCCTCCGAAGATCCCGAGCGAGTTTCCCATTCCGGATCATCCCGGGCATGACGATCCAATGCAGCACCAACGGGACAAACCTTAGCCAAGACATGTTCAGGTTAACGCAATGGATCTACCTTGGTACCACTGGCAAGTTGGAATTCGCCACAGTTTCCAAGGCTAGGTTCTCGACTTTGGCCACATCCAGTTCGGCAGGGAAGTCGGGACCAGGTAACAAAAAGAGCGGTCCATCGGCGGTTTCTTGCGATGCATACAAACCGTGATGGCGAGTCATCTCCAGAGTGGCCAAGAACATGGCAATCAGTGCACTTTTATGCATTCCAACTTCAAAGAGTTCCTGCAATTCAACTCGATTCAACTGGAGCACTTGTGCGTGAATACGAGCCATATAAACATGGATTGGGGTGTCATCGTATTGGATACTATGCTGGGCCGTCTTTTGACGAGCCTTTAAAATTCTCCCGAAAGCGCTGACCAAATCCCAAACTTCGACCCTTGCGATCGGCACTTCATCCGCATCGATTCGTCGCGGAGGCAGGTCGCTCGCGAGACGTGAGTAACGCAATTGCCACCTTCGACTTTGCTCGTCTAGCAGACTAGCAGCATCGCGAAAGCGTTTGTATTGAATCAATCGATCCACCAACTGAGGCATCGATTCACGCATGACACCGGAAGACTCGTCGTCGGACGGATCTTCTACGGCAGGCAAGACGGCCTTGGCTTTGTATTCGATCAACTGACTGGTGATATCGACGAACTCACCGACATCATCTAAGTCCAAGGACTCCAAGATCTCAAGGTAGCTCATGTACTGATGCGTAATTCTCGCTAACGACAGTTCCTCCAAAGGAAGCTCTTCGCGCCGAACCAGGTAAAGCAGCAAGTCCAACGGTCCGTGGTAGCTGGGCAGATCGATACCAAACGCCATGATGCGATCCTACGTCTATCGTGTCAGACCCATGGTGAAGGAAAAAATCTGGCGAGAATCGGTATCTGCGTAAGCGATTGGGAACGCGAAATCAAACGCCAAAGGTGCTGGTCCAAGCGCAGGGACTGCGATTCGAGCACCGAAACCTGGCGCCACCCGGAAATTGTCCCAATTGACTTCAATATCTTTTTCGACGGTACCGTAATCCAAGAACGCTACCATCCTCAACATGTCATCCGCGGTTACAGGCAACATGTATTCAAACGAACCAAGCATTTGGAAACGACCACCGACTTGAATATCGCTATCCACGGGAGATGCTCCACGAAATTGGAAACCTCTCATCGTGGAGAAACCACCTGCGAAAAAGTTTTCAAAGAGGGGTGTGTCTTCGCCAGTAAAGCCAAGCCGCATCGAACTGGTGAAGGTATGACGCCCCGAACCGTCGGCTCGCTCCCGAACTAAAAAGTAACGGCTCAAGTTGATCTGCCCTCGAGGGAAATCGAACTCACCAAAATTCTGATCGTAAATCATTTCCAGCAAATGGCCCTCGGTCGGAAGAAACGGGCTATCACGAGTATTGTGCGCTAATCGAACTCGACCGGTATACAGGTCGTTACTGCCCACCACGTTGTCCAAGGCCGGTAGGCCAATAATTCGAGGCCGAGTGATCTTCACGTCCTCACCTCGCAATTCGGTAGTCAGCGAGAGATCCGGGGTGACTTCGTAACCGACAGCGACCCGTGCACCCAACCGTTGCTCGGTCCAGTCGCGATAGATTCGCGTAAAGTAGAAACCACCCACGGATAGACTGAATGGCGAATAGCCAAACAGATTGGGTTCGGTCCAATTCAAGGTGTAACGCTGAACTTGGTTGCCGGGAACAAGCTCGGCCCGGAAGTTCTGCCCTGCACCGCGAAAGGATCCATTGAGCATATCGCTAGGACGCCCCGGCCATTTCATAATGTCGAAGTTGCGTTCTTCCAAAACGAACTGACCAGCGACTCCAAGATCGCTATTGACCGATCCACCCACGGAGAAGCGTCCGGTTTGCCCCTCCTGAGCGTAAACATCGACCGGAACGTTCTTGATCCTTGGGTTGTATCCAAAAGGACTTTCAGCCGTTGGAGAATTGGGCTGTATTTGCCATGGTTCATTCAACCTTGGCCCTGGCTCGCCCATTGGCCCAGGAATTAAGGGGGCAGCATAAGGTTGCGAAGGCGCAATCCCAACTGCCGGACCTTGATTGAACATCGGTTGCCCCACCGGCGTTTGGCCGTTGTAAACAGGATTCGGCGCCATATTAGGTGTAGGGGCAGGCACCAAGTAGGGTTGAGTAGGAACGCCATAAACCGGTGGGTTTGGGCCTGGATTGCCATAGCCTGGAACCGGTAAACCCTCTGCTGGAGGAACAATACTGTACGCGTTCCCCGTTCCATAGGAGGGAGCCCCGGGATACCCTTGAACGTTCGGTGGTGACGGTGCAGGGGTATTCGCGTTGTAGGTGTATCCAAACCCTGGTCCGACGTTCTGAGCGTAGGCCGAACTACCTGTCGAAAGAATCCACAAGACCAACATGGCAGAACAGATCGTTAGACTATGCCCGCTCGGTGCTGGCTTGCTTAGCTTGCTCCCTATCTTCTTGATGCACCGCACTCGCGAAAATCGCAATGCACAGGCTTGTCGAAAAAGATATTTGAGCGATTGAAATTGACTTAGCATAGTTGGTTCTTGCGCATCCACTGGAATGATCTCCGACATCATCAAATCAAACCGCATGCATTGTTGAATTCTGGCCATAGTGACAGATGATTAGCCTCGTATCCCGGTCCACTTGTTCGATCATTAGCGATCGCGTTCGTCTTCAGAAAAAGAGTCTTCACCACGATCGACTTGAATATTGGGGACGGTACCTTGGCTGGGATCTGCGTTAAAAATCTGAAGAAAGTTCAGCCGACGCTTGGCATCATCGAGCTCAGGTCCGCTGATGATGCTACCTGGGCGAATCTTACCAAGGGGTTGCATGGCAACTCGTTCCTTCGTGTGATCCCCTTCGATGTGCACTCTTACTTCGCTGGCGCGATAGATATCCCCTTCGCCAATGTTGTAAACGATGTCAACTTCGTTGCCTGGCTGGTAAACGAGTTCCCCAATCACGTCGCAAAAAATGTGCCCTTGAGCTCCATACACATCGCGAAGAAATTTTTCGTCCTGAGACTTGTGTGTTTGAAGGAACGGTTCGCCAGCCTTCACTTTCATGTAAGGCAAAAGTTCACTTGGCTGATAACGCTTCGTGCCTGCGATGGAAACGGACTTGATTTTGTATCGCTCGCCTTCGGAGACAATAAATGTCAGGTCGATGAAGTCTCCTCGAACGTTGTAGTCCTTTCGAAAGTCGACTCGAGCGTCAAAATAGCCAAGCGACCGATAGTAGCTCATCAGTCCGTCGCGGTCCGCTTCGATTTTGTTATCCGAAGCAAGGTTAAACATGTAGGAGGTGATACCTCCGCGGGCATCGCGGCTTTTGATACGAGCCTTCAGCAGATCTGTGCTAAAGGCCTTGTTGCCCACAAACATGATTTTATTGAGCCTTTCGACTGGCCCCTCGTTGATGATGAATTCCACCTCGCGATCGCCTTTACGCAACCCTGATTCGATTCGAATATCGATCTGATTCATTCCCTTATCCTGATACAATTCAATCAATCTGGATTTGGCAGAATTGATGGTGATGGGATCCAGTGGATCTCCTTTCTGAATGCCCGCATGCTTGGTCAGGTTTCGATCTTCGAGACGTTCGTTGCCGCGATAGACAACACTTCGAATAATTGGTCGTTCTTCTACTACCAGCCGTATGTGAACGCCATCGGGTGTCTCAGAAAAGTACGAGCTGATTTTGCGAAACAAATTGGTCCGATACAGGGAGCTAATATCGCGGTTGAATGTCTCTTTATCGAAGGTCCGATCTTGGCGGCTTTGCATGGTGGAGACAATAAAGTTCTCCGACACGCTGCTGTTGCCCTCGATGGTTACGGACAAAATGGGAGCACCGTCGGTCGCTTCGCGACCTCGTGGCCCACCCGCCTCATACATTTTTTCGGAAAATTTCGGTTCACTAAAAGCCGGCGCGTTGTCCCCGCCACCAGGCATTCCGCCACCCATCTGTCCAAAACCAACCGAAGCTTGCAATGCTATGGAAGCAAACCACATGGCTATCCATATCCAGATGCTTTGGCTTTTCATACGGTACCTCAGGCGCTTTTGTACGAACTTGGGAAAAAAGGAACGCAGGCGAACCGTGATTGAATACACAAAAGAACTTTGAGACGGCAACGGCAGCCGGTTGCGACTTGAGCATTTTTCCCGGTTTTCAACTAGAATCTATTCGATCGTGGATCGACCAGCCTTCCCCTCCCTACCCTGAACCTCACATCCCTCCCAAGTTCACACCATGACCTCGATCTCCCAACGCCACCAGTTGACCGAAACGCTGTCCCCTGGCCTGTTCCAACTTGCCTGCCTTTCCACACTCGTTTTGGCTCTTCTGCAGGTCGCTCGCTTGGAAGCCGACGAATCGTCGCAGTCCGCCCGTTTCGGGGCGTCAGAACCAAAAACTCCCAAAGAAGTTTATGGACAAACCATTCGGGAAACACCGAAACGTTCCGCAAACGACGAGAAAGCGGGATTCCATCTGCCAGCAGGATTTCAAATCGAATTGATCGCGTCGGAGCCAACCATTGCAAAGCCGATGAACATGGCATTTGATGGTTCCGGAAAATTGTGGGTGGCTCAATCCACCCAATATCCGTTTCCAGCCAAGCCAGGTGAAGTCGCTGGAGATTCGATTGTTCTTCTTGAAGACCGCGATCGCGATGGAAGTTTCGAATCGTCGCACGTTTTTGCGGATCAGCTCAACATTCCGATCGGGATCCTGCCGTACCAAGATGGGGTTGTGTGCTTTTCCATCCCGAACATCTGGTTCTTACGAGACACCAACGGGGATGGAACATGCGATGAACGTACAGTTCTTGTCGGACCCTTCGACACCAGCCGCGACACCCACGGAATGGTCAACGCCTTACGAGACGGCCATGACGGTTGGATCTATGCTTGCCATGGATTCAACAACGAGAGCAAGATCCAAGGACGCGATGGGCATGCGATCACCATGACGTCAGGAAACACCTTTCGGTTTCGGCCCGACGGTTCAAGGGTCGAATTGTACACGCAAGGACAAGTCAATCCCTTCGGCATGGCTCAAGACCGTTGGGGATTTTGGTACGCAGCGGACTGTCATAGCAAACCTATTTCCCAACTGATCGCAGGCGGTTGTTACCCAAGCTTCGGTCGCCCTGATGACGGTCTTGGATTCGTTCCACCCATGATGGATCACCTGCATGGAAGTACCGCAATTTCTGGCCTGGCTCATTCGAAAGATTCCCGTTTCCCTATCGAATTTCAAGACAACTTCCTGAGCGGCAATGTGATGACATGCCGGATCAATCGCAACCAAATCCAGTATTCGGGTGCGACAGCAAAGGCTATCGACATGCCCGATCTCCTCACCAGCGATGACCCTTGGTTTCGCCCTGTCGATCTTCAATTCGGTCCCGATGGAAAGCTGTACGTCGCCGATTTCTACAACAAAATTATCGGTCATTATGAAGTTCCTTTGGACCACCCCGATCGTGACCGAACCAGTGGCCGAATCTGGCGAGTCAGCTGGGTTGGAGAAGGAGATCGCTTGGAGCCCGTGGCCAAGGATACGAGGAAGTTAGAAGGTAAACTACCATGGAACGACCTCAAAAGCTTGAGCCCCATCGATGCCAAAAGCAAGATCGACAGGATTTGCAATTCCATGTTTATGGGTTCCAACAGTGTGAGACTTGTCGAGGAAGAACTACTTTCCGTGTTGCGATTCGCTGACACGTTGGATCCGAAGAATGCAGACCAAGCCATGTTGCTGCAGTCGATTGCACAACTCCTTTCCAGAAGCGCCGCAATGGGATCCAAGGTCGCTCAAGACGCCGGAGCTAACTGGCTGATGCTGGAACTAGATCGTGTCGATGCGACGCGCGATCCAGTGCTTGCTCAGTCACTTGTCATCTCATTGCGAGGTTGTCTTCAATCCATGCAGGCATTTGATTCCAACCGATTGGAAACTTGGCTGAAACAAACAACAAACGGTCTAAGAGATAAAAAAGATCCCCTTTTGATCAAATCACCTAGATACGAAGGTTTACTTCGCGTGTTGCTTGCCATGAAAAATCCGATAACGGCATCGGCGGTTTTGGACCTGCTCGAAATGCAGATCGACAACCAAGCAATCACCGGAATGGACTCTTTGGTCGACCGACTTGCGGATGTCATCGACGATGCAAACGTCGATCGGTTATTTCTACTGATCGATCGTATGAGCGTTGATCTGAATTCCGCTTCGGACTGGATACTTCGATTGAGCCGTCGACAAAAGAGCCAAAGAGGCATGGTTCTTGAAAGCCTATCCGAACTAGGACGCAGCCGACTTCCGATGCTCTGCAAGGCATGGATGATCGAGGCAGAAATGAAAAAGAGGCAACATCCTGATTGGTGTTTGGTCAACTGGAATACTGTGCCAGGAATATCAAACGACCCATCGGTTTGGGGCCTCGAACAACGCCAGACCAACAACGGCCGAGGAACTTTCTATAGCAGTTTGACACGAGGGGAAAAGTATATTGGCACGTGGAAGACATCCCCCTTCCTGGCTCCAGAAAGGCTGGTCTTTCGAATCGTTGGGCACAATGGCCTGCCGAGCGAACCCGATCAAGCGAAGAACTTAGTCCGCATGGTATTGCTGGACGCAACAGGCGACTCGGTGCAAGAAATAGCACGAGCGCTGCCGCCTCGCAGCGACGTTGCAGCACGTGTGGAATGGGACCTTAAGGCCTTCCGCGGAAAACCGGTGGAAGTCCAAGTCATCGATAGGGACGCTGGGGACAGCTACGCATGGATAGGAGTCGGTGAATTTGAACAAGAGGGGCTGAACCCTGGCTCACTTTCGAATCGATGGAAGAAGATTGAAGAGTTTATTGAGTTGTTCGGATGGCCAAGTGACGCAGAGCAGAACGAAATTCTTGAAGCCCTCGGGGCGACCGAACTGGTGGACACAAACAGTCGCATTGGCTTGCAGATACTTCGTTATCAACGAGCGCAACCCGTATTGGTGGAGCTGGCAGAATTTGCGTTGCAGCAAAATTGGGCCGACATCATCACGGTCAACACCATGGTGACTCAACAGAACGCCATTGCGAGCAGCATTGCAAAACGTTGCTCCGCAAAACAACAGGAGCAACTAGTCAAACAGTTGAGCCGGCACCGCGACGCGGCGAAAGTTCTTGCTGAGCTATGCACCAATGGTAGTTTATCCCGCGAAGCGTTAGCCGTTTTACAACCCAGTTTCTGGCAAAGCCTCAATGGGCCTAGCGCGGAGAAACTGATAGCGATGCGTCCCACCGAACCAACGAACAGTTCCAGACAAGCCGTGGTAGACAGCAAATCCACAGCCATTCCACTAGCAACCGTCGATTTAGAACTGGGACAAAAGCAATTTGCAGACCGTTGCGCCTCATGCCACAAGCTGGGCAACCATGGGCGCGTTGTTGGTCCGCAGCTAGAAGGGGTCGGTGCGCGTGGGATCCCCCGACTATGCGAGGATATCCTTTGGCCCGACCGAAATGTCGATGAGGCGTTTCGAATGACTCTTTTGGTGCTGGAAGGAGGCGAGACAGTCAGCGGACTTGTGACAGATAGAAACAACGAATCGATGATCTTGACCGATCAAGCAGGCAAGCAACGGAGAATCTTGGTATCCGAGATCGAACAAGAAAAGCAAAGCAAGCTATCGCTGATGCCTGGCAACTTTGATGAACTGATGACCAACGATGAGATGGCATCGTTGATCGGCTATTTGCGAAAAGAAGCGGGGCTAGTTCCTGTTACCAACGAATGAGCGACGTGCCCCAGGTCAAACCAGCGCCAAAACCGCAAAGCAGCACCAAGTCCCCCTTGTGAATCGCACCCTGTTGGTATGCATCATCAAGCACCAAGGGAATGCTGGCCGCCGAAGTGTTCCCATAACGATCTAAGTTCACAAACACACGATCCTTGGACACATCCAAGGATTTGATCGCCGCGTCGATGATTCGAATGTTAGCTTGATGCAAGATGATAGCGCTAATCTCAGATGGTTTCACATTGGCTGCGGCCAAAACGTCTCGGATACTGTCTTCAACCACTCGTACAGCCCAAACAAAAACGGAACGGCCATCCATCTTCAGAAACTGCCTGGATTGGTCCAGCATGGATTGAGAAATCGGTTCACGCGAGCCGCCTCCGGGTATGCAAAGCGCTTCAGCGTTGCCTTCCGCCCCCAAGGTAAAGCTAAGGATTCCACTTTCGCGGTCAGTGCTGGCGCTGGGCTGAAGCAATACCGCACCAGCTCCATCACCAAACAGAGGATAGGTCTTGATGTCCGTGCGATCCACGGTTCGGCTCATCACTTCGCTGCCGACAACGATTGCATTCTTGGCAAGCCCCGTTCGAACGTATTGGGCGGCCGTAATCAAAGCGACCATAAAGCCCGCGCAGGCAGCATTCACATCAAAAGCAGGAGCGATGCATCCAAGCCTTTGCTGCAACAAACAAGCGGTAGAAGGAGTCGCAAAATCCGGAGTCATCGTTGCGCAAATCAACAGATCCACATCCCTTGCATTCGTACCTGACTGTCGAAGGCATCGGAGAATTGCTTCATAGGCAAGATCGCTCGTTGCTTGATCTGGCGATGCCACGCGGCGTTCGCGGATACCAGTTCTTTGAACAATCCAATCGCTATCGCAACCGAGCGAAGCTAAGTCTTCGTTCGTGACAACGAGATCGGGAACATAAGAACCCGTGGCTGCTATCCGGACACCTGGGCAGGAGCCCATTCGACCACGCCCGCTTTGGCTGATGGCACCCGACAAATCTGGGGTTTCGTTTCTTCGTGGAATCGTTTCGATGATCAATGTGGTCTTTAAGAGTGGCAACCCGTTGCGAAGCCTGACAAAATCGGCTTGGGCAAGACCTTGTTCAGTATAGCAATAACCGCTTTGTTGCCGAGTTCTTCCAGTTCAAACATCCAAGCATGCCGAGCAGTCTTGGGAGCTGGCAAAGTTTGCCGACTAGCAAAAATACACAAAATCAACCCTTCTTATACCAGCCAGTTGCTTCAATTTAACTAACAAGTATTCAACAATTTGCACTTTAGTACCCTTTTGGGGGGTGACTGCTAGCATTGTGCAACGTTAGATTGTGGTTTCTTCCGGGTCGTTTTATTGCACGTTGTATGTGCGATAAGTTGCCATTACGGACGGCTCGATTCGCAAACTCCAACCATAGAAAGTGCTGATGTTGCGATGTGCTTACTAGCCATTCAATATCGCGTGGTTTCCGAAAGTCCGATACTAGTTGCAGCAAATCGAGAGGAGTTTTTTGACAGGCGCAGTTCGGCCCCCGCAATTCAATCGGGCAAGCCGAGGATCCTTTGTCCCACGGATCAACGCAATGGTGGAACGTGGCTTGGGGTGAATCAACACGGTGTGTTTGTTGGAATCTGCAACCGACGAACGATGGAGCCGTTGGGTAGTAATCGTTCGAGAGGCGTCTTGTGCCGGGAAACGTTAAAAGCGTCTTCTGCACAACAAGCGCTCGAGCGGGCTTTAGAAGATTTTGAAAAGCACCAGATCGAGGCATGCAATCTAGTGGTTGCGGATCGTGATTCTGGATTCGTTGTTCACCATGAAACTGAAAATGAAGTGGTGGAAATGCAATCTGGGCTCAATATCATCGGCGGGCGAAACTTAAACGACCCTCGGGACGAACGCGTGCAGTTGGCAAGTCGCTTGCTGACCCTGCAAACGTTAGATTCGCCAGTGAAATTTTTGGCTGTTGCAAGCAAAGTTTTCGCACGATCTCCTTCACCGGGCGGACGAGCGAACATGGTGCTTCGCGGAGCCGATTACGGAACCGTCTCCAGTACTTTGATTGCGTTAGGGGCGAAGCCTCGCGATGCGATCTATCAATACGCAGATGGTCCTGCTGATGAGTCGCGATACGAGGACTACTCACCCTTGCTTCGAGACATACTAAGTCGAGGTTTGCGAGAAGCTCGAACGAAGGTTTCGATGGCAGAGGTTGAGTAGGAATTGCATCTTTTGCCAATCAACAAAAAAGCCCGGCCTGTTTTGAGATAGGCCGGGCTCATTTCTTTATGATTTGAAACGCTTGGAAATCTATTTGGAGAGCTTGTCGCCGATAGATTCTTCTTCGACAACCGCAGGTGTTTCAGACTGGTAGGCTTCGTTCTTTTCCGCTTCTGCATTAGCTAACGATGTCAATCGAATAGCGGCATCGACTTCAAATCGAGAGAAGAACATCTCGACACCGGTGTATTCGGAGATCACTCGTGGCTTGCGAACGAGCTCTTCCCAAGTCAGCCCGTTGGCGACGTGCCACGCGGCAGCTTGTGCTGTGTTTTGCCCAACGCGACCAGACGCCAAGGCCTTGCACAGCTCAGCGACCACGGGCGAATCGTTCACTTCTTCAAGACGAACTACTTTGTATTTCATACGAGGCGTTGGGTCGAGCTTCCCGTGTTCGAGGCAAAGCGTAGCGACGGTCAGTTTCTGAGGTTTATCAGGCTGAACACGCATCATTCCGCCCATGCCTCCCATGCCACCGCCACCCATGCCGCCCATACCACCGCCCATGCCCCCCATGCCGCCACCCATTCCACCCATGCCGCCGCCCATTCCTTGGCCGCCGCCCATACCGCCACCCATTCCGCCCATTCCACCGCCGCCCATGCCACCCATTCCACCGCCGCCCATGCCGCCCATACCACCCATGCCGCCACCCATCATGCCTTGAGCCAATACGTGGACAGCACCGAAGGTCTTAGGAAGAACAACGTCCAAAGGCTCCCCCGTTTGGTTGCGGAAAATCAAGTTCGCTTGCGTAGCATCTTTTCCGATGTAGTCGACGGTTAGCAAGCCTTGATCCATGGCCTGAAACATTTCAATGGTCTTCGCTGGGGCCTGGTCCTTGGTTTTTTTACCCGCCTTCTTGGATTCGGCGCTGACCGACTTGCCCGGTTTGTTCGTTGTTTCGTCCGCCTGGACTGGGCAAGCAGATGCTGAAATAGCGAATGCTAGGAAAACGAGGCTAGACAAGTTCCGTTTCATGTGACGACCCTCTGGTACTGAATGCTCAATAAAAACCCTGGAAAACACTGGGCAAAAAGGCTCGATTCGGCTTTCGAAGAAATCCAAATCAACCCAAAAGCAGTTCGACTGCGCCGATGTACTTATTCCGCAACTTTCGTGCCGAATCTGTCTTGGGCCTGCGATGTTCTCCTCCAGAGTACACTCGAAAGCGTCGTTTTCCAACCAAAATGAGCGGGAAAAATCACAGCAATTCAGAATTTCGGGAGGAAAAAACCGCATTTTGACGTCACCACCTCGTAAATAGTGCGTTGCAGAATAGTGGCAGTTTGCTACTCTCTGTGTTCAAATCTCGCGACAGTTGCGACGAGAAAATCAGTCTCCAAGAAATCGAGGAATCTCTCATGTCTATGTACGTTGGCGAATCACTGGTCGGCGAAGGTAACGAAATTGCTCACATTGACCTCATGATCGGAAGCAAGGACGGTCCTGTCGGCACCGCTTTCGCAAGTGCATTGGCAACTCAAAGCAGTGGCCATACCAATCTGCTAGCCGTTCTGGCTCCGAATGTAGCTGTAAAGCCCTCCACCGTCATGATCACCAAAGTGACCATCAAGGGCATGAAGCAAGCCGTTCAAATGTTTGGACCAGCCCAAGCAGCTGTTGCCAAAGCCGTTGCAGATAGCGTCGCAAGCGGAGTCATTCCAAAGGATCAAGCTGAAAATCTCGTGATCGTTTGCGGCGTGTTCATTCACCCAGCAGCAGCTGACGACAAGAAGATCTACGATTTCAACTACGCAGCAACGGTCGACGCCATTTCCAGCGCCATGAAGGGCCTACCTTCGGTTCAAGAAATGCTTGACAAAAAAGACTCTGCAGCCCACCCATTCAAGGGCTTCTAGTCGCTCTTTGTCTGGATCCTTGATCATGCTCAATTTGAGCCGCAGGCGCTAGCCGCGGCTCAGCACAAATAATACGGGCCAACGCTGCGTTGTTTTTGAAAAAAGCCAATCTCGGTAGCAGATCCAGATTGGCTTTTTTGCTTGGAAGCGAAATGATTTGTTGCTAAAGAATATCTGGTAACGTTTCAGCCTAGACTGCTGGTAACGGACAATCGGAGCCGCATGCACTGGCCGCAACAGTCATAAAACGGTTCCGAATTACACTTGGAAAAACCCTATTCATGTCCATTCGCAACGACCTCAAAATTCTTTACCACTTGGTTCTTAGACCCGTTCGAGGAAAAGACCACGCGCAGCGGATGGAGAACTTCTACTCGGGCCAAGCGGATGGCTACGATGATTTTCGCAAAAGACTCCTTCAAGGCCGGGAACACGTCTATCAAACGCTTGGAAAGGACGCCTCTGCACCAAACCTCGAAACAGCGGACTCGAACCCAGCACAGGCCAACAAGCCGAAGGTATGGGTGGATTTTGGAGGTGGCACTGGCTCCAATCTGGAGTTCATTGGTCCATCCATCAACAACTTAAGCCAAGTGTATGTTGTGGACCTTGCAACTTCCCTGCTGGAAGTGGTCAAGAAACGTTCCGAACGCAACGGTTGGAACAATGTGACGGCGGTAACCGGCGATGCCACGACCTGGACTCCACCGGAAGGCTACGCGGACATCGTGACCTTCTCGTATTCCCTGACAATGATCCCCGATTGGTTCGCTGCCATCGACAATGCTTTTCGTATTTTGAAACCAGGTGGGCAAATTGGGGTAATCGACTTCTACGTAGCCCGCAAGTTTGCAGCGGAAGGCTTGAAACGCCACAGTTGGGCTACTAGAAACTTCTGGCCCGTTTGGTTCTCCAGCGATAATGTTTTCCCAAGCCCAGACCATATCCCCTACCTTCGCAATCGCTTCTCGACATCGCTGATTCAAGAACTTCGAGCAAAGATTCCATACCTTCCTTTGGCACGAACGCCCTACTACCAGTTCATTGGCACAAAAGCATAGGATCCATCCCAAATGCCCTTCGAGTTTGTGTGTCCGTATTGCCACTGCAAAACTAAGGTCCTGGATCGCTATGCAGGCCAATCCGGCCCCTGCGTTGATTGTGGAAAAATGGTCACGATGCCGCATTTCAACGCGAGCGGCATTCTGGTTCCCGCGATTGCTTCCGCCAAAAAACCAAGCCACTCACCAACGACGCGTCAACGCGGATGGATGCCTGCCCTTGTTGGGGCAGCTGTCATCACCACGCTGTTATTAGTTGGTGGACTCGTTCTTGCCATTGCATGGCCAAGTGTCACTCATGGGTTGCGACGTGCTGCCCAAAGCCGCGATCTCCAAAACATGGAGACTATTGCCCAAGCGCTGAACGCGTACTCGGATCGCTACGGGACCTACCCTCCTCCCGTCGTGCTAGATGCAAACGGAACACCTTTGTACTCTTGGCGAGTTCTGATTTTGCCTTTCATGGGAAACGAAGGGCTTTACAAACGGTTTGAACTGAGCAAACCCTGGAACAGCCCCGCCAATCAGAGCCTGCTGAACCAAATGCCCTCCGAGTTTGCCAGCTCAAACTCGCCTGATGCCGCAGGAAACTACGAAACCAACTACGTTCTCGTCACCGGACCTGGGACCCTTTTTCCGCCATCTGGACCGCTTTCTCGCACTCAAGCCGAAAAGAACACGATTCTGCTCGTCGAAACCAACAATATGTGTTCCTGGACTCAACCCGGGGATATCAACGTCGGACGCGGTTTACGGGTCGGACAAAAGCCCATGGTCGACGTTGGAGGACTCCATCAAGGCAGCTTCACCGCCATGACAACCGACGAAGACGGGTTGCGTATCCCATCCGATGTGCCGCAGGCCGTCCTGGATGCTCTGGTGACTCCAGACGGGGGCGAAAATGTTGATGTCGCCACGTTCATTCAATGAGCGGCCTTGGCTCCAGTCCTATTAGAAATTCTTCTTTGTTGACCGTTTCGACAGGGATTGTCCGGAACTCAGGCGACTACCAAGTGTTTGCAAACGCGGTCGATCTAGCAGGAGCTGACAAAACTCCGTGAGAATCCAAAGAAAACGAGCAGATCTTCGTTTTCTCAATGGCGAAAGAATTGACTCGCATCGATAATGGTCGATCTCACCTCGTTTCCGACGCTGAGATTCATGACTCGGAAATCCCTCCCCAAAAAACGAAAATTATGTCTATCCGACAACCGGAAAATGCTCGTGCTCGAAGAGCGTCAGCCAAACTAATTCTTTTCGCAGTCATGTCACTTGCTGTTGCTGGCGGTGCCGTATTCGTTTGGTGGAAGATAACCGAGCAACGACGCCTTGAAAATTCGGGCGCGAACATGGTGCTTCATCAAGTCGAAAGCGGCCCTTTCGACCATATCGTTTTGGAACAAGGCGAAATTGAGAGCAGCAGCAACAACGAAGTGAAGTGCGAAGTCAAGGGACGCGGCGGCAGCGGAACACCTATCCTCAACGTGATCGCGGAAGGAGCCTTCGTAAAGAAGGGTGACAAACTTTGCCAACTGGATTCGTCCGCATTGGAGCAAGACGCCAAGAACCAACGCATTGTGGTAAGTACCGCCGAATCGACCGTGATCAGCAGCGAAGCCCTGGTCAGTAAGGCAGCGATCGCCAAGCAGGAGTATCTCGAGGGAACCTACCAAACCGAACGAAAAGCCATTTTGAGCGAGATCGCTTTGGCTCAACAAGGACTTCGAAAATCGGAGCTCTCTTTGCAAAGCGCAGAACGCCTTGCTGCCAAGGGAACTCTGAAAGCATTGCAAATCGAATCGGAGGAGTTCGCGGTTCAAAATGCCAAAAGCACTCTTGAGTCGGCGGAAGCTCGCTTGATGGTCCTAGATAAACTGACCAAAGAAAAGATGCTTGTGCAATTGAACAGCGACATCGAAACCGCCGCTGCAAAGTTGTCGTCGGATCAAAACACCTTCTCGGAAGAGAAGGACAAGCTGGAAGAGATTCGAAACCAGATCAAGGCTTGCACCATTTACGCTCCTGCCGATGGCCAAGTGGTTTTTGCAAACAAGTTTGGTGGGCGGGGCGGCGGAGATTTCATCGTGGAACCGGGCGCGCTGGTCCGAGAACAACAAACAATATTTTTGCTTCCAGATCCAAGCAAGATGCAAGTCAAAGCCAAGGTCAACGAGTCTCGCATCACTCTGATTCGCGAAGGTATGCCGGTCAAGATTAACGTGGGGGCTGCCGCAAACGAACTGTTGGGCCGCGTGACCAAAGTCAACAAGTATGCTGAACCGGGCAACTGGTTTGGAACCAGCGCGAAGGAATACGCTGTTTTCGTACAGATCTTGAACCCACCCGAGGAAATTCGAACGGGCATGACCGCTGAAACACGTATCTTTGTCGAACAACTCCCCGATGTGCTTCAGTTGCCTGTTCATGCTGTCTACGAATCCAAGAAGCATCATTTTGTTCTTATCAAAGACGGCGATGAATGGAAAACCAACGAAATCACTCTTGGTGCGACCAATGAGAAGTTTGTTACCGTCAAAGAGGGTGTCAACAAGGACGATGTTGTTGTTCTGGATCCTCGCAATCACCTAGACAAAATGCAGATCCCGGAAATCGAGGAAGTCGACGACCGCGAAAAGCTTGCGAAGATCGCCGCAGAATCGCCAAAAATGGTTCGCACCCCCGGTGACGAGACCTCGGGCGGAAAACCTGCAACCGCAGGTGGCCCAGGCGCTGCCGGTGGCGGCATGCCAAGCGCTGATGTCATCGTCACCGCCATCTTCGGTCGGCTCGACAAAAACAACGACGGCAAGCTTACCAAAGACGAGGTCGCTGGCGATGATCGAATGGCCGCCGGTTTCGCAGAAAGCGATACCAACCAGGATGGATCGATCGATAAAGCAGAAATGACCGCTGGAATGCGAAAGCGCATGGCGGCAGGGGGTGGAGGCGGTCCCGGCGGCTCCGCAAGAGGAGCACCTTCGAACTAATGCCTGATTCAAAAATGGACACGAATGGATTTGCTTGTCGTGTCGTCGATATGAAGAAGGAGTATGTTCTTAAGAGCGAAACCGTACGAGCCTTGCGCGGCGTGACCTTCGACGTTCCCGAAGGGGACTACGTCGCCATCATGGGCCCATCAGGTTCCGGGAAAAGTACGCTGCTTAATATGCTCGGCTGCCTGGATCAACCAACGTCCGGTAGCTTGTGGCTGGGCTCAGACGACGTAGCCACCATGAACGACGATCAACTCGCAGACATTCGATCGCAGCGAATTGGATTCGTGTTTCAAGCTTACAACTTGATCCAACAATTGACCGTTGTTGAAAACATTCAGGTGCCGCTGTTCTATCAAGGTCGTTCACTTTCCAAGGCACAACGAGCTCGAAGCCTGGAACTTGCAAACATGGTCGGGCTGGGCTCACGACTCGATCACCGACCGACTCAACTGAGCGGTGGTCAGCAACAACGCGTTGCCATCGCTCGCTCCCTCGTGAACGATCCGTATTTTATTCTCGCCGACGAACCGACAGGGAACTTGGATTCTCGCACCACCGAAGAAATTCTTACTCTGTTCGAAAAGCTGAACAACGAAGGGCGAACTATCATTCTAGTAACGCACGAAGATGAAGTATCAAAACGCGCTAAGCGCGTGGTTCGGCTGAAAGATGGACGGCTTCAATGGGACCGACGCAATTCAGAAGAGGTTCGGGCCGCAGCAGCTCAATATGCAATCGATAACATGCCGGTGGAAGTATGAATATTTGGCTTGGAACCATTGAGCTCGGAATCAAAAGCCTTTGGCTACATCCTCTGCGCTCACTGCTAACCGTCCTTGGTATCTTTATCGGCGTAGCGAGTGTGATTTGGCTTCTGGCCATCAGCAAAGGCATTGGCGACGAAGCTCAACGACAGATCGAAAATCTTGGCGCTGATACGATCATGATTCGGACCGTGAAGCCACCCAGCGAAAAGCTCGCGCAATCGGGCTTGACCCCGTATGGCCTGACTCGGGACGAATTCGACATGCTGGTCGCAACCGTTCCCACCATCAGCAGCGCACTTCCCATACGTGAAATGCGACGTCAATTTCAGTTTAAGAATCGTAAGCTCGACGGACGTTTGGTCGGATGCACCCCCGAATACGCAGAAGTCACGCGACTTAAATTGGCGCGAGGGCACTTCATTACCGACGCGGAAAATTTCGCCGCCGATACGCACTGCGTGATCGCAGCGAAAATGGCAGAACGCTTGTTCCCCTACGAAGATCCTATTGGACAGCGGATCTACATGCCAGAAAATCAAGACTTCTACTTAGTGGTCGGCGTGCTTGAGCCCAAAGGTGCAACCGCTGCGATTGGTGGCTCCATGGCGGCGCAAGACTTTTCGAATGACGTTTATATCCCAATCAAGACGCTGCAAAGCCGCATTGGCGACACCGTCGTCAGCTTCCGCGCCTCATCTCGCGAAGGTGAGATTATCGAACTCAATCAAATCACATTGCGAGTTCGAAAAGTAGAGGATGTCAGGAAAACGGCCGAGCTTGTCGAGAACGCCCTAATAAGCCATGCCAAGATGGAAGACGTGGCCGTCGTTGTGCCCCTTGAATTGCTAGAACAAGCCAAAACAACACGCTATATGTTCATGGTGTTCAGTGGTTTGATCGCCGCAATCTCGCTTTTGGTAGGTGGAATCGGCATTATGAATATCATGCTTGCAACCGTTACCGAAAGAACGCGAGAAATCGGGATTCGACGGGCGCTCGGAGCAAAACGACGCGACATCATTCGGCAGTTTCTGGTCGAGACCAGCGTCTTAAGCCTAGCTGGCGGAATCAGCGGGATCTTGGTGGGCTTGCTGTGCGTTCCTGTTGTCAACCTTGCCCGAATTGTATTCACCTACCTACAACCCGAGACCATGGCCGCATTGCCCGAAGTCGTTCAAACGGTTCAGCCATCGATTATGCCAGAAAGTATTCCAGGCGCATTTTTGATCTCCTTGGCCGTCGGCTTGATCTTCGGAACCTATCCAGCGATCCGCGCGGCGAAAATGAATCCGATTGAAGCCTTGCGTCACGAATAATTGTAACCACTCATGTGGAAGGTGAGGTTCATGAGTCCATTCTTAACGAGTCAACGAACGGTACTTGGCTTGGTTCTCGGGCTCATCATGAGCATCAACAGCCTAGGACAATTGCCGGTTCCAGAACTGATCGCACTTGGACGATTGGGTGGTACGGTAGGCCAACAGCATCAACCTATCGAAGGTGCCGTCGGAGCCAACCTTGCAAACGCCAAAGCGCGTTGGCTGGCTGTGGAGAATATCGAAACCGTTGCTCTGCCTGAGGGCCTAGACACAAAACCGATTCCCGTCCGCGCAATCAATGAACTGGGACTTTCTAACTCCAGAAACTTTTTGCTAACTCGACAAGTTTGGAACCTTGCATCAAACAATGAATCCGCTTCGTCACCAACAGACGTCCGTCTGGAAAACTTTTATCAAGATGAATGCGTAGAGACCGGCAGGAACTACTACCGATTCCATAGCGAAGCCGATCAAGTAATTCGAATCGATGGCCTAGCTCAGTCCTTGGATTCTCGCGCCCGTTTGGTGATATCAATCCAATCCGCCGATAATCGCACCCTTGCGATGTCGGCCGCGACACACCAAATGGATCCCTCGTTGGAAGTGAAACTACTTGCCAACCAAGATTATCAAATTTTGGTCCATGACCAGCTGTTTCGCGGTGGGGGTGAGTACCGATACGCAATGTTCCTAACCCATTCACTCGCTAACCATCGAATCCATCCTCAACATCCGCGAGCCGCTCTCGTGCGTGCACCGCTGGCCGAACCACCGGAAATTCAACATAGCGAAACGGTTGCCCCCTCTTCCCAATCCCAAGCGACGACCGTCGCATGGCCATGCCGTATCGCAGGAGCTTTCCAATCCAATAGCGATATGGATGAGTTTGATTTTGTGTGTGAACAAAATGCCGATCTGGTTGCAGAGACAATCTCCCAAAGGCTTGGTGAGCCAACCGATTGCGCCTTGGCGTTGTATCGAGTCGACAACGCTGGATTAGACAACGAACAGCGAGTGCTCGTTGCCGAAAACGACGACATGCAAGCCGTTGGCAATGCCGAACTTCGATTCAACATCAAAGATCCTCTGCTGCGATTCCGTATCCCGCAAACAGGGCTTTATCGACTGATCCTTCGCAATCAACAACGACAATCGACATTGAACAGCCCTTCTGGATCGCAGGTCGCATCCCCGAAGTACACTCTGGAATTACGACGTCCTAATCCAGGGTTTGTCCTGGCTGCGAATTGGTCAAGCCAAGTTCGCGACTTAGAACAAGCGCGCATCGCAACCGGTTCTATCCCAATCGGCGGAATAGCTACCATCGCAGTGCATGCAGTTCGATTCGACGGCTTCGACAAACCGATTCAGATTCAGATCGATGGACTTCCAGCGAATGTCCAAGGAGGTGTTGGGGTGATTGCCGAAAACCAAAACTCCACCCGGCTGCAACTTTTACACAATGGAACAGTCGGCCCCCAAACGACAAGCCAGCTCCAGGTAATCGGTACATCAGCCGATCTCAAGTCGGTTGCGACCCCGGTGGAGTTCGTTTCTCATTCGATCGATACATTTCGCGCTTCGACGTCCAAAGTTGCTGACGCATTGGTCCTGCAAGTTTCAGAAACACGGACCAGCCCGCTATCGATAGAACTGGGCGCGAAAGATCCAGTGATGGTTGAAGGAATTCGCGGGACCCCCATTCAACTGCCTTTAAGAGTGACTCGCCGACCTGGTGGTGAAGCCGCACCCATCCTGTTCCGCTTGCTTCAAGGCCCAACCAAGGTCACTTCCGCCGAAGTCAAAATTGAGCCCAACATCAATGAAGGTACGATTGACCTTCAAATCCCCAAGGACACGCCGCTAGGCGAGGCTCTGGTTTGTGGCTTGTGCGAAACGACGATCTCGTTTCCTAATCCAGACCCTAACGCACCTGAGAAAACGATCAGTCGGGTGATTCAGCTTCCAACGAACAACGTTCGAATACGAATAGGAGATGCACCATGAAAGTGTTTCGATTTTTGGCTCTACTGCTTTTAGCGTTCAGCAGCGCGGTGAATGCTCAGTCACCGATTTACTTCGAAGATGCGGTGGCACCGATTCTTAGAAAGAACTGTATCGCATGTCACAACGCTACCCTTGCAGAGTCCGGCTTGAACCTGGAAACACCCGCCAAAATCATGCAGGGTGGTGACGCTGGCTCCGCAATCGATAACCAGAACATTGGTGCGAGTCTACTGATCACACGCGCGACCGGGGCCGTTGAACCAATTATGCCTCCGGCAGACAACACCGTCGGCGCGAGCCCATTGACCGCCGAACAAGTGGAAATAATTCGCGCATGGATCGCAGGTGGTTCACTTACCCGCGGCGAAACCAACATGCTACCGATTGAGATGAAGCTACCGGAGACAGCTCGCGCAAGTTTCGCCGTCACGGCCTCCAAAGATGGAGACACTCTGGCGTTTGGGCGTGGTGGAAGCATCTTTGTTTTTGACGCTCGCCAGCTATCGCCGACACAACCAGCTACCGCCAAAGTCGATCCAATACCGGTACAAACAATCGCGAACGCGCATTCGGACTACATTCACTCGATGGCCACCAGCAACGATGGCCAATACATGGCAACCGGAAGCACGGGTCAAGTCAAGCTTTGGAAGAAACAATCCACGTCTTTTGAAGCAAGTCGAAAAGCCATGGAGGCAGCAGGAACGCTTTCTGCAGACGCCGTCGCCGCCAAAGCTTCGACTCAGCAAAGCGTTAGGGTTGATGAGAAACGCTGGCTACTCATCATGAATCGAACCATCCAAGCTTTTGCGATGCAATCTCCGGAGCTCTTGGAACCAAACCCTCAGGACGCATTAGCCATCGCTATCAATGCTTCAGGCCCCATCGATATGATTGTGATTTCTCCAGACAAAACCAAATTGGCAACCGGGACTTGGGACGACGCAAAGTCTTTCACCACGATACAACTTTGGAGTATTGCAGAATCGAAGCTGATCGGTCCTATCCAGCGGAGCCGATTGGAACAATCCCAGTTTCTTAGCGCAGATCGCCTTGCGAAACGTCAGCAAATGACAATCGATCGCATCGCGAAAAGCCTGGCTGATCTAGAAAAAGCCGTTCAAGCTGAAGCCACTGCCGTTACCCAAGCGCGCGAAATGCGAGATAAAGTTGCAAAGACTCTCGCGGATAAAGAAGTCGAAAAAGCAGCCGCAGCGCAAATGGTGGCCGATCACGAGAAGATGATGGCGGATACAAAAGCCGCCATCGAAGCTGCGACGAAACAACTGGAAACATTGACGGCAGAGCTCGAGCCTAAAAAGAAGAAGGTCACCGACATCGAAACACAAGCCACCGAAATCAAAAAGCAAGTGGATGTCGCCAATCAAACGGTTGCCGGTACAGAGCAATCTCAACAGGCTGCCGTTACCCGAGTGGAAATGACCAAACAGCTATCGGCACAGCGCACCGAAGAACTTGCCACGCTTCAATCCACTGCCAATACGCTCAAGGGTAAGAGTGACACGATTCGATTGAAAGCCAACGCTCTGGCTTTTGCAAACGATCGAATGCTTACATCGACCTTCACGGACACATCCAACAACACATCCTATTTGGATATCTTTACGACGGATACGCTCGAGCGATTCGAAACACAACAGCTTGAGCGACAAGCTCCGCCCACCGTCTTAGCTCAAGTGGCTTTGACGCTTGGGAATGCGAACTGGGTTCTCGACAAAACTTTTGATTCCCCCAAATGGATCGCAGACCGTGTTACCGCGCTAGCTTTTGATCCCTCTGATAAACACCTAGCGATTGGAAGCGGCTTACCAAGTCGAAGCGGAAGGCTCGCGATCGTGAATATTGCTGACGGTCAATTGGTGGCGATGCCAACAGCTATCCAAGCGCCCGCCGGAAATGGGGATGCAGACTTACATAGCGATACCATTTTAGGGTTAGCGTACTCACCCGACGGCAAGTGGCTTGCAAGCTGTGGTGCTGACAAAATGACGAAACTGATCGACGTTGCCAGCAACACAGTCGCCAAGGTTTTGGAGGGGCACACACACCACGTTCTTTCTCTTGCATGGCAAGAAGATAGCTACCGCTTAGCAACGGCAAGCGCCGACGCAACCGTGAAGGTATGGGATATCGAACGCGGAGAAGCCATTCAGACGATCGCAGGATTCGGTACCGAGGTTACGGCACTAACCTTCGTAGGCATGTCCAATCAGATATTTACCTCCACCATCAACAACACCGCACGGCTCCACGATATCAACAACGGCCAATTGGTGCGCCAGTATGGGCCAGCCGCAGATTCCCTGTACGGCGTCGATGTTGTCCCCACCGGTAAGTTCGCCATGGCGGTTGGCCAGGAAGGGGTATTACGAGTTTGGGCAGTCGACGACGGACGTTTGGTTGCAGAGCTAAAATAATCGCATAGCGCATGGACTGACATGACGCCGCGACACGTTCGATTGAAAATCCGAAAGCGGAATGGAAACCTTGGGCTTTCCCTTTTCAGAACCATTTCGTCCCCCGATCACATTGGTGGCAACCGCTATCTCATTGGCTGTTATTGTTCAGGGTAAAAGAGAACGAGTACCATTTCCTTGAGTACGAATCCAATAGTCCGCGTTCGGCTTCCGTCGAGTTTATCTCGGCGGAGCGAACAACTGACTGCTACAAGAGGTACAATCGCTGGCTCCGACCGGGACACGCCCGACGAAAATGGAATCCCAATCTGGCGAACGTGAACCTTTCTAGCAACCAAATAAGTGCAACGCGAAGGTTGGCCTTGTGCCCTCCTTCGCAACAGGTTTGGTGCGCTAACAGGCAGCCACCTTCAAGACCGCGTTCGTGAGCCGGAGGCCCACGAAGGTCTTGATCTGGTCGATGAGGCGATTAGCACACCAAACCTATTGCGACATTTCGGGGCAAGCCCGAATGTCGCTAGACAGCGTTTTTGGACTGGCGGATGTTCGGCGCAAATGCAACAACCTCGCATCCGCGACGTGAATCTCTAACGAGCGCCGAAGATTCGTAGTTTCGGCGAGTCCATGATCTCTCCCATCTCTGCTGATTTCGTCGGCAGAGTGCTCAAGATGGCCGATGCAATTTCAGCATCGTGCTTCACGAGCATGGTTTGGCAATTCGTCCAACGCCCAGCTCCCCAACCAGCCAACAGGACTTGATCACCCTCTCGGGCGCTTCGAATGGCAAGCTCAATGGCGGCCTCACGGTTGGGAACGATTTGGATCGATGCTGGATGCTCGCAACCATCTAGCACCTGCCAAGCCAGCTTTTGCCCCAGCTGCGTCGAGTATCGGCTTTGAGTTAGGATAACCCGCGATGCGGAACGTTCTAAGACTCGTCCGAAGGCTGCAAGCTGTTCAGGAGTCGCAGCATCAGGAATTTCCGCCACGCATGTGATCGGCGCCCCATGCCTCGAAAGTGCGTGCATGGCCACGGCCAAACGATCTGCTTGATCGCTGTTGTCGATGTACACGGTGCATCGGTCTGACCCCAGAACGCGTTGCATCCGACCTGGAATGCGTTGCAGCCGTTCAATCCCTTGAACGATCTCAAATAGCTCCAAACCAAAAGCGTACCCCACAGCTGCCGCACCCAGCATGTGCCTTGCGTTATGATCACCGAGGATCAAACTGGTGATTGGCATCACGCAAGTCCCGGCAGAGATCATCATGGATTGTTCACCTGGCAAGCTACACAACCGTCGCCCCCGCACATCCGCAACCGCATCCAAGCCGTAGCTGATGGCGTGCGGTTGATGACGTTCAATCCACCGATTCAATCGAGCATCGTCGGCATTGTAGACGACGATCCCATGGCCCTTCAGTTGTCCAATAATCCGATGCATGGCATTCTCGACGCCTCGAGCTTGCAGAGTATCGAGCCGCTGCGATTTGCGAAGTCCCGTAAATAACACCACGTCAAACTCCATGCCACTAGTCGCATGGGAGCGAAGCATTTCATCGCTCAGCTCGATAACCGCAGCGGGACTTTCGTTGTCCGCACTGGCTTTCAGCCATTGCGAGAGTTGACTGGGGTCTGCATTGTCGGAAGCCTCAAGGCCAGATTGACTTCCATCGCTTGCACCCAAGCTGGTGTAGTAGGCTACGCGTTTCCCGATTCGCTTCATCATAGAGGCAACCATCAGCGAAGCGGTTGTCTTGCCGTGCGTTCCAACGACGGCAATCGTCAGCATCCTGTCGGTCGGCTTACCAGCAACGGCTTGGCATAGCTGAGCATAGGCCTCGCGTACGTCTGGCACGATACACTGAGGAACGCTGGAGGGAAGAAACTGCTCTGTCAAAATGCCTTTGGCGCCCAGGTTGATCGCATCGATCGTATCGCGTGCCAAATCGGATTGGCAGTCCACGCCAGCAGCATAGACCCAATCGCCATCGCATCTTTCAACCGTGCTCGCGCATTGAACACAGTGAATATCATCCGCACCCACAATCTGGGCCGACGGGAAAACTTGGCGAAGCGATACAGACGAACGACTAGTGTTACGGGACATGCTTGTGGCCTCCTTGCCATTTTGGGTTTCCGCTTGCGAACGCAAGCTGCGTCGATTCTTTGACTTCCTATCGAATCTTCCTGATTCGAGATTGGATCCCTTGGTTCGCAACTGGGATGCGTTCCAAGCCAATCCAACTAATCAACAACGTGTCCCATACCAGGGGTCTCCGTCAAGTCGAAAACCAATAAAATCATTGGCGAATGCTAGCAAAACGGTCTATTCAGGACTCGCTGGCGCGGCGTAATCGGTCCATCAAAGCGGCCCCGATTCCGACCTCCGGAACGCTCTCGCAGTAGACACTTTTTGCTCCAACTTGATCCGCCTGTCGAAAGAAATCGAAAAGACTTGAAGCGTATTCCTCGATGGATTGGCACACAAGAATGCGAGAAAACTTCGGCGCATCGTAAGGTTCCGAAACACCAATAAAAGCGGCGGGTTCCGCTGCGGTCCGCAGCTGCGACACCATGTCTTTGACCAATAAAATTCTGGCTTTTGGTTGATAGTGTCGATGCCTAAGGCCCGGGGAATTGACGGTTTGATTCGTCTTTTCCAGCGAGCTTGGCTGCTGGACGGAACCCATTGCATTCGATCGCATGTCATAAACTTGAATACCTGGCACGACTTGCTGAAGTGCTTCTAAGGATACCCCGCCTGGTCGAAGCAGAGTCACTTGGGATGTGGACACATCGACGACGGTGCTCTCAAGTCCAAATTGTGTTGGTGCTCCTTCGATGATGCCAGCAATGCGTCCTTCAAGATCTTCAGATACGGCTTGCCATGTCGTGGCGCTCGGTCGGCCGGATCGGTTGGCGCTGGGGGCAGCGATCGGAACCCCCGATAGCCGTATCAGCTCGGCAGCGACAGGATGAGCTGGCACGCGTACCGCGACCGTGTCTAAACCGGCGGTAACCGAGCGTGGTACGATCGCTGATTTTGCAAAAACCAGCGTCAAAGGCCCTGGCCAAAATCGATCCATCAGAGCTTGCGCAACCTCAGGAACATGACTTACGATCCTGCAAAGATCATCGCGCGCTGCAAGGTGCACTATCAACGGGTTGTCCGACGGCCGCCCCTTGGCAACGAAAATCCTATCTACCGCCGCAGCATCCAGAGCGTTTGCGCCCAAGCCAAAAACCGTCTCCGTTGGAAAGGCGACCAACTGCCCTTCACGCAACAATTCCGCAGCATCCCCTAATTGATCGGTTGAAAAATGACGCGTCGTAATCAATGGCTAATGTTGGGTGCGCCCGGATTCAGATTTTGAGGAGCACTATTCTTGGGAGGAAACAAATGCGAAAAAAAGGTTCGTTCCCAAAAACTCGCCTTTCGAAGCCGCATGTCATTGGAAGGCAGCGTGTGAACCTTTCCGCGCCGAGTCTCCAATACCAGCTCGCCATCTTTCACTTGCCGAACAATCCAGTACTTGTCGACTTCATAGGAGTACATCTCACCATGTGGCGATGGCGATATATTCTTTGCTCGGGGCCCTGGCGATAGACTGTGCTTCTCCCGCGTATAGACGACCCAATCGTTAGGATTGAACGACCCAAGCATGTGTAAAAAGACTCCGAAAAACGATAAAGCCTGGGGGTAGCCGAAGGTCAATGAAGCAAATAACAACCGAATTTGCAATGCAGCTGGACCTGGGGGCTGGAAACGATACCCAGACGGCCTATTCTTTGCTGTGACTCGTAACGAGGCCAGACCATGTTGACGGTCTTGACGATTTTTCGACAAAAACTTAACGATTTTTCTGATCCTGACACTTGCAAATAGGTTTTGCTAGCAATAAGTGGAAACGACTCCTCCAATACGAATTATGTTTGTTTGTCTCGGAAACATATGCCGATCCCCCGCAGCTCAAGCTGTCATGCAGAAGCTTGTCCAAAATCACGGGGTGTCAAATCGCTTTCAAATCGACTCGTCCGGAACAGCAGGTTACCACATCGGCGCTCTTCCAGATGCTAGAATGATTGCTGCGGGGGCCAAGCGAGGGATACCGATGACAAGTCACGCGAAAAAGCTGATTGCGGACCATCTGTCCCAGCGCGATCTAATGATCGCCATGGATCGGGAAAACCTGGCGAACATCCAACGGCTGTCCAACAGCAAGACGGCGAACGTCAAACTGCTCAGCGATTTCCTAGACCAATCGTGGCCTCGCGACGTCCCAGACCCCTACTACGGCGAAGAGGATGGTTTCGAGTACGTACTGGACATGCTTGAAGCTGCCTGCCCTGCCATTCTTAAAAGCTCGCTCGAATCACTCCCAAAAAGCAACTAGGCATCCTCAGCGAAAAGTCTTTGGCTAGGTTTGCCAGTGATGGGATTCCCGAGTTGCTTGGTATGCCACCTTCATCTCGGGGGTATCGATTCGTTTCTCACCCGCGAACAACGACTCCACCCCTCCAATCACCATGCCCGACGTAAGCAGCGTTCGCTCTACCGGGTAGGGGCTCTTTCCTTCCAGCACCAGCGTTTCCACATGGCGTGCGAGTGGATTGAAGAAATCTGCAGTGGTAGCGCTGGTTCCTGGCATCGGAAGATACATTTGGCACGAGACGATTTCGCCTGTATCCTTTCGCATTCCCGCATAGTTAAAGTCGCGAATGTTGGTCATCAACATGGTCGTCCGATATCCATCCAGATGCTCAATCAAATATCCGATCGTTCCTTGCAGATTCTTCCGAGCCCACTCGAACGTGACCGGGGCTGTGGGGTAGCCCGTGTCCACAGGCAAATTATGGCTTCGTGTTAACGCTGCCACCACCAACTTTCTCGAAATGTCTCGCCCGGGTTTCGCGAGCTCTTCCCAAAGGTTTTCCCCTTTCAATGCATGGACGCTGGATATCCCTACCTCACCACCCGCCCGACGCTCCGACATACACTGAGCCGTTTCAAGCCCATGAAAGTCGTAGCTATCCACACCGCCATAACAGACGCATGCGCTTTCGCTCATCGGCGTACCAAACGGCAGATCGATCGATGGCAACCGCCAAGTCACTGGCAACGAAGAACCCGCTAGAAATCCAAAGCCCAATCGTTTGGAGTCTTCGACCATTTCCACGCACTCATTCCAGTTGGTAGACAAGTGCTTGTCGTTGAAGACAGGAACAGACCTTCCCGAACTCTCAAAGACCTTGACCACTTGCTTGAACCAATCGTACCGTGGGTACCGAGTCTGCCCCTTTTCATTGACGGGGTATTTGCCATGCTCCGCAATGATAACGACACCATCGACCGCTAGCTTAGAAGTTCCCAACGTTAACGCCTCCGCAATACTAGGAAATGCCTTCAGTCCGTACTTCTCGATTCGCGACTTGGCGAGGTCAGCCTCGGGCGTTTGATCAATGTAAACCGAAGCCACATCGAATCGCGGCATCTGCCATCGACCGCCCCAGGTGTAACCCATCGCATGCCGATCCAAAAAGTGTTGAGAATGCGAATGTTGGAAAACGGTGGTACCTAGAAAGGCAATCCGTTTCCGAGGTCCTTCCGAGCTCCCAAATGCGTTCGCGAAAAGAGACGGCGAGGACAAGGCAATGGCAGAAGATGCAAGAAAGTGACGTCGGCCAAGAGACATGATGAAGCTCCAATGGGTTAATGATAAACGCAATACCGTTCAATGAAGCACTCAGCTGTAGTGATTTCGTTGACCCGTCAGCCGTAGGCGTACGTGAATGGCAGCAAGTACGCCTTCGGCTGACTGTTAAACGATTGATTGAACGGTATTGCTGTGAAACGCGAGAAATCTAATAAAAATTGTTGCCAAGGGACAATGATTCAAGCGGGCCGGGAACGAACTTACTTTCGCTCGTCCTGTTCCGTTGGCCACAGCCAAACAAGGAAGACCAAGGCGATCAAAGGCAACGCTCCCGCGATCGCTAATCCAGTCGCATACGAATGCGTCTGATCTTTCAAGTATCCGAACATGCTTTGCGTTGGTGAGGACAATGTCCAACCAAGGGCGCTCGTGATCCCAGTAACCTTCCCTTGGTGATCTCGCGAAACATCCTGAGAAAAGGAGTAGAACATCGGAAACAGTCCCAACGTGCCTGCACCCGCAACCAAGAAGACCGCCAGCAACCACGGACCTTGCGTCAACCATGGAACCAGCATCAACGATCCCGTCAGTAAAGCACAAACCAAGAACGTCAGGCTTCGCGATTTTTTGATCGACATTCCTCGATGAGCCAGCCAGACCGCTAAACCACCCGAAGCTAAACATCCAACATCGGTAACCAGATACCAAACAGAAACGAAATTCAAGGTAAACGCCTCTTCGTACTGATATTCCTGTTGCATCACTTTAGGTAGCCAAGCGCGCAAGGTTTGCCAACATGCATTGATCAAGGTCAAAACAATCACCACCGCCAGCATTCGAGCGGTCAGCATTTCGCGCAGACAAACCTCAAACGTCGCCCGAAAACTCGTGGGTGTATTCAAACTTGGTTCGTCGGTCCGAGAATGGGTTCCAACAGTTCGCTTCTGAAAATCGGTGGATCGCACCACCATGAACCAGGCTACAATCCAAACCACCCCAATCGCACCCACCACCTGAAATCCAAGCCGCCAGCTCCCCTCTTTCTCAGTCAGCAAGATGCCTAGCAGCTGGGGCGTTAGAAACGCACCGATGGAAGTTCCGCTTTGCAACACGCTATTCCCCATGGCTCGTCGACGCGGGTCCAAAAGTATTTGAACCGCCTTCAGGCCGCACGGCCAATGCCCAGCCTCAAAGAACCCAAGCAGGCCGCGGCACGACAACAAGGAATAATAGTCCGTAACATAACCCGTCAGAAATCCGGTTGCCGACCAAAGAAAAAGCACGGTTGGATAGAGAATTCGAAGGGGAACTTTATCGGCCAAAAAGCCGAACATCAAAGACCCGACCGCAAAACTCAATCCAAAACTAGTTTCCAAGTTGCCATACTGTTGCTCGCTAAGCTGAAATTCTTTGGTGATCCTAGTACCCACATTGGCCAACGTTTGCCGGTCCATGTAGTTGATGGCCGATGCAAAAAGCAAAAGCGCACCAATCGCAATGAACCTCTTGCTGCCAAGCGAAGTCGCACGACCTTCCCCATCGCCTAGTGTCCGAACTTCATCGTCTTCTGATTTAGAACCTATCCATCCCATGAGGAACCATCCCAATTGATAACGCGTTCAAGCCAACGAGTCACATCGTTGGAGAAACGATCGAATAGCGCTTCCCCTTTTTGGACGCTGGCTTGCTGAGGCCATCCAATATGGCCAATGTCCGAACGGTCTTGAGTGACCCAACCGCGATTTCCTGGTTCGAACCCACGACCATGCGGGATCGGATCTGCAGACTGATAATCGCCAACAAGATGCGGAGCGATTCGCATCACCATCGATGTTTCCCATTCACAAGCATGCCCCATCTCCGTTTGCTGAAACGAAATTGCGGAAGTCGATTCGGACGTCCCTAGGCTCCAATAGGTCCCCATCAACAGAAGGAGATCTTCTCGTTGACGATAGGTTTGGCGCAATTCAAAAATGGCCTGCCGACCGGGCACATCGTTACCACCGTGCCCATTCAGAAATACAATTCTTCGGAACCCATGATGCAACATGTTATCGGCCAAACCTACCAACAGATCGAGATAGGTCCGGGGAGCGGCAGACAAAGTTCCCTGGAAATCCAGATGGTGATGGGAATTCCCTAACCACATCAACGGAGCGAAAAGCACTTGCGTTGGCAATCGCTCGGAAACACGCTTGACGATTTCTCCAAGCAACAAGCTGTCGGTCCAAACAGGCAAATGATGGCCGTGCTGTTCGATGGCCGCGATGGGAAAAACAACCGGGGTATCCCGGTCCAGGGCCTGGATTTGCTTCCAGGTAAGTTCTACTAAATTCATGGTGGGGAAAGACAGGCCATGGCCTATCCAACGAATGACGGCGGGTTGTGGAAATCCAGAAACAGGATCTCGAAGTACTTACTCATCTTAGACTTAAGTTAGTCGTTCGGATACTGCACGAAAATTTTCTTCGCTCCTGTTCGCTTTTTCCACCCCAAGGAATTTGCGATACCCCAGCCGCAGCCTTTCTCGCATTTATCACGTTTACTTCTAATGCAGACCTGCCGAGATATTATATTTCCTGCAGTGGAAAATCGAGTGCCGAGTGGTGACATCCTGGTAATGAAGGATTTCAGGCATCGACTTTAGCGGCGGAGGCAACGAATCGACTGGCATCGACTAATAAAAATCGCGTTGGATCAACATGGTCCGGCGCTGATGCTGTACGCGCGGCAATGGTGCAATGCTCCTGAAGATGCTCTTCAGGAAGCGCTGACCGATCTGGCACGTCTGGACCCTGCACCGGCCAACCCGGCAGCCTGGCTCTTCACGACCGTGCGTCGCAAAGCGATCAATTTATCACGCTCCGAAAGTCGACGACAGAAGCATCAACAACATGCGTCCGAAGATAAACCAACCTGGTTTGAACTCGATCCAAGCGCTGGCATACAAAGCGAAGAACTAGAAGTTTACCTCCAGCAATTGGGTCCCCTCGATCGAGAGATCGTCGTGGCCAAGATTTGGGGTGAACTCACCTTTGAACAAATCGCTGAACTGGTGGATCGCCCACTAAGCGTCGTGTATCGACACTATCGCCAATCGTTGACCTTCCTGGGTCAGCAGATCGACGGAACACCAAAGCCTGACAGCGGCAAACGCTCCACCCACTAATCGGCAATACTTTACGGAATAACCATATTATGAATCAACCGTCAGAGCAACGAGACGATGACTTCAGCGAGTTCTCAGAACTCGAGAATCGCCTGAGACAAGCGAGGCCCAAACCACCGCAGATCAATATGGCAATGATTTTCGAAGGGCTTCAGCAGTTAGCCACGCCCTTGATTGCACCCCCGGTTTCACCAACAGCAAACCCATGGCAATTTTTTGGATCGATGGCAGCTTCGTTAGTGGTTGGACTTGTGATCGGTGCAGGTGGGATGTTTTATCGTATGCAAACACACGAAGCCAGTGTAGCTCAACCCAACCCACCGATTCCAAAGACACGACCAGACCTTTTAGAAAGCAGCCGAGTTGCTGCTGAGACAACGAGTCCACTCGGGCAGAATGAAGAAACGGCGACCTGGATGTCTAGTCACTCTGATTTTCACCACTATCTCGGTGAGGACTTTGATTCAGAGCCTGATGCTCCCCTATGGCCCGGTAAGCATCTACTCATTGCCAAAGGGAAAAAAATATCCATTCGTTCGCAGCTGATTAGCCCTAACACGAATGAACAGGATTGGGCCGATGCTGCCGATGGCTCGGATACTGCTAGTGGCTCCATGCACGAAACATCTCCTTCGACAGCAGCGAAACTCCTTCGAGATTTGCTGAACAGTCGTGAATTGTATCAACGGACTAAGACGCTGCCCTCTCTCTCTTCAAGGACAACCCTATGAAAACGACAAAAATGAAACTTCTATCGTTCGCTCTGCTTTCGATCGCAGCAGTATTTCCGGCCCAAGTTCAATCGGACGAACCGAAACGGGAAGGCGACTGGATGGTTGCTAAGGACGTCGCGTCGGGCGTCGCGACCATGACCATGGACATGACTCTTTCACCCAAGGAAGAGAGCAGTCCGGCTTTGCGTTACCAATTCATTCCCGATGGTTTCGATCTTCTGGAGGAAAACAGTGCGGTCTATTACCTCAAGGCAATGGGTTTTCTTGAGCAGTCATCGGCGCTGGAGCTTCTGATGAAAGAAAGGGCCCAAACAAGGAAAACAGTCGAAGAAACAGGAAAGGATTACTATTCGTTACCACCTCATGTTTGGCTAGATCAAACTCCTTCCGAGCTGCCGCTCGATAAGGTGAACGAGTACTTGTCTCTACTACGATTCCAGACCCGCGAGCTCGCCGAAGCAGCCAAGAGAAAGTTCTTTTCGATGGAAAGGAACATTCGTTCTGTCGATCAACCATCCATGACTCTAATACCCGAAATTCAAGTCATGCGAGAGCTTGCAAGAAACCAACGACTGCGATGCCGCGTTGCCATTGCCGAAGGAAAAATCGAAGATGCCATTGCCATCCTGGGGCAACAGTTCGCGATGGCGAGACATTTGGACCAAGACGGCTTTATCGTATCCTCCCTCGTTGGGGCTGCGATTTCCAGTATCGCTTGGGAAGATGCACTCCATTTGACTCAACGTCCCGATTGCCCCAACCTGTACTGGGCAGTGGCTTCACTGCCCAATCCTTTGATCACGATGGAAAACGCGATGGACTACGAACGTCAATTCTTCTTCGAGGAATTGAAAGTGATGCGAGAAGTCGATGAAACACCTCGCGACGAAAGCTATTGGAAGAGCTTTATGGAAAAATTCGAACGTCAAGCAGTCATTCTCGAGTCCTTTAAGGAAGATGGAACGGTAGACAAGCCAAAAATGGATCAAGCCACGATCGAAGCGATGATCGAGGCTTCTTATCCAGCATCCAAGTTGTATCTTGCGGAAGAGACCGGCATCGATTCAAAAGTAGTCAATTCGTATCCGAAGGCTCAAACCGTGTTTCTCGCCATGAAACGCTTGCATGAGGTTCTTCGTGACAAGTCTTTCAAATGGCGTTACGTTCCTTATGCAAACGCGGTCGCATCAGCCGAATTCCAAAACCTCGAGAACGAAATGGCTTCGATGGCATCGAAGCTAGGAAAAGCGGGCGAGATTGCTGCAGCTCTTCTTCCTTCAGCAACGAACTTATTTCAAGCGAAACGTCGCATTATTGACAAGCTGGTCTTGTTGCAAACCGTTGAATCTCTTCGCGACCACGCCAGCGCGCATCAGGGCAAATTGCCCAGCACGCTAGCAGACTTGAGATTGCCCATCCCACAGGATTCGCTCATGGTGAAATCGATGCAGTATGAGCTCCAAGAGGACCGTGCCATCCTTTCGATCCAAGATGGGAATAAGCTAAAGTGGCAATTGACCCTGAAGATGCGAAACGAATGATACTTGCCAACCGAACCCCGGATGCGCAGCACCATCGAGTTTAGATTTGATGAAATCTCGCGAAATACCGTTTCGCTGCACTGACCGGCCGAAAGGCTTGGATAAACTCGACGGTGGTCGGAGCGAATCAAGTTCGAACGAATCAAAGTCGTAAGCAAGGAAAAACGGAATGCGGTATGGGATCGCTTATTTCATCGGTATGATTCTGTGCTCGTACGGTTCAGGGCA
>Ga0247833_1001406_pt1 | contig 39158 bp, 33 predicted proteins | sample LaCruzMarch2015__7_FD_187117 | JGI IMG/M metagenome (GOLD analysis project Ga0247833, IMG submission 187117) | Freshwater microbial communities from meromictic Lake La Cruz, Castile-La Mancha, Spain - LaCruzMarch2015_8m | ecosystem: Environmental > Aquatic > Freshwater > Lake | place: Spain...
ATACAACACTGACCAAAGAACAAATTTTTAATTTTTGTTTAACACTTGGTAAAGCGTTTCCATTTATATATCAAACACAGATGGAATTGGGCAAAGATGAGGGTATTACAGAAAATCAAAGAAAATGGCAAATGATACGAAGAGGTCGATATGTTGAATTCAACTTGGTTCATGATCGAGGAACAAAATTCGGACTCGTATCAGGTGGTAGAACGGAATCAATTTTACTAAGTATGCCTCCAGTGGCCAATTGGGTATATGATTTTAAACCTGAAAAAGACAGTCCGGAGGAATTCACAATTAATCAGTTGAAAAAAGGAATTGATTGGTTATCGAATGGGAAATAACAGTTTAAATAGTTACAAGCGATATGGAATTTAAAGAAATAATTGAACATGTTGAACTCTTCCATAATTCTTTTGGCATTAAGAATCATTATGAACCAACAAGTGATTTAACATCATCAGAAGTAGAATTACGCTTCAATTTAATGAAAGAGGAAAACGAAGAGTATTTGGAAGCAGCAAAAAGTAATGATTTAGTTGAAATTGCCGATGCTTTGGGGGATCAATTGTATATTTTGTGCGGAACAATATTACGTCACGGCTTACAACATAAAATCGAAGAGATTTTTACTGAAATTCAACGTTCTAATATGAGTAAATTGGATGCTGACGGTAACCCAATCTATCGGGAAGATGGTAAGGTTTTGAAATCAGAATTGTATTTCCGTCCAAACATTCAAAAAATTCTAGAATAACAATTAATCTGTATCTTTTCCCGTTATTAGTTGAAAAACAACAGGTAAATGATCGGAATATTTTGTTCTGAAATCATCGTGATCGTAGGGCTCAATAACATTCGTTGGATTAAATGTTTTAGCTGCTTTTCGTAAGTCAATAGGACTAAATGAATTCAATATTAAATCCTCTTTTGAATGAGAATTATAAAAAATATGATCGTAGGGTTTTCCCTTCTCCTTTGATTCATAGATTTTAGTATTAGTGAATTTACATTTCTCGTTTAAACTATAAAAATCTAAACTTTTGAAGTGTAAAAACTCACTAGATTCGTAAATATTACAATCTCCTAGTACAAAGAAATCTTTATTTTTTTCAGGTTGTTTTTTAGTCCAATTAAATAAATAACTGAACTCAACTTGCCTTCGTGCATAATCTTCTTTGGTGTCGCCCGGATTTAAATGAACAGGAATAACGGAAAAAGTTGAATTTCCCTTTACGGTTTTAAACGGGAAAACATAAGATACTCGATCTTGATTGGGGTTAGCAACAAGCGGTTGACTGACAAATCCAAAGTAGCGCGAGGAATCACAATGAATTTTGGTGCGTTTGTAAAAAACAATCCACCATTCACTAGCTGTAGAATTCACATGGTTTTTTGTAGGTCCCGTATCTTCCGAGGAAAGCCAAAATGAGAAACCTGCCTTTTTCATTTCGGTTAAAAAAGCTTTACTTTCTTCATCAATTTTATACGGTGTATGATCCCCGAAAAATCCAGCGATAGGAGGTGCAACTAATTCTTGAATGATAACCATGTCATAAGGCTTCATTATTTTGCCTATTGTGGCGTTGTCCTTATTTTTAAAATTCCCTAAAAATTGAATATTAAAAGAACAAATGTTTAATGTGTCTTGGCTGTATAGAACAGATGAAGCCAAAAAAAAATAAAAAAAAAGTGCGTTTTTCACGATCAAATGTACATTTAGTTAACGAAAATATATAATAAACAAAAAGAGGAACAAGATTGTGCTTGTTCCTCTTTTTGCTAAACTATAAACTTAAATTACCACTATAAAAGTAATTCGATACAAAAATACTTTCTTTTCACAAACGTGCTATTTTTGAAATGTTAAATTTTTTAAAATCTTTTCCATGCTAGCGTCATTTCTCGTTTTCCTGGTGGTCCGGGTCTTGATTCAATAGAGAAACCAACTGCTTTTAAATCTCGTTTTACTTGTCCTTTGGCACAATAGGTTACAAACAACCCATTCTCTTTTAGCGAATTGAAAAGTTGAGTGAAAATTTCGATTGTCCACATGTTTGCTTGGGCGCTTGGACCGAACGCATCATAAAAGACAATATCGAAATGATCAGAAGGGAGATCAATCTCTTCGATTTTACTTTTTATTTTTATTAATTCAAATCTTGAATGAATTTCGTGGTCTTCATTCCAAGGAGATTGTTTGATTTTTTCTTGAATTTCAATGCTTGGTGGAAAGGATAATAGTTCGGCATAATTCAATTTACTTTGTTCATGTTCAGTCAGCGGAAAGGCTTCTATACCGGTGTAATGAATAGTTCCATTTTCTTTTTCGATACAGGAAATTGCAGTAAGTAGCGCATTCAAACCAGTACCAAATCCAATTTCTATAATTGTTATGTTTTCTTGATTGATAAATTCATTTAATCCATTTAAAATAAATACATGTTCTGCTTCTTGAATGGCTCCATGTGTAGAATGGTAATGTTCATTCAAATCTGGTAAATAGATTGTTGGGCTTCCATCTTTAGTTAAAATAATTTCTCTTTTCATAAGGTATACAAGTTTACGAGCTTTTTAACAATTGTTAATAGCAATCATGAATATCTTTTCGGAAAGATTCAGATGAACACTTCGTCAGAGCGGCTAGAATTCGCTATATTTGTTTTATGGATATGAATATAGAAAATGGTAGAAAAGCAGGTAATAGAATTAAACAAACTTCAAATGTCTTGTTAAGTGATATTGGAAAAATTCCACCACAAGCCGTTGATATTGAGCAAATTGTACTTGGAGCCATGATGTTGGAGAAAAATGCAGTTTCCAAAACCATTGATATTCTAAAACCAGCTAGTTTTTATGATCCGAAACATCAATATATATATTCAGCAATTCGCGAATTATTCGCAAGTACAAATCCGATTGATTTAATTACTGTTTCTACACTATTGAAAAAAAGGGGCGAATTAGAAGCTTCAGGTGGAGCAGCATATTTGTCTCAATTGACCAATCGAGTTGCCTCTGCAGCGCATATAGAATTCCACGCTCGTGTAATTTCGGAAAAGCACATAAAAAGAGAATTGATTCGAATGAGTAGCGATATCATTCGAGATTCTTATGACGATACCAAAGATGTATTTGATGTGATGGGTAGTGCAGAAGGAGAATTGTTCCAAATTGCAGAAAATAATATGGGCAAGCAAGTCCAAAGCCTACAAAGTGTTGTTCTTGAGGCAATTGAAGAAATTGAAAAAGCCTCTCAAAATTCAGATGGTATTTCTGGAGTACCAACCGGATTCTTTGATTTGGATAAACTTACGTCTGGTTGGCAACGTTCTGATATGATTGTTATTGCTGCAAGACCTGCAATGGGTAAAACAGCTTTTGTTTTATCTATGGCCCGCAATACGGCTGTTGATTATGGAAAAGCGGTTGCACTTTTTTCCTTAGAAATGTCATCGGTTCAATTGGTTAAACGATTAATTTCTAGTGAGTCACGTATTAATGCTGAAAAATTACGAAAAGGAAATCTTCGAGAAGATGAATTTCAACAACTTCATTCGCGTATAACGAAATTAGCTACGGCTCCAATTTTCATTGACGATACGGCTGGATTGAGTGTTTTTGATTTACGTGCTAAGTGCAGAAGGTTGAAAATGAAAGAAAATATTGAATTAGTAATTATCGATTACCTACAATTAATGTCTGCTAAAGATGGAAAAGGTGGTGGAAATAGAGAGCAAGAAATATCCACTATCTCCAGATCGATTAAAGAAATTGCAAAAGAATTAAATATTCCTATTATTGCACTATCTCAGTTAAGTCGTTCAGTTGAACAAAGGGGAGGCGATAAACGACCTATATTGTCTGATTTACGTGAATCTGGAGCGATTGAGCAAGATGCTGATATCGTTGGATTTATTTATCGTCCGGATTATTATGGTTTCCTAGAAGATGAAGAAGGTAATCCAAACAATGGTATTGGAGAAATCATTATTGCGAAACATAGAAATGGTGCGACAGATCGTGTTCGCTTACGGTTTGTACAGGAGTATGCTCGTTTTGAAAATATTGAATCATTTGAAGGGAATAGTATGAATGATACATTCAAAAATGCTAAAAATGAATCCTATACCATCACGGTTCCTAGTAATTTTGATAAAGTGCAAGATTCTTCCCAAGATATAGACTTGGAAGGTGGAGAAGTTGCTCCTTTTTAACTGCCAACTATGAAAAAATATTTCAGTCTGTTACTTTTACTTTTTTTGACCAAATTTTCTTGGTCGACTCAATTGTTGGTTCCTATGGATGACAGTCAGTCTAATCATTTAAAGGCTTATGGACTTTCATTTTGGGCCTTGGAAAAAGGAGTTGTCATTGAATGGTTACTCAATTATAAAGGAGGTTCATTTTTGTTTCCTCATTTGGTAAATTTAGAGGAAGAACTAATCATTCGTGGAATTAAATACCAAGTATTGACAGATGGTCAGGTAAATCAAATTAAAAATCAAATAGCTGACCCAGAGGTAAATATGGAGTTGGTTCAATTAGAAAAAGCACCTAAAATAGCTGTGTATTCTCCTCCAGGTACTCAGCCTTGGGATGATGCCGTGACGATGGTTTTAAAATATGCGGAGATACCCTACGATCAGATTTATGATTCTGCCATTGTAATGGGAGTTTTGCCTAAATACGATTGGCTTCATTTACACCATGAAGATTTTACGGGGCAATATGGAAAATTCTATGCCAGTTTTAGAAATGCTCCTTGGTATAGAGAACAACAAGCAATGGCTGAGCGTGACGCCAAAATGTTAGGTTTTGATAAAGTTTCAAAAATGAAATTAGCCGTTGCAATAAACCTAAAGAATTTTGTGCTTGGTGGTGGTTATTTATTTACGATGTGTAGTGGAACAGATAGCTTTGATATTGCTCTAGCTGCGGAAAATGCGGATATTTGCGAGCCCATGTACGACGGTGATCCGTCAGATCAAACTGCACAAAATAAATTAGATTTTACACAAACTTTCGCCTTTAAAGATTTTATTTTAGAGAGAGATCCCATGGTTTATGAATATTCAACAATTGATGGAACTGATTTGCACAGAATGGGAGTTGTAACTGAAGAAACAGATGTTTTTACTCTTTTTGATTTTTCTGCAAAATGGGATGTTGTTCCAACTATGCTTACGCAATGCCATACGGATGAAGTCAAAGGATTTATGGGTCAAACAACTGATTTCAAAAAAGATTATATTAAAAATAATGTATTGATTTTAGGTGAGAATAAGGCGCTTGGTACTGCGAAGTACATTCATGGTGAATTTGGTCAAGGAACATGGACATTTTATGCTGGACATGATCCAGAAGATTACGAGCACCGAGTGGGAGATCCTCATACAGATTTAAATTTACATTCAAATTCTCCGGGTTATCGTTTGATTTTAAACAACATCCTTTTTCCTGCAGCAAAAAAGAAAAAAAGAAAAACGTAAAAATGAATTGGAAAGTTGAAAATGAATCAAGCCTTCCTGATGTAGCTGCCGAAATCAGTAAATTTATACCTAGAAAGGGCATTGTTCTATTCGATGCTGAAATGGGTGCTGGTAAAACAACTTTAATTCGATCACTTTTATCGATTCTTACTTTCGAAGAATTTCAAGGTTCTCCAACTTATTCTTTGGTTAACGAATACGCTTCGGCGCAAAATACGCCCATCTATCATTTTGATTTATATAGACTCAATGACGAGAAAGAATTGTTTGATATAGGATTTGAAGATTATCTAAGCAATGACTCCCTGTTATTCATTGAATGGCCTGAAAAAAGTTATAAATTCCTTCCAGATAACATTTATTGGGTGTATATTCGTGTTGATGATAACAATCACCGCTTAATTGAATTGAAACATGATAACAGATCCTGAAGTCTTAAAAGGTTTGATGCAGCAAGGAAACTTGCTGCCACAAGAGGAAACCCTTGAAATTAAAAAAAGAAAAGGCAGTCTGTTCATTGGTATCCCAAAAGAGACTTCATTTCAAGAAAGGAGAGTGGGCTTGGTGCCAGAGGCTGTAAATTTATTAGTAGCAAACGGTCATCGGGTTCGTGTGGAAGCGGGTTGTGGAATTGGTGCAAACTTTTCGGATAACGATTATAGTGAAGCTGGTGCTGAAATTTGTTCAGATCGTAAAGAAATTTATGCGTGTGATATTATTTTTAAAGTTGCCCCACCTTCCGAAGAAGAAGCGGATTTAATGGTTGGTAATCAAACATTTATTTCAGCGTTACAAATCGCTACTCAACCTAAAGAAATTCTAAAAAAATTAATCGCCAAGAAAATTACAGCTGTTGCCTGGGACTATATTAAGGATGAAGAAGGAGTGTTCTCGGTGGTCCGTACTTTGGGCGAAATTGCAGGAACTACTTCTATACTTGTGGCTGGTGAGTTACTGTCCTCATTTTCATCAGGGAAAGGCATGATGCTTGGTGGTATTGCGGGTGTTCAACCAACGGAAGTTGTGGTTATTGGTGCTGGAACTGTGGGTGAATTCGCTACGCGAACTGCTCTTGGTCTTGGTGCATCTGTAAAAGTATTTGATGACTCACTCTCTAAGTTAAGACGTCTTCAAAATGACATAGGATCAAGGGTTTACACATCGATAATTCAACCAAAGGTTTTAGCAAAAGCGATTAGAAGAGCCGATGTTGTAATTGGAGCACTTCGATCTCCATTGGGTAGAACACCTTGTGTAGTTTCCGAAAGCATGATTGAATCAATGAAACTTGGTTCTGTAGTAGTGGATGTTAGCATTGATCAAGGCGGTTGTTTTGAAACTAGTAGAATCACTAATCACATAGATCCTACGTTTGTGAAACATGGCGTAATCCATTACTGCGTCCCAAATATTGCGTCAAGAGTTTCTAGAACGGCATCTTTTGCGCTTTCCAATATTTTTTCTCCTCTTATTCTCGAAATGGGAAATAACGGTGGTTCAGTTGAATTAATTCGCAGAAACGAAGGTTTTAGAAATGGTGTTTATATCTACAAAGGTGTATTAACTAGTGAAGTTTTGGGAAAAGTTTTTGATCTTAAATATAAAAATATAGAATTACTATTGCCTAGATTGTAATGTTCAGTCAACTCAATTTACCGCAAGCGCAATTACAAATTTCAAAAAGAGAAAATCAGTTCTTTGTTACTTGTTTGGTTAGAAAGAAAAAGATTTTGTTAACTCCTGAAGAATGGGTTAGACAGCATTTAATTCATTATCTTGTTGACTCCAAAGGTTTTGCTCTTGGTAGGTTAGGTGTTGAGGTTTCCTTGAAATTTAATGGATTAGCAAAAAGGGCAGATTTGGTTTATTTTAATCATGATTTGGAACCAACGCATGTTTTTGAATGTAAAGCTGCTACTATTCAGCTAACAACTGAAACCGTCTTTCAAATCGCAACTTATAATAGTAAAATAAAAGCCAACTTTTTGATGATTTCAAATGGATTAGATCATTATATTTTTGAAAATAAGGACTCAAATCTAATTCCAATAGCTGATTTTCCGGTGTTAAATTAATTCTATTGATTTGATTATTAATTATTTAAAATATATAGTAAAAAGTACAATAAGATTCTGATTTTCGAAATTATTCTTCCGAGAAATCTACCAGTTACATTTATTACTTCAATTTAAGCATTATTATTTCGAAAATCCTATATTTGATACAAAATTCCATTTGTATGAAAATAGTTCGTTTAATTACTTTGTTTCTTTTCGTTTCATCAGCCGTAGTTTATAGTCAGAATCTACAAAAACCTTCCGCAGCCGAAATTAGTACTTTGCCTGAATGGGCTCGAAAAATGTATGGCACTAATCCTTCGGTTTTTGAAGTCGATCAGCTCTACAAGAATTATTATCGAATTCACGAGTTTAAGAAAAATTTTCATACGCAGTATTACAAACGATGGAGAAGGAAAAATCTATTGAATGTAGACGCATCCGGATTTATCCAAATTCCTTCAGCTGCTGAAAATGAGCAAATTGAAAAAGATTACCGAAAGAAAAATAGAGGTGAAAAATCATCCAATTGGTCAATAGTTGGACCAATCACTAATTTTCAGGAAGGGAGTACTCAAGGATCGGGACAAACCAATGTGTATAGTGTTGACCAATGTTTAGGAACCCCTTCTATCGTTTATTGTGGAACAGAACCGGGTGAAGTATATAAAAGTAATGATGAAGGATTGAATTGGCAACTGGTTTCACCCAATGAGGATTTTGGAAGTGGTGTAACCGCCGTTGAAGTTCATTTTTCCAATCAAAATACCGTATTTGCTGGCGGAAATAATGGCGTTTTTCGATCGATTAATGGTGGTATTTCTTGGCAAAATGTACTTTCCAATTCAAACCTTGGGGTAAATGAAATATTAATTCACCCGACCAACGATCAATTGGTGTTTGCATGCACGGACAAAGGATTGTACCGTTCAACAGATGGTGGCGCAACCTGGACCCAGTTATTTGCAAATAAAACATATGACATTAAAGCAAACACGGCCAATGCTGCTACGATGTACATGGTTCGAAATAATTCGGCAACAAACATGAGTGAGTTCTATTCATCTACAGATTTTGGTTTAAATTGGACGATTCAATCAACCGGTTGGCATACTTCCACGGATGCAGCGCGTAATGATGGTGGTGCACGTATTGCTGTAACTCCTGCTGATCCAAATAGAATTTATGCTTACTTAATCGGCGAATCAAAAGCAAATGACTTTGGTTACATTGGCGTTTATCGCAGCGATGATGGAGGAATTTCTTGGTCTCTTCCCAACGGGCCGGCCGGAGGACCTTATACAACTGATCACGTGAATTTGGCAATTGGTTGGGCCACGTGGACGTATCATCAAGGATTTTACAATTGTGCCCTTACCGTATCACCTACCAATCCGGATGAGATTTTAATAGGAGGATTAAACTTGTATCGATCAACAGATGGCGGAGCTACCTTCGCTTCAGTTGCCGGATACGTGGGTGGACCTTTGGGAATGCACGTAGATATGCAAGATTTTAGAACAATTGGTTCCACAACGTGGATTTCAACTGATGGTGGAATATATCGATCCAATGATTTTTTTAATTCTAATTATGAATTCAGAATGTCTGGTGTCCATGGTTCCGATTATTGGGGATTTGGTAGTGGCTGGAACGAAGATGTTTTGGTTGGTGGTTTGTATCACAACGGAAATTTAGCGTATCATGAAAATTACGGCACTGGAAATTTTTTAGAATTGGGTGGAGGGGAAGCTCCTACTGGATATGTGAATCCTGGACAAAATCGAAAAACCTATTTCTCGGATATCTCGGGGAAAATCATTCCATTAAATTTAAATGATCCTATTGCGGGTGCTGCATTTGGAATGGCTCCTAACGAAAGTTATTACGCCGCTGAGTCTAGTGAAATGGAATTTCATCCGAACTGTTATTCAATTGCCTATATCGGAAAGGATAATGCCATATGGAAAACAACTGATGGAGGAGCTTCTTTCAATTTGTTATATGCTTTTGGTAACAATCCAGCTGATCAAGTTAAATACATGGAAGTTTCAAGTTCTAATCCGAATGTCATTTATTTAAATCAACAACCAGCTTCTGGATCAAATGGAACCCTATGGAAAACAAGTGATGGCGGAGCTAGTTGGACCTCGGTAAATAAACCCAATGGAAATAGTCGCAGAATGTTGCTGGCTATCAATCCACTTGATGAAAATCAATTATGGATTGCTTATCCCGATGGATCAAATGGATTTAAAGTATATAAAACAGCTAATTCTGGTCAAAACTGGGAAAATTGGACTTCATCCATTTTCAATAATGAATCCATTCAATCCATAGTGCATATAGCCGGAACGGATGGAGGTGTATATATCGCAACGAATCAAGCCGTTTATTACCGCAATAACACCAATCAATTTCAACTAGAAAATGCAGGTTTACCCTTGTTTACCAGTGGAAATATTTTGCAACCATTTTACAGGGACAGTAAGGTGAGATTGGCAACCTATGGAAAAGGTATTTGGGAAAGCGCATTGTCTGAAACCCCCAGCTCACCAATTGCTCGCGCGATGGTGGATAAATTAGATCAGGTTGTGGTTTGTGCCATAGATTCCTTTTATTTTGAGGATCATTCCTTTTTGAATCACACCAATGCTACATGGAGTTGGTCTTTTCCAACTGGAAATCCAAGTGTTTCCAATCAACGTAATCCTTCGGTTTATTTTAGTCAATCCGGAAATCACCAAGCTATTTTGACAATTACGGATGGAAATGGAAACACGGATTCAGATACATTGACGGTTTCTGTAAACTTTTTTACCTTACCCACATCTGTTGCTGAGGGGTTTGAAAATGGTTTTGTGCCAACAGGATTCGAAATTAATAATCCGGCAAACAATGCACAATGGTCTTTGTCTTCAACTGCTGGAGCATATGGAAATTCAACCCATTCGGCCATTTTCGATAATTATAACAACGATTCACAAGGAGGAATTGATGATTTAATTATGCATTTTGATGCCACAGCGATTCAATCCAGTCCGTTTTTAAAATTTGATGTGGCCTATGCCCGTTGGGGAGCTGGTTACAGTGATACATTGGGGGTATTGGTATCAACCGATTGTGGAACTACGTATCAATCTCTTTATCTCAAAGGAGGGACAACACTAGCAACTTCACCCGATTTTCAAGAATTCTTTACACCAGCGGCTGACCAATGGCGCACGGATTCTATAGATTTAACACAATTTTCAGGACAAACTAATGTACAGGTCGCATTTCGAAACAGAGGTTATTTTGGAAATAATATTTATCTAGACAACATCAATATTGGAAGTAGCTCTTCACTCACAGAAAACGCAAAACAAAACATTCAATTATTTCCAAATCCAGTAGAAGCCGGTAAAAACATAACGGTTCAAATTGATGGAAATGCCAACCTTACTTTGTTTGATATGCAGGGCAGTAAAATTCATTCATTGAAAGGAACTAACACCATTAACTTCCCTATAGATGCCCAATTATCAGCAGGAACGTATTTGCTCCATATTGAAACACCAACTCAAATTTGGAATAAGCAAGTTGTTGTGCGGTAGTAATATTAGTAATGAAACTAGAGGAATAATTTCACTGTTTAATTAGTTGAATGAATAAGAGAAAATAAGGGAATCCTCTAATATTTCAACTAGTTCAATATATTGTAATTAAATTCGTACGTTACAATTTCATCTTATGCGCTTAATTGTTTTGTTCTGTATATCTATTTGTTTTTCGGCTATCGGACAAACAATACATGAGACAAAAAACGGCATTCCCTTTACTTTTTATAATCACCAGCGCCAAAAGTTTACTATCATCGAAGATTCGACAGGATGCCTAGAGTATAATGAACAGACCAAGAAATGGGAGTTTCACAAAATTGTATACAAACTTCAGGAACCGTTTAAGAATTTTCTGTTAGAATATAACTTACTTCATGAAAAAGGAAGTAAAGTATTTTTTATTGATCGTGGATGTGGTTATGTATACATACTAGAAAACGATACTCTAAAACGACACGATCGCTCTTTTCACCATAAAAATCAATATGGTGGAACATTATTTTTGTATCAAGGCCAACCGCATATTTTTGGTGGATATGGATTGTTTACAATGAAAAACATCATCACATACTACAATTTGAAGGAAAGGGAGTGGTTCGTTCATCAAGTTACTGGTGATATACCAAAACCAAGATACCAAGCACATGGAATGCTAGTGGGGAATCTTTTCTATATGGCAGCTGGATTTTATGATAGTGGGAAATATTATGATGATGTTTGGAGTTTTGATTTTGGTAACTTAAAATGGAAATTGCTTGGCAAAATAAAGCCTTCATTATTTACCTATACTCTTTTTTGCACGGACTACAGAGGTATTGGGAATTTGTCCAAACAATTTATTTCTACAGGCATTGATATTTTTGAATTAGATTATCAAAAAAAGCAAATAGCCAAACATCGTATGGCTAATTCTATTGTGATAAAGGAAATAACGGTTCAAAATGGATTGGTAATGTATGTCAAACATGGTAATACAGAAAACAACTTTGATGTTATTATTGAAAATCAATCAGATTTCTTTAAACTTAAAAAGGAAATATTCCCACTTTTAGTTGATAATCCTAAACGAGTAGATAAATCATCATTGGGTATAGTTTCAGTAGGTATGTTGATTTTCGTTTTACTGGCGCTACTTATATTGTTCATCATTATCTATATCAAAAAACGGAGAAGTCAAGGATCCATTGATTTAAGTCCTTCGGAAAAAGAATTATTGGAACTCATGTGTTTGAAAGGGGAGGAAGGCATTGAAATTTCTGAAGTGAGCGATTTTGTCAATACCGATAATCCATCCATTGACACACTCAAAAAACGAAGAGAAGGATTAATCAAATCCTTAAAATCTAAGATTTCACAAGATGCCAAAATTCCAATTCATGAAGTAATAATGGAATCAAAAAGCGCTCAGGACAAACGAATTAAAATCTTGGTTTTAAATTCAAAAGCGATTGAGAAATACCGCTTAATAGCTACTCAAAAATAGGAGAAAATAAGAGAATAACGCGAAGTCACCTGTATTTTCTTTAAATATGTTCAGTGAATTTTGATATTTGTTAGAAATTGAATCGCTTAAAAATAAATAAACACATGAAAAAACACTTGTCTGCCTTTAGGCATGAACTACAAATAATCACCTTATTCTCAGCTTTCTTTTTGAGTGTGGGAATTACTGCTTTTGGACAAATCCCAAACTATGTACCTTCTAACGGTTTAGTTGGCTGGTGGCCATTTAATGGTAATGCCAATGATTTGAGTGGGAATAATTTGAATGGGTTAGTTACTGGGGCTACGCTAACAACTGATAGGAATGGTGTCTCGAATTCTTGTTATAATTTTAATTACACAAATTGGTCATGGGGAAGTGGAGGTGATGAAATTTACATTCCCTACAACGCATTATTTAATACAAGTAATTTAACCGTTTCCGTTTGGGTAAATCGTGTTTCATCAGGATATACAAATCAACAACATACCATTATCAATCGATATCAATACGGATATTCAAATCCTAATGGTCAAACATGGCAAATTCTTGCGGGATCTGCCCCTAATTGTAATATTTCAACGGTTGTTATACAAGCCGCACCAAATAATAGTCAGGCAGTAATTTTCCATTCCGGACCAAATTTAGAATTAAATAACTGGACAAATATTGTTTTAACATTTGATGGTTTGAGTAAAAAACAATACGTAAACGGTGTTTTAGTAGCAACCGTTCCCGCCAATGGTTTATTACTTAATACTGCTGGTAATTCAGGGATTTCAGTTGGCGTTTCAGATCAAGCGAATGGTCATTGGGGCCCTTTTGATGGAAAAATCGACGACATCGGAATTTGGAATCGTGCTTTATCGGCTTGTGAGGTATCAGCTTTATATACAGGTCAACAAACCAATGCTCCTACAGTAGAATTAGGTGCTGATACTATGAGTATTTGTGGGTTAAACACAGCGCTTGACGCAACAAATCCTGCTGCTGGTTCTTATTCGTGGAATACAGGTGATACAACTTCAACTATAAACATTTCTAATTCGGGTGAATATACAGTCACGGTTACTGATACAGTAGGTTGTTCTGCCTCAGATATGGTTTACGTATCTATAATAGACCCAACCTTATCCGCTGGTTCAAGTGCTTTTTGTTTGGGAGATAGTACTGAAATTCAATTAATTTCAGGTATTACTAATTCAATAGATACTGTTTTAGCCAATCAATTTACAATGACGTTTGGCTCTGCTTTTAATTATACTACACCAACTACAATTCTTGGAAATCAATATTTACTTAAGGTTCAAGGAGATTATACAATTTGGGGGTGTTGTACTGCAAGTGGAACTGGATCTCCAAGAATAGATGGCGCTTATTATTTTTCTACAAATGGTTCTGATATACCTTATAAAAGGATTAATTGGTGTTGGAATGGAGTAACACCTGTTTTGGATACTACATTGTTTAGGCCTGACAACGATATCTATCAAAGTAATCATACATATTGGTTTTCTTTTATTGGTGATGGTTTACCTCAAAATTTTTGTTTCTCGGATAATTCATATAGTGATAATAATGGAAGTTTGAATTTTGAAATATTTGAATTACAAAATATTCAGTCCAATTTAACCAATTTGTGGTCAGACGGTACAACCAACCAAAATAGCATTCAAGTTCAACCTACTCAAACAACAACATACAGCGTTACGGTTTCAGATGGCGTGGGTTCGTGCACGGATAGCATTACTATTCAAGTAAACAACCCGCAAATCAATGCCGGAAATGATCTTTCTCTTTGTGCAGGAGATTCAATCGCATTAACAGCGGAAGGTGCACCTACCTATTCCTGGAACAATGGAGTGGTAAATGGTCAAGGGTTTGTGCCAACTGTGGAAGGACTTTATTCTGTAGTAGGAACGGATACCTTGGGTTGTTCAAACAGTGATTCACTTTTCCTTGATTTGTTGCAACCAACTTCAAGTAACATTGAACGAATTGCATGCGATACGTACACAGCACCTGATGGAAATGTGTATACGAGTTCGGGACAGTATATTGCCATTATTCCAAATGCGGAAGGTTGTGACAGTACAATCCAATTAGCACTAACCGTAAACAACTCATCAGCCAGTACGCAAACAACTGCGGAACTAGATTCATATACTTGGCCCGTAAATGGTCAAACGTATACACAAAGTGGAGTATATACAGCGGTAATTCCAAATTCAAAAGGATGTGATAGTACAATTACCTTAAACCTTTCGCTTGAATTTTCGGGAATTTCAGAATTAAACGGCAAAGAAATCGTAATTACACCCAATCCAGTTGATGTAAGCTTTACTTTAATTGCAGATTCAAAATACATTGGTAATGAATATGTTTTAACCAATCAACAAGGAGCCATTGTTGGTAAAGGAACAATTCGCGCCACTAAAATGGAAGTGAACTGCGGGCATTTGGCCAAAGGAATCTATTTGTTTCAGTTGATCGCTTCGGATCAACATGTAATTCGAGTAATGAAGAATTAAAATTTTGATTAAACCATTCTCGCTGCATGAGAATGAAAGCACCTTTCGGGGTGCTTTTTTATTATCATTTTAGGAATTATTCAATTTAGAGAGAAGTTCCGGTAAGAATTCATTGAGTTTAGAAAAAGCAAACCACCTTTTTCCTAGGTCTTTAATAGAAGCGCCAAAATGATACAATTCTTTTTGGTCAATTATTAGAAATCGGTCATGTGCAAGTTTCAAGTGTTTGATCTCAACGGTTGGATATTGCTCGTTGTATTTGGCTACATCTAAGTGCAATTGGGCATTTATTTTATGTGTGTATATGATTGCTTGACAATTCTTATTTCGTTTACTGAGCATTAAAATCGTTGTTTCATCTACATAATTATCAATTAATGTAATCGATTTTTTCGCTGTTATAATAAGATCAACCGTAAAGACATAGGCATCAAATAGTTGTCCTTCGAAGAAAATTCCTTTTGAAGATAATATTGTGTTTTCATCAAATGATTGCAGAATTTTATTTACGTTTTTATCTGTCTCAACTAGTTTGTTTTCAAGGACTAGCAATCGGTTAAACATTTCGGCATTGGAAACAATCTCATTACGCATTTCCACAAAAGTTTCCATGATTTGAATACTTACTTGAATAGCCGTATCACTTCGAAGTATGGCAGAAAGCATGGCAACTCCTTGTTCTGTAAAAACAAATGGGTTTACTGATGCATGTTTTAAATTTGTTAACCGGTCACAATTTGTGACCAGTTCATACTTCTCGCTTAGCGTTAATTGAAAACTAAAATTCTCAGGAAATCGTTCTTTATTTCGCTTAACTGTCTGGTTAAGTACTTTTGTTTGAACATCGTATAAAACAGCCAAATCTCGATCGAGCATTATCTATTTTCCTCTAATCGTAAAGATTTTTGAATGTATTTCCTCCCTTTTTAAAAGATTCATTGGTTGCTGGTATTAACATTTTTACTTTAAGTTAGTGAAAAATGCCATTTATTGCAATAGATTATTTTATCAAAATTGACCAACCAGCAAATTCATTTTTTTCAATTAGTTGAGTTTGGCAATAGTTTTAAAAAAATCACTTATGCCTAAACCAGCAATCTTGGCGTTCGTTTTCATACATTTTAAAAACGGTATTAACTGGGGCACCGTACTTCAACTGGCTGTTAAATTGGGTTCTTGCCAAATAATTAAATGCACCCATGTCGCCAGTAAAAGCTGTTCGGTTGTCTCTGTTAGCTTGTTTATGAATAGAACATAACTTTCGAATGAAATTTAAAAACAAAGGTGCTTTACTTCCTATTACTCCACAATTTAAAAGAGTTTCAGACCCAAACTCGCTTTCATAATCGGCATAATCGTTTATGTTCTTGCGTAGATTAGCAGAATGATCCTTCATCCAATCATTATCGAGCGTTTTAGGCTCATCTCCACAGAAAATGGCTAACGGATTTTCAATATAAAAAGGATCAACAAACGGATTTTTTGCGAGCGTAACATCCGTTATATCGGTTACGAAAATATTATTTAAGAAATGAATGTTTTGATTGAGAAAATCATTGTATACAAAGTAGCGATAGACATTCGGATTAAATGTAGTATTGTGATTTACTTTAATAAATGAGATATATTCGTTTTTGAATTTTTCGCAAGTTTCTGGAGTGAAGCTGTTATGAAAAATAATTCCTTGTATTTTTTGGGCCGCGACGGATTCTGCCCAATCACGCACCAATTCATAATTATCATTATCCAGCGTTGTATTGCGATTTACATCATAAACACCAGTGATATGGCAAGCCATAATAAGATTCGTGTTTGGGCGAAAATGAGGAATTTTGGAAGCCATTGGTCACGAATTGATCAAATTCACTTTTTTCATAGTTGCACAAATGCTATTCGGAATATTTCTATGGTAGATATACGTTCTTAGGTCCACTTTTTTTACGTGAAATTGATTTTTTGCTCTTTCAAAAAAATCAGCATCCGCTGCGAAGCCACTTTTGAAAAAAATGCTTGAAAATACTTTTTTCAGACCGAATAATGTTCCAAAAAGGATCGTTTCATCAATGTGGATGAGTTTTGTTATATCATTTTTATCAGGAACATAATAATCATCGTCGGTATCCACGATTGTTTCTGTTGTGGAACAAATCAAATCAACGTTTTTTACCTCACGAAGACAAGCACTTAAATGATGTGATTTATATTCGTCGTCGCCATCAATTATGGTTATAAATTCACCTACGCTATTTAAAACACCGCGATTGACTGATTCTGATTGCCCTCGATTACTATGACGGATATATACTATTTTATCCTCGTATTTCTCAACGTATTGCATCAAAGTCTCACGATTGGTCGCATTACTACCATCGTCTATAATAATGAGTTCAAAATCTTGAAAATCCTGATTTAAAACCGAATCAATTGCTCTTTTTATGTATTTGAAATCTGTGTTATAAACAGCCATTAACACCGATATTTTTACTTGATGTGACATATTTGTATGGTATAATGGTTGCTGCACAATGATCGAAAAATGTAATTACTTTTTATCCTCTAAATTAACGCTCACTACATTCTAATTTTCAGTTGGAGTCATTCGTTTTATCTCAGTTCAACCTCTACTTACTACTAAGTAATTTATTTTTTTTTGGAAGATCTGAAAGAAATAAAATGATTCATTTAGATTGTTCCGCTTGGGTATCATTTTAGCTTAGATGCAAATCAACTAAGAGTAAAATTAACTCTTTTTAATCAACTATATGTTAAGTCATTTTTAAAAATACCCTTCCGAGTCATTAATAAAGCTCGATGACTTTAAAAAATTAGTTCAACCCTTTCAAATCGGTTATCGTTTTACTTGGATTTTCTGAGTTAAAAACAAAACTTCCTGCAACGAGTGCATCTGCGCCAGCATCCGCTAATAATTTGCCTATTTCTAGATTCACTCCGCCATCAATTTCGATCAGCGCAGAAGAGCCACTTTCTTGAATCATTTTTTTGAGTTTGCGAACTTTTTCCACGGCTTGCGGAATAAACTTTTGACCACCAAAACCCGGATTTACGGACATGATGAGCACCAAATCAAGATCGCAAATAATTTCCGATAATACCTCAACCGGTGTATGAGGATTCAAAGCAACTCCAGCTTTCATTTCGTGTTGATGAATCAATTGAATGGTTCTATGCAAATGCGTGCATGCCTCGTAATGAACCGTTAAATAATCGGCTCCTACTTTTTTAAAATCTGCCACGTATTGATCCGGATTAACGATCATTAAATGAACATCCAATGGTTTTTTAGCATGCCGATTCATGGCCTGTATTACCGGCAAACCAAATGAAATATTGGGAACAAAAACTCCATCCATCACATCAATATGTAACCAATCAGCAGAAGAATGATTTAACATTTCGACATCACGCTGAATATTTGCAAAATCACACGAAAGGAGGGAAGGAGAAATAATCATACAAATGTTTTTTGCAAATGTAAGCAGAATGCAGTAAATTTCAGTAATTTCGAAAAAACTATACACATAGATGTTTTCTGTACTTTATCTTATAATTGCCGCCACTGTTTTGATCTCTGCTGCTGCGTTTCAAAACCAGGAATTTCTCTCCAAATCGCTCTTTTATCCGTATCGGGTGAAACACTATAATGAATTTTATCGAATGGTAAGTCACATATTTATTCATGCTGATTGGTCGCACCTTATTTTTAATATGTTTTCGCTTTATTTTTTAGGCCAAATTTTAGTGTATTCCTTTTACAATTCCTTTGGTGAAGTGGGTGGCATGATTCATTTTTCTATTTTGTATTTCGTTGGTGGAATTTTCGCCTCTTTATTTCCATACATTCGAAACCATGAAAACCCAAACTATACATCTTTGGGTGCTTCTGGAGCTGTTTCAGCAATCGTTTTTGCAGCAATTATTTGGAATCCAAGCATGAAATTAGCATTGTTATTTCTTCCTATTCCTATTCCGGCATATATTTTTGGTCCCTTGTATTTAGCTTTTGAATATTTCGCTTTGCGAAAAGGAAAAGGGAATATTGCGCACGATGCACATATCGGTGGGGCACTATTTGGGATTCTTTACGTGATTTTAATTGAACCAAACAAAGCACAAGAATTTATTCATTTGATATTTAATTAAGTATGTCGTTGTTGTATGTAAATAATAATGGTCAGGTAACCCCAAATAATTTACCAACCATTAGTTTTGGAAATAGAGGTCATTTGTATGGAGATGGCGTTTTTGAAAGTATCCGCGTTATCAATGGTAAAATTACGAACTTGGAAAATCATTGGTTGCGACTTACAGAAGGAGCAAAAGTTCTGAAAATGATTGTAAATCCCGATTGGACAATATCTTTTTTCGATCAAAAAATTAGTGAATTAATTCAGAAATCGGGTATGAAAGAAGGAGCCAAATGCCGCATTTCTTTCGATCGAGCGCCTGGTGGAGCCTACTTACCGGCGAGTAATGAAGCGCAATACTACATAGATATTGTTCCTGAACAAACCAACTACTTTGAACTAAATAGTAAAGGATTGGAGATGGATATTTATATGGAACTGAAGTTAGAAAAAACCATGTTGTCTAAATTCAAAACAAAAAATGGGTTGAAATACATAATGGCTTCTTTAACCGCTCAAGAAAAGGGATTAGACGATGTTTTTATGACCAACGATCGCGGGCAGGTGCTTGAAACTTCGAATAGTAACTTATTTGTTGTGCACAATGGGGTTCTATATACACCAAGTATTGAGGATGGTTGTATTGCCGGAACAATGCGCATGCAAATAATCAACTTAGCATTAGCAAATAATATCAAAGTGTATGAATGTCCAATTCTACCTCAAAATATGTTGTCCGCTGATGAACTGTTTTTAACCAATGCAATCAAGGGTGTTAAATGGGTTGGTGGATTTAGAACTAAAAAGTATACGAACACGATGGCGCGCAGATTTGTAGTTTTATTAAATGAATTTTGGGAGAAAAAACAAATTCGTTAATTCAAAATCCCTTGCGATTTCGAATGCTTTTATTAGGTTTTGTTACGCTTTTAGTTTTTCCAATTCCTACTTTTTTGTATTTCGGATGGATCGGAAGTAGTTCTTTAATAGCTCTTTTTCAATTTGAAAATGCCTCTATTCTCAATATTGGTCTCGGACTAGAATTTGGATTTGTGTATGGTTTTTTGGCTTTATTCCTTTTAAAAGCTCCGGTTTTTGATAAACTTCCAAATAAAATTGAAGATTTAGTACGCTCCATGAATTTAAATTGGGGTGACGCCTTGTTTCTTTCTTTTTGCGCGGGTTTTGGTGAAGAGTTATTATTCCGTTCGGGCGTGCAATATTTTCTTGGAGTTCCAATAACATCAGTAGTTTTCGTAGCCATTCATGGCTATTTAAACCCTTGGAATTGGAGGTATTCGTTATATGGATTAATTGTTTTACCTTTTATCGTTTTGCTTTCATATGGTTTTATCACCTTCGGACTTTGGTTTGCCATAGCGGCTCACTTTGCTTACGATACCGTTTTATTTGCATCCATGATTAAGCAGAAATAAACACAATTACCAATTGATTTCTTCTCCACCTTTTGAAAGCAAATAGTGATTCGCTTTACTAAAATGCTTACATCCGAAAAAACCTCGGTAAGCTGACAAGGGGGAAGGATGAGGCGCAGTTAATACTAAATTCAGTTGAGGATTTACTTGTTGTGCTTTTTGCTGCGCTTTTGAACCCCAAAGTAAGTAAACACAAGATTCTTTTTGGCTTGCTAAAGCTGAAATTACAGTATCCGTAAAGATTTCCCAGCCTTTATGAGCATGGCTTTCAGGCTTACCCTCTTGAACGGTCAAGGTAGCATTTAAAAGTAAAACACCTTGTTGCGCCCATCGCATTAAATTTCCATTTTCTGGAAATGGTTTTTCTACGTCTGATTGTATTTCTTTGAAAATATTGCTTAGACTCTTCGGAAAAGGTTTTACATCCTCGCGAACGGAAAAGCATAGCCCATGAGCATGACCGCGAGTCGGGTAGGGGTCTTGACCTAGAATAACCACCTTAACTTTATCGAACGGACAAGCCGAAAAGGCGGAGAAAATTTCATTGTGTTCCGGAAAAATTTGTGTCGGATATTTCGTTTTTTCTTCCTCCAAAAATTGAACAAGCGCTTTAAAATAAGGCCTTTCGAATTCATTCGAAAGAATAGCTTTCCAACCAGTTTCAAGTTCCAAATTCATAATCAAAGGTAAAAAGTATTCCCTCAAAAAAATAAAAATAAAACACTAAATTTGCTTTATGGCTATTTATTCATTTAATGGTTTTATTCCTGTTATTAAACCATCTTCATTTGTACATCCGCAAGCTTCGGTAATTGGTGATGTTATTATTGGAGAGAATGTCTACATCGGCCCAGGAGCGGCTATTCGCGGAGATTGGGGAACAATCATTATTGAAGATGGGTGCAACGTCCAAGAAAACTGCGTAATTCACATGTTTCCGGGTACAGCTGTTCATCTAAAAAAAGGAGCACATGTGGGTCATGGAGCCATTATTCACGGTGGTACGATTGGCGAAAACTCATTGATTGGAATGAACGCTGTTTTAATGGATGATGTGGAGATTGGAGCCGAAAGTATCATTGGAGCTTTATGTTTTGTTCCTGCCAAAATGAAGATCCCAACAAGAAGTTTGGTAGTCGGTAATCCCGCAAAAATTATTCGAGAAGTGAGTGATGAAATGATTGCCTGGAAAACAGAAGGCACAGCCTTATATCAACAATTACCAAGTCAATGTGTTGAAACTATGCGCGCTTGCGAACCACTTACACAATTGGAGGAAAATAGACCTACGCATCAGCAAAATTATTCCATTTGGAAAGATAAATCGATTGAAAAATGAAACATTCCACACTGTTAAAATTCATCGGAATCATTTTGGTAATGAGCGCTTTAACTAGCATCACCTCTTGCAAAAGAGGAGTGGCAAGTTTTACGCTTAGAGGTACAATTTCGGATGAAACTTTTTCAACACCTTTAACGGGAGCAACATTGAAATTCTATAAAGTGCTGATCGCAACAGGAGAGGAAATTTTAGTAGATACCAAAGTTCTTGGAGCAGATGGTAAATATGAATTTACTTTTCCAAGGGAGAAAATTGAAAAATACATCATTCGTGTATCCAAGCCGCTCTATTTTGATATCGATCAAGAAATTCAGTTTTCTTCACTAGTTCCTTCAGCTGTTAATACCAGAAATTATTCCTCTAAAGCAAAATCATGGGTAGAATTACGATTCGTTAATACTAGTGTTCAATCCTCCGATCATTTTAGGTATATTAAGTTTAGTGGAAAAGAAAATTGTTCAGAATGTTGTACTGCAGACCAAGTAGATTTATATGGAACAGCTTATTATTCTAGAACCTGTATAAACGATGCTTTGACACCCTATTCGATTTATTATCAGGTAATTGGAACAACAACCCAAAATGTAGTTGAGGTAATTACTCAACCATTTGATACCACATTACTGTTAGTAAATTATTAATGATTTAAAAAATATCCAACACCTAATTAAATTAATTGTAATTTCGAAACGCCAAGCAAAAACTATGAAAAATCGTATTCTTATTTCTTTTTGTCTCTTATTTATCAACTATTATTCTTATTCTCAAGATGTTATAATCCGTGGAACTCTCATCGAGAAATCAAACGGTGAAGCGATTTTAAATCAAAAAATTAAGTTACTTCGCGGCACAGATAGCTCCGTTATTGCGGGTGCATACACAGACGAAAACGGATTTTTTTCAATCCCTAAAGTTCCTCGTGGTAAAGTGATTATCAAAATTGAAAGTGAACAATATTCGAATACCACCTATCCAGTAGATATTATTGAAGCTAAAGGAATTTTAAATTTCAAATTTGAAATGAAAAAAGCGAGTAACATGAAGAATTTGGAAGAGTTCACGGTGAATTCAGGGGAGAAACAAAAGAAAAATGAAGTTCTGACAGGGACTTTTAAATTGGACCCTAAAATGTTATCCACAATTCCGAATACCACTGCTGAAAGTGATTTAATTGGCGCTATAAGTGTTGTTCCTGGTGTTGTTACAACAGGCGATCAAGGCGGTCAATTGTATGTAAGGGGTGGTACGCCTATTCAAAATAAAACCATTCTTGATGGGATGACCGTTTATAATCCATTTCACTCAATCGGATTTTTCTCCATTTTTGAAACGGAATTAATCAAGAATGTAGATGTTTACACCGGCGGATTTGATGCTCAATACGGTGGAAGAATTTCATCGATTATGGATGTTTCATACAGAGATGGGGATCGAGTTAAATTTGGCGGAAAAGTATCTACGTCTCCTTTTTTAGCTAAACTAATTTTAGAAGGCCCACTGCAACGATCAAAAGATGGTAAACCAGGAGCTGGTTCGTATGTATTCTCGGCGAAACATAGTTTACTGGATTATACCTCCAAATCGCTTTATCCTCGTGTTAATGGCGGAAACGGACTTCCATTCAACTTTACCGATTTATATGGGAAAATTACATTTAATGGGAATGGTGGATCCAAATTTAGCGCATTTGGATTTCACAACCGAGACAGCGTAAACTACAATGTTGCAGATTTAAATTGGACAGCCTCGGGATTAGGAATCAATTTCGTTTTAGTGCCAAATAGTTCTGCTGTGTTAATTAAAGGTCATGTTAATGGAAGCAGCTATCAAACGTCTTTTACAGAAGCTAATTCACAACCAAGGACAAGTAAAATTGGCGGTTTTGATATGGGGTTTGACTTTACCTATTTCTTGCCCAATGAAAGTGAAATTAACTACGGATTTAACTTAAACGGATTTAACACTGAATTCAAAACCTACAATGAGCTTCAACGAAAAATAGAGTTGATAAATTTCACAACTGAAATTGGCACATATATAAATTGGAGAAAGAAAATTGGTGATAAATGGGTGATTCAACCGAGCATGCGCATTCAAGTGTATTCTTCGTTGGGCACAGTTTCACCAGAGCCTAGAATAGGTTTGAAATACAATGCAACAGACAAATGGAGACTTAAATTTTCAGGTGGTAGATTTTCTCAAAACTTTACTTCAGCATCTTCAGACAAAGACATTGTGAATCTCTTTAATGGTTTACTTTCCGCACCTACCAACGTACAAGAAACTTTTGTGAATGAATTTCAACAAGTGAAAAAAACGAAGAACGGTTTGCAATATGCTTGGCACGCCATCGTTGGAACCGAGTATGATTTAGGCAAAAGGATCACAATAAATCTTGAAGGTTACTATAAGTACTTTTCACAATTAAGTAATATCAATCAAAATAAATTGTACGATGATGTTGCGCAGTTTTCTCAAATTGACGATGTGTTTAAAAAAGATTTCATTTTGGAATCGGGACAAACATACGGCGGAGATTTATTATTGAAATACAATTACAAAGGATTATTTATCTGGACGGGATATTCTTACAGTGTATCCAAACGTTGGGATGGATTTAATTCTTATTTTCCAGTTTTTGATAGAAGACATAACTTAAATTTTGTTGCATCTTATGCGTTTGGGAAGAATAAATCGTGGGAAATGAACGGTCGTTGGAATTTAGGTTCTGGTCTTCCATTTACTCCTACTTCAGGGTATTACCAAAATGAAAATTTCCAAAATGGAGTTACAACTGATTACGTTACCAATAATTCAACAACCGTAACAACAATGCTTGGAGCTTTTAACAGCCAACGTTTACCATATTATCATCGATTAGATGTTACGGTTAAGAAACGCATCAAGTTCAAGAATCAATCTGAATTAGAAATTGTAGGAAGTATTACGAATGTATATAATCGAAAAAATATTTTCTATGTTAATCGCGTAACAAACGAAGAAATTTATCAGTTTCCAATACTTCCAAGTTTTGGTGTGAGTTATAATTTCTAATTTCCGTGAATGCGTTTAGCTTGTTTAATTGTTGGATTTTTATCCTGTTTTCAATACCATTGTCAGTGGCGTGAGAACACCTCACCGAGTTACCCCGAATTAATTAGCTATCTTCAAAAAATTGACAAGGAACACAAGGAAATCAAACTATTCGATATGGGTGATTCCGACTATGGATTACCTATCTACTTACTCGTTATCAATGCTGAAAAAGATTCGCTAAAAACCTTCCAAAAGGCAAGGAAAAGTACTACCGTTTTAATCAATAATGCTATTCACCCTGGAGAGCCGGATGGAATCAACGCCTCGTTGATTTGGATTGATGAATGGATAAGGCAAGGTAAACCAAACAAAACAAAAAATGGAGAATCTCTTCCCGTAATTGCTTTCATTCCTGCATACAATGTGGGTGGAATGATGAATCGATCGTCGAGTAGCAGGGCAAATCAAAATGGGCCTGAAGAATATGGTTTTAGAGGGAATGCCCGAAATTTAGATTTGAATAGAGATTTTATTAAAATGGATTCTGAAAATGCATTTTCCTTCGTTAGAATATTTCATGCGCTTGATCCTGATGTTTTTGTAGATAATCACGTTTCAAACGGAGCGGATTATCAATACACATTAACCTATATTTCTTCCATGAAAGAACGTTTGGCTCCAACAATGAATCAACTTACCTATTCGAAATGTATTCCCAGTTTAACTGCAAATCTTTGTGAAAAAGGAATCGATTTCTTCCCATATGTTGAATTAATCAAACAAACCCCGGAGCACGGAATAATGGCATTTAATGCTTTGCCGCGTTATTCAATGGGGTATTCAAGTTTGTTTAATTCACTCAGTTTCACTGTGGAAACACACATGCTAAAACCATTTCCCGAAAGAGTTGAAGCCACCTATCAATTTCTGGATGAATTAATTTCTTGGACAACCAATCACAGTTTAGAAATAGAATCGAGTAGGAGTGAAGCTTTTGAATGGTGCATGAATCAAAAAGAGTTTCATTATAATTATGAATTAAGTGATGACGAAGATTCCATCTTGTTCAAAGGTTTTGAATATACCAATCCCATCGATTCAATAACAGGTCTAAAAAGATTGTATTATGATCGCTCTAAATCCTATCAAAAATTTATACCGCTTTATCAAACTCATCTCGCTAAATCAGTCGTACTAATTCCAAAATACTTTATTGTTGGCCGACAAGAAAAAGAAGTGATTGAGCGATTGAAAATGAATCAGGTCTTGTATCAAACGATTATTAAAGATTCCACAGTTGAAGTGAATCGATACAGAATTGAAAAATTTAAAAGTTTAGATAAACCCTATGAAGGACATTTCAAGCATCATTCTGTTGAGTTCGAAAAATTTAAAGTAACGCAATCGCTTAAAAAGGGAGATATCCTCATTCCAACCAATCAAAAAGCAATAAATTTCTTGCTTTCGACCTTGATTCCAGATGCTGAAGACGCCTATTTTTCCTGGAATTTCTTTGATTCATATTTGCAGCAAAAGGAATATTTTTCTTCCTATGTATTTATTGATCAAGTAAAATTTATTTTGGAAAACAATCCTACATTAAAAGTTGAATTTGAAAAGCGGAAAAATGAGAACGAGCAATTTAGAAATTCAGAGTGGGAACAATTGTATTTTATCTACAAAAACAGCGAGTACTTTGAGAAATCCTTTATGATTCTCCCCGTTTATTCAATCGATTAATGTTTTTATCATTCCAATTTCAAAGTTGAAACTTGGGTAAAATCTATTACTTTTGTAGACTATTTAGAACATATGTTAGAAATCAATCGAATAAGACAAGAAAAAGAGGCTATTATTACTGGATTATCTAAAAGAAACCTAGACGTTAGAGAAACAGTAGATCAACTATTAGCGTTGGATACCAATTGGAGAAACGTGAAAACTGAAATGGAAACTATTTCAGCTGAACTAAATCAAATCGCTAAAACAATAGGTGAATTATTTAAAGCAAGTAAACAAAGCGAGGCAACTGAATTAAAAGCAAAAGCAGCTTACCTTAAATCAAAAGAAGCTGAATTGAAAACCTCGGTGGATGAGTTAGAAAGCCAAATTTCAACACTGATGTACACCCTTGCAAATGTCCCAAATGAACTTGTAAAACAAGGAAAAAGTGCGGAAGATAATGAAACAGTTTTTGAACAAGGAGAGGCCCCTGACTATTCTTTTGAAGCATTACCACATTGGGATTTAGCTAAGAAATTTAATCTAATTGATTTTGAATTAGGCGTTAAGGTCACGGGCGCTGGATTTCCATTTTATATTGGTAAAGGGGCGAAATTACAACGCGCTTTGATTCAATTTTTTCTAGATGAGGCAGATAAAGTGGGTTATACTGAATACATTGCACCTTTTATGGTGAACGAAGCGAGTGCCATTGGAACAGGACAATTACCCGACAAAGAAGGGCAAATGTATCACACACCAACAGATGATTTTTATTTAATTCCAACTGCAGAAGTACCTTTGACGAATATTTACAGAGATGTTGTACTTCCATCTGAAGATTTTTCAATTAAATTGACCGGCTACACACCATGTTTTCGACGTGAGGCGGGATCCTATGGTAAAGATGTTCGTGGATTGAATCGTTTGCATCAGTTTGATAAAGTAGAAATTGTGCGTGTTGAACATCCTTCAAATACAGCTAAAGCACTAGATGAAATGGTGGAGCACGTTAAAGGATTATTGGATAAATTAGGTCTTCAGTTTCGCATTCTTCGTTTGTGTGGTGGGGATATGGGATTTGCATCTGCATTGACGTATGATTTTGAAGTTTTTTCTGCAGCACAAGAAAAATGGTTAGAAGTGAGTTCAGTATCCCGTTTCGATACTTTTCAATCGAATCGTTTAAAATTGCGCTTTAAAACGGATGATAAAAAAACTCAATTATGTCATACTTTAAATGGCTCTGCACTTGCATTACCACGAATTATGGCTTCAATAATGGAGAATTTTCAAGATGAAACGGGAATTAATATACCGGAAGTATTACATCCATATACGCGTTTTACACGAATAGATTAATTATGAAATATACGCTACTTTTACTTTTATCTGTTTTCCTGATTTCCTCATGCACGGACATTGATAAAACGAACCGATTATCAAAAATCGACAAAATGGTTCATGGGTTGGATAGCATTTCTGCTCAACTGAAAAAAGAAAAAATAGATACTTTGGCTGAAATGCAACTAGCAGCGCAAGGGGTAGAATACAGAATTAGAGGCAATTTTGTTGCAGACACTATAGATTTGGAATTAGGTAAAAAAATGGATGGTTACAAGCGCATGCGGCGAGCAATCCCTAAATTAAGGAGCAATATTGTTAAATTAGAAAAAGGTATTATTGAACTAAGAAAATCACTTACATCATTGAAAAAAGACATTGAAAATAATAGCGGAGCACGCGGTAAATACGATGAATACATCAAGTTTGAAAAAAATAAATTTGATCAAATTGTCATCTTATTCAAAGAATTCCAAAAGAATCAAACGAAAATTTCAGATACCTATTCAGTATTGCACGTTGAATTGTATAATTTTTCCATGCAATTAATAGCTAAATAAATGACTTTAAGATCCTTGATATTTGTTTGGATTTCGTTTTTCGCAGTAACTGCGTATTCTCAAACTGATACAGATCTTCAATTAGCTCAATATTATTATAACAACGGTGAATTTGATAAGGCCGTAACGTATTATCAAGGATTGTATGCGAAAAGCCCCACCAAAGTTTATTTTGTTCGCTATTTCGATTGTTTAATCAAAGTCAAAAACCGAAAAGAAGCGGAGAAAATTCTCAAACGTCAAATAAATTCGAACAGAAAAGATGTAGAATTGAAAATTATGTTAGGGCAATTTTATGAGGAAGAAAAAGACACAAAGTCAGCTGAAAAAATCTATACGGAATTAATTGCTGATCTTATGCCAAATCCGAATCAAATCATTGAATTAACTAATGCTTTTCGGTCAAAAAACAAAAATGATTTAGCGTTAAAATCACTAGAAAGAGGCAGGAAATTACTAAAAGATTCGTATACCCTTCATGTTCAATTTGCTGAAATTTATGCTTCAAAAGGAGATTTTGAAAACATGTTTAAAGAACTGATTAACTTATTGGAATCTAGTGTTACACAAAGGTCTGCAGTTCAAAACACATTGATTCGATTCATCGATTTTAATAATCCAACCTCTAAAGAGTTTCTCGCTTTGAAATCAATTTTGCTAGATAAAACGCAGAAAAACGCCGATAATATTGTCTTTTCTGAAATGTTCATTTGGTTTTATATTCAATCTTCAAATTTTTCAGCTGCCATTACTCAATCCATAGCCTTGGATAAACGATTTAACTATGCAGGAGAATTTGTTTTAGATGTGGGGAAAATGGCGTTGGAAAATCGAAAGTATGACCAAGCCATAAAAGCGTTTAAGTATGTTGTTTCTCTTGGAGAGGAATATCCTTTTTATTTGGAAGCAGAACGATTAAATTTAAATGTTCGATTTACAGAATTAACATTGAATAGGAATTACTCTCAATCGGAAATTGAAGAAACAATCAATGAATATCAACAAACTATTGATCGATTAGGTAAGAGGAGATCTGTTTTTGAATTGGGAATTGAACTTGCCTATATTCAAGCTTATTTTGGAAACAAAACCAAGGATGCATTGCTTTTATTAAACGAGCTAATTGCCTTACCTGGATTGACAGATATTCAAAAGGCTAGTGGAAAAATGTTGTTAGCTGATATTTATGTTTTACAAGGTGAAATTTGGGATGCGAGTATCTTATATATGCAAATTGACACCGATTTTAAATATGAGGTAATTGGTCAGGAAGCGAAGTTTAAAAATGCAAGAATTTACTATTATGATGGAGAATTCGATTTCGCACAATCACAATTAAGTGTTTTAAAAGAATCCACCTCGCGACTCATTGCCAATGACGCAATCCAATTATCCACCTTGATTACAGATAATTTTGGTTTGGATAGTAATTTTCAAGTTATGGGATGGTTTGCTCAAGGAGATTTGCAATTGGAACAACATAAATATATTGAGGCATTTAATTATTACGATAGTGTCATGCGCGCTGAACCAGGCCATTCTCTCGAAGATGAAATTCTTTTCAGGAAAGCCAAAGCTATGGAAATGCAAGGAAAATGGGATGACGCAATTCCTTTTTTAGAAAAGATTGTTTCCAGTTTTAGTACTGATATTTTAGCGGATGATGCACTCTTTCATCTTGCTGAGATCTTTGAAATTCAGAAAGAGGACAAAGAAAAGGCGCTCGAATACTACAAATCCTTATTAATAAATTACAAAGGCAGTCTTTATTCAACCGAGGCAAGGAAAAGAGTGAGATTACTTCGAGGGGAAGAAATGAACGAAGATGAAATTGAAAATAAGTAACAATGAGTCGACTAATTATTACGCCAACACCAATCGGAAATTTGGAAGATATTACGCTTCGTTCGATACGTTACTTAAAAGAATGTGATTTTATCCTAGCCGAAGATACACGGGTTACGCTTAAGTTATTGTACCATTTAGAAATTTCAAAATCGGTTTATTCATTTCACAGTCACAATGAGCATCGGGTTTTAAATCAAGTAATTCAGAAAATTCAAGAAGCTGAAAAGGTTGTTTTAGTAAGTGATGCCGGTACACCCGGAATTTCTGACCCTGGATTTTTACTCATTCGTTCTTGTATCGAAAATGATATTGAAATAGAATGCCTTCCTGGTCCTACCGCCGTTATCCCTGCTCTGGTGGTTAGTGGATTCCCAACTGATAGATTTATTTTTGAAGGTTTTCTACCTCACAAAAAAGGACGTCAAACGCGGATTAAAGAAATTTGTTCTGAAACGAGAACTACTGTATTGTACGAATCTCCACATCGAATAAATAAAATGTTGAAGCAATTCCAAGAATACATTCATCCAGAACGACCAATAGCTGTTATTCGGGAAATTTCAAAAATGTTTGAAGAAGTAAAAAGAGGAACGATTCAAGAGTTAATCGATTTTTCGGAACAAAAAGTTTTAAAAGGCGAAATAGTTGTCGTAGTATCGGCAATTTAATTTTTCTCAAAATAAAATCAAAAAATCTTTAAAAAATAAACTGTTTTTAGTAAATTGGCAGTCAAAACTAAAAACTATGTTAGACCCTTACAAACGCTATTTTCCACTGGTATTTTTTCTTTCTTTATCCTTTACTTCAATTTCTCAGCAATGGGTGGAAATGATGCGAAATCCAGCTGTTAACTTCTACGAAACTCAAGCAGCCTTTGAAACGTATTGGGAAGGTAAAACCCTAGAAAAAGGGAAAGGATTCAAACAATTTAAACGTTGGGAGAATTATATGAAACCTCGCGTTTATCCCAGTGGTGATGTTACCTTACCTTCAAAAACGGTTTCTAATTACAAACAATGGGAAGCTGATTTAGCAGCTGCCGGAATTCCAAAATCAACAACAGGTAACTGGACATTTGTTGGGCCGACTGGAAAACCAACAGGTGGAGGAGCAGGACGTTTAAATTTTGTACGTTTTGATCCAACAAATACAAACACAATTTTCGTTGGTGCCCCAGATGGAGGTTTATGGAAAACTATAAATGGTGGTACTTCATGGACCACGAACACAGATCAACTTTCTATAATTGGAGTTTCTGATGTGGCTATTGATCCTACAAATAATCAAATCATGTATTTAGCTACAGGAGATATGGATGGAGGAGACACTTATAGTATTGGTGTATTGAAATCTATAGATGGAGGTACTACTTGGAATACTACTGGATTAACTTGGGCTGTTTCACAAGGACGAAATATTGGTAGAATATTAATTAATCCAAGCAATCCTCAAATAATTATGGCATTTAGCTCATTTGGAATTTTTAGATCAACAAACGGAGGAACAACTTGGACAAATCCAACAGGATCATTTTCAACGATTGATGCCGAATTCAAACCAAGTGACCCTAACACAGTTTACGCGTGTGGGACTGCATTTAAAAAATCTACAGATGGAGGCCTAACATGGGTTACGGCAACTTCCGGAGTGCCTACCGCAGCGACTGTTTCAAGAATGACTTTAGCTGTTACGGCGGCGAATCCAGCTTATGTATACATACTAAATGCTGGGACTGATAATGGATTTTATTCAGTTATTCGATCAGCGGATAACGGTACAACATTTACAACACGTATGTCAAAAACTGCCTCAAATAATATTTTAGGATGGGCAACAGGTGCAGATGCTGGTGGTCAAGGATGGTATGACCTATGCATTACCGCCTCACCAACTAATGCAGAAGAGGTTTATACTGGAGGTGTTAATATGTGGAAAAGCACAAATGGTGGGACTTCATTTGCGCGAATTTCAAACTGGACAGCATCAGGAACGACTTACGTGCATTCTGATATTCATGACATTGTATTTCTACCCGGTTCGTCAACAACTATATTTTCCGCCTGTGATGGAGGAATATTTAAATCTACAAATTCAGGTACTGCTTGGTCTGATATAAGTACAAATCTATGTATTGCTCAACAATATAGAATTGGATTGTCAACCGTTACTGCTGGTAAATTAATAGCGGGGCATCAAGACAATGGTTCAAATTACACAGCTAATGGAACAACTTGGTCTGAGAAATATGGAGGAGATGGAATGGATTGTTATATTGACAGAACAACAGATAACAATATGATTGTTTCCTTATATAATGGTGATTATGCTCGATCTACCAATGGAGGAACTTCTTTTACTGATATTAATGATCCAACAGCAAATGGAACGGAAGAGTGGGTTAGTGCAATCCGTCAAGATCCAACAACCTCAACTGTTGCTTATGCTGGAGGGCGCCCTGCTTTGTATAAATCGACTAATATATGGGGCGCAGCAACATGGACAGCTTTAGGTACGCCAACGGGAACTGGAAATATTGTAGAATTTGCAATAGCACCTAGTAACAATCAGATAATTTATGCGCTGAAATCAGGAACGAATGCGGTATCGAAATCAACCAACGGAGGAACATCATTTACTGCTTGTTCAACAGGATTACCAACTGCAGTAACACCAACACGGGTTGCAATTTCGAATACTGATCCAAATATTGTTTTTGTCTCATATTCTGGATACTCGGCATCTAGTAAAGTTTATAAATCTATCAATGGAGGAACAAGTTGGACGAATATTTCAACAGGGCTTCCAAATATTCCTGTTAACTGCATCGTTTTTGAAAATGGCTCAACAGGTGGTAATGCAATTTATGTTGGAACAGATTTAGGAGTATATTATAAGGACAATTCAATGACGACCACTTGGGTTGACTTTAGTTCTGGATTACCAAACAATGCTATTTCCGATTTAGAAATATATTATGGTGCAACGAAAGCATTAAAAGCTGGTACTTTCGGACGTGGAACATGGTCTAGTGATCTATATTCTTCCGTTCCAACTGCTCCGGTTGCTTCTTTTTCAGCGAATAATGTTACTATTTGTGTTGGTCAAACTGTTCAATTCACAAGTACCTCAAGTGGTTTACCAACTTCTTATTCTTGGACTTTTACAGGCGGTTCACCTGCAACAAGTACAGTTCAGAACCCAATTATAACCTATAATACAATAGGAACATACCCTGTATCATTAACGGTGTCAAATGCGAATGGATCAAATACATCCAATCAAACAAATTATGTGACCGTTGTTGGAAGTTCTGGAGCAACATTACCATTGGTTGAAGGATTTACAATTGCTACTTTTCCTCCAACAGGATGGGTAAGTATTAACATAGATGGAACAGATACTACCTGGATGAGAAGCGCCACAGTTGGTTTTGCTCCAACGGCAGGAAATTCAATGGTATTCTTAAATTTCTATAAGAATGATATTGGTAATCAAGATGAAATGAGAACACCGAAATTAAATTTAGCTGGGTATTCGGCTGCTCAAATGACTTTTAACGTTGCTTATGCAGCTTATAGCGCGACATATGTAGATGGTTTAGAAGTGCTTATCTCAACGGATTGTGGGACAAATTGGACATCTTTATACAACAAAACAGGAACTACTGTTGCTGCTGGAAATTTACCGACTGCTGCTTTAACTACTGCTGTGTTTATCCCAACAGCTACTCAGTGGCGAACAGAAACAATTAATCTGAATGCTTATCTAGGTCAGACAAGTGCAATTCTGGCATTTAGAAATTTGGCGGGTTATGGAAATAATTTATACATAGATAATATTAATATTACTGGTACTGCCGTTCCAACTGCTCCAACTGCAAGTTTCACCTCAACTCCTTCTTCAACTTCATGCACAGGACAAACTGTTCAATATACTAGTACATCAACTGGAAGTCCATCATCTTATGCTTGGACATTTACTGGCGGTACTCCTGCAATTAGCACAATTCAAAATCCAACAGTTACTTACGCTACAGCTGGGACGTACAATGTGGCATTAACGGCAACGAATGGGGCAGGTAGTAATACTTCCACTCAGAACAATTTTATTATAGTCAATCAAACTCCTTCTCTTACTGGAACAACTCCTGGTAATGTTTGTGGCGCTGGAACAGTATCTCTTAGTGCAACGTCTTCTGCAGGAATAATTAATTGGTTTACAGTTGCGACTGGCGGCACTTCAATTGGAACAGGTTCAACATGGACCACTCCTTTAATTTCTACAACAACTACATATTATGCTGAAGTAACTTCAAATGGTTGTACATCTGCAAGAACAGCAGTTATTGCAACGATTAATCCGGTACCAACTGTAACCAATCCTGGAAATAAAACAGCATGTGTTGGATCGGTTATCGCGGCTATTTCGTTTACTGGAAGTAGTCCAACTTCAACGTATTCTTGGACAAATACAAACATAGTAATTGGATTAGGTGCTTCTGGAACAGGTAATATTTCAGCATTTACCCCTTCAACCGCTGGAACTTCTACAATTTCTATAACGCCAACATTGAATGGTTGTCCTGGTACACCTGTAACATTCACAATTACAGTGAGTGCAGTACCAGTATTAAATTCTGCAACTCCAGCTTCAAGATGCGGCACTGGAACAGTTACGTTAATCGCTTCAGGAAGTGCGGGTTCAACATTGAATTGGTTTGCAGCTGCAACTGGTGGAACTAGTCTTGGAACAGGAGCGTCATTTACTACTCCATCAATTAGTGCGACTACAACTTATTATGTTGAGGCTGTTATCGGTGGATGTAGTTCAGGTAGAACAGCTGTCCTTGCTACTGTGAATATCAGTCCAACTGTAACTAATCCTGGAAATCAAGGGATTTGTATTGGCTCATCTGTGACGGCAATTAATTTCACTGGAACGAGTTCATCAACTTTTGATTGGGTAAATTCTAATTCAACGATAGGATTAGCAGCTTCCGGCTCAGGAAACATCGCCTCCTTTACCCCAACTTCTATTGGGACTGCAACAATAATAGTAACTCCCACATTAAATAGTTGTTCTGGTTCTCCTGTGACGTTTACAATTTCTATTGGAAATACACCAACTGTAACTTTTGCAGCTTTAAGCACTGTTTGCAATACTGATCCGAGCTTTAGTATAGCTGGAGGAAGCCCAGCAGGTGGATCGTATTCGGGAACTGGAGTTACAAACAATACATTTAACCCAGCTACTTCAGGTGCAGGTACATTCCCGATAACCTATACAGTAACTCAGAATGGTTGTACGGGGTCAGCCGCATCAACAATTACAGTTGATGGCTGCTCCAGTATAGAAGAATCTGAAAATACAACATTGGTAATTTTCCCAAATCCAACGAGTGGGTTGTTGACAATTTCTGGATTATTAAAAGATGAATTTAACACGCTTGAAATGTTAGATGTAACAGGTAAAAACTGCGGAAATTGGAAAATAGATTCATCCAATTTTGAACTAGATTTATCAAGATTCCCTTCAGGTACTTACAATTTTATATTTAAAGGAGCCAGATCAGAAATGGTTCGAAGAATTGAAATTAAAAGATAGTTTATTAATTCTACAATTCAGTTTAAAGGCTGCAAATTATGGTGGCCTTTTTGTTTTTCAAAAATTAATTATTGTAACATTATTAAAGATTCATCTTTTTAACAAAGTCAATGTGTAAAACTAATTCAAAAAATGGGAGCAATACACATCGAACTCAAATAATAGATAGTAAATTTGTTAGATATTTTTATTCGCAAAAATGATTAGAATCAGCATTGTAGTAGTTGTAAGTTTTTTTTCGAGCTACTTATTTTCACAACCGGCTCAATTAGACAAAAACAAGGACTCTTACAATTGGATGGTTGGTGCTAGTTGGAATTTTGTTTCGCCAGCTAAAGAAATGAGTAATATTCAAGGGCTTGCTTATCCAACTCGTTTTATGGTTGATAAACATTATTATGGCGGTTGGAGTTGGGAGGGAGCAATAGCATTTGGGAAATTTGATACACTAGGTGTTTTTGCTGACACAGTTACCAGAACAACATCATTTTTTTCCTTGGACGCAAATGTTAGATATAGTTTTCAAAAGATGCTTTACCCTGCACAAAGTTTAGATCCTTATTTTTCTTATGGATTTGGATTGACAAGTCGTTCTGCTATGGGTACAAATGTGAATTTAAATGCAGCTGTTGGAGTGAATCTTTGGATCTCAAGTAATGTTGGGCTTCAATTTCAATCAACTTTTAAAGTTGCATTAACTTCTGATATTCTTAAATCAGACAAGCATTACTTGCAACATACCCTTGGACTAGTTATAAGAATTCCCGAAGGAAGTATAACGAGTAGTAATTTTGGTAAAAGAAGGTATAAGAAGATTAAAATTATTAGAGAAAAGCCGAAAAAGAAAAAGAAGAAAAAAGAGAGTGACGCCAAGTGATCTATAATATCATATATACATTTTTTTTCTGTTTTTTACTTGCATCCTGCACGTCAGAAAAGAATAAAGAACTTAAAAACATGGATGATATCACTCCAAAAGCTTCTGCAACAAAAAACAACTCACTACCTGCTGTAACATCCAAAGATTCTTCCTTGATTTCTTATTTTTCATTTTTTAACACATGGGAAATTGACAGTGTACATAAATTAGATTCCAAATTTGTCCCTGATCGTTTTAGTCCAATAAAGTCAAAAAAAGTAATTATTTACTCCTCCTCTGATAGCACCCATTTTTTATCTTGGAAATATAAAGACACCATAGACGCCAAAAGATCGTTTTATAATTTCTTAGATTGTGTTGAAAAGCCTTGTAGGCCAATTCAATTATTTGAGGAGAAAAAAATTGCCTCAACAAATATTGTTATTTTCAAAGATGAGACAACCCTCATTTGCTTGAAAAGTTCCAAAAAAATAAATGTTAAAGATTGGCTTGTTTTTTTTAATTCAAATAAAACATCGACGGGTTTTGATATTGTTATCGAACAAGTAAAAAACGGTAAAACCAACTGGTATTCCTCCATTAAGGGAAAATATAAACCTCTAACGAAATAATTAATATGATTCTTGATCGCGGATATATCATAGTTGAACCCAAACAACAATTTATTGACTGGCTGATGAAACACGAGGACACTGAGCCCGTGAAATTGGAAGAAATAGAACCAACTGTGTATTTAATTGATGACGATTTTATGGACGATGAAATTGTTTTAAAAAAGTCATATGAAGAGATTTTTATGTATGAACTGGAAAGTACTTCTGTCCACGAATCATTTTGGCCTTTAATTACGATAGAACAATTCAGAGAATTTTTTAACGTGAAAATTGGTGTTTCCGTTTGCGATATCAAATCTAAGTAGCATAAGTCATGCAATTTGTACAAAGACCGAATATTGATTGTACAAAATGGGACGAATTAGTGATTAATTCTCCTCAGTCATCTATTTATTCTCAGTCTTTTTTTTTAGATGCTACCTGTCAAAACTGGTGTGTTTACGTTTCTCCTGATTATTCGAAAGGTATAGCGGTTCCTTTCACAGAAAAACTTAAGAAAAAAATAGCTCTTACGCCTAATTTTCTACGATATCTTGATTTTATTGGCTCATTTTCTGAAATCGAAATTGAAGAGTTTATTACAGAAGTTCAAAAACTATTTAAAGTAGGCCAAATTGCTATTAATTATAATGAGCTCAAATCAGCAATTTCTCTAGCTAATTACCAAGTTATCGATTTTCAATTTGAAAACAACTACAATAATTTAGCGAAACGAATGCTGAAGCGATTCGAGAAAAGTAAATTAGTTTTTTCCAATAGTTCGGACCTTACATCTGTTTTGAATTTAGTAGAAAATGAACTCTCTGCGCGAATTAAAACGTTGAATAAAAGTGATTTTGATCATTTCGGTAAGTTAATCCATCAACTTTGCTTAAACAAGCAATTATTCTTTTACGGGATTTATAACTCATCAAATACAATTGTAGCGGGTGCATTCTTTAGTCAATTTAATGGAAGAATTACTTATATCAAAGGTGTTTCTTTAAAAGAATACATGCAGGATGGTTCGATGTATAAACTATTGCATGAAGGAATAGAATTTGCAAAAAACAACAACTTTATTTTTGATTTTGGAGGTTCTAATATTCCCAATATTAGTCAGTTTTTCAACTACTTAGGTGGTAAAAATAAGACTTATTCTATTTTGAAATGGGGCAGGGAGCCAGTTTATTATTGGCTTATAAAATTCATTTATCATAAATTTCGAAAATGAGAAAAAAAATCGTTTTATTAGGATCGGGTGAATTGGGTAAAGAATTTGTAATTGCCTGTCAACGATTAGGTCAGTATATAATTGCTGTGGATAGTTATCCAAATGCGCCTGCAATGCAGTATAATTCCCCCCATATTTAGGACAGGGATAATTCAAATTTAGGTTTATTTTTAATAATCAGATTACTTGGATTAAAATATTTTTCTGGGGTGTTATTGTTTATGCTTGTATGCCGTCTTTCAGTAT
>Ga0247833_1001410_pt1 | contig 39045 bp, 34 predicted proteins | sample LaCruzMarch2015__7_FD_187117 | JGI IMG/M metagenome (GOLD analysis project Ga0247833, IMG submission 187117) | Freshwater microbial communities from meromictic Lake La Cruz, Castile-La Mancha, Spain - LaCruzMarch2015_8m | ecosystem: Environmental > Aquatic > Freshwater > Lake | place: Spain...
ACGTCAAACTCGGTAATCGTATCATGGTAGGACACGTTACTTTATTGAGGTAGTAATCTCTAAAACGGCTTGTGCGGAGCGGTGAAGGTTGGGGTGCTATTTAAAATGTAATATAAACATTCATAACATGTTTTAATTTGTTGCGGGTGTTGCTTTCTTCGAACAAGATGCTTAGTATTTATACTATTTAATACTACAATTTCCGAATTCAACTTGAATATAACGTAAATTTGAGTCTTACATTTTAACACTGAAAACATTAAAATACGCATTTAACAGTAAACACGTATATCATCTAAACAAACTAATTATTAAAATAAATCCTGCAATTCTTTCTTAAGGGATTCAACAGTGATTTCTGTAGGCAATTGACCGATTTCACCTACTAATTCAAAAATTTTAGTAGCCAAATCTGTACTCAAAGCTGTTTCATTCATTTGATTTCCAGCTATATTAATAATTTTAATTGTTTCTTCTTTTGAATCACGCAACATTTTCCATCCTTGAGGAGAAACAAATAATTGTTGAGCCACATTATGATCGTATTCATCACGAATTGTTTTTAATAATTCTGCTTGCATCGCTCGGGCAGGTAATCCTGGATTATGCAAACGCATAATTAGACTATTTAAATTAATCCGCTCTAAATAAAGAACTGAACGCTGGTAGGCCTCTACTCTATTTGGTAAAAAATACTCTTGTCTGCTTTTTCGCAAATCAAGATGAAGATTCAACTTCTCACGATCTGTCTCCCTCTTTAAAAGATAATAGGTGGTTAATATTACACCACCTGATGAAAGTAAAACGATTAAAGCAGTTAATAAAGCATCCATAGAATTTTGTTTTAAAGTGCAAAAATACAAATTCAAACGAAAAGGAATGTTTCAGTTACGCAGCTCATTCAAAATTAAGTTACCTTTTCTTTTTCCCGAATAAAAATCAAGCCCACAATTAAGGTTAACGCGCCAATAATCACAGGATACCATATACCCGCTAATGGATCATTAAATTTCAATACCAATAATTCAGCAATGAGCGGTGTCAAGCCTCCAAATATACCATTCCCAATATGATATGGAAGAGATAGAGAAGTATACCTGATTTCAGGAGGGAATAATTCAACTAAAAATGCTGCGATTGGCCCATATACCATACAAACAAAAATCAATTGCATAAAAATCAAAAAACCCAAATAACTTAATTTAGAAAAATCTAAATGAATTTGTTGTTTCAAAGTGACCGATTTTTTTTCATTTTTTTGTGTTTCTAAGCTTAAAATCTCCAGTCGTTTGCAGCCATTCAAATAAGATGTCCGATTGATAACTTCTACCAATCCATTTTTTTTATTCACTTTTGAAGTTGTTTCTACATGGTAATTTTCCGGATTATGCTCCCATGATTTCCAATCGGCAAGAGCAGACATTTCTTTATAAATTGGAAAATAGCAACAAACAGCCAAAGCCATTCCTGTTAGCATAACCTTCTTTCTTCCAATGCGATCTGATAATTTGGCAAAAACGATAAAAAAGGGAGTAGCAAGCAGTAGAACTGGAATTAATAGGAATTGTACTTGGCTTTCATCGATATGCAACGTTTTTATACTGAAATTCATAGCATAAAATTGACCTGTATACCAAATTACTCCTTGACCGGCAGCTGCACCAAACAAAGCAATCAATACCAATTTCAAATTACGCCATTTCGCAAAACTTTCTCGGAGTGGATTCTTAGAGGTCTTACCTGCTTTTTTCATCTGCTGAAAAATAGGGGATTCTTCCATTCTAGTTCGAATAAAATAGGAAACGATTACTAAAATAATTGAAACTAAAAATGGAATTCTCCAACCCCATTCTTCAAATTCACCTTCAGGAACTAAATATTTACAGACAAGAATAACAGCAAGAGAAAGTAAAAGTCCAAAAGTGGCTGTTGTTTGGATAAAACTAGTATAAAATCCCTTTTTTCCCTCTGGAGCGTGTTCGGCAACATAAATTGCAGCACCACCATATTCACCACCCAATGCTAAACCTTGTATGGCTCTTAATAAAAACACAATTATTGGTGCAACTATTCCGATGCTTTCATAAGATGGAATCAAACCGATGGCAAAAGTGGAAAAACCCATTAAAATCAAGGTTAATAGAAAAGTGTATTTCCTTCCCATTAAATCGCCCAAACGTCCAAATATCAATGCTCCGAATGGACGAATAACGAATCCAACCCCAAATGCTGCGAGGGTTGCTAAAAATGCGGCTGTTGGATTCTCTTTTGGAAAAAACTGTGTGGCTATAATTGGAGCTAAGCTTCCGAAAATATAGAAATCATACCATTCGATTACCGTTCCTAATGAAGAAGCTGTGATTATTCGGCGAATTGTTTTTTTGTCTATCATATTACAAATTGAAAAATAAACTTAGTAATTATTTTAGCAGAAAAAGCTACACTCATTTTTTCTATCTTTGAAGTAGGTTTAAAAGCAGTATCTAAATTGTTTAATTGATGAAGGTTCGGACAATCAACACGGTAATTATTCTTGCCATTATCTCCATGATAAGTATTTTAATAATTCAACTAAGTTGGATTCGAAAAACACAATCAATGCAGGAGGAAAATTTGGCAATTCAAAAAAAACAAGTAGAATTAAACAAAGACCATTTCACCAATCAAACTTTATCTTCATTACAAAATGTTAGACGAATAATTTCAAAACAAACTGCTGATAGTACTGATCAATATGGCGCTGTACAGCAAATTCAAGATAATTATTTTTTAGTAGAAATCAGTGAAGAACTCCAATTGTTTTATCTTGAAACTATATTAAAAAGAGAATTTTACCACAACAAAATAAACTTTGATTTTCAAGTAGGAATGTATGATTGCTTTTCTGAAAAAATGGTCTATAGTGATCTAATCTTGTATAAAAATCAAGGTGCTTTTCAGCATGCCCCAAAATCAGTTAAGGTTGTTTCACCACCTTTGGAAAAAAAGATGGATGGTCATTATTTTACAATATTTTTCCCGAATACTGACTTCAAACCTATTATTTTTGCGTCTAATTCATTTTCTCCTTGGATATATGTCGTGGTAATTGCCTTATTAATTTTAGTTTTTTTCTTGTTTACCATTAATGTCATAATGAAACAAAAACGACTTTCAGAAGTGAAAAATGACTTCATAAATAATATGACTCATGAATTAAAAACTCCAATTTCAACCATTGGACTTTCTGCCGAAATGCTAATGCGTCCAGATAGCTCTGAAGATCCTCAAAAAATTCAACGTTACGCTACAATTATTTACAAAGAGAATAAACGATTGGAAAATCAAGTTGAAAAAGTTCTGAATGTCGCAAAACTTGACAAAGAACAAATCGTGTTGAAATTAGAGAACCTTGATATCCATGAAATACTTAAGGATATAAAAGAAAATTTTGAATTCAGTCAGGAGTTTAGAGGGGGAAAAATTCAATTGAATCTATTGGCAGAAAATACTGCAATTCGCGGTGATTTAGTTCATGTCACTAATGTTTTATATAATTTAATTGAAAATGCATCAAAATATTGTGAAAAAGAACCGTTAATCGTAATACGAACAAAAACTGACAAAAAAAACTTTTTAATTGAAATTGAGGATAATGGAATTGGTATTCAAAAGGAAAATATCGACCATATATTTGAAAAATTCTACCGAGTACCAACAGGAAACCTACATAATGTAAAAGGATTTGGTCTAGGTTTATTTTATGTCAAGCTTATTCTTGAAGCGCATAATGGGAAAATTGAAGTACAAAGTAATTTATCATCTGGTACAACTTTCACCTGTTTTTTTCCTATTTAATGCACTCAAATAACCACGACTACTTGTTATAATAAAGTTATAAATCATTCTAAATACTTGATTTTGTTAATATCTCTTGATAAATGAAATAAAAGTTGACCTAGGAGTAAAATTCAAGTAATTACATTTGCATAAAACCACCTAAAATGAAAGTATACAATAACATATTGGAAACTATTGGAAATACTCCTTTAGTTCGATTAAATAAAGTTACTGCGGGAATAAAAGCAACCATTCTTGCAAAAGTTGAGACAACCAATCCTGGAAATTCAGTAAAGGACAGAATGGCTGTGAAAATGATTGAAGATGCTGAAAAATCAGGAGTATTAAAACCTGGAGGGACATTAATTGAAGGTACTTCCGGAAATACTGGAATGGGTTTAGCCCTAGCATGTATTATCAAAGGGTATAAATTGATTTGCGTCCTAAATGATAAACAATCCAAAGAGAAAATGGATATTCTTCGTGCTGTTGGTGCTGAAGTTGTCGTTTGTCCTACAGCAGTTGAACCAACTGATCCACGCTCCTATTATTCTGTTTCAAGAAGGCTTGCCACTGAAATCCCTAATTCTTGGTACGTTAATCAATATGATAATTTATCGAATAGACAAGCTCATTATGAATCAACTGGTCCAGAAATCTGGGAACAAACAGATGGGAAAATTACTCATTTTGTTGTAGGTGTTGGAACAGGTGGAACAATTTCAGGCGTAGGAAAATACTTAAAGGAAAAAAATCCGAATATTAAAATTTGGGGAATTGATACATACGGATCTGTATTTAAAAAGTATAAAGAGACTGGGATTTTTGACGAGAATGAAATCTACCCCTATATTACTGAAGGAATTGGTGAAGATATTCTTCCTGCAAATGTCGATTTCGATATTATTGATTTATTCGAGAAAGTAACCGATAAAGACGCTGCAGTATATACGCGCAAGCTTGCAAGAGAAGAAGGTATTTTTGTGGGAAATTCAGCAGGTTCGGCAATTAAAGGTTTGATACAATTGAAAGATCAATTAAAACCTGAAGATGTTGTTGTTGTGCTATTTCATGATCATGGAAGTCGGTATATCGGTAAAATTTTTAACGACGATTGGATGCGTGAACGCGGTTTTTTGGAAGAGGAACCTATAACTGCTTCGGATATTGTTTCAAAACATGCTGATACCCCTTTAGTAACGGTTTTTGCTGAAGAATTAGTTTCACACGCCATAGCGAAAATGCGGAAATTTGGTATTTCCCAAATACCCGTGCTAAAGGATGGTCAATTTGTTGGCTCGATTGATGATTTACATGTCTATCAGGCTCTAGTTGATAAACCTGAGCTTCGCGACACCCCTATTTCATCCATTATGCATGAACCATTTCCAATAGTACATGAAAATACTTCAGTAGATGATCTATGTAAATTAATAACAAAAAATTCTCCAGCAGTTCTGGTTGAGCTTACTAATGGTAAATTTCATATTGTTACGCGGCACGACGTAATTCAAGCGATGTCGTAATGGAAAACAACACCTTCGTCGATCAGTTAGGACGAAGTATCCGAATTCCAAAAAAACCAATTCGGATTGTTTCGTTAGTTCCATCTCAAACAGAATTACTTGCCTATTTTGGACTTGAGAATGAAGTGGTTGGAATCACTAAATTCTGTATTCATCCAAAAAAATGGCATAAGGAAAAAATTCGCATTGGAGGGACAAAAAATGTCGATATTCAGAAAATAAAGGACTTGAAACCCGACTTAATTATCGGCAATAAAGAAGAAAACACACAACAAGATATTGAGCAACTGGAAGACTTGTGTCCGGTGTGGTTAAGTGATATAAATTCATACGAAGATGCCCTATGGATGATCAAAAATTTAGGTGAGATTTTGGATAAGAACACTTTATCAAACGAACTCCTGTCAAAAATTGAAACTAATTTCAATGCACTTAATCCTATTAAAAATCAAAAAAAAGTTCTCTATCTCATTTGGGATAAACCCTTGATTTCAGTTGGTAGAAACACGTTCATACATTCAATTTTAGAAAAAATAGGTTTCGAGAATTCCGTATATGAAAATCGATACCCAACCCTCGATACGTCTATGCAAATAGCTCCCGACATCCTTTTATTGAGTAGTGAACCATATCCATTCGGGACTGATCACATTAAAAATTTTCAATTAAAATATCCTGAAACAAAAGTAATTTTAGTGGATGGAGAGATGTTTTCTTGGTACGGACCAAGAATGATAGAGGCACCAAATTATTTCGATGAATTAATTGTGAATTTAGGAATCTAAGGCTGTCAATAACTGAATCACTTCATCCAAGAAATTCTTATTAGGCTTCATTTCAATTTTAAAAATCAGGTGTTGCTTTTTTGTAGATTTGTTAGATGTTGCTGTTAAAGAAACCCTTTTTGTTTTCTCAATAAACTGAGATACCGCAGCAATTTTTGGATTTAGCAATAGCACCATTTTCAACATTGGGGCATCATCAAATTCAATTAATTTATTTAAATCTCCTTTAATGTCTCCTAAATTTTGGGTTGAATAATAGTTCATTTCTCTTCTTGGGGCGGTTGTCAATAGATAGGAATAATCATCAATTTCTCGTCCATTCAATGTTACTTCTCCAAGCTTAATTTCGGTTTTATCTCCTTTAACAATTGCTAAATCGTTCACCTTAATAAATTCATTGATTGCAAATGGTTCTGCTGTATTCAATAGAAGTTGAAATTGTGGAAAATAAGGAGGCTTTAGGCCCAAATAATTAATTGAAGCAGATTCAATCTCAGGAATGTTTTTCCAATTAAAATCAAAATATTCATTCGCTTGTTTTACTAATAAATCCATTCCTTTAGTTGGAATTATGGATGAAATATGAAATCCTTCAGGCTTTAAAAATTTTCGATTTTTAGTTGTTGCTTGAAAATAATCCATATCGCTTACGACTATCAAATCATTTCCAATTAATTGAACAGCGCCTGAAAATTGAAACATTTTTGTTTGAAATGCAATAGATTCCTTTTTCGATTTTAATTTGTTCCAACCCGAAGAATTTTTTTGTTCTATCCCTTTTTTCACCAACTGAAAACTTTGTTTGTCACAACCCGAAACTAAAAATCCTTTTTGTTGGAATTCGAAGGCATGTTGATTAGGTACTTTATTTTTTCCATCAGCAAAACCTCCATTACTTCTTAACGAAAAAACGGAAACTGTAGCCCATTGATTATTTGTTTTTAACAAAAATAAATACACAGGATACGTCCAATCAACTGAAGCAATATTAAAGGAAGATTGCTCATTATTTTTTTGTTTTTCTTGCGATAAAAAATCAGTCTTTCCTGATTCAATAATTCGTTTGAAAAAATCCTTACCCATTTGTTTAGCATCTACACGCATTACAAATTCAGCATCGGCTGGAATAAAATTGAGCGAGGAATATTCTTTTTTAACTTGAGAGAACTCAATAATAGAAAGAGTAGAAAAAGAGACAGTAAATAATAATATTGACGAAGCTAGTAAAGCAAAAAAAGACTTGGTTTTATTTTTCATTTTTCAAAAAAAACCGTTCAAATGAACGGCTATTGAAAGTTAATCACAATTTGCATGTCTTTCTCTAAAATCCTCATAATTGTCTTGTTCCTCCAATAAGGAAGGAATAGCAATAACCGCTCTTTTCAATAAGTCGCAAGGATTATTTGCTTGTTTTTTTGATTCATAATATTTTATCAATTCAACAACACTTCGGGAGAAAAATAACTTATCTGTTTCTGAAAACACGGCAGAATCACCTAATTGGGCTAATTGTAAATCGGCTTCTTTCAAAGCAATTTTAGCATTTGCTTGATCATTCAATCGATACATACACGCGATTTGGAAATACTTCACACTGATTGGGTTTTTTGTAATTTTTACGTATTTTGCAAGTGCGCTATTAATTTTCGTGTAATCAATTTTATCTGATTCTTTTTCCAATTGTTCTCCAAGAACTTCAACAAAATATTTGTTTTGAAATTCAAAAATAAATTCCGCAAATTTAGAATGATCAAGAAAACCATTTTTATCATTTTTTAAAGCTTTTGACAAGGCAGAAGTTGCATCTTGAAAGGCTGATTTATACGCTGCATATTTACCAATTGTAAAATCAAGGTTTTCACCATAAATGGCGTACAAACCTCTTGCTAACCAGATATACGCAAATGGATCTTTCGCATATTTTGTGTTTTCTGTTAATTTCGCTGCTTTCTTCACCAATTTAATATAGCTATCTACAGTAGCCTCAGCATATAATTGATTTAATTCACTGTATTCGCCTTTTTCAGTAACTAGGAAATAGCTCTTTTTATCACATTTTATTGACTCTTTAACTTTCTCAGTTTTTTCTTTTCCATTTTCTTTTTTAGTAACACTTTTCTCAAATTTAGCTGATAATGTTACGTTTACTGGGCCTATTTTTTTAAAACAAACTTTTATTACTTCATTGGTTGCATCAAAACCTTTCAAGAATTTCCAATCTTTTCCTTCTTCACCACCAATTTTCCATTTTAATGTCCCTTTAATTATCCCTGACGCAATAGCGGTTAACTGAACGGTATCACCTACGTTAATTAATCTTTCATCAGTATCAAAACTGACTTTCGCTACTTGCGAATAACTTATACTCACGAATAAAAGAGTAGAAAACAAAAATAGGTTTTTCATATAATTAATTTAAAAAAAACAGTGCTTTTTCAATAATAATGCCGAAGTTAAAAAAAAAATGCAAACACTCTTTCGTATCAGACTACTAAATGCCAACAATTCCGTGTGTATTACATTTTAAACACTTGTCTTTGGGCTAAAGATCTTCCTAATGTTACCTCATCGGCATATTGCAATTCTGTTCCAACTGATACTCCTCTAGACAAAGTAGTAATCAATATATTATGATTAGAAATCTTCTTGTACAAATAAAAATTTGTTGTGTCTCCCTCCATTGTTGGACTTAAGGCAAAAATAACTTCCTGTACGTGTCCTTTACTAATTCTATCAACCAATGAATCAATATACAAATCAGACGGACCGATACCGTCCATTGGGGAAATTATTCCCCCCAAAACATGATACACCCCCTTAAAACTTTGGGTAGATTCAATTGCCATCACATCACGAATATCTTCCACCACACATATAATGGAAGTATCTCGTAAAGGATTTGAACAAATACTACATTTCGGAGTATCTGAAATATTATTACAAATCTCGCATTCTAACGTATTACCTTTTAATTCAATAATGGAATGAGAAAATGCTTCAATCTCTTCTTTATCGCGCTTCAAAAGTTGCAAAGCCATGCGAAGTGCTGTTCTCTTACCAATACCAGGCAAGGAAGATAATTGTTCGACCGCCCGATCCAAAAATTTGGATGGAAGACTCATTATCGTTCTATTTTCGCAGCGAGTAAATAAATAACGGCCATACGTGTTGCAACACCATTTTCGACTTGATTCAAGATAATGCTTTGTTCAGAATCTGCAACCTCACTAGAAATCTCTACGCCTCGATTAATCGGACCAGGGTGCATGATTATTATTTTCTTACTTAATGAATCCAAGATTTCTTTAGTTAAACCAAACAACATCGTATACTCCCGAATACTGGGAAAAAATCGAATGTCTTGTCGTTCCAATTGAATGCGTAACATATTAGCCACATCACACCATTCCAGTGCCTCTCGCAAATTATGAGAAACGAGTACCCCCAATTCATTCATGTGTTTGGGAATTAAAGTCGTTGGTCCACATACCATAACTTCGGCACCCAATTTTTGCAAACAATAAATATTGGAAAGAGCAACACGTGAATGAAGAATATCACCAACAATAACAACCTTTTTACCTTCAATAGTTCCTAACTGTTCTCGAATTGAATAAGCATCTAATAAAGCTTGGGTAGGATGTTCATGGGTTCCATCTCCTGCATTGATAACTTTCGCTTTAATTCGTTGAGAAAGATAGTGAGCAGCACCAGGATTTGGATGACGCATCACCACCATATCCACTTTCATGGAGAGAATATTATTTACCGTATCCAAAAGTGTTTCTCCTTTATTAAGAGAGCTTCCAGAAGCACTAAAATTTACTGTATCAGCTGATAGTCGTTTCTCTGCTAATTCAAAAGAGAGTTTTGTCCGCGTTGAATTTTCAAAAAACAAATTAGCAACTGTTATATCACGCAAAGAAGGAACTTTTTTAATTGGTCTATTAATAACCTGCTTAAAACTATCAGTAGTCTTAAAAATTAATTCAATATCCTTTTTGGTAAGATCTCTTATTCCTGTTAAATGGTCTACGCTGAGATTATTCATTTATTTCATTTTTCGTATAAAGAAAAACTTGGTCAGCTCCTTCTGTTGCCTTCCATTCCACTGAAACCTTTTCAGAAATTAATGTGTCAACTGTATATCCAACATAATCTGCTTGAATTGGTAAATCACGTTGAAATCTGCGATCAATTAACGCCAATAATTCGACTTTATTTGGTCGACCAAACGTCATTATTGCATCTAAACCAGACCGAATTGTCCTACCAGTATGCAGTACATCGTCAATCAAAACAACATTTTTATTTTCTATCACAAAATCAATATTTGTAACACTTGGTATTATAGGCTTTTCACGTCTGCGAAAATCATCCCTGTAAAAAGTAATGTCTAGATTTCCACAAATGATTGGGAGATGTAAAATTGATTCTAATTGTTCTTTCAAACGAGATAAAACATGAATGCCTCTCGGCTGAAGTCCTATCAGAACAGTATTTTCGAAATTATTATGCGTTTCAATTAACTGATAACAAAGCCTCCTGATTGTTAAATCCACTTGCGTTTCATTCAGAATTACTTGGTTTTCCATTTCAACAAAAGTACACTTTTTTTTAATTGTTAAAGTAGTTCAAAGGGAAAAAAATACCGTCACTTTGTCAGGTAAACAGCGATTAACCATGTCATTTTTACATATTTTTTATTCCAAGTAGGTGGTGGTTTATAATTTGACGAGAAACAGAGCAAAAACATATTATCATGGATTTTTCAAAATTTACAACAAAATCACAGGAAGCCATTCAGCAAGCCCAGCAACTAGCTGAAAACAAGCAAAATCCAACAATCGAAAATGCGCATCTCTTACAAGGCATATTTTTAGTAGATAAGGACGTTGTACCCTATCTATTAGGAAAATTGAATATTAATACGAAAATGATTGAAGTGGCCTTGAGCAAAATTATTCAATCGTTACCAACTGTATCAGCTGGACAACTTTATTTATCACAATCAGCCATTTTAGTTTTAAATAATGCGCTTCAAGAAACTACAAAATGGCAAGATGAATATGTTTCGATAGAAATCATTTTACTAAGCATGCTAGAATCAAACGATATTATTGGAACACTTTTCAAAGACAATAACCTTAAAAAAAAAGATTTAAAACAAGCAATTATGGAACTACGCAAAGGGCAAAAAGTCACATCATCTAATCAGGAAGGGACCTATCAATCACTCGAAAAATTTGCTAAAAATTTGAATGAATTGGCGAAATTAGGGAAACTTGATCCGGTAATTGGACGAGATGATGAAATAAGACGCGTTTTACAAATTCTAACACGAAGGACAAAAAATAATCCTATACTTATTGGTGAACCCGGAGTTGGTAAAACCGCCATTGCAGAAGGATTGGCACATCGAATAATCAGTGGAGATGTTCCCGATAATTTAAAAAATAAAATCGTTTATTCTCTTGATATGAGTTCACTTATCGCTGGCGCAAAGTACAAAGGCGAATTTGAGGAAAGACTCAAATCAGTGTTAAAAGAAGTAATTGATGCCGAAGGGGAAATCATTTTGTTTATTGATGAAATTCACACATTAGTTGGTGCAGGTGGCGGCGGTGAAGGCGCCATGGATGCTGCTAACATTCTAAAACCTGCTTTGGCAAGGGGTGAACTCAGAGCAGTTGGTGCAACCACATTAAATGAATATCAAAAGTACTTTGAAAAAGACAAGGCTCTCGTTCGACGATTTCAACCAGTTTTAGTAGACGAACCAAGCGCCGAAGATGCTATTTCTATACTGCGCGGAATTAAAGAAAAATATGAAAATCATCACAAAGTACTAATAAAAGATGCCGCAATTATAGCCGCAGTAGAATTATCACAACGTTATATTGCGGATCGTCATTTGCCTGATAAAGCAATCGATTTAATTGATGAAGCAGCTTCAAAACTCAGAATGGAAATCAACTCAAAACCTGAGGAATTGGATGAATTAGATCGAAAAATTATGCAGCTAGAGATTGAACGTGAGGCACTAAAACGGGAGAACGATCAAAAAAAACTCGTTAACGTTGAAAAAGAACTGGCAAATATTAGTGAAAAACGAGATTCAATCAATGCGAAATGGCAATCAGAAAGAGATGTAGTAGACTCCGTTCAACGAACGAAGGAAGATATTGAAAATTTCAAATTTGAAGCTGATCAAGCGGAGCGATTAGGAGACTATGGTAAAGTTGCAGAAATTCGTTATGGCAGAATTAAGGAAGCCGAATCCTTGCTCGAATCTTTAAAAAATAAATTGGCGGAAATGCAAATTCACTCCAAAATGATCAAGGAAGAAGTTGACGCTGAGGAAATAGCAGAAGTGATTTCGAAATGGACGGGTATTCCTGTTCAAAAAATGATTGAAAGTGAAGTTTCTAAATTGCTCAGACTGGAGGACGAATTAGCGAAAAGAGTCGTGGGACAAGAGGAAGCAATAGAAGCACTTTCTGATGCGGTTAGACGCTCTCGTGCTGGTTTGCAAGATGCAAGAAGGCCTATTGGATCATTTATTTTCTTGGGGACAACGGGAGTTGGAAAAACAGAATTAGCAAAAGCATTAGCTGATTTTCTATTCAATGATGAAAATTCTATGACTCGAATTGACATGAGTGAATACCAAGAAAAACATGCCGTAAGTAGATTATTGGGTGCCCCTCCGGGATATGTTGGTTATGATGAAGGCGGTCAACTTACAGAAGCAGTAAGAAGGCGCCCCTATTCGATCATTTTATTAGATGAAATTGAGAAAGCTCACCCAGATGTTTTCAACGTTCTACTACAAGTGTTAGATGATGGTAGACTAACTGATAATAAAGGTCGAACGGTCAATTTTAAAAATACAATTATAATAATGACTTCCAATATGGGATCATCAATAATTCATGAACGATTTGAGCATGCATTGATGGATGATATAGAAAAGGTAAGGGAAAAAACAAAATTCGAGGTGATGGAACTACTTCGTCAAACTATTCGTCCTGAATTTTTAAATCGAATAGATGAAATAATCATGTTCATGCCGTTAACAAAGGAGAATGTGCGCCAGATTGTTACGATTCAACTAAACAATTTGAAAGTCCTGTTGAGAACAAAAGATATAAAACTTGTTGTAACTCCAGAAGCTTTTGATTGGATTTCTGAGGCCGGTTACGATCCTTTTTTTGGAGCAAGACCAGTTAAACGTGTCATTCAAAAACAAGTTCTGAATGAATTATCCAAGGCGTTATTAGCAGGTAGAATAAATACAGATCAAAATGTAATAATGGATATTTTTGATGGTAAAATTGTTTTTAGAAAACCGGTATTAGCAGCTGAAGAAAATTAACTTTTGAATCCACAGTCTATTGCTCTTTAAAAACTTTGTGCAGGAATTTAGAACGTTACGTCTTAAAAAATGCATAGTTACAAACAATTTTGATAAGAATTTAACAAATAATTCTTTCTAAGAACAATTTATTTATCTTTAGCATTAATGTATTTTGAGAGTTAAGAGATGAACAAGGAACAAATAGACAATGCCAATATTGATATCCTTTTATTGAGTACTTCTAATCCTAAAAAGGCATTTCAAGAAGCCAAAATTGTTTTAACTCATGCGCACGCTTTACATTATGAAAAAGGAATAGCTGAAGCATTACGAAACCTAGCATTTTCATCCCAATCACTCGGATTTTTCCCAGAAGGATTTGAATTTGCAAAGGACGCAATTGTTATATTCGAAAAATTAGATGATAAAAAAAATCTAGCTCATGTATACAACACCTTAGGTTTTATCTATGACCATTTGAATGAGCAAGAAAATCGATTAATAGCTAATTTAAAAAGCCGGGCCTATTCCTATCAAACGAGTGACTCTGAAGGACTTATTCGTTCGTTAAATAATACAGGAGATAACTACATTCAATTAGCAAATTATGAAGATGCGCTGCATTCATTTGAAGAGTGTTTGACCTTGATTCAGCCCACTAATCATTTCATGTTTGCGGTTGTTTATTGTAATATCGGAGAAGTAAACTTTTTAAAAAAGGAATACCAAAAGGCGATTGAGCATTTTGATAAAAGCTTAGACTATGCGCGGAGAATTAAATCATACGCAATAGAGGCAACTGCTTTGCTGCTCGTGTCAAAAGTACATCTCACTCAAGAGAGAGAACAGCCAGCGATTAAGGCATTAAAAAGTGCCATTAATTTATTTGATAACGCAGAAAAAGAAAAGGGTGATTTAATTTTCTTAACAGATAATGATCAAGAGAATGCGATTTTAAAATCATCTATTAATATTGAAGTTGAGATCTATCAATTATTCGCTGAAATATCAGAAAAAACAGGTGATTTAGTGACCGCACTTTGGGCCATAAAAAAATCTAAACACCTTGAAAAAATTCTCCTCGCAGAAAAGCATTCTAAAGAATTTGAAACAATTCATCTAAGGTATGAAATCACGCAGCTCGAAAAACTGGTTGCAGAACGTACTTCAGAATTGGAGCGTACTTTCAAAGAACTAGAATCGAAAGAAAACAATAACCGACTAATCATTGAAAATGCAATTGATGCTGTTATAATATTTGATGAAAGTGGTAAAATTATTCAACACAATAAAATCACAAAGGAATTCTTTTCTAAAACGGATGAACTTACTAATTATAGATTATCGGATTTATTGATTTTTCAAGATGAAACAGAACTTTCAGTTGTTTTAAAAAGCTTATTCACTATTGAATCTAACGAATTTGAATCACTTAAGTATGAAATGAGTGATTTGCAACGATTAGAATTTTTTAAAGTGGCTTTCATACGTACAAAGAATGAAAATGGACTACAAGGAATTGCATTTATCGGAAATATAAGTGATTGGAAAAAAGCAGAAAAAAAACGGTTAATTGATCTTGAAATTGAAACTCGAATTAACCATTTTTCCCAAATTATTCTATCAAAAAATGATTATCGCGACATGCTTTTTGAATTGGTTAGAATGTGCATTGAAGAACTAAAAATATACACAACTACCATATATCTCAAAGAAAACAGCAGTGATGAACTCGTTCAAATTGTGAGTCAACAAGCAGAAACATATTCTAAACTTGATTTACTAACAAGTATAAAAACAACAAATTATTTACTTACCTCCAACATCACCGAGTTTATTACCCCGAAAGAGATTAAATCTCAACTTTCGATTCCCTTGAAAATAGGAGATGAATTGATTGGTGTGATTAATTGTGGGCATCAAGAAGAGGATTTTTTCAATGAAAATCACATTCGATTTTTAATGACTATTGCTCCCCTATTAGCAAATCGTGTTGATAAACTAAAGGAACAAATACAAAAAGAATTACTTCAAAAACAATTGTTTGAAATAAATCAAAAACTTGAACAGGAAGTCAATATTCAAACCAAAAAAATAACTGAACTCACGCACAAATACTTGGAACACGAAAAATTATCTCTTCTATCTGAGTTAGCTGCATCTATTTCGCATGAATTAAATACGCCATTTGGAATAATTAAAAATGGTGCAATTGAGGTTAATAATATAATAATTAGCCTAGTTGAAAGTATTGAAAATGGATCTTATCCACAAGAAACATTGAATTTCGTAATCTCAATAGCACAAAAAAAATCTACCATCACTTTTGCGTCTGGACGACAAAAAAGAAGAGATCTAATTGAATTTTCTGAACTATTATTTTCCAAAAATATAGATTCTTCATTAGTTGAAGAGTTAGCTAAATCATTCGTTAATTCAAAATTCGATGTCAGTGATGTCAGTGAAATTGAATTCATTCTAAATTCGGAAAATCAACTCGATATTTTACAGCTCATTTTCCTCCTTCAGAAAACTCTTTCTTTATCAAAAACCATCATTGAAACAAGCAATAGTGCCGCATTAATCGTTAAGGAACTTACAAATTTCGCAAAAGGCACTAAATCGCAAGAAATCGCTAAAATAAATCTAAATGATGTAATTCAATCCGTTTTATCGGTATACAAATTTCATTTTGAAACTATTTCAATACACATTGAGATTGACCAAAACATTGAAATATTGGGAAATGAAATCAGTTTATTTCAGTTTTGGAAAAATGCATTTTTATTGGCTTCTTTTTGTTTTGAAGAAAATAACATTGAAAATTACATTCATGTTACTGTAACAGAGATTGAACCTACAATACTTATACAGTTTAACTTCAACGGGGAAAAGATACATCCTGAGTTAATTACCAATTTACTAGATGTCACACCAATTATTGATCATTCAAATAAAAATATATTGGATAAATTAAGTCTGATCAAAAAAATTACGACTGATCATAATGGGAAATTCAATATAATTTCTAATGATGAACTTACCACTCTCAATTTTGAATTTAATCGGTATTGTCAAAAATAGCGGAATATTTCTATAAGAATCGATTCTAGAATTTAATAAATTGTTTCAATGACAGGTGACACTGAAAAAAATTCAGAAAAACAATCTGTTTATTGTACACAAATCAAGGTATCGTAACTAGGCGAAAAACCTGACCAAACCCCTAAAGCACCACCACTAACATTTGAAGGCAGATTTACTGGCGTTGCAAAAGGATTTCCTGATGAATATATCTGATTATATTTTTTTTCAAAAAACTGAAATTCTGATTGTCCTAATTTAGATAATTTCATTACAATTGTATCTCCTAGATGATAGTATCCCTTATATTGGTCTGGAACTGAAGGATCTTTAAAACTCATGGGATTTTCATAAGCAAATTCAAAAGTTAAACCGTTAAAAAACTTATCATTAAAAAAAGGTCCAAATGGTTTAGTAAATCCAAAATCAGAAATACGCTTTACTTCCCATTTATAAGAATCACCCGATTGAGGAGAATCTGTTAACTTCAACCAAGCAAAGCCATGTTCGGGCAAACCAGGTTCAGGTTTCCAAAAAGAATCATCTAAATTTGTTGGGGGTAAAATAGTTGTTTGAGCAGTATATTCTTTCCCTTCATAAATTATCTTTAAAGAATACGTTTTACCCTCTTCACCCAAAATTTGGCTTGAAATATAGGCGCATAAGTGCAAATTAACAAGCTGATCGACTGGAATTCCAAAAAAAGCGGCCGCAATTTCTTCTGTTCCGGCAGGTAAATTATCTGAACAAATCTCTATTAGCGTATCAGTAATTGTACCATCTGAAACGATTACTGTTGCTCCGGAAATAAAGCCGTTTAGATATGCATCGAGATTAGTCGGTGAATAAATGTCATTCGTTGATGAAAGTAAAACAAACGCAGGTGATCCAGTTTCAATATTGCCGTCCACAACTAATTGCTTTTTATACCCGGGTATATCAATTTTAACTTCTTTTGTACAAGAAATTAAGGCAAATAAAGAAAAAAAAGAAGTGATTAAAATTAATTTCATAGCAACTAAATTAAAACGCAAAATTCCAAGTGACACTAGGAATAACAGGAAATAATGTAACTTGCTTTACCGTAAGTTTAAAATCACCCGATAAAAAATCCCCATCATTGTCAACAAATAAAAAGAATGGATTTGCTCGATTATAAACGTTATAAACCGAAAAAGACCAATTGTGCCTGAATCGTTTTTTTACTTCAATTTTTGCTCCAGTAACCTCATCTGTTTTGGTTTTAGTCGCTTTATCATACCACGTTGCGGAGATATCTAGACGATGATAAGGAGCCATACGCGTTGAATTTCTCGCGCCATAATTGAATAATAAATTTTGTTCTTGAACATACCAAGATGTAGGAAGGGTTAAGGTATTTCCGGTGGCATAAATAAATGCAGCGCTAAATGTCCATCGTTCATTTAATTTATAGGTTGCAACAACACTGAGATCATGTCTACGGTCATATTTTGCAGGATATGGATTTCCTTCATTTAAATCAGCAAATTTTCGTTCTGTTTTTGACCAAGTGTATCCTACCCAACCAGTCAGTTTACCAAAAGTTCGTTTCACAAAGAATTCAACTCCATATGACCATCCTTTTCCAAAAACCAAAAGATTGTCTGTATTATCATTCACATTATCGCCAGGAAGAGCACCTTCCTTGTACTCTATAAGATTATTCATCCCTTTGTAATATGCTTCGATTGAAGTTTCCCATTTATCATCATCGAAATTTTTAAAATACCCAATGGAACTTTGCCATCCGCTTTGAGGCTTCGCCTTGTCTGTAGTTGGATACCAGATATCTGTTGGCAATGAAACAGCACTAAGTGAAGTTAAATGTACATATTGGTAATTGAAGGAGTAACCTCCTTTAATTGAGCTTTTATCAGGTAACATCCAACGGAAAGAGAATCGCGGCTCAAAACCGCCATAAAATTTAATTAAATCTCCTTTGCCATATTGTATGGAGGTATCAGGTGTTCCAATATCACCTTTTATATACCTAGTAAAAGGTCCAACCTGCTGATACATACTATACCTCAAACCCACATTAAATTTCCATGCATCATTTAAATCAAATTCATCGGTAATATAAACTGCAGATTCATGAGAATATAATTTTTGTGCCAGTCCTGTATCAAATACAATACTATCTGATTCGGCTGAAACGCTAGTTGGTGTGAAAGTATGAAAGATATAATCTGCCCCCCATTTAATCTTGTGTTTTGTATTTGGATAATATGAAAAATCAACCTTGGCACCTAGATCGCGAACTCCAGAATTCAGAGAAAAACGAAATTGGTCTTGGCTTGATCCAAATTGAAACATATAATCAGTGAATGTAGTCGTTACATTCATAAATAATTTAGGATTGAACAAATGATTCCATCGTAATGCCGCAATACCATTACCCCAAGGCATTTTCACGTTGAAATTATCATCATTATTTCCAAAAGAAAACACATCTTTCCCATAATAACCACTTAAAAATATGCGGTCTTTTTTTGTGATTTTATAATTCAATTTTATATTAAAATCATAAAAGAAATAACTCGTTCCAGCAAATGGTGAAGTGTCAGGAATCGCAGCTTTCATAATGACATCGATATAGGTGCGTCTTCCGGAAACAATAAATGAACCTTTATCTTTCTTTAATGGTCCTTCAACGGTAATTCTAGACGAAATAGCTCCTATTCCACCTTTTACTTTGAATTCCTTATTATTTCCTTCATTCATATTTACTTCAAGAACTGAGGACATTCTTCCTCCGTAATTCGCTGGCATACCTCCTTTTATCAAGTTCACACCTTTCACAGCATCTGCATTAAAAACAGAGAAAAAACCAAATAAATGTGCTGCGTTATACACGACCGCCTCGTCCACTAAAACAAGATTTTGGTCTGGTCCACCACCGCGGACATAAAAACCTTGTCCACCCTCAGAAACGGAAGAAACACCAGGAAGCAATTGAATCGCTTTAATAACATCAACCTCTCCCATAAAAGCAGGAAGGGTTTTAATTTGCTCGATTTGAAGCTCTACCTGACCCAATTTAGCAGAGTTGACATTCTCTCCTTTTTTGGCATTGATTTCAACTTCATTCAATTCATTTACTGAAGAGCCCAATTCTACATTCATAGTAACATCTTTGGTCAATTCAATTTCTTTGGTAATAGTTAAAAAGGACGGATATCGATACTCAATTAGGTATTTACCAACTGGAAGTGTCAAGGAATAAAAACCATACGTATTGGTAACCGCACCTTGTTTTGTCAATGGTATAAAAGCTTTAGCACCAATTAATGCTTCTCCGTTAGATGCATCGGTGAGATACCCACTGATTGTCGCTTTTTGAGAAAAAAATTGAAAATTTAAACCTAATAAGATTAATAGAATGAATCGTTTGAGCATTTTTTTTTAAATAGAGAATCCAAAGGTAACAACAACAAAAGCAAGATTATGTTTTTTTTACGTTAAATTAAAATAAAAAAAGCAACTCGTTTAAGTTGCTTTTGTGTTATTTAAAAATCTTCTTCCTCTTCATCATCTAAATCTTCTTTTTCAAGCTCACGCCTTAATTTAAGTAAATTTAAATCATCATCGTCATCATCGTCATCAAAATCATTAAATTTTGGTTTTGATTTAAACGTAACTGGTTTAACTTTCTTAGGTCCTCCATCAGAATCCCAATCTGATTTCCCTTTTTTATCTTTTTCTTTTATGCTTTTTTTTCTAACCTCTGAATTGAGCGGAAATTCGACAACTGGCTCAACAGACGGAATAGTTGGAGCTTTTACTGCGCCCTCGTCTCTTCTAGGACCTGGATTAAAGGTACGGGTTGAAGGTTCTCTAGGCGTGCGATTATCTGGGCGTGGATCTGCTTCTTTAACAGCGCACGGTCTACCATTGAACGATTTCCCATCCAATCCACTAACAGCAGCTTCTCCTTGTTCGCGAGAAGCCATTTCAACAAACGCAAATCCTCTTGATTTTCCTGTTTCACGATCAAATGCAACAGTAGCCTTGTTAACTTTTCCGAATCGCTCGAATTCTTGTTTGAGCTGATCACTTGATACGCCAAAATCTAGTTTAGCAACGAAAATGTTCATCATGAATTACTAATACTCTTAAAATGAAAATGATATGATTTATTAGCGAATATACTACAAAAAAGCATATTCCAAAAAATTATTGAACTTTCTTTAAAAAGTTTCATAAAAAAAGAGTTTAATTTTCAATTAGTGATGTTAATCAAGCCATTACTCCTAAAACTTCAGCCATTTTGGCTCCAATTTGAGCAGGCGAGTCCACAACATGAATTCCACACGCTCTCATGATTCGTTTTTTTGCTTCGGCCGTATCGTCTTCACCACCAACAATTGCACCTGCATGACCCATTGTTCTTCCTTTTGGTGCAGTTTCTCCAGCTATAAAACCAACCACTGGCTTAGTTCCATTTTCTTTTACCCATTGCGCAGCAATTGCTTCTAAATTACCTCCAATTTCACCAATCATAATAATCCCTTCCGTTTCAGGATCATTCATTAATAATTCAACGGCTTCTTTGGTTGTAGTTCCGATGATTGGATCACCACCAATTCCAATAGCTGTTGTAATTCCTAATCCTGCTTTTGCAACTTGGTCTGCTGCTTCGTATGTTAATGTACCTGATTTAGATACAATCCCAATTTTTCCTTTTTTGAAAACAAATCCTGGCATTATGCCAACTTTAGCTTCACCTGCTGTTATGATACCTGGGCAATTTGGTCCGATTAATCGACAATCATACCCATTAATGTATTCTTTTGCCGCTATCATATCTTTAACGGGAATTCCTTCGGTAATACAAATAATTACTTTTATTCCAGCATTGGCAGCTTCCATTATTGCATCTGCAGCAAAAGCAGGTGGAACGAAAATAATAGAAACATTGGCACCTGTATTTTCAACTGCTTCATAAACAGTATTAAAAACGGGTCTTTCTAAATGAAGTGAGCCACCTTTTCCAGGTGTTACGCCACCAACAATGTTGGTTCCGTATTCAATCATTTGTCCTGCATGAAAAGTCCCTTCACTACCTGTGTAACCTTGTACAATTACTTTAGAATCTTTGTTAACTAAAATCGACATTTTTATAAATTAATTAATTATGTTCAAAAATACTGATTCCGCTGGTAATCGGAAACAATTTTAGCGACTATTTTTTATGCATTTCCAAATTTCTCAATAACTTGTTGTGTTACCCCTGTATTTGAGAATCCTCCATCATGGAAAAGATTTTGCATTGTCACGTATCTAGTAAGGTCAGAGAACATTGTGACACAATAATCTGCGCAAGCCACAGCCGATGCATTACCCAATGGAGACATCTGTTCAGAGAAATTAATGAATTCTGTAAATCCTTTAATCCCTTGACCTGCTGTTGTTACCGTCGGTGATTGAGAGATTGTATTAACCCTCACCTTGTTTTTAGTTCCATAATGATAGCCAAAAGAACGGGTAATTGATTCTAATAAAGATTTAGCGTCAGCCATGTCATTATAATCAGGAAAAATACGTTGAGCCGCAATGTATGTTAATGCAACTACAGATCCCCATTCATTCAAAGCCTCATGTTTGTACAAGGTGGATAGCGTCTTATGAAGTGAAATCGCCGAAACATCCATTGTTTGGTTATAATACTGATAATTAGTTTCTGTGTAGTGTTTTCCTTTGCGAACATTCGGAGACATTCCAATGGAGTGAAGTACAAAATCTATTTTTCCGCCTAAAATTTCCATTGCTTTTACAACTAAATTTTCAAGATCTTCAAGGCTCGTTGCATCTGCTGGGATAATTTGACTATTTGTTTTCGCCGCCAAGCCATTGATTTCCCCCATGCGCATTGCAATAGGAGCATTTGTAAGTACAAATTGCGCTCCCTCTTCGTGTGCTCTCTCCGCCACTTTCCATGCAATTGATTGGTCATTTAAGGCTCCAAATATAATTCCGCGCTTGCCTTTTAATAAATTGTTTGCCATGTTAGATATTTTAAACAAAAGTAATTATTTCAAAGATACAGCAATCAATAATAGTATGAAGTAATTAACATTATTGTGGTTCGTATAGAATGAACGACCAAATCCAATCAATTTTTATACTTTTGTTAAAATCAGTTTTCATGTTGAAAATAGGCGTTTTCGGAGCTGGACATTTAGGAAAGATACATATACAATTGCTCCTTGAGCTAGATTCTATGTACAATCTTGTTGGATTCTTTGATCCAGATGATCACAATTCATCCTTAGTTATTGAAAAATTTGGCGTAACGCGTTTCCATAATCCGGAGGAATTAATTCAATCTGTGGATTGTATTGATGTTGTGACGCCGACACTCAATCATTTTGAAATCGCACAAATCGCAATAAAACGCGGGAAACATGTTTTTATTGAAAAACCAATTACAGAAACAATTGAAGAAGGAGAAAAGCTAGTCGCATTAGCAAATAAAGGAGGTGCAAAAATTCAAGTGGGGCACGTGGAGCGTTTCAATCCATCTTTTATTGCTGCCAAATCATACTTAAAAAACCCTATGTTTATTGAGACACATCGATTGGCTCAGTTCAACCCAAGAGGAACCGATGTACCTGTTGTTTTAGATTTAATGATACACGACATTGACATTATTTTAAGTATCGTACGTTCACGCGTTCGAAAAGTAGCAGCTTCAGGTGTTGCCGTTGTAAGTGATTCTCATGATATTGCCAATGCACGATTGGAATTTGAGAATGGTTGCGTTGCCAATTTAACTGCTTCACGAATATCCATGAAAAACATGCGTAAATCCCGTTTTTTTCAACGCGATGCTTATGTTAGTGTTGACTTTCTACAAAAAGAGCTTGAAGTAGTTGAAATGGAGGACATTCAGGGAGAACCTGATGATTTTGATATTATTTTTGATCCGGGAAAAGGAAAAACCAAAAAGAAAATCATTTTCAATAAACCCGATTTAGATCCCTCAAATGCCATTCAAGAAGAATTAATCTCTTTTCACAATGCAATCCGGACAGATTCGATTCCAGTGGTTTCGGGAGAAGATGGTTTGCGAGCATTAGAAATTGCTTACTTAATCATAGACCAATTAAAAAAGACTGATTAACAAATACAATAGACTTTTAAAATTTACGTTAAAAATTTTACATGCGCTTAATTATAGGAATCTCATTACTCTTATTCGCTTTTACAAGTTGTGTAAAAAATAATCCTGATCCGGCTTGGTTAGAAGTTACTCAATGGACTTTGGAATCAAACACAGGTCTTTCTGGATCAGAGGGTGAATTAACCCACAATATTTCAGATGCTTGGGTGTATATTGATGATCAAATAATTGGTGTTTTTGAAGTTCCTTTTAAAATACCGATTCTTAAATCTGGTACTTGTAATATTAAAATTTTCCCTACTGTTCGAAATAATGGAATTGCTGCCACAAAAAAAATCTATCCCTTTATGGAAGTTTTTGAGGTCAACAACGCTACGTTAACCCAAAATCAAACGCTTACATTAAATCCAACAACCAAGTACAATTCATTTAGTCAATTTTGGATTGAGGATTTTGAAGACCCGTTAAATGTAAAAATAACTGTAGATCAGAATACTTCTGCCATAAAAACTACGCCAACAACCAATACAAATCTACAAACGTTCAATGGTAATTTTTACGGTATTATCAACCTGACAACTACAGACTCATCTTGGATTGCATCAACACAAGATCAACTATATTTAGCGAAGGGCAAAGAAGCTTATTTAGAAGTTGATTATCACAATACAAATTCGGTAATAACGGGTTTAATCTATGTGAAACCTGATAATTCGACCGTTAATAATATCCATATTAACCTACAAAGACAAGATGAATCCACAGTCAAATGGAAAAAAATATATATTGACAGAAAGGAACTTATTGGCTATGCGCCCAACGGTTCGAATTTTTTACAATCATTTATCGCTACTTTAGATGAAGGAAAATCAGCGAGTGAAATTCGAATTGATAATATTAAAGTAGTCTATTTTAATTAGGGGAATGAATACAAAACTGTGGGGATGGCTGAGTATATTATCTGACTGGACTACAGCATTCCTCTCTTGGTTTTTATTTTATTTTTTTCGAAAAATAGTAATAGAAGAAGCAGCATTTGAAACCGATCAGGCATTTATATTAGGGTTGATTTTTATCCCATTTTGTTGGTTGTTATTGTATTATTTGCAGGGCAGTTACCATGAAATAAAACGAATGTATCGTCTGAAGTCAATTGGGTTAACAGTGAGTTCGTCCATTATCGGAAACGCGATTATCTTCTTCGCTTTAATTTTAGATGATGATGTTAAAGATTACACCTCTTATTATTTATCCGCTGTATTATTGATTGGAATTCATTTTGTGCTAACTATTCTACCTAGGTTAGTAATTTCAAGTATCATTGTTCAACAACTTTCGAAAAAAGGGAAAGGGTTTCGAACTTTGTTAGTTGGTGGGGGAGAAAAAGCGGTTGATTTATATCATGAACTCACACAATTATCTAAAATAATCAATCATTTTGTAGGTTTCGTAAATTTAAATGGAATTGACAAACAACTTGAAAAACAACTGTCATATCTCGGGCATGCAGATCAAATCGAATGGGTAATAAAGAATTACGACATAGAGGAAGTAATAATTGCTTTGGAAAGTACGGAACATGATAAATTAAAAGCCCTCTTAGGTAAGATTGAAAATGGCAATACCCGTATAAAGATTTTACCCGATATGTTTGATATTGTTTCAGGTAGTCTTCGAGTAAATAATATTTTTGGAGCATTATTGATAGAAATAAATCCAGAAATCATGCCCTTTTGGCAACAAGCGGTTAAACGTTTGATGGACTTTATTTTATCATTCTTTGCATTTTTGCTCTGTATTCCACTATACCTTGTCTCGGCCATATTAGTAAAATTGTCATCTCCGGGCAGAATCTTTTATTTGCAAGAACGAATTGGATTAAATGGGAAGCCGTTTCAAATTATAAAATTCCGGACTATGTATGAAAATTCAGAAAAAGCCGGACCGCAATTATCCTCAGAAACAGATCCTCGAATTACTCCAATTGGCCGATTTATGCGTAAAACACGTTTAGATGAATTCCCTCAATTTATTAATGTAATGAAAGGTGAAATGTCCTTGGTTGGTCCACGACCTGAACGACAATTTTATATTGACCAAATAGCACAAATCAATCCTCAATTTTTACATTTAACCAAGGTTAGACCTGGAATTACGTCATGGGGACAGGTGAAATATGGATACGCCGAAAATGTGGATCAAATGCTTCTCAGAATGAAATATGATCTCGTTTACATAAAAAACAGAAGCTTAGCACTTGATATAAAAATTCTTTTTCATACTGTTTTAATTGTTTTAAAGGCAAAAGGGAAATAATTAGATTAATAACCCCTCCACAAAAGCACCAATTTGCTTTTCTTTATTAACAAAATGTAATTCAAGAATCCAATGATTTGTTGTTCCTCCAGGTAATATTTCCTTTAAGACAGTTTGATTTTCGGGATGAATGTAGTACTTGAAATTTCCTTTTTCTAGTTTTTCGTGTGGGTATTTCCCAATGATGTGTCCGGCGATCTCACCCCCAAATTCCCATCCATTTTTAGTTGCTTCCTGTTCAGCCAAATGATAAACCTCACTTGCTGTAATGGACGGTAAATCTTGAATTTGGTTTTTTAACAGAACCCATGAGTTTTCAATATCGTTTTTTAATTTCAATTTTATTGGCTCATTCCCAATTACATATGTTTTCCCAAAATCCGCTTCCCATTCTTCAAAAACAGGACCGAGGTCAAGAAACAATATATCATCATCTTTCAGGATTAAATCAGTAGGATCTTCTTTATATGGATGCAGCGTATTTTTTCCTGCTCTCACAATGCGTTTGTGCCAAAATATTTCGACCCCAAGTTTCACTTTTGCCAAATTTAATATCTCTTTGGAAATTTGAGATTCACTTTTTCCGGCGCAAATTAGTTGATTTTGTTCAATTTCATGAAACAAGAGTAACGCTTTCTCTTCGGCCACTTGTAAATGATTCCATTTGTCGTTCAGCTGCATTAGTTTACTTGAAATGTAATTGAAACCTTTTGTTTTTCTGTATATCCTTTAATTGATAATTCAAGCGACACGGCATTAAACCCCTTAAACGATTTAGTATTGACAAACATTTTCACCAAAATAGATTGCTGAGGTTCAATTATATTAGAAGAAATTTCATAAGAAATATTATCAGAACTTTTTAAGAAATCAATTACCTCTACTGGTTTTTGTGATGTATTTTCGATTAAAAAGTAAGCTCCAACTTGCTGACCTTGTTTAATTTGACCCGCATCAAACGTAGATTTCGGAGCTACAATTGGAAATTGATTCTCAAACGAAATAAAACTAGATGCTTCAATTTCTATTCTTCTTTCGATTGCCGCTTCATAGGAAAATATAGATTTTGGGGGATCCTTTGGATTGTCACTGGTTGTTTGATCTGCTTTGTATTCACCAAAAGGTGCAAATTCTAAAATAATTTGTGGTCCATTTGTGGAATTCTTTGACATGTAAGGAATTAGAACTCCGTCTTGATACCCCGTTAAGTAATTAATAATAGAATTGATTCTTCTCTTTGTCAAATTTACATTATAACCCGTTGGAGCCAATGGACTAGCAAATCCCTTCAAACCAATTTTTACTTTCCCTCCTCGCTTCACTTCTTCTAAAACAATACATGAAAAACTATCCAAATCTTGAACTCCTTTGTCCACTTTGTCCACGAAAAAATGTTCGATTATATCTACCCGCTCCGCTTGATTCAATTTAATTTTACCATTCTCTTTGATATAGTCAGGCAACATTTTTTTATAATCCGAATAAGCCTGTAAATAATTCAAAGGTGTAACGGTGTCCCAAGAATCAATGGTTGGTTCATCATTATGAAAATATAATTGAACGGGAAATCGCTCCCTGAGCCTAGGTTTACTTGTAATAACTGTTGTATCAATGATTGCAGGAAGTGGCTGAGTAAAAGCGGAAAAAATATCGGAGCAACAGGTTGGATTTTTAACTGAATTAGTTCCAATTCGATTACTAGCAAAATAAATTGTATCTGATTGCGCCAAATAATAAATATCATTTGCTGGACTGTTAATTGGCAATCCTAAATTAATCGGTTTTTGAAATTGACCTTTTATAAATTCGCTGTAAAAAATATCATGTCCACCAAATCCAAATTCCCAAGAAGAAGAAAAATACAAACGATTAGTGTTAGCATCCCACCAAGGTGTAATATCATTATCCAGTGAATTCAAAACTGTTAAGGGTAAAGGAGTTGAAAAACCATTATTGGAAGAAATTAATTCCGAATAATATAAATCCATGCCACCTTTTGATGTTGAGCGATCAGACGAAAAAAACAACACCTCTTTTTCATTAATTCTGCCAATAGAGGGCATTGTTGTATTTACCCCAACTTCATTTATAATTTCATCTAATGGTTTACCTAAGGACCAGCTTCCATTTGAATAGTTAGAATACCAAATTTGACATTTGTAACTAAAATCTAAATCCTCACACACGCTGAAGTAATACGTTTTACCATCTATGGAAAAGGTACCATTTCCTCTACTTTTATTTTGAATAATTAATGAATCCAGCAATTTATTGGGTTGAAAAACACCCCCATTAATGGAAGAATAATACAATTTGGTTTTATAAATGGGTGAAAGAATTTCTTCTTGAATATTCATGGAATCTGCCCGGAGCGAAGAAAAAATCAATTTGCCGTCTTTGACCGCATGCGGAAACTCGGCATTACTTGTATTTACCTCCTCAGGAAGAATTATTAGGTCTATCGGCAATGAATCTTTGTTATTATTTAATGCCCATTCACTCGAGCTAATTTCTTGAACCGCTTTTAAATACAAATAACCTTCAGTCGCTTTTTGATATGTCTTTTTCGCTAATTTGAACGTTTCACGCGCTTTTGAATAATTATGATTTTGTTTTTGCATTAAACCAAAATAGAGTAAGCTAAAAGGATATTTTTTAGCTTTTTCACGTTGATATACTTTCCCGTAATAATATTCAGCCTTACGATAATCTTTATAAGCTCTATGCGTTTCAGCATATTTCCATAATAAATCGATATTGGACGAATCAGATTCTAGCGCCAGTTTATAATATTCAAGCGCATAATAATAATCTCCTTTCTTGTATTGTTCGTCTGCAAATTTGATGTATTTCTTAACGAAATTTTGCCCAAACGATGCAAAAGACAAGAGAAACAGAAAGAAAATTAAATAAAATCTGGACATACCCTATGCAGAATTTTCTTCGGTTTAAACGTTCGAATAATATAGCGTGCGGCCAACTCAAAACCTCCGCGCAATCGACTCGCTGGAACTAATTTGGAATAGTTTATGTCGTAACTTATTCCCACAAATAAATCATTGTAATCCATCCCCAAACTTAAAAAGGATGCATCCACTCCCCTATTCCACCCCCCAATATACAATGCCTGATATTTTTTAGGTGTATCTAATAAATAATATTTAAGAGAAGAACCAACGATTAATTCGCGGTAAATTCCTTGTTGTGAATATTGAATACTTGGAATGACATCCCACTTAGGATTCAACTGAAAGGTTCCTTTCACAAAACTGGTAAATCGGATATCTCGCTTCACAATTGAAGTATAAAATCCTTGATTGGGTTGATTTAAATTATAAGCGCCAAAACCGGAGGTGATTTTAAAACGATTCGTTCTTTTCCATTCATGCATTATACCCAAACCAATGGATAAATTTGACTTACTATCTGCTTGGTAATTTTCATTTGTGGGCAAAGTAGGATCAAACACATACCCGTTAAATTGATTGTCAAAATAGAGTTTATCCCAATTTAATTGACGATGATTCAATCCTCCATTGAGTCCAAAACGCAACACATGCGAACTATCTTTCACCAAATTCAACTGATAGGATAAATTCACTTGTGCTTCTATTGTCTTAAATTTTCCATCGCCTGCTTGATCATGAAAAAACAATACTCCTATGCCAAGGTTTTTTTTGCGCATGTCGATAGAAGCGGAAAAGGTAGAAAATGGAACGGTAACACTTTTCCATTGATTGCGGTAATTTGAAATAAAGCGATAATCTCCGTTGAAATGTCCTGAATGTGCTGGATTCTGAAACAACTGATTATCATTAAATTGAGACCAATGAATATCCTGAGACAGTGAAATGTTACACACTCCAATGAAACCAAGAAGCAAAAAATAAATATTCAGTTTCACTTAAAATTATTTAAACGTAAATCTACTATTTTTCGTTTAAATAAAGAAATCCAATTTTATGACTTCTTGCGTTTTGCCGCAAATTCAATGATTATCCCTAAAGTTGGCTGAATAATTCCAGATGTATTATCAATTTTCTTCAACAAATATTTTGACGGGTCATTCGGATCAACGACTGGATTCCCACCTGCATCGGTAACGGCTAAATAAATTGGTGCAACCTTGGTTTTGTATCCGTAAACGTTTTGAATGTCCAAATAAAAGTTCATCGAGAATTTTTTAAGGTAAAACTTCTTGTCAACACGCATATTCAACTGATGAAAATTTCCTTCTCGCGCCGTATTTAACAAATTGTAATTTGGAAAAGCAAACCCATTAATGTTCCAATTTTGAATAAGACTAGAATTTACTACATCAACTGGGGTATATGGTGAACCACCAGAAAACAACCACCTAAATCCAAGTTCCCATCCATTTTTAAAGCGTTTTCCGCCAGTCATAGAAACGATATGACGACTATCCCACGATGTTGGAACGAATTCACCATCCTTGTCTTTGAATTCAGAACGCACAAAGGTATAAGCCAATACCGCGTAAAATCCTTTATACAATTTCTGTTGATACAAGAATTCCGCTCCGTACGTTCTACCGGTTGAAATCGATTTTATTTCCTCATTTCCGACAACACCAAAATCTGAACCTACATTGGCCAAACACAATGAATCTTTCACAGAAAAAGGATATCTACTGTAATTTTTGTAAAATCCTTCCAAGGTGAATCGAGAATTCATTTTGGTTAAATATTCTGTACCCAAAACAAAGTGCTCAGCACGAATGTATTTTACATCATTCAATTTATTTGCGAGATCTCCAGCTGGATTGCGGTATCCTAAAATTGTATATGATGGTAATTGGTGGTATCGAGCAATATTTCCATTAATCGCCCACTGCTCAGTTAATCTATAACTAACAGAAACACTAGGTGATAATTGATCTAAGGGATTGCTCATACTTTTAGCATAATTCGAAAAATCAGTTCGAAGTCCGAAAGAAACATTTAACTTCTGATCAAAAAGAGCTTTACTCAATTGCGAAAACAACGCAAATTTACTCATATAAACATTCGAGTTATAATCAATGGTTACTGGTTGACCTTGAATGGTGATTTTATTAAATGTAGAGTTAAAATAACGAGCATACTCATAGCCTAAACCTGCATTGAATCTCCACCCATTTTTGGTATACGTATGCTCAAATCGAAATTTGTTTTCTGCTTCAAACGATTTATAATCTAATAATAAATTCTCAGGGGTTTCAATTAGATTTTTATACCTGTACGCACTGTTATTCAGCATATTTCTACTGAGTACTACATTCTGAAAAGAATTCTTGGAAGAATGCAGCCAGTTCACTCCAACAGTATAGTTCCATTGATTTGTAATGGGTAAATTATTTAATACATAGTTATTATATTCTAATTTTGAACTATCTGTCACAGACTCGTTTACCTTTTGGTTTAACTTAAAAACGTCAATTGCACCCAAACCAATAAAAGTCAATTTATTTCTTTTATTCAGTTTTACATTTACTTTGTATTGAAAATCATTGTACGCTGGTAAAATAGGCAACTGAAGGGCGGCAAATAGGAATTGCAGATACGATCTACGTGCAGACAAAATAAAATCTACTTTTTTACCGATTGGTCCATCCATCGTCAATGCAGCGTCACTTGAACCCAAGGCGAAATTGGTAATTAAAGCGTCCGGATTACCATCTTTTTGCTTAAAAGAAAGCACCGAACTTAAGCCATTAGCGCGATTTGAAGGAAATGCTCCCGAATAAAAATCTACCTCGCGAATAAAATTCACATTGAGTAATCCAACGGGTCCGCCACTACTTCCTTGAGTAGCAAAGTGATTGATATTAGGAACTTCTACACCGTCCAAATAAAATTTGTTTTCTCCAGGAGATCCTCCTCGAATAATAATATCATTTCGGAAAGTAGCTCTTGACGCAACTCCAGGCAATGCCGCGATGACTTTACTAACGTCTCTACCGGCACCGGGTAATCTCTCAATCTCAGTTGAGTTCAATGTTTTTAATGAATTTGGAGATTCTGTTTTCGTATTAAATTGCTTTGCTTCAATTAAAATCTCTTTTTTATCTACAATAAAATCATCCAACTGAAATTCAATAGTAACGGTTCGAGCGTTTGTTACAGTTATTTCGTTGATTACCATTTCTTTAAATCCAGAAGCTGATGCTTTAAATGAATATACACCTGGAGCCAGACCTACCAATTCATAGTCACCATTTTCATTTGATAACGCCCCTTTTTGTTGATCAACCACTTGAATTTTGGCCAATTCAATAGGCAAACCATTTCCGGCTTGTAATACTTTTCCTTTTACAATACCAGACTGGTTGAAGGCAATAAAAGGAATCAAAAAAGCAAGAAAAAAAACTTGACGCATAACTAAATTTTAATATACTTTGTAACACCTATAGTTCAATTTTGTTCACTTATTTTAATGTAATAGGTTGACCAATTCGTTTTGAAAAGGTACAGGTGAATTTAGCCCCAACAAAAATAATTTGAGAGGAATAATGAACCCACGCTAGGAAAATAAATAAACTTCCGGCAATACCAGCAGAACCGAGCGTAAACACATTCAACAAGTAATATTTTAGTATGAGCTGGCCCAAATACAAAAGCACAGCCGTAACTAATGCTCCCATTGAAGCGGCTTTCCAAGTAACAGTTGCGTTATGTAAATACTTGAACAATAACAAGAAAATAAGATAATTCAACAGAATTGAAATTACGTGATCCATAAAATGGAGAATGAGAATCAAAAATGACGAATTTTCATTAAAAAAATAATGAATTAATGTAAAGCTAAACGAATGAAATAAATAGATAACTAAAAATATCGAGGCAAAAACAGCTAAAAAAAGAAAGGATAGCAATTTCTCTATCAAATTCACCTTAATCGCCTTTCTTCCTAATAGCTTCGCCTTTTGAACATTAAAAAACTCGTTAATACTATTTTTTAGGGAATGAATAAACCCTGAGCTTGCAAACAGAATAACAGCTAATCCAACTAATTCCATCACCACACTTCCTTTATCCAGGTTGTAACTCCCAACAATTTTCATGATCTCATCTACATTGGTTAGTCCCACTTTTTCAACAAGAAAATCACTTATTACTTGCAAGATTAATTCTTCACCTAGGTATCTACCCAAGAGTGAAACACATAAAAAAAGTAACGGAAACAAGGAGAACAGAGCATAATAAGCCAATGCTGCTCCATGAAAAAACGCTTTTTCCTCTAAAAAACTCTGAATTGTCTCTTTAGCAAGCGAATAAATGAAAATAGCTCTTGTCTTTATCTTATGCATTGAAAATAAATTGGATTCCTTTTTGAAGTGGCTGATTCGAATGTAAAATTACTGGTTTATTACCAACCATACATTTGTTTTCAAAAAAGGAGCCTTTAAATAAAGCTTCCACCGATTGAATTTCCAATCCGCCCGAAGGAACAAGTTTATATTGATTTGGTCTAAAGGTTTTCAATTCACCATTTATTTCAATTCGATTCCAAGGACCAAAAAGTTCCGCTTCTTCTTTATTTTTTGGATTAAAATAAATTTCTTGTGGTTTTCGTTTTTTAGAAATCCTACCGTTTTTTAATTGTATAATTGAATCAGAAACAGACAATAAATCCATTCCATCATGAGAAACTAAAACGATGGAGCAATTCGTTTCTTGATTGATTTTCAATAAATGCCGCTGCAGTTTAGATTTTAATAACTCATCTAAATGTGCAAAGGGCTCATCTAACAATAAAATCAACGGTTTTGTAGCCAAAGCGCGTGCTATTGCTAATCGTTGTTGCTCGCCACCTGACAAAGTAATCGCCTGTTGATTGATCACTTTTTTCAGCCCTAAAATCCCAATTAGTTTGTTCACCCAGGAATCTCTTTTATCAAAAGCTAAATGAGAGGCTTTCAGATGAATATTTTCAAATACTGTATGATACAAATCAAGAGCAAATTGCTGTTCCACCAACTGAACAAATGGATATCCTGGTATTAATAATTGATTGGCGGGTGGCAATATCTTCCCATTATAAATTACATCACCAATTTGCGGGGTTAATTTACCAGCTAAGACAGCCATTAAACTTGATTTACCAGCGCCACTCTTACCCACAATTCCGAGTATTTCTCCCGGAACAAGTGTTAAATTCACCTCTTTTAAAACTGGCCTTGAAAACTCAAGCGAAATATGTTTCAATTCTATCACTTGATAAAGTTACAATCCAAGTAGATGCAAACGAGCGCCTTTCAAACAACTCATCAACTAGGGAATGTAAATAACCTGAAAATTATATTTTTTTAAGCACCAATGTTGCAATATGACCACCAAAACCAAAGGTATTACTCATGGCGTATTCCATTTTCTTCTCCTCAAATGTACCCATTGGAAAATGAAAAGATTCTGAAAATTCAGGGATTATCTCAGTTGTATTGATAGTTGGCGGTACTTTTTGTTCCTTCAATGCTAATACGGTTGCAATTGCCTCAATAGCACCTGCAGCGCCCAACAAATGCCCCGTCATGGACTTAGTCGCTGATATTGCCAAAGATTTGCGTTCTCCAAAAACACGTTTAGCGGCTATCAACTCAGACATATCTCCTAGCGGAGTTGATGTAGCATGCATATTAATATGGTCAATTTGATCTGCATGAATTCCGGCTTCTCTCAATGCCTCGTTCATTCCAAGTACAGCTCCATCGCCTTCTGGATGTGTTCCTGTTAAATGATAGGCATCTGCTGCCATTCCACCACCAACCACTTCTGCATAAATTTTAGCTCCTCGTTTTATCGCGTGTTCATATTCTTCCAATATCAAGGCCCCTGCTCCCTCTCCCATGACAAAACCGTCTCGTGAAACATCAAACGGTCGAGAAGCAGTTTCAGGACTATCATTTCGAGTGGAAAGTGCTTTGGCAGAAGAAAATCCACCAATGGCAGATTCATTAATAGCCGCTTCAGATCCTCCGGTAACTATGATATCTGCTTTGTCCCATTTAATGTAATTGAACGCTTCAATTATAGCGGTAGTGGAAGTTGCACACGCAGAAACCGGACAAAAATTCACTCCTCTAAAACCGTATTTTATTGAAATCCAACCGGATGCAATATCCACCAAAATTCGGGGAATAAAAAAGGGAGTAAACCGAGGAGTTCCGTCTCCTTTACAAAATTCCATCATTTGATCCTGAAAAGTTTGAATTCCACCATTTCCAGAACCCCAAATTACTCCGACACGGTCCTTGTTGATCTTTGATAAATCCAGTTTTGAATCCTGAATTGCTTCTTCAGCAGTAATAAGGGCATATTGGGAAAAAGGGTCAATTTTTTTGAATTCTTTTGGGTCAAAAAAAGGTTTTGGGTCAAAATCTTTTAATTCGCAGGCAAAATGTACTTTATGTTTAGAAGAATCAAATTTTGTTATTGGGGCCGCCCCGCTTTTGCCATCTAATAAATTGTTCCAGAAATCTTCGATATTATTTCCAATTGGTGTCAAGGCACCCAAACCTGTTACAACAACTCTTCTCATATTATAAAAATCCTAATTCTAATTTCGCTTCTTCGCTCATCATATCTTTGTCCCAAGGTGGATCAAACACAATATTCACTTTGCAAGAAACAACTTCATCAATGGTTTCAACTTTATTTTCTACTTCCTTGGGGAGAGATTCTGCGACAGGGCAATTAGGTGATGTTAAGGTCATTTCAATCTGAACTTGATTTTCTTTATCAATTTTCACTTCATAAATCAAACCCAATTCATAAATATCCACCGGAATTTCGGGGTCATAAATTGATTTTAGCATTGTCACTATTTTATCTTCCATTTCCTTCATATTCAACTATTTCAGTAGTTTAATTGCATCCATTTTCATTCGATTCACCATACTTAGCAATCCATTTGCGCGGGTAGGTGATAAATGTTCCGTCAAACCTACTTCGTCGATAAAGAACAAATTTGCGGATGCAATGTTTTCGGGGGTTTCATCATTTAAAACTTGTATGAGTAAAGCGATAATTCCTTTCGTAATAATTGCATCAGAATCCGCATGAAAAGAAAGTTTATTATCAACATACATTGAATCTAACCAAACACGTGATTGACAACCTTCAATTATACGTTCGGGAGTTTTTTTATCCTCATCAATGCGCGGTAATTCTTTGCCTAAATCGATGATATATTCGTATTTATCCATCCAATCGTCAAAAACGAGGAATTCATCGATAATTGCTTGTTGTTTTTCTTGAATAGACATGGTACAAAATTACTCAAAAGGATTGAGCCTTATCGCATATTATAATTTACTTCAACTAAGGTTGCCCCTTTTCCATATTTTTGAGCATTCGCATCTCGCACGGTAATTCCTGGGTATTTTCTCAGGGTCATGCGCACTTCATTTTTTAAAACTCCTTCACCAACGCCATGAATAACGACAAAACGACGACAATTGCGCGAAAGCATCCGATGAACAAAATTTTCTAAATGCCTAATTTGACATTGTAATATCTCAAAATTAGACCTCTTGTTGTAATGATCGATTAATTCCTCTATGTGTAAATCAATTTCAGGGTCTTCTTTTGATTCCTTTGATTTTGGCTTGACAGGAACAAAATCTTTAATAACAATTTTTGAGGAGTATTCTTCACTATGAATCTTTACCAAAGCATGACTGTACATAACAAGTTCAATACCCGATTCATTTTCCACGAGGTATCTATTTCCCGTCAAGACTGATTTTATGACTCCGGAGCCGGACTCATGCAAAAAGAAAACTTTCTCATTTAGTGAAAATACCATAATCAAAAACACCAGAATCAATTTGAGTAATGAAATAAACAGGAAGAATAAAGGACGCAATCCAAAAAAGTAAAATCAGTAATTTCAACCACCAAGAAGCGTTCATCTGCATGGGAACCACTAAAATTGAATTTACCTCTTGTGCAACCAATCTATCCGCATCGTCTCCTTCATCCATGTCTTTAAATTTTTTTAGCGATTTAGAGTTCTCTAAAATAACCTCCTTGATTTGGGAATATTCTTGGTTTGTTAGATCAGTATAATCCTTTATGTAATTGATATTCTCTTGCTTCAGGCATTTGCGAATAATATAGTTTCGTTGCATGTTTCGAACACGGAATCCCATAAAAAAACCAAAAATAGTCAGGTACCAATTTTCTAAATACAACCCCAAAAGAATGAGAATCATCGAGGAAGTAAACGAAAAGATCAATAAGAAAAGATCCGAGTTTTTTCGCAAGAGAAGTTTAAATAATTGTCCACCATCCAAAGGGTCTAAAGGAAGTAAATTAATCAAGTTTAGGGCAAAAAACAAGATTGAAATTAAAAAGTAATTTGCATCTAAATTGATTTGGAATAAAAAAAGAAATGAAACACCTAAAATGATACCCGGAAACGGACCAGCACCAACAACCAGTAGGCTTTCGAACTGCGAATACTGTTTCTTTTTACCTTGCACAAAAGCTCCCATCAGAGGAACAAAAAGCATTTTCACATTTTCATATTTAAACAATTTCATCAAGAGAAAATGCCCCAACTCATGAACAAATAATACCAAAACAAGCATTAAAACAAATGACAATTGTTCTTCAAAAACCAACAGAAAAGTGCCAATAAACAAAGCCATTGAAAGCAATGTTTTAATCCAATTACCGGATTCTTTTTTCTCTTCAAAAATTGGTTTTTGTGGGTAGAAACTATTTTCGTGCAATTCATTCATAAGGTAACAAAGGTAAGGTTTTGAATGAAAGTAATTGTGAACAATAACAAGAAGTTTCCCAATTTCGTTTTGTGGTTGGCATATTATTTGTAAATTTGGGAATTAAATTTAATTTATGAAAACAGTAAAATCACTTGTACTAGGATTCGTTTTATTGAGCTCTACGCTTAGCTTCGGACAGAAAACAGCTGAAGAGCGCGCAACCAATCAAACAATGAGAATGAAAACTGAATTATCGTTATCTGACGATCAAGCAGCGAAGGTTAAAGAAATAAACTTGGGAATCATTCAAAAAAACCAAGGAATCATGGCGAACACGACAATGTCAGAAGCTGAAAAAAATACGATTGTAAAGTCAAATAACGATGCACGTATGGCCATGTTAAAAAACGTATTAACCTCTGAGCAATACACAAAATTGGAATTGACCATCGCTGAAAAAAAAATTGAGCGCATGAAGAAGAAAGAAAAAGTAAACGGAAAAATTAAAGATTCGAACAAGAAAAATTAATTGCTACACATACTATTGAAAGCCCTAACTGAAAAATCAATTAGGGCTTTTTCATTTTAGGATATTTCACAAAGTTCTTATGCTCTTTTGGTCGTTTATTTCCCTAAACCAAAACCCAATCAACCCATCCATCCAATTGTGCAGTGCTAGTTGGACGCAAAATTATTTCTCTTCTTAATTCAAGCAACTAGCGCACTTTTTATTCGTCCACTTAATCAAATTATAATTTAATGAATTTATCTTGAAATAGAATCGAACCGTCTTTAACACCTTGAATTAAATACAATCCACTTCCATAACGCTGCTCATCAACAGTTAATGCAGAACCATTTGAGTAGATTGAATGCATCAACTTACCTTGCAAGTTAAATATTTGCAAATTAAATGCACTTGAACTGGTTGAAATACTAAACACAGACCAGGGAAGTCAATTTACCAGCCCGATTTTTACCAAAGCATCAATAGATCGAGATGTCAAAATCTCTATGGATGGAAAAGGAAGAGCATTGGATAATATTTTTATCGAGCGGTTTTGGAGAGCATTAAAGTATGAACATATCTATTTAAATCCCGCAAATGGAGGACTTGAACTATATGAAGGAGTTAGAAAATATATTGAGTTTTATGGTAAAGGGCTGATTTTTTGCGACAAGTTAAAAATAGAGTTTTAACTTTAAAACAGCAAAAAGCAGTATGAAAAATTCAAAGTTTACAGAAGCACAGATTTTGAAGGTGCTAAAAGCCCAAGAAT
>Ga0247833_1001419_pt1 | contig 38929 bp, 39 predicted proteins | sample LaCruzMarch2015__7_FD_187117 | JGI IMG/M metagenome (GOLD analysis project Ga0247833, IMG submission 187117) | Freshwater microbial communities from meromictic Lake La Cruz, Castile-La Mancha, Spain - LaCruzMarch2015_8m | ecosystem: Environmental > Aquatic > Freshwater > Lake | place: Spain...
GCAGGACCCAGCGCTTGATTTCGCTGACGGGGCGGAAAACCTTCCCCTGCTGAACAATCAAGCAATCGATGCTGCGATCTATGGCTGAGAAATCGGTCTTTCTGGATACGGGCGGATTGTATGCCTGGATCAACCGAAGCGATCCGTGGCATCAGGCGATGTGCGACCTTCCCAAAGCCAAGGGATGCCGATTAATCCTGACCGACTACATCGTGGACGAGGCTTGCACGCTGTTCGTGGCACGTAAGATTTCCCACCAGAGACAGCGCCTGTTCCAGCTGATCGATCATTCAAAGATCGTCAACTTCACTTGGATCGGTCCAGACCTTTTCGCGAAAGCGAGAGAGTGGATGTTGCAGTACGATGACCAGCCCTTTTCCTTCACCGACTGCACAAGTTTTGCTTGTATGAAAAGTCTAGGCATCACGCTGGCGGCAACGGCGGACCGTCACTTTCAAACGGCTGGATTCGAACCGCTTTTTCTGGGCTAAAGAACAGCCAACTATTCAAGGTAAAGTTCATGGAAACCAAAGAAAACTTTCGCATCTCCGACTATTTCTGGCCAGCGGGGGTGTCGCTTTTGACTGGCCTGTTGGGACTATACATCGCCACTTTGAGCCTATTTGCCGTTGGAATTTCAATAACAGTTTGGCACGGTCTGAGCTTTATTGTGTGTGCACTGGCGGCAGGGTATCTAGCGATTCAAAGTCCATCAAGAATTGGGCGGCTAAAAAAATCTGCATTTGTTTTGGGATCCAATCTAGCGGCTTGTGGGTTTCTTGCCTTGATTGCAGGTCAATTCGATGACCTGAGCTGGGATGGGATGAATTCAAGAATTGAATCGGTTCTCGGGCTTTCTGCGGGATGGAATCCTGTCAAAGATCCATCCTTTCAAGAAGGTGTTAAACTCGGGGAGACGAATCCTTACCTTCGGGGGTCCTTTGTCGTGCAGTCGGGGTACCAGTACAGTTTAGGAAACTTACTTTCGGCCTATCTAGCCAAGATCACAGGGAGTCTCAATGCGGGTAAGGCGATTACACCCATCTTAGCATTAGCCTCCTTTGGTCTCTGTTTCGGGGCATTCAGTGCTTTGTCCCTAGGTTCTGGATGGTGCTGGGCCTTATCCTTCTTGGCGGCACTAAACCCTGTCTGCATCTATCAAAGCTCCAGCTACTACATCGACGGGCATACGGGAGCCCTGTTTACCGCTATGCTATTCAGCGCCCTTCGACTTCTACTCTGTCCCATGAGTATCGACGGAGTTTTGGTCTTGGTCGTTACCTTTTTGGGCCTATCGGCGGCCAAAACTTCGGGACTTCTTTATGGGGTTATCATCGATGTGGTTTTTCTCGGATTCTACGCGCTGACCCACCTGAAAAATTTAAAGCCGATTCTGGTTTTTATCGGCATCAGTGCACTTGTGACATGGCCAGTGGGAGTGATGTTTCGGAAGGTGGGGGGGTTCCCAGATCTTTCTGTGGCCTATTTACAGAGTACGACGAATCTGGCCACGCAAGGATACGGGGTCGGGGGAGGCTCTTTTGGGCTGGAGGTGATGCCCAAACTTGATCGTCTACAGGTGTTTCTGATGTCCTATATGGCGCCGACGGAGATCGTGGCTGATCGGGTGAAAACTAAGCCCCTTTTCTGGCTGACCCGACCCGAGCTCTCCGTCTTTGAGGATTTGACTCCAGATGCGCGGGCAGGTGGCCTTGGCCCTTTGTACGGAACAATGCTGGTGCTTTCCCTGATTGCGGCGGGGACCCTTTTTTTCTGGCAGAGACCTCTTCTGGCCTCCCTGTTTCCGATTCTGCCCATCGTCATCAGCATGGGCCTAACGCAGACTTGGTGGGCCCGCTGGGCCCCGCAGGGTTGGCTGTTGCCAATCAGCTTCCTGTTGCCCGTATTGGTTTGCTTGAAGCAGCAAGGGGGTGGAATCAAGAGGTGGGTGGCGGCACTGGCCGTGTTCACTGGACTCTTGAACAGCGGCTTGATCCTGCTGTTTTATTCCATCGGTTGCGTGAAGGCCCAGCGGGTGCTGAATTCACAAATGGCATTCGTGAAAACATTTCCGCAACCCCTTTCCGTGTACATGCCGTGCTTTAAAAGCAACCGGATCTGGTTGATACGCGAAAAAGTGGAATTCGCCTTAGTCGATAAACCGCCTCGCAAACCGTTCATACGACTGATGCGGACGGAGACCCTTATCCCCCTGCCAGCCAAGTGGCAAGATCACCTGCCAGGCGCTGACCTGGTACGAGATTGGGAAAAGAGAAAGCTACTAGAAAAATGACTTCCGTTGACCCGATTCTAAATACCAATCAAAGCTCCGCCGTCCGGGGGGTGAGCTGGTCCATCATCATTCCCACGCTGAATCGAAGCAAGTTGTTGCGTGCAACATTAGATGCGTTGCTAGGTCAAGAAAAAGAAATTCATCAAGGATTGGGGGAAGTCCTTGTGGCTGACAATCGAAGCATTGATGACACGATGAAAGTTTTGATGGGCATGGACAGCAAGGGGGCCACGCCGAAATATCTGCCGGTATCTGAGGAAGGGGCGTGTTGGGCGAGAAACATGGCAGCGCGTGTGTCAATGGGGTCGATTCTTGTGTTTCTAGATGACGATTGCGTCCCCCAAAGGGAGTGGTTGAAAAAGCTGATCGAACCGATTGAATCTGGAAAAGCGGATATCACAACAGGTACAGCGCAAGCCTTTAGCGTCGAGAAGAGACTGCCCCGACCTTTACAAGACATGAGGCCTGACTCCGAGCACCCCGTTGTGTTTGAGTGCAACTTTGCAATCCGAAAAAATCTGTTTTTTGCCGTAGGAGGTTTTGATCGTGGACTAGGCCCGCATGGTAAAAGATGGAGGACACACGAAGGACGAGATTTATTGAAGCGAGCTCGCCTTGAAGTTCCTGACCTTCGTTGGATGCCTGTGCCGGAGGCCGTAGTTGATCACTTCGTTTCAACACAATCCTCTGAGCTGCATTCCCTATGGAAGCGCGCATGGTTTGGAGGTGTAGAGAACGGCAGGGAAGAGGGTAAAAAGGTGCGGGGCGAGTTGATTGTAAGGGTAGGAGTTGTATTGGTGCAAGTGGCACTCGGCATGGCTAGTGCAGTAATCACACGCAGAGTCGTAGATATCCAAAAAAGTCAGCGTCGAGTGTATCGGTTGGGAGAATTGGTTGGAGCTATCGTCGAAACGAAGCGTATCCCAAGCAAATGGGGCACGCCATATAGCAAGGGAACAGCTTTGATTAAAAATCCCAAAAAAACCGATGCTACAATTAAGGATTTAGTGGAGGGGTCGATGCGAGCAAAATCCATTTGTAAATACCAAGAGGTATGGGGGGAAACCCTTGTTCCAATGTTGCCTGCTGAAAAACAAGCTCCCTCTCTTCATCCCTACTTTTCTCAGTCCGCACCTTACTTTCTGCCTTCCGCCTGGAAGGCTGAATTGGAAGGGGCCTTGCTTATGGCGAATCCGGTAGGTGTGATCACGGCAGAGGGGAATCTAATCGGGGAGGTGTCGGTGGATTGGGGTCGGCAACCTAGAGACCACGCATGGTTTCGATATGGACTCAGAAAAAAACCGGAGCCATTATCTGGGACCTCTGTTTTGCTCGCGTCCACGGGGGGCGAATCCTTTTATCACTGGATCATCGAGTGTTTGCCCCGAATAGCTCTCCTTGAGGGAGTCCGACCCGATCGATGGATTGTGAACGATACCGAAAAGCCATTTATACGTGAGAGTTTGGCTCTCGCGGGAGTTCCGGCAGATCGGATTTATTCCCTTTCTGGAAAAGAATTATTAAAATGCGAAAGACTGGTTGTCCCGTCGCTACCAGGGCCGACAGGGTTTCCTCACCCATCTGCTGTCGCTTGGTTGGGGGGTCTATTTGCAGAAAATGCGTCCAGCCAGAAAACAAGAATCAGGCTTTGCCTAGTTCGAACGAAAAATGCGCGAAGGAGGTGGGTCCCATCTCCTTGGCTCCAAAAGAAAATGGCAAGTGCGGGATATATTTTCGTGTCTTTAGAAAGTCTTAAACTGCAGCAGCAGGCAGATCTTTTTCGATGTGCTTCGGATATCGTCGCCCCCCACGGGGCTGGACTTGCCTTTTTGGCCCTATGCCCGGAAAAGACAAATGTTCTGGAATTAGTTCCAGCCGGCTACCCCAATCCGTGTTTCTACCGACTTAGCCGAATTCGGCGGCTCCAGCACACGGTTCTTTTTTCAGGATCTAAGGAGCGCCCCCCTGTTTGGGATTTGAATCCTGATAATTCCGATTGGCCTTCTGAATCTCAGATTGTTGATTTTCTCTGAAGTGCTGTTGTGAAGGCAGATAAAAACTCTTTTTTGGTGAATCTTCAAAAACTGTAAATCTTGTTTATGGCAAATCATAAGTCTTCTCCAACGCCACCGGTTGTCATCTTTATTCATCAGAGAGCAGAGCTAGTCCGAGGGCTGATGGAGAGAATTAAAATCCACACCCCAGAAAAGATGTGGATCATAGCCGATGGTCCGAAAAGTGATGTGGGAGCAGAAGCTAAAGACTTGTGTATTGAGGCGCGTCGGGAGGCGGAACATGGGGTGCGCTGGCCATGCGAAGTTAGAAGAGTATATGCCGACATTAACCTTGGACTTCGCGCGAGGATCGAAACAGGTTTAGACGCAGTTTTCCGTGTCGAAGAGGAGGCTATTCTTTTGGAAGAGGATTGTCATCCGGGCCCAGACTTTTTCCCCTTTTGCCGGGAAATGCTCCATCGTTACCGGACAAATACACTGGTGGGATGTGTCTCGGGAAACTGTTATTTACCCATAAAAGCGAATCTAGATTCCAGTTATTTCTATTCCCGCTACCCTCAGATTTGGGGATGGGCGACATGGGCACGCGCTTGGAATGCCTATGATCGCTCCAGATGGTACTGGCCTCAAGGAGGTTACGAAGAATATTTCCCCGGGAGCCCCAAGGAAGAGGCGGAGTACTGGGACACCTTAATGAAAAGAGTGGAGAAAATGGAGATTCAAACATGGGACTACCCATGGATTTCCTTTCTCTTTTGGAAAAAGTGGGTTTGCGTCACCCCTGCCCAAAATTTGGTCAAAAATGTTGGGATAGGCCCAGGGGCAACCAACACTTTGGATCCCAAGGTGGATCCAGGATGGGCAAGACAGGAAAGACTCAATCCGCCCTACCGTAAGCCAGCAGAATTCCACACAGATCAAAGGTTAGATCATTTAGTTTTCCAAAACCATTATCGGCGCATGTCTGGAAGACGCAGCTTTTGGACTAGGTTAAGGGATTTTACCACTTTAGAAAGAAAACAAGGACACAAGTAAGTGAGTAGATATAAATTCAGGTATCCTTCGTAATGAAAATACTTTTTCTTCAAGACCATATGGACTCTGGTGGTGCGGCGCGGGCTGCCGGAAGATATGCTGTCGCCTTGGAAAGAGAGGGGCATCACGTCATCCTCGCGGCAGGAGATCGGCAGCGGGGTTCGGAGGACTTTATTGTGAGTGGAAAACCTCCCCGGGGGTGGAAGCGGATTCTAGAATATATCATGCCCCCTAAGTATCGGGCTCACCGAAGAGTTCTACGGGCTCGCAGAAGCTGGCGGAGAGTTCTGCAGGAGTGTGCACCAGATATGGTTTGGATTCATAATATCCATGGAGCTTTTAAATGGGGATGGGGTGCTGAATTAGTTGAGGAGGCGTGCAGGCATGGTCAAGTTTTATGGACCCTGCACGACATGTGGCCCTTGGGTTCGGGCCATTATTATTTTTCAGATGAACAGCTTCCTTTTGAATATCCCCAATCGCCATTAGGAAAACTTCCCGAAGAAGTTGCAGGAAAACGGTTAATTTTAACTACGCCATCAATATGGTTGAAGCAGTTAATCGAAAGTCAGTGCGGGAACCACATTTCAGTAAGATTGCCGTACTTTCTCGATACGGACGTGTTTCAACCGGCCTACCGTGAGCAGATGCGGAGACATCTGGGCTTAAAGAAGGATGACTTTCTTTTCTTGAGTGCGGCTGAAAATCTCAATGACCCCCGGAAGGGAATTAGTTTTCTCTGCGAAGCTTGGAAAAAAATGGGTGACTGGATATCGAAGAATAATGTCTCTTTGGGGCTTTTGGGCCGGAACGGTCACCATTTTGAATGTCCCAGCAGTCGGATCTTTAGCTATGGCAATCAGCAGAACGAGGCAGACGTGGCTTCATATATGGCCGCATCTGATCTGTTCATTCATCCTTCCTCAGCGGATAACTTTCCCTTGGTGTTGGAGGAATCCCAGGCTTGCGGTACACCTGTTATGGCTTTTCAGGTAGGCGGGGTTTCTGAGGTATTTGAAAATAATGAAACAGGCTTTCTAATCAAGAGTCGCGATACGAAGTCCTTAATGGACAGCATAATTAACGTGGTAAAGAATAGAGAAATGCTTTTGAAAATGCGCACGCGGGCTAGGGAAAACATAAAATTAAAGCATAAAAAGAGTGTTTTTTTTGATCAATGGCAGGAAGCCCTTATAAAAATAAAAGAAAAAGATATCATTAAATAGAAAAGGCATCATGTTTTGGGTGCCGATTCAAGGTTGTAAAACTTTTGCCGATGGCTATAAAGCTAAAGGGAGTAAAAAATTCAGAGCCAGCTGATGGACAGGCACTTGCACTCAAGACTTTGTACGCTTTTAAGCAACAAATGACCAAGGGCGGCAGCATGAGCACGAAAAAAACATGAAAAAAAATATACTTATTACCGGAGCTGATGGGTTTATCGGATCTCACCTCACAGAGGCTCTTGTCAGACAGGGTTATTCCGTAAGGGCTTTCGTGCTTTATAATTCGTTTAATTCGGCGGGATGGTTGGATCAGGTGAAATTAGAAATCAAAAAGTCTCTAGATATCTTTGCGGGTGATATACGAGATCCCAACGGAGTACGCAAAGCCATGGAGGGGCAGGAAATCGTGCTCCACCTAGCTGCATTGATTGGCATCCCCTATTCCTACCACTCCCCCGACACATATGTGGACACGAACATCAAAGGCACTCTTAACATTCTACAAGCGGCCAGGAACCTTGGTGTTACAAAAGTCGTGCACACATCAACCAGCGAGGTGTACGGAACCGCCCAAACGGTTCCCATCCGTGAGGACCATCCCCTTCAAGGTCAATCCCCTTACTCCGCCACGAAAATCGGGGCGGACCAACTGGCTTTATCGTTTCACCGCTCTTTTGGTTTGCCGGTTACCATTCTGAGGCCGTTCAACACCTATGGCCCCCGCCAATCGGCTCGTGCGGTAATTCCCGCGATCATCACCCAGATCCTGAAAGGCAAAAAAGAAATTTCACTCGGTTCCCTTCATCCCACAAGGGATTTGCTCTATGTGGAGGATACGGTCGCTGGCTTTATCAAAGCTCTAGAGGCCCCTAAAATTGAGGGAGAGATTATCCATCTTGGCACGGGGTATGAAATTTCAATCGCTAAGCTGGCCGAAACAGTGGCCGCTCTCATCGGGGCTAAAATCAAGATTCAGGGGTCCAAAGAACGGGTTCGGCCCGCTTCGAGCGAAGTGGAACGCCTGGTAGCTGATCCAGCTAAAGCCAAAAAACTTTTAAAATGGGGGCCCACGCACGAAGGAAAAGAGGGTCTAAAAAACGGACTACTCAAGACCATCAACTGGTTTCAAAACCCTGAAAACAGAGAGTATTATGAGAGTGACCGATACGTTGTCTAAAAAAGAGATGCCAACGACATTGGCTCCGATGGAAGACAGGATTTTGGCCGCGATTCGGGCGGTTCTGCCGGACTCTGCGAGGGCCTACGCCCTGCATGAGCCTGAATTTTCGGGAAAGGAATGGGAGTATGTCAAAGACTGTATCGAAACACGCATGGTTTCGTCTGTAGGGAGTTATGTCGACCGGTTCGAGCGCATGTTAGAGAACTACACAGGGGCGAGGCACGCGGTGGCAGTTGTGAATGGAACGGCCGGGCTGCAGATTGCGCTGAAACTTGCTGGGGTTCAGGCGGGGGACGAGGTCCTTGTTCCTGCGCTGACATTTGTCGCGTCGGCAAACGCGGTGGTCTATTGTGGAGGTACGCCCCATTTTGTTGATTCCGAGGAAACCACGCTTGGAATAGATCCGAGAAAAGTTAAGGATTATTTAAGCCGTCAAACAGAGTCGCGCAAGGGAGTGTGTGTGAATCGGGCGACGGGAAAAACGATTCGGGCGATTGTTCCCATGCACACCTTTGGGAATCCCTCGGATTTAAGCGCATTAATGGAGGTAGCTGAGCACTTTCACTTGGCCCTAATTGAAGATGCGGCGGAATCTCTGGGAAGTTTCTACCAAGGCTGCCATACTGGCACAATTGGTCAATTTGGGGTGTTAAGCTTTAACGGAAACAAAATTATTACCACAGGGGGAGGGGGCGCTATACTGACAAATGACCTGCAGTTAGCAAAACGGGCCAAACACCTTACCACTACAGCGAAAGTGTCCCATCCTTGGAAGTATCGCCACGATGAGATCGGCCATAATTATCGGCTTCCCAATCTCAATGCTGCACTTGGCTGCGCTCAACTTGAGCAACTATCAAGATATCTGAGCGCCAAAAGGCAACTCCACGAGCACTACCAGGCGGTGCTGCAAGGGACAAAAGGCCTCCGATTCTTTCAGGAAGCCAAGAACTGTCGAAGCAACTATTGGCTTGAAACGGCTCTCTTGGATCGAGGACTTGAGCATCACCTCGAGCCAGTGTTGGAAAAGCTTCACCGGGAAAAAATATTCGCGCGACCCGCATGGACCCCGCTCCACCAATTGGCGCCCTACCAGAATTTCCCAAAAATGGATCTACAGTGTGCGGAAAGCCTTGCAGCAAGAATCCTAAACCTCCCCAGTAGCCCCGCGTTGGGGAATGGACCTCGCTGATGCAAAAAATCCCTATCCTGGTTTTGGGCGCTGGCGGCCATGCCGCCGCTTGCATCGATGTTTTAGAGTCAGAGGGGAAGTACCAAATTCTAGGCTGTCTTGGAACTGCTCGGGACAGAGAAAAAACCCTCCTCGGATATCCCGTCCTAGGGACGGATGAGGATATGCCTGCTTACATTCAGCAATGCCCCCACGTCCTGATCGGGGTCGGTCAGATTCACACCCCTGAGCCCAGGCGGCGGCTTTTTGAAAAAGCCCGCGCCTTGGGAGCTGAATTCCCCGTGGTCTGTTCACCCTTCGCCCATGTTTCTCCCCATGCCCTTGTAGGGGAGGGAACCATTGTGATGCACGGGGTGACGGTTCAACCGCGGGCCAATGTGGGTCAAAACGCCATTCTCAACTCTTATTGCCTTGTGGAACATGACGCGACCGTAGCGGACGACTGCCATATTTCCACAGGAGCGATCCTCAACGGCGGCGTTCAGGTCGGGCGCGGTTGTTTTATTGGCAGTCGGGCAGTTCTTCAGGAAGGGGTAGTAGTCCCGGACGGTGCCGTGATCTCGATGGGGGAAATACTGCGACGCTCCAAATGAGAAAGTTCAAATCCAAACAGCCTAGCTGCCTGGTGATTGCGGAGGCGGGGGTCAATCACAACGGTAGTATGAGAATCGCAAAAAAAATGATCCATACAGCTGCCCGTGCAGGGGTGGATTTTGTGAAGTTTCAGGTCTTTTCCCCAACGGAGCTCGCCACACCCTCCGCCCCAAAGGCCAACTACCAAAAAATTACCACGGGGAGTGCAGAGAAACAGCAAGCGATGTTGGCCAAGCTGGCCTTAGGACCGGCTCAATTTAGAATTCTGGCCCGAACTTGCCGTAAGGAGGGTGTTGGCTTTCTCGCTACGGCCTTTGACCATGGCAGTCTGGCTTTCGTGGAAAGTCTTCGTCCCGCTTTTCATAAGATCAGCTCCGGGGATTTGGACAATTATCCTTACCTCCGTCAGGTGGCGAGATATCGGCGTCCCGTCTTGCTTTCCACAGGAATGGGAACTATATATGAGGTAAAAGCGGCCCTGAGAGTTCTCGAGCAGGCCGGACTTTCGCGGAGCCAGGTGGTCGTTCTACAGTGCCACACGGAATATCCAACCCGGCCGTCGGAAGCCAATCTTCGGGCAATGGATACGATGCGGAAGCTGGCCAGAGTTCGCACGGGACTTTCCGACCATGTGGAGGGATCCGAGATCGCACTTGCCGCAGCAGCCCGAGGGGCGTGCGTGATCGAAAAACATTTTACTCTCAACCGGAAGTGGAAGGGGCCCGATCATTCGGCGAGCCTTGCTCCTGCCGAGCTAAAAAAAATGGTCCAAGGGATACGTATCGTGGAGCAGGCGCTGGGAGACGGGATAAAGCGACCGACCGGCCGCGAGAAAAGCATGTTGAAACTGGTCCGTAAGCAGTTGGTGGCCCGTCGGGCGGTTTCCAAAGGAGAAAAGTTTACGGCCGCCAATCTGGGCCTAAAAAGGGCGGGAGGGGGTATTCCCGCCTCCTGTTGGGATAAGTGGATAGGCAAACAGGCGCGGCATCACTATCAGCCAGAAGAAAGGATTCGGCCGTGATTCGGAAAATTTGTGTCGTTACAGGAAGCCGCGCTGATTATGGACTTTTGCGATGTCTATTGGCGGAGTTGCGGAAGCAACGCCAATTCTGTCTCCAGTTGGTCGCGACCGGCTCCCATTTTTCCTCCAGACACGGGAATACTTGGAAGGAAATCGTTGGTGATGGATTCCACATAGATCACAAAGTGAAAATTGGCGTAGCCAACGATACGGCGGAGGGAGTAGCGCAAACTTGCGCTCGAGCCTTAACAAAGCTTAGCCGAATTTATCGCCAGATTCGGCCGGACGCAGTGATTCTTCTGGGGGATAGGTATGAAGCTTTAGCGGCTGCTAATGCGGCTCTGTTTTGTCGCCTGCCCATAATTCATCTTCATGGTGGCGAAACGAGCGAGGGAGCGATCGATGAGGCAATTCGACACGCAATAACAAAAATGAGCCACATTCATTTTGTCTCTACCCCAGATTATCGACGACGCGTAATTCAGCTTGGGGAGGATCCGCGGAAGGTGTTTGTTGTTGGAGCTCTAGGCTTGGATGAGATTCGCAAATTTACGCCTTTGCCAAAAAAGGAATTAGAGAAAAGGCTTCATGCCAAGTTTTCTAAAAAAAATTTACTGGTGACCTTTCATCCTCCAACCCTGAGTCCGGGGAGGGGCCAGAAGCAGATGAGGGAATTGCTGGCCGCCTTGGGCAAACAAAAGGATACAACTCTAATTTTCACAATGCCCAATGCGGACATGGAAAGCCTTGTGCTTTTTCGCATGGTTCAAAGATTCGTCCGAGGAAAACCGCGGGCCTATGCATTCCGGTCGTTGGGGCGTCAAAACTATCTCTCCTGCTTAAACTATGTCGACGTGGTTGTTGGCAACTCCTCGAGTGGAATTTTGGAGGCGCCCTCGCTTCGTTGTCCTACTGTGAACATTGGGAACCGACAGCAGGGAAGGCTCAGGGCGTCTTCCGTCATCGACTGCGAGCCCCGGCGAGGGGAGATTGCGCGTGCCATTCGAAACGCCTCCTCGCTGAATTTCCGGATTAAGGTCGGCTCGGCAAAAAATCCCTATGACCAAGGTGGAGCAGCATATAAAATCATTAAAATTCTAGCCAAAAAAAATACAACACTTTCCCTTAATAAGAAGTTTCACGACCTATATGAGAAATGATAAGCACGCCTTTGTCCCTTCGGAAAGACGATCGAGACTCTCTCATGCAAATCTCGCAAATCTTTCTGCATTGAGCACCCCAAACATTAAGCCCTCTGTATGTTTCCGATGAAACCCGTCATGCCATGGCAGCGGACTGTCTTGCCAGAAAATTCTACCATCCAAGACGCTATTGAGAGAATGAATGAAACCGCTGCACAGATTGTTATTGTGGCTTCTCAAGATTACGTTTTGAAGGGTACGGTTACAGATGGGGACATTCGGCGCGGTCTTCTGGCAGGAGTGAGTTTGGCGAGTCCGCTGGCCGCCATTCTCCACCAAGGTGCCCTTGTCGCGTCACCTCAGATGAGTCGAGAGGATGCCATAGAATTGATGCGGGCCAACCGGATCCATCAAATCCCTGTCGTAGATTCCCAACGCCGGTTGGTGGGGCTATATTTGTTGGACGACCTAATTGAACCGGAGGCGAAAAACAACTGCATGGTGATCATGGCGGGGGGGCGCGGAACCCGGCTGCTTCCCCATACGGAGACCTGCCCGAAACCGCTGTTGATTGTCGCGGGGAAACCGATATTGGAGCATATACTGACAAGGGCCCGCCAAGAGGGGTTTCGACGTTTTATCATTGCGATTCACTATCTCGGGGAAATGATCAAGGATCATTTTGGGGATGGATCTCGCTGGGGCGTCCACATTGATTATCTTGAGGAACGGCAGCCGCTAGGCACCGCAGGAGCGCTCAGCCTGCTCCAGCCCAAGCCGGCCGAGCCTGTGTTGGTGACGAACGGGGACATCCTGACCGATATTCGCTACCGGGAACTTCTTGAATTTCATGAAAGGCATCGTGCCGTGGCGACGATGGCCGTGCGGCTTCACGAGTGGCAGCAGCCTTACGGGGTAGTGGAAACCAAGGGCATGGAAATCGTAGATTTTGTGGAGAAACCCGTCGTTAAATCACGGGTCAATGCAGGAATTTACGTGCTAGAGCCTTCTTCCCTTGCCGCGCTGGTGCCCGGGGAATTCTGTGATATGCCGATGCTTTTTCAGAAACTCCAGCGCTCCGGTGGTCGCACCATTGTCTATCCCATGCACGAACCATGGATGGATGTTGGTAGGCCCAAGGATTTGGATCAAGCCAATCACACTGCTTCCCCGTGATCTTCGGCAAAACCTCCGTAGCTATCATTCCTGCCCGCGCGGGATCGCAAGGGCTTCCAGGTAAGAACATCTTGCCCATGTGTGGTAAGCCCCTTTTGGCTTGGACCGCTGAACAGGCGGCAAAATCCCGTCTTCTGGATGAGGTGATCCTTTCCACGGACGGCGAAGATATCGCGTCCGTTGGAAAGGCCTGTGGCCTGCGGGTTCCCTTTCTTCGTCCCGCTGCCTTGGCGACTTCCGAGGCCCCCACCCTAGAAGTGGTACGCCACGCTCTGGAGTACTTGCGGGTGGAGGAAGGCAAAAGATTTGATTACACTGTGCTGCTTGAGCCTACCTCGCCTTTGCGTGAGAAGGATGACATTGATTGCATGCTCGAGGAGTTGGACCGGCGTTCCGCTGATTATGATTCCATCGTGAGCCTAGGACAGGTTTCCGAACATCCCTCAATTCTGAAGCGTTGGAAGGGGGAAAAAGTTTCACCATTCTACCTGGAATTGCCAAAGGCCGATCGCCGACAGGAACTCGAGCCCGCTTGGTTTCCCTACGGAGTTGCCTATATAGCCAAAACGGAGGTTCTCCTGCGGGACAATACCTTTTATACCTCGCGATGCCTCGGCTTTCCTCTCCAGCGCTACCAGAATTATGAAATCGACTCGATTCATGACTTTATTTGTGTGGCTGCAATGATGCGGCATCAGTGGGGGTTAGTATAAAATTCCTGATTCTGGGTTTGGGATCTATGGGCAAGCGAAGGGCCCGAAATCTCCATGTCTTGGGGTACCGGGATATTGCTGGCTTGGATCCGCGGCCAGACCGTCGCGAAGCGGCCAGAGGGGCCCATGTCTGCGAGGTCTTTGGCCGACTGGATGAGGCCCTTTCGGCTTTTCGGCCCGATGTGGCCCTGATTTCTTCCCCGCCGCACACCCATATGGATCACGCTGAGAATCTTGTGGAGGCGGGAGTACCCTGTTTTTTGGAGGCTTCGGTCGTCGAAGCGGATCGTATCGCTGCACTGGCCGACCGAGCCCAGTCCCTGGGAATTGTGGTCTGTCCTTCTTGCACTATGCGTTACTTCCCGGGGCCGCGCAAGGTAAGGGAGCTTCTGGCTCAAGAGGCCGTGGGAAGACCTCTCTTGGTGCACTACCATACGGGTCAGTATCTACCCGACTGGCATCCATGGGAACCCATTCAAGATTATTATGTCTCCAAAAGGGAGACCGGAGGTTGCCGTGAAATTGTTCCCTTTGAGTTGATCTGGCTAAACGAGATTTTCGGAAGTCCCCATCCCATTGCCTGTCATTACGGAAAAACCGGTACGTTGGATGCGGATATTGATGATATCTATCATATGGTTTTGCAATACGGGCAAGACGGCCCCCTGCTTTCGCTCTCCGTTGAAGTGCTTTCCCGCCCTGTGGCCACCCGCGAGATGCGGATCGTTGGCACGAAGGGAATTCTGGTGTTCAGCCAGGATGAGGCCTGCGTACGGATAACTCAGAACGGGACAAACGGCGCGTGGCAAAAATTCACTTGGGACACAGGGACCGTGCATTCGCGCTCGATCAACCCGGAAGGGCCTTATGTGGAGGAGCTCAGGGATTTTCTGTCGGCGGTCAGGGAAAAGGCCTCTGGAAAATTTCCCCATAGTCTCGCGCGGGATGCCGAAACCCTGAGACTGCTTGGGCAACTGGAAGCTCTGCGGGCGGCACCCCGATGAACCACCGGCAAAGGCTAGCATTGGTGATTCCTGGCGGAGCTCACACTTATTCGCGGGGATCCGACCAGTTTCCCTCCAATGCTCCGGATATCCTTGTTCGCGGGGAGGGAGCTTGGGTTTGGGACGCTAACGGGCGGAAATATCTCGACTATGGGATGTCCCTGCGGGCGGTGACTTTGGGCTACGCAAATCCAAGGGTGACGGAGGCCGCCTGCGATGCGGCCCGCCAGGGAAATAATCTTACACGGCCATCATTGCTAGAGTTGGAGGCGGCTGAAATGCTGGTGGGGATGATTGATTCTGCGGACATGGTCAAGTTTGCTAAAAACGGCTCCAATGTCACAACCGCAGCGGTCAAGGTGGCTCGCTCATTCACCCGCCGAAATCTCGTGTGTGTGCCCCGACAGCACCCATTTTTTTCCTTCGATGACTGGTTCATTGGGACAACGCCGATGAGCCGCGGGATTCCCAGAGAACACGATGCCCACACCCGACTTTTTGACTATGGCAGGATCGAGACCTTGGAGAAAATCTTCTCGGAGCACCCGGGAGAAGTGGCTGCGGTCATGTTAGAACCAGCCACTTCTCATACTTGGCCCTGCCCGCCGTCCTGTCCCTCTGGGATCTCATGGGAAAACCCCTGCTATCTCTGCCCCGAAAATGGAAGGAATTTTCTTCACTCGGTGCAGGCGCTCTGCCACCGCCACGGCGCGCTCTTGATCCTGGATGAAATGATCACCGGATTTCGATGGCATCCTGGCGGGGCCCAAAGGTTTTTTGGCCTCCAGCCGGACCTCAGCACCTTTGGAAAAGCAATGGCCAATGGGTTCTCCGTAGCCGCCCTAGCCGGACGGCGAGAGGTCATGGCGGTCGGGGCGATAGAGCCAGAAGGTGGAGAGCGTACTTTTCTGTTGTCCTCGACTCATGGCGCAGAAATGTGCGGGTTGGCTGCATTTTTGGAAACAGCCCGAATTTACAAAGAGGAGAATGTTTGCGGGCATCTTTGGAAATATGGGGGGCAACTCCGCGAGGTCCTGACAGAAGAAGCCGAAAAAGCAGGAGTGAAGGGTTATGTGCGCTTGGTCGGACCTGACATCGCCTTAGCCTTGGAGACCCTAGATTCGGAAGGGGAGTCCTCCCGCGGATTCCTGACTTTATTCGCTCAGGAAATGGTCCGGCACGGTGTTCTTATGCCTTGGGTGGCCATAAGTACGGCCCATGGGGAAAAGGAACTCTCTCTGACGCGGACGGCCTTTCGCGGGGCGCTGCAAACATATCAGAAAGCCCTCCGAGAGGGTTTGTGTGGCCTCCTTGAAGGGCCGGAAATCCGCCCCGTATTCCGGGCTAAAAACTAATGCGTATCGCTTTGGTATCCCTAGATCAGGCCTGGCAGGACCCGGTTGAAAATCTCCGTCGAGCTGAAGCTTCCCTCCAAAGCGTCGTAGAGCAGGGGTGTGCTTGGGCGGTGTTTCCCGAGATGACGCTCATGGGATTTTCTTCAGAAGCGGTGGCGGTTCAGGAAAGTCATGAAGGATCCCTCTCGCTTCAGGGATTCGGCCAGCTGGCAAAAAAGTGGAATATCAACCTTGTCTTTGGAGCCTGCCTGAAGGCTTCCGGAAGTAGACGCCCACAAAACGTTGCTTGCCATGCAGATCCTACAGGACGGGCAGTGGCCGTCTACGCCAAGGCGCATCCGTTCAGTCATGGAGGCGAAGACAAGTCCTTCGAAGCTGGAAACCATCTTGGGTATTTGGATGTTGGTCCTTTGCGCATCGGCCTTTCTATTTGTTACGATCTGCGTTTTCCGATTTTGTACGCCGCAATGGCCGCACGCTGTGATGGAGTGATTTGCCTAGCCAACTGGCCCAGGAAGAGGATTCATCATTGGAAAACCCTGCTGGCTGCCAGGGCCCTAGAAAACCAGATCTATTTGCTCGGGGTCAATCGAACCGGTGTCGATGGCCTAGGCGTAGAATATGAAAAAAGCTCCTGCGTCGCAGATCCCGATGGGAGCTGGAACCTGCCGGTTTGGTCCTCGCCATTGGTCGATGTGCATGATATTATTCCTGAAAGGATTAGGATGGTTCGCGAGTCTTTCCCCGTGCTGCCAGATCGTCGCCATGCCTGGTATCAGACCCTTTTGGGAGAGGAGTGCCAATGAAACCAGGTTGGGGCCTGTCGGGAAAAATAGCAGTAATCACCGGTGGAGCTGGTCTGCTGGGAAGGCAATTTTGTCGCGGTTTTGCCGAAGAGGGTGTTTCGGTTGCAGTGGTCGATTGTTTGGGATCGGCGGCCCGCAAGGTCGCCGAAGGGTTACGGAAAGAATTTGGCGTGCCAGCAGTTGGGATTTCCTGTGACGTTGCCAACCCGCGATCCGTTCGCGCTATGGTAAATAATGTGGTTCGAGAATTCTCTCGAATCGATATCCTTATCAACAATGCCGCCAGCAAATCAGGAAATCTGAAAGCATTCTTCCAGCCTTTTGAAACCTACAGTCTTCGGCAGTGGCGGAAAGTGATGGCTGTAAATCTGGATGGGATGTTTCTCGTGGCCCAAGCCGTGGGCCGCCAAATGCTCCAACAGAAAAATGGAGGTAGCGTCGTCCAGACTTCATCAATCTACGGCCGCTTAGGGCCAGACGAACGGATTTATCGTGGATCGAAGTATCTGGGCCTAAAAATTAATACTCCGGCGGTTTATGCTGCCTCCAAGGCCGGGGTTATCGGCTTGAGCCGGTATCTGGCGACTCATTGGGCGAGTCAGGGAATTAGGGTGAACACCTTGGTACCAGGTGGAGTAGCTTCAGGACAAAACACGGCGTTCCAGCGACGCTATGGGGCTCGCGTTCCGTTGGGTCGGATGGCGCACGTCAGTGAAATGTGCGGTGCGGTCCTCTATCTTGCTTCGGATCACTCGAGCTATATGACAGGCCAGTGTCTGGTGGTAGATGGTGGGTTGGAGGCTTGGTGATGGTATATTGTTCTCAATGCGTCATGCCGGAGACCCGACCTAGAATCACTTTCGACGATAAAGGCCGGTGTAATGCATGTCAGTGGGGTGAAGAAAAAAAGACCCTCGACTGGGCCGGGCGCTGGAAACTTTTGGAAGAGCTCTGCGATCGGCACCGGTCTTCCGGACGTCCAGACTGCATTGTTCCGGTAAGTGGCGGAAAAGATAGCAGCTACGTTGCCTATATGATGAAGCACCGGATGGGAATGCATCCTCTTTGCGTGACCATCCGGCCTGGGCTCGCCCTTGATATCGGGGAAAGGAATCTGATCAATTTTATCCGATCCGGCTACGAGCACATCCACCTAACCCCAGATCCAGACGTTATGCGTCAAATCGACCGGATCGGCCTTGTGGAGGCCGGGCGCCCCCTTCTTGGGTGGCAAACGGCCGTTCAGACTGGCATAATTAGATTGGCCGTTGATTTAAAGATTCCTTTCGTCATGTTTGGAGAGGAGGGGGAGACGGAGTACGGGGGCTCCAAAAAACTCAAACATCAGCATTATTACGACGCGGAAGATAGCTTTCGAATTTATCTGGAAGGACATGACCCCCGGCGTTACGAAAAACATTTTCAAGAGGCCCAACTTTACTGGTTCAGCTACCCCACTCGGGAACAACTAGCATCTTCGGATCTTTGTCTGTCTCACTGGTCTTTTTTCGAAAATTGGGACCCCTACGAACATTATCTCGTGGCGAAGGAAAAATGCGGACTTCAGGAACAGGAGATGCGCGCTACTGGAACCTACCTAAATTTTGCCCAGACAGACACCTCTCTCTATAATCTTCACACTTGGTTGATGTATCTCAAATTTGGGTTTGGCCGTTGCTCCCAGGATGTAGGTATCGATATCCGGCGAGGCGCTATGAGCCGCAAGCAGGCTCTTTCCTTGGTTCGGAAATTTGACCGTGAGGATCCTCGGAACTTTACTCCGGATTATCTTGATTATTTTCGCATGAAGCCCGAGGAGTTTGAGCAGACCATCGGCCGCCATGTAAACCAGAAGCTTTTTCGGAAGGAAGAAGCGCGCTGGACTCCCATTTTTGAGCCGCAGTGACTGTCTCTTTGGTTGATTATGGGGCAGGCAATCTTCGCTCCGTGGCCAACGCATTGGAATTTTGCGGCATTGCTTGGAGATTGGTGCAGTCGCCGAATGAAGTTGCCGCCTCAGACAAACTTCTTTTGCCAGGAGTCGGATCGTATCGAACGGCGATGCTGAACCTTTCTTCCCGTGGCCTTTCCGACGCCATTATTTCTGGCGCACACCAGGGAATGCCCATTCTCGGGATCTGCTTGGGTATGCAGCTTTTGGCTGAAAACGGGGAAGAGGGAGGAGGGGGCTCGGGATTGGGACTAATTCCTGGGTCGGTACGAAAGCTGAATGCAAAACCAGGATTTCGGATTCCTCATATGGGATTCAATGGCGTCCTTCAGGAAAAAGATCATCCCCTCTTTTACGAAATTAGGAATAGAAGCGATTTTTACTTTGCCCACAGTTATTTTTTTGATGCAGCTCCGGACAAAATTGTTGGAACCACAACACATGGAGAACAATTTGCTGCCGCGGTAGCTTATGGGGCAGTTTGGGGAACCCAGTTCCATCCGGAAAAAAGCCAAGGCAACGGACTTCAGGTTCTCCGCAACTTTGCGCGGAGCCCGACATGCTAAAGCGCCGGCTAATTTTCACCCTTTTGGCGGACCATGGGAGATTTGTGCTCAGTCGAAACTTCAAGCTTCAAATTGTGGGGGATTACGACTGGCTTTGTGAGCATTACGAGTTTGAGGCCTTGGCTTTTTCTGTGGACGAGCTGGTGATCTTGGATGTTTCCAGAAAATCGCGTGACCACGGTAGCTTCGCTGGTCTTGTGGAAAAAATTGCCAGCCGGTGCTTTGTTCCGATCACTGCGGGAGGCGGAATCCGTTGCTTAAAGGATGCACAACGTCTTCTGCGCTCGGGAGCGGATAAAATCACCGTCAATTCTCCGTTATTTGAGGATCCTGAACTCGTGGGGGAACTTGTCTCTATCTTTGGGGCGCAATGCGTTACCGCTTCGATCGATTATCGGATTGTGGAGGGTGGCGGCACGCAGGTTTGGACGCAAAACGGTGGCCACCCGACTGGTAAGGATTTGGCTGCCGGCATACGGACCGCAACTGACCTTGGGGCGGGGGAGCTGTACTTGACTTCCATCTTGAAAGATGGAACCGGGCAAGGGATGGATCAGGCCGCATTGGAGCCTTTCGTTAAATCTCTGTCCCTTCCGGTGATTCTTTCTGGGGGAGCGGGAAATTTTAATCATCTCGCCAACGCTATTCGTGGAGAAGGTGTCTCTGCGGTTTCTACGGCCAACCTCTTCAATTTTATGGGGGACAACCTCGCAGAAGCCCGAAAGGAAATTTTGGCTCATCAAATCCCTCTTGCTGAATGGAGTCGGCCTGTAAGCGGATGAAGCTAGAGCAAGGTAAAACAAAAGGACCAAGGATTCATCTCCTTCCTTTCGGGGAACAGCACTTAAGGGATCCGCGGTATTTAGAATGGCTCAAGCGGCCTTCCATCGCCCGCCGGATCGGGCGACCCGAGTATCTCCGATCATTTTCCGCAACACGAATTCGGCAGCAAGTGCGGAGATTGCAGAAAACACCTGGATATCACTTTTTCGCAGTCCTAGATGGGGTGACCAAGGTTTTCTTTGGAACGGCGAAAATCCAATTTCTCGATCCAGCTAGCCCGCGTGCCGGAATTGCCGATATCGGCTTGATGATCGGAGACTCAAAATTCAGGGGGCGCGGACTTTCTCGGGAAATTCTGGGGCGTCTTTGCTACCTTGCTTTCCGACGCTTTCATGCGCGAAAACTGACCGCTGGTGTCATCGCGGGAAATGCTCCTGCCCTGCGTGTGTTCCTACGAACAGGGTTTCGTCTTGAAGGCCGCCTTCGCCGTCAGGTTAGGACCGGAGGGCGACCCCAAGACCATCTTCTCCTAGGATGTTTCCCGAGCGAATTGCGGTGGATGAAGTGAATCGGAATGCGGTGATTACCCAGAAAAGTACGAGGGGATTTATTCTGAACAAAAAGTTTTATTACCGCTTCCGGCGGAAGGCCAAACTATTTTTTATGAGCAAGTTGCTGAAATATCGGCAACAACCTGAGGTTCGACCCTGGAAACTAAAGACCAAAAAAGTCCTAATTTTCTGCCCCGAAGCGGCTATTCGCCCCCATTTTGACTCCATGCAAACCCTGGGGCAAATGATCCGAAATGGCGGAGCTGAGGTCCGCTGGGTTCGGTGTGACGGGGCCATGTTGCGATGCCCTGCGCATGACATGGATCAAGTCCCTTGGGATCACGACCAGTCTTCAGCCAAAACAGCGACTTGCGTCCAATGTCGGTGGCACGCCAACGGCTTTCGTGGCTTGGGTATCGAGCGGTCAATTTCTTGGGATCGTTATCTTTCTCCACCACCAATTCTGAGAGTTACATCCGTCATGCAAAAGAAGTCATGGAGAGACTTTTGCTGGAAAGGAATCCGATTCGGTGAGTTGGCCACGGCGGCGACTCGGATGCTGCTGAAAAAAGAGCCGGGGCAGAAGGTTTCACTCGAATACCGAAATTACTGGGCCATGACTTACCGAGCCTCGATCCAGGCGTATGAGGGAATGAGGCGGTTGGCAGAGGAATGGAACCCAGACCTCATTCTCCATTATGACCAGTACCCAGTGCTGATCTCCACCAGAATTGCAGCAGAAAAAATAGGGATTTCAGTCCGCACCGTCGGACATACGCTTCTCAACGGGATTGATCGAGGGAAGGTGCAACTCTTTGAAAGCACCTATAACAAGATGATCCGTCGCCTGGCAGAAGCCTGGCCTCGATACAGCCGGCAACCGGTTTCGTGGGACCAAGTCAAAGTCTCTAGTGAAGATCTGATTTCAAGGATGCGGGGAGGGCACACCCATGTTTACTCACGGCCTTTGGGGGATCACAAAGAACTTCACTTTTATAGGGATTTAATGGCCAAAGGGAAAAATATTCTGATCGCCTTCACTAGCAGTGAGGATGAGGTTGGTGCTGAGCTAGCCATTTCCCAAGCCCTCGGGATCCGGGAGCGGGAAGCATCCTCCGCATTCGTCGACCAAGAACAGTGGCTTGCTTGGCTGCAAGCTTACGCCGCCAAGTCACGCTATCATGTTGCCGTGCGCATCCATCCGCGAGAAGGTGGCAATAACCGAAACCCAAGAGCATCTGAGAGTCTTGGGCGTCTGAAAAGGAAGTTGGGAAAAGGTTCCAAGAATTTTTCTGTGGTTTGGCCGGACAGCCCAATTTCCAGTTACGACCTGTTTCACATTGCACATGCGGTTTCAGTCAGTTACAGCTCCATCGGACTGGAGGCTGCGCGTAGCGGAATCCCAGTGGTGACTCCCTTCGGGCCTCCTGTCTACGAGCATCCATCATTGCCCATGCTCCGCCGCGTACAAAGCCGGCGGGAATATCGGGATCTTCTGGATGCGTGGATGGAGGGCCCCCTGTTTCTGGATTCCCAAGCCTGGATCGATGTTTTTCGGTGGCACTATCTCATAACGGGCGGATCGAGTTTGGAGTTGGATCCCAAAGAGCAACTAAAAATTTCGGATCTCATGCGTTTAAAGCTACCCTCCTATTCCAGGGGCGGGGAATCCGGAGGGAGGGAATCCCTTGAAGTCATTTCGCAAAGGATCGCCTCCGAGCTTTCGAAGTTTTTTGTGTCCCGATGCGACGCGGGCATGATCGTGGAATCCGCTTTACTAAAAAGACTCCAATGCCAAATTTCTCAAACCAAAAGATGATTAAACTCCTCAAAAATACGGGACGGTTATGGTCGGGGTACCGCCAGTTCCGTTTGGAGGGGCAAACCCCCGATCGAGCGTACCAATCCTTAGTTAATCTTTTCACCGCGACAAACGGTTGGAGCAACGACCTTCTTCATAGATTGACCCGTCGCCGCGCATCCAAAAAGGCAACCGCAGCTGATCCGAACCGGTTGGCGAAATTGCGAAAAGACGGTTTAGTTGAACTGGGAAAAATCATGGGAACTGATGCTTGCTCGGGCCTTCTGAACTGGGCCGAGCAATCTCCTGGAAACCCAAGGCCCGAGGGTGACTACGGCGACAAGCCGGTTTTTTGTTCCACCCGGAGCAAGATCGATACCTTTCATTTGCGCGCGGGGGAACTCCTGAAAAAGATTGAGATTCAGGACTTGATTTCTAGGCCGGATATTCTTTCTCTTGTGACCGAATATTTCGGGGGAGCACCGTACTTGAGCGCATGCGTGGGTTGGTGGAGCACTAGCAACCATGTGGCTTCCGACTCAGCTCGGCAAAATGCCCAGATGTTCCACTTTGACATGGATCGGATCAAATGGTTGAAGCTTTTTTTCTATATCAACGATGTCTCAGAACAAAACGGCCCGCATATTTTTGTTGAAGGCAGTCATCGGAGTGGAAACCAGCCCAAGGCCATTCGGCGAAAGGGCTATCAACGGATTCTCGACCAAGAGATTGCCCGCTTCTACCCGCCTGAAAAAGTCAAAAGCATTGTGGGCCCCGCAGGGACAGCATTTTTGGCGGACACGCGGGGTTATCACAAGGGATTGACCCCGGTGAAAGGGGAGCGCTTGGTATTTGTAATCGAATTCAGCTCTGGGCTGTTTGGAGTAAACACCAAACTGAGCGAGGAAATCCAGATCACCTCTCCGCAGCTGCAGCGTGCCAAAGAGGAAGCATTAATCCTTTTGGAGAACTTCAATTTTAAAGATCTTCCGAAAAAAATTTAAGCCCATTCGGTTGCCTAGGAAATCTGGGCCCGCGGGGAATCTTCGGCTGGAGGCAGTCGAATTGACGGGTTGTGTCCTTTGCGGATCAGATAAAACTTCCTCCGCCTCAGTCCCTACCTGGGACTCCGCGGAGCTTCGGCAGTGGCGTGAAAACAAGCTGGGTTCCCAATGGGCGTTTTGTGACGAGTGCGGAGCCCTCTTCCAGCAAACTCGGCCGGCAGACGGTTGCTTGGAATCCTTCTACCAGGCTTCCTTGTACCGAACCCAAGGGGAAACAGTGGAAATTCATGAGGGTTGGTGGAATTATAGTCGGTGGCAATTCGAGCGCTTTGTTCCTTGGCTAAACCTTTGTGGGGTAAAAATTCATCGGGCTTCCCAGGGACGCGTCTTGGACTACGGTTGCGGGATCGGGGGGGCTTTGTGGCAGTTTCAAAAACGTGGATGGGAGTGTTTCGGTTTGGAGATTGACGAGACTCTGGCCGCCTTCGCGAGTGAATATCATCGCTTAAAAATGGTGCGGAAGCCGGGGGAAATTCTTACGGGAAAATTCGACCTCATTTTCGCTCACCATGTCTACGAACATCTTGCTCGTCCAAACGACCTGCTGGATTTTGCGCAGCGGGCGCTCTTACCTCATGGAGTTCTGGTCTTGGTTACCCCCAGCTGGAGGTTTGGAAACACACGCCGAATATTTGAGGCCTTCTCGCTCATGGACACCGTTTTGGTGGACCATGCCTGTCTGGCTAGGCAGGCGGTGGCCCGGGGGTTGCGAGTTATAGCGGTGCTGTACCAAAATACCGCACCGGGTACGGACTGGGAGGTTGCTATGGTTTTCCAACCGGGTGAGAGCGAGCCACTACCGTCGCCGGCTGGGCGCGAAGAAATGGAGCGAACTTTGGAGATGCTTCGAAATACTCCTGGAGACGACCAGGTCATGCGCCGGATTGGGCTTTTACCGCGGTGATCCACGCGGAATTAGCCAAGCTTTCCCTCAACCAACCGCAAGAAAGAGTCGTGCACAAGTTTCGGAAAAATTGTGAAATCCCGAGTCGCTGCGATTCCGGACCCTGCACTTTTACCCGCTATGCATCCATACTTTGCTCCCACGCTTGAGGACAACTCCCAATAGCAGGCGTTAAAAAAACCATCGGGAAAAAGCTCAAGAACAGGAAGACCTGGTCGGGCCCAGGCGAGATGAGAAAGACCGCCGCCGTGGGGAGCCACCACCGCCGCCGCGTGATGAAACAAAGCCAACTGCTCGTCCAAGGTGTGCTTTTCCAGAGAAACTCGGTGGGTAGATCCCCGGGGAAAGGCCCTTTCAATGCTTTCCTCATTAAGCAAACGCCGGCATCCGGCTTGGGCACGGGACAAGAAAAGAATCTTTTCTGCAGAATCCACCCCGCGGCTAGGGCGGTTTCGTGTGCGCAACCGCAACCAATCAAGAAATCCCGGATGGTAATGACCCATCGCTGATTGATAAGAGCCGATGAAAAGTTTTTCGCAGCGGACATGACGCACTTTCGACAAATCCACCAAACGGGACGACCCGACCCCGAAAAGTTCCAGGAAGCGCCGGAGTAGGGGGGTGTCCTGCTGCACGATCAGGTGGTCAAATTCCTGAATCCTAAATCCCGCCTTTTCCGCGATCCAAATACGCCCCAAGGAGTCGAATAGCAGGTGGAAAAAAGTCTCGGCTCCGGTGGACGCCAAGCAAAGGCTTTTTCCGGAAAGATGAAGAGGGGAGCGGACAAACTTCCATCCCCGATATTTATGATTGGTACGCGGGTGGCGCCAATCGACAGAAATGTCGCCAAAGATATCCTTGTGGCGATTAATTACCGCCACTGGTGGGCTAACCACCCGTCCGTCCCGCAGAAGACAGAAGTAGAGATTGGTCAATTGAGCGGAAAGTTCGCTGACATGCTTTTTGATGGTCTCCCCCACCATGACGAGAGGCGGCATCCTATGTGCAACGGGCGATGTTTCTGCTAAAAAAACCTCATCCGCTAGCGAAGCCAAAAGAGAGTTGTCAAGATGGCCAGGAGGCCCGGCGGGCCAAGGCTCAATCCGGCGGGCCAAGGGTACAAATGGAAGGCTAAGGTTTTTCAAATTCATAAATCTAAATACCAAAACTTGGGGGGCTATACTTGTGTTGAGAACGTTGCATAAGATATGGTAAGGAAAATTCGTCACACACTCTATCGTTTTTTGCCCTCTATAAATAATCGATGGCATGCAAAAAAGAGAAAAGGCCAACAGTCGAAGTGGCGAGGAGAAAAGGTGCTGGAATGCCAGGCGGAACAGGACCGAATCTTTTGGGAAAAGGTGTTGGGCCAGAGGATGAAAGGAACCTTTTGGGAGTTGGATGCGGGGGATGGAGTCACGGGAAGCCACGGGATTTCTCTGGAAAAAAGCCACGGGTGGAAGGGAGTACTCTGGGAAGAAAGACAAAAACCGGCAGTGTACGCCCGGAAAGTGCGGCAAAGCAGTGTGTTGGGAGATGGTTCTGGATTTTTCAACAGTCTGATTCAAAACTTTTCCTCTCCAGACCTGATTATTCTCCGGAATAAAGCGCGACTAGGGGATTTGATTCATAAAATAGTCGACGGTGGCATTGCCCCGCGATGGTTGGTGATCGAATCAGCACATGCCGACGCGGAGACCGCTCGTTTGATGCGTTCTGCGGGCTATCGGATGGTCTGGGCTTTTCATGATGACGAGTATTACCAGAGGAGTGGCAAGTGAAGGTGGCCTTTCACTCGGGGTATCTTGGCTTTCGCGGGACTGAGGTTGCCTTGGTAGATTATGCGAGAGGAAACCGCGAAATTCTAGGCGGGGAGTCCTTGATTCTTCTCCCTTGGCGACCCGAAGCGGATTCTCATCCCGTGCTGCAGCAAATGAGGGCAGTGGCCTCTGTGCACTTTTACCGGAACGAGAAGGAGCGTGAGGCAATTATCAAAAAGGAGAAAGTGGAATTTTTCTACTGCATCAAAAACGGATTTAATGATGGGGCGGTATCCAGCTCCGTCCCCACTGGTATTCATGCGATTTTTCGGGAATCTGAATTTCATGGGGATGTATACGCGTATGTGTCCCCATGGCTTTCGCATGTGATGTCCCAAGGAAAAACTCCGTGGGTACCCCATATGGTTTCATTGGGTACGGCGGCTGTAGACCTGCGCAAACAGCTAAAGATACCGGCAGAAGCAAAAGATTTTGGACGACATGGAGGCGAGGATTCGTTCGACATTCCTTGGGTGCAAAAGGTGATTGTCGAGATGTCGAAAAAGAATCCTTCGACACACTTTATCTTTCTTAATACGAGAACGTTTCCGGGCTCTGTCGGAAGGGGAAACATCCATTTTCTTCCCGCAACATCGGATCCAGCAACCAAGAGATCCTTTCTGGACGCTTGTGATGCAATGACCCACGCACGAAAAAGGGGTGAGACCTTCGGCCTTTCCTGCATGGAATTTGCCGTGTTGGGTAAAAAAGTGCTGACGTATTCAGAGTCACCAGAAAAAGCACACCTCGAACTGCTTGGAGAAGCGGCTTTGGGTTATCATAACGCCACCGCACTAACAACAGGGTTGTCCTGCAAACGTTCTGACTATCGACTTCCTGCAAAAGTCTCCCAAGAGTTGGCCGAACACTTCGGCCCGCAAAAAGTAATGGAAAAGTTTAAAGAGGTTTTCCTTTCATGAGTGCCTCTTGCGCTCCAGTAGTCGTTTTTGCTTATCGCCGACCTCGGCATCTCGAAAAGGTCTTGAAGGGTCTGGCTACGCAATCGGAAGCTAGAGAGACGCAGATCATCCTATTTCTTGATGGCGCTCGGGGGAGTAGTGATCGAAGCGATGTGGCAGCGGTTAAGAAAGTGGCCGAAGAGAGCAAGGGGTTTCGGGATGTCCGAATTTGCACGGCTGAAAAGAATAAGGGGTTGGCGCGTTCGATCACAGAGGGTGTGGGGTCCGTATGTCGGGAGCATGGAGAAGCGATTATTCTGGAAGATGACATTGTTCCTCACCCTGGATTCTTATCTTTTATGAATGAAGCCCTGGGCAAGTATCGAGACAACCGCAATGTCATGCAGATTTCAGGCTATGCATACCCGATTCCGAATGAGCCGCTTAGCCATGTGTTTCTTCCCTTAACAAGTTGTTGGGGCTGGGCTACTTGGCAAAGAGCATGGACGGAATACCATTGGGATCGTGAGGAAGCACAAAAGGATCTTCAGGATCCAGATTTTGTGCATCGGTTCGATCTCGGAGGGGCTTATCCTTACAGCCAACTGCTTCAGGATGTGGTTCGGGGAAAATCGGACTCTTGGGGAGTGATCTGGTACTGGATTGTATTCCGACGAGGCGGAGTTTCCCTTTTCCCCTCAAACAGCTTGATTGAAAACATCGGATGGGACGGAACCGGCGAGCACGGTAGTCCGGATTGGCAGAATGTCATATCTTCAGAAAAGAAAAGCCGATCGCCTGTCTGGCCCAATGTTGTGGAAACAGATCAAAAGGTCTTGAAACAGATTGTTGAGGGACTCCAGGGCAAGGCTGGTATTTTGTCCCCGAAGGCGCATCGTTAAAGCCCATGGGAATCGGTAAAATATTTACTCGCTGGAAAACTCGTAGGACTCATGAGCATGCGGATAGCTCCAAGCAGGATCTGGGTCTTTATTGGGATCCCCAGATGGCTGCTTTACTGGAATCTTGGGGGGAGGGAAACGCATGGCATGAAGCCCTCTTTCTGTTTTCTGGAAAAACGGGAAAGGCCTTGGATGTCGCCTGCGGGACTGGAATCGTCATGGAGAAACTGGCTTCGGTAAGCAACCTGGAAATCCATGGATGCGATATTTCAGATTTCCTCATTATGAAAGCCCGGGAGCGTGGAATTCTGAATGAACGATTGAAGGTGTGTGACGCAACCAAGTTGCCCTACGGGACTGCTGAGTTTGACTATTCGTATTCGATTGGATCCCTTGAGCATTTCACCGAAGAGGGAATCCGGAATTGCTTCGCGGAAATGGCCCGAGTTACCCAAAAAGCATCCTATCACTTTATGCCGGTAAGTCGGAGTGGGAAGGACGAGGGATGGATGAAGACGTTGCAAAGCTTTCACAACTGCTCGGTTGGTTGGTGGCGGGAACGGCTTTCCCCTCACTTTTCGAAAATTCTCGATCTACCTTCATTGTGGAAAGACGATATTTCCGTTGGGCGATGGTTTTTATGTTTCAAAGATTAATTCAAAAAAAGGGGAAGGATTACCTTGCTGGTGCAGGGACGGTATTGGCGCGGGAGGCCTCTCTCACCAACGAAACAGGAGATAAGGAGCGGTTGGTTATTGGAGCGGGCTGTTTGGTCATGGGACAGCTCCTTGTGGGACTCGAAGGACGTTTACATATTGGCAATGATTCCTATGTCGGACCTGGGGCAAGAATCTGGGCACTTGAAAAAACCAAGATCGGATCGAGAGTCTTTATTTCTCACGGGGTCAATATCCACGATTCCGATTCCCATTCGCTTTCCGCTCAAGAACGGCATGAGCGATTTCTCGAGAAAATGAAGCTTGGCCGCCATCTCGTTCGCGAAAATGTTAAATCCGGGCCAGTGGTGATCGAGGATGATGTGTGGATTGGATTCAATGCAATCATTCTTAAGGGCGTCAGGGTAGGTCGGGGAGCCGTAGTCGGGGCGGGAAGTGTGGTCACCAAGGATGTGGAGCCTTATACAATCGTGGTCGGGAATCCACAACGGGTAACAGGGAAAAGTCTTCCATGAACCTTCCTTGGAAAATGTGGAAAAAATGGAGGCGAACCAACAAGAACCGCAGGTTCTGCACCTCTCTCGGGGAAAATACGATTGTTGAGGCTTCGCTGGAAAGGCGGCAATCAGGCGGCGAGCTTCATGTTGGAAAGGATGGGCTAATTCGTGGAACATTGGTTCTTGAGCGTGCGGAAAGCCGGATTCGGATTGGAGACCGGGTTGCCATAGGCGGGGGAACGATCCTCGATTGTGCCGACGCAATCGTGATCGAGGATGATGTGATCCTGTCCTATGACTGTTTATTGGCGGACAGTGACAATCACAGCATCCGATTTCAGGATCGGAAAAACGATGTTGCGAATTGGAAAAAAGGGTTTCACGACTGGTCTAAATCAGCCATGGCCCCGATCCGGATTTGCCGTGGTGCTTGGATTGGGGCACGGGCATGCATTCTCAAAGGAGTTCAAGTTGGAGAGGGGGCAGTGGTGGGAATGGGCAGTGTGGTGACCCGTAATGTGGAACCCCACACCGTTGTGGCCGGGAATCCTGCCCGGTTGATCCGGGTTGTGGAATAAAACGAATTTAGGCCTTGGGCGAGAGTAGCCTTTCAAGAAGCTTTTTTCGGGCTATATATAGTGAATTCTCATGATTGATGTTATTGAACACAAAGGAATGCGCTACGCGGAGGTGTTGCGTGCGAAGGCCACGGTGACAACCACCCGATTCTTCTCCCCTGCAGAATCATCCATGCAGTTCGGTCTGCTGGCTCACGGGGCTGGTTTTGTCGAACCAGCCCATGTGCATCATCCCGTCAAACGGGAAATCAGGGATCTTCAGCAGATGTTTGTTGTGCAGCGGGGGGTGGTGGCGGTTGATTTTTTCGATGCGAAAGGAAAAAAAATCTCCGAAGTCGTTTTGCGTTCTGGAGATGCCATTCTTCTTGTCGATGGTGCCCACTCGGTCAGGGTGCTGGAGGATATGCAGTGCGTTTCCGTGAAGCAGGGGCCTTTTTTAGGGGCGGAAAAGGACAAGAAGGAGATTCAGGTTCAGTCATGATACCGGTCTTTGAGCCAGAAGTTCTTCCTGAGGACATCCAAGCGGTTCAAGCGGCCCTGGCCCGTGGTGAGATTTCGGGGAGTTTCGGCAAGGCGTTGGCGGAGTTTGAAAATGAATTTGCCGCTTACTGCGGTTGCAAACATGGGGTAGCAACCACCAGCGGAACCACGGCTCTGGAATTGGCCTCGGCCGCCGCTGGCTTTGGGCCCGGAGACGAGGTACTGGTGAGTGCCTGCACAAACATTGCTTCAGCCTTGGGGATTGTTCATCGCGGCGCCATGCCTGTTCCGGTGGATAGCGAGGCGCGAACATGGAATCTCGACCTCGATCTCCTAGAAAAGCTGATTACTCCCAAAACTAAAGGCATCGTGGCAGTACATCTTTTTGGACATCCAGTGGATATGGACAGGCTGATGAAAATTGCACAGAAGCACCGTCTAACCGTCATCGAAGACGGGGCGGAAGCCCATGGAGCGAAAGTTCGAGGCAGGGTGGTGGGAAGTTTTGGGCAGATGTCTTGCTACAGCTTTTACGCCAACAAAATCATTACCACCGGGGAGGGTGGAATGGTGGTTACTAACGATGACGCGGTGGCGGAAAAACTCCGGCTTTGGAGAAATCTTGGCTTCACCCAGCCACGGTTTCGCCACGATGTAGCCGCTTACAATTTCCGCATGACCAGCTATCAGGCCGCGATGGGTAAATCTCAGCTAGGGCGGATTGCTGAAACGCTGGAAAAGAAGCGTAAAATCGGAAACTGGTATACCGAGAGGCTCACTGGTTTGCCCGGCGTCGGATTGCCAGTTGAGGAGCCGTGGGCTTGGCATGTCTATTGGATGTATGCGTTGACGATTGGGCCTGAAGCGGGGCTGACACGGGATGCTTTTACGGTGCGACTGAAGCAAGAGGGAGTCGATACAAGGACATTTTTCTGCCCGATGAATGCTCAACCGTGCTTTCACGAGATTCCAGGTTTCCTTCCTCCCCCGTGCCCCGTTGCCGATCGGTTGTGGATGGAGGGGTTATATCTGCCCTCCAGTCACTTCTTGAAAGAGGCGGATGTGGATAAGGTTTGCGGAAGCATCCGTCGGATTCTTTCCTCCCCTAAAACTTGAAAATTGGAGTTGTCGCAGGAAATCTCGACCCACGAATCGGTGGAGGCGCAAGATTTTGTCGGGAAATCCTGACTGAACTGATCGGTCGGAGCAGGTCCGAAAAACATGAATGGGTTATTTTCGGGGAAGGTAGGAAAGAGGCGCGATTACCGGAATCAACCGCTTTTCGATGGAAGAAAGTACCCGGGAAAAACCTGGGTGAACACCTGTTCTCTCGGGAGTTGAACATCCTCGCGCGCGAAGTGGATAAAGAGCGATGCTCTTTGGTTTGGTTCGTTGGGGGAGGCGGCTTTCCCGATCCTGTTTCTTGTCCTTATTTGGCCACGGTCTGGGACATTCAGCATAGAACACACCCGTATCTTCCCGAGATGCAGGAAGGCGAAGAGTGGGCCTATCGAGAAAAGAAAACGGCACCATTTCTTCGGCAGGCGGCGGGAATTATTGTGGGCACCCGAGAGGGTGCTGGGGAGATTCGGAACTTTTACGGCATTTCGGAAGATCGGATGCTGTTTCTTCCGCACCCTGCCCCCCAAGGCTTCAGCGGGGTACGCACTGAGGTTCATCCCCCCTTTTTCCTGTATCCGGCCAACTTCTGGCCACACAAAAACCACGCAACTCTCGTCCGTGCACTTGCCCTACTAAAGAGAAGAGAAGTTGGCCTCGTTTTTACGGGGGAAGGAAAAAATCGAAGTTTCTTGCAGAATCTCGTTGGAAGGCTTGGCTTGGAGGAACGGGTTAAATTTGTTGGGCACGTAGACGATCAAGAACTCAGCCGACTCTATCTTTCTGCAACTGCGTTGGTATATGGGTCTCTATCCGGACCGGAAAACCTTCCTCCCTTGGAGGCTATGGCTGCAGGTTGTCCTGTGTTGAATTCTGATTTTCCTGGCGCACGCGAGCAGCTGGGAGAAGCGGCCTTATTTGTCCCCCCGCTGGATCCAACTGCCTGGGCTGCTGCGATGGAAGAAGTTCTAAAAGCAGCGGGAGGGGGATCCATTGCGACTAGGGTTGGCCAAGGCCGGAGGCTTGTTCAGAATCGGACTCCCGCCAGTTATGTCGATGGGGTTCTGAAGTGGATCGAGGGGTTTGGCGCCACCTGCAGCCTCTGGGCCTAGACTACTCTGTCGAGAGCTTGTTTCGCTTGGCCAAGCGCCATTTGGTGAGTCCAAAAAACCAACGTTTCTGGGTAACCGGTTTGATCCGTGCGGCAAAAATCTTCTCAAAGAAATGAAGTACCCGCTCCCGTGAGAATTCTTCCGGAGGCTGGTTGTCGCGAAAAGGTGTGGCCCGAAGGTATTTCCTATAAAGATCTGGTGTTCGATCAACGTGGCAGACGTAGTCAGCCAGTTCTTCATGACTCCGAAAGTCGTGGGCGTTAATAAAAGAATCTGGGTTAAAATATTTCGAGGCGTTTCGGTCGCCCCAAAATATGGGAATCGCATAGGCTGCAAGAGGGTCGTACATCTTTTCCGTGGTCCAACCGATCCGCTCCTTGTTTTCAAAGGCAAGGACGAACCGGTAGCTTTGGTAGAAGGCCAGCTTGTCCCCGATGCCAGAGAAGCCGGTGTTATTCATTCCGCGACCTGGGGAGTCAATCCGCTGTCGTCTGTTTAAAGAGTGGAAGAACTGGGTGCGCTCCTTAACGGTATTGTTTGAATAACTGGAAAGGGCGGCACAAAAGCTGGTTTTCATCTTTTCGATGGCCACCCAATCTTCTCCTCCTCGAATCAAGGGTTGGGGAGATCGGTCAAAGGCAAAAATAGGGATATGTAAAACACGGGAGTCATTCAGATCGATCGGAAGAATCGCGTAGTCGCATTCCTTCCAATTGGGGAGGTAGGTTTCATGGTGAACGTAAATTTTAACGCAGTTGTAAAGACGGTGCCGATGCCCGGTAAGGGCGTAGACAAGAAAATCGGGCCTCTCGTCCCGCTGGATGAGGTATTTCTTTTCCAGAATAGGAAGAAAATAAGCCTCAAATTGAGGCGGGCAGTCAGAAAAGTTTAATGATATTGTTTGCATAAGAAAATCGACTAACAGAATAAGCCACTCCCGAGCAGAAGAAAATATATATTGAAAATGAAGAGCCATAAAAAGAACTTCTCCGAAACATTGCGCGGAATGTTTCGCCTTGGGGCAGGGCTTCTCCCCAGAAGCGTGTTGGATGCAATGGAGACTTCAGAGGCATTTACTCCCCATGTTCAGCCACGACAATTCGACCAACTGCTCCAAGAATATCGAGAACTACGAATCGCTTTTGTGAGACAAGATGTGTTCACAGATTTATATTGCTGCGATCGCCAACTGCCCGCGGAAGAAATTGTCCGACAATCCACTTGCAGGACAGGCCCGGCCGGACTGCTCGTTGATTTAGGGGCGGACTACTGGATCGTAAAAGAAGATCCGGCACCAGAGTGCTCAGTCTGGGCTGAAAAACTTGCTGGAGATAAAAATCCTGACCCAAGGAAATATCGGGAGCTGAAAGAAAGAATTCCCCATGACGGAAAATGGGGGCATTCGCATCCATTTTCCTATTATGCCGTATCCGTCGATGAGGTTCCATGGAACAACTATGACATCGTAATTTCTTTGGATATATCGGTTCCCTACCGAATTCTTGAAAAGGCAAGGCGACCCTTATGGGTGTATATGACGGGAGATCCGGGAGTTCCCACCGCTAAGAAATCTTTAAAGAGGCCGCCCGGCAATTACGATATCAGCCTGACACATGGCTTCCGAAGGCATCCGGTTCGCCCTTCCTTGGGTGATCGAGCAATCGAATTCCCCTATACATTCCTGCGAAGGAAAACATGGGAAAAAGTATTTTCTTGTCCCAACGTAGAAAAAAAGAGAGGCATCATGATGGAGCATCACACATGGGATCTTTTAAGCGCCTCGGGAAAAGCAGAATATGAAAAAATCGGCCCTCTTTATCCCCCAAAAGGCTCGTTGCCAGAAGTTGCGCAAACATTGAACCGATCGCGCTATTACTTCCGTTGCGGGGGTCGACCGATCGTAGGGAATGGCCTGGTGGAGGCAATTGCTGCAGGATGTGTCGCCATTGGTCGGCGAAGCGAATTCATCAACCGGTCTCTTCTTTGCGCTACTGCCCTGATTTACGATCTGGAACAGGGTATCGAAAAGATTCGTGAATTCGAGCTCAGCAGTGAGAGACTTGATAGAATTCGCGGAATCCAAGGAAATCTTTTGGACTATTATTGTTTTTATCGGCCCGCACACGAACTGCTTCAGATATGGCACAGAATCAAGGGCCCGAGGCATTTTAAATATACAGCTATTCATCAAACAATTACCCGATAGATTCCATAAGGTCATGAATAGCAATACCATCTTGGTTACAGGGGGCGCAGGAATGATCGGGTGCAACTTAGTCAAAGCGCTCCGACAACGCGGGAACAAGGTTGTGGTGGTTGATAATCTATGGCGGGGGTGTCTTAAGAACCTGAACGACTCCCACGGGAAGCCAGTTATCGATTTGAAAAAGGAATTTTACAAACTTGATCTGCGAAAAGACGGGGCGCTGAACAAAATCCGGCAACGGATCGATATAGTGATTCACTTGGCGGATATTGTGGCGGGGATTGGCTATGTTTTTAAAAACGAAGGGCAAATATTTCGTGATAATCTCCTGATAAACTCAAACACCTTTGAGTGGGTGCGCAGAAACCGACCCAAAGCTTTGGTCTATATCGGAACAGCATGCAGTTTCCCGCGCGAACTACAGATGAACAAGCGGGCTAGCCAGTTGCGTGAGTGCCAATTATATCCGGCCAATCCTGAATCGGCTTATGGATGGAGCAAACTCATGGGAACATATGAGGCCGACCTGTTGGGCAGGGAAACTGGCGTGAAGGTTGCGAATCTGATTTTTCACAATGTGTATGGAACTCCATGCGATCTTGGCCCAAGGTCGCAGGTCATCCCCGCTCTGGCTCTCAAAACATACCAATATCCCTCCCGCCCCTTTGTCGTATGGGGGTCGGGTCGACAAGGACGGGCCTTTTTGCATGTCCAAGACGCGGTTCATGCAATCCTTTTGGCGATGAGGCGCGGACTGGATCAAGGACCGATTCAGATTGGCCCAGATTATTGCACAAGTATTCGGTCTATCGCCGAGATCTTGGTCCGCATCAGCGGGAAAAAAATTAAAATCGAATATGACAAAACGAAGCCCGAAGGAGATCGGGCTCGATCCGCCGATTTTCGGAAAGCGCGACGATGTCTGGGCTGGGCTCCCCGGGTAAATCTGACTGCAGGGCTAAGGGACTTGTATCGATGGATCGAGCTAAAGGAAGGGGCCCAATCAAGATCATCTTTTAAGCGGCAAGCTAAAAAGCAAAGAGCTTAGATTAAGATTCAAGCCCCTTAAGTCTTGTAATAAAAATGCAGATTTTTACGAGGTAAAGCGGACGATGCAAGAATGAGCACGCTTGTCGGATTTTTGCATCAGGCGCTCCGGGATTTGAGGGGAATCATCTATCGGCGATATCCATCTATTTACCCCAGTTGGCATTTAAAAAAAATAGCAGGATATTCACGACGTTGGGGCTTGGAACAGGAAGGATTTACAAAGGAAGGGTTCTTCAGGGTTTTTCAGCGCAAAATGTTGTCTCATTTTCGACCTGGAGCATTTTATGAGTTGGCGGTAGGAGATGGTCTGGTGGGAAGCTTGGGGACTTGGCTGGAAGCTCAGGGGGAGGGCTGGGGCGTTCAGGCTTGGGAGCACCGGCCGTATCCCTTAGCTACATTGCGCAAAAACCGCACAGGAACTCGGATCCATGAAGGCCGTTTGACGGCTTGGACGGAAAAAGAGAGGAGACTCAATCCAACGGGAATCACGAGCCGAGGTTCACGCGAGAGCACTGCGCTTTGCCGGCAAATCCGGAATGGATGGATCCGTCCTGGTTTTGTGGGGATCTGGAATCCCACGCGCCGCCCTGTCTGGATTCATCGCCTTGGGCGTGCGGGATATCGCCTCGAGATTGTGTATGAAAGGATGGAGTTCTACCGGAAGGTGAGATCGTGAAAGTCGCCTTTCATAGCCGAATGTTGACCGAGCGAGGCTCGGAAGGTGCCATGTTGGATTACGCCCGGTTGAATCGCTCTGTGTTGGGGAATGAATCGGTCCTCTGCCTCCCGGATCGGACTGAATTTGCCGTAAACCCTTTACTAAAAAAATGGATGGAGGAGTTTCCGGTGATTCTTTATCGGGAAAAAAATCACCTCGGAAGGAGGCTCCAAAAAGAAGGGGCAGAGTTAGTTTATATGACCAAACCCGGACCCTACGACGGGTTTCTAGTGCCCGGCTTAAAAAACTGTGTTCACGCCCAGTTCCTGTGCGATGAATTCCATGGGGATGCGTATGCTTATCTTTCCTCTTGGATGTCACGGGTGATGACTGGTCGGGAGAATTCTTTTGTGCCGTTTTTTGTTCCCCGATTCGTTTCTGAGGAAGACCTAAGGAGAAAACTGGGGATTCCCAAAGGCGCTAAGGTGTTCGGTCGGCATGGCGGGTGGGATACTTTCAACATCCCTTTTGCTCGGAGGGCCGTAGTTGAGCACGCGCGAAACTACACGGTGGATCATTTTGTATTCTTGAATACGGAACCCATTCGTGGGACGGAACGTCTTCCCAATGTGCATTATCTTCCGGCCACAGTGGATGTAGTGGAAAAGTCAAAATTTCTCGCCACCTGCGACGCGATGCTCCATGCCCGTTGGCATGGAGAAACATTTGGCCTTGCGGTGGGAGAATTCGCGGTGTTGGGAAAGCCAGTGATCACATTCGGAGGTTCACGAGAGCGAGCTCATCTGGAGATGCTCGGTAAGCAAGCATTGTTGTATGAGAGTGCTGGTGAATTGCTAAAGATTACAAGGGAGTTTCGGCCTCATGCGACCCAAGGGACCGAGTACGATAAATATGCTGATCCCCAAATTGTTATGGAGATTTTCTTGGCAAGATTTCTGGCTAAATAGAATCTGTAATAAAGTCCTAATTATTGGCAGGGCACCAGAGACTCCTGCATAAGGCATCTGATTCGTAAATCGGTTTTTCTTCGTATTTCAGGGAACGGGCAGTTTTTTCCCAATCAGAGAGGACTTGGCGCCAGTCGCTGGTGAACTTGTGCAGTTCGATCATGATCACTGGACGATGAGAGCGAATCGTTTTGTCCGCGCCCTGTAGGACTTTCCCTTCAAAACCCTCCACGTCTATTTTGATGAAGCCGGGTTTGAGTTTTAAAAACTCGGTCACTTGGTCAACAGTGTAGGTTGGGGTGGATAGGTTGGAAGCATCAGCCGGTTCGGAGGGACGAGACAAGTGGCCATATGCTCGGCCAAAATGAATAGCCTCACCTGAGCCACAAGCGAACGGGAGTGCTTGAAACCTTGTTTCAGGAAAAGAAGACTGCAGACTGCTTAGAACTTCTAAGCAAATGGAGTAGTATTTCGGATCTGGCTCGATGCAAACGATGTTTTGAGGGTGATGAGGGGCAAGCAAACATGCATACCAAGCGTCTGCCGCTCCAATATCTAGCACATCCCCTCCCTGATAATGATGAAAGACGGCTTCACTTTCTTTGAATAATTCTGGCGCCTCCCTCCAAAAAGAAAAAAGCCTCTGAATCCGACGTGGGGCGTCATGGTGGGTTCCGTTCCAGAAAATGGTTGGAACGTGCTGATAAAAATATAATGCGCGGGTTAACGAGAACTTCTGCAGAAAACGTTTGCGGTAAAACCGCGGCAGTTTGAGTTTAATGGGCACCTTTCAAAAATAAGGATACAGATTGCAATTGCGATGACAAATTAGTGACGGAAGGGAGTCATTGACCTTGGAAAGCAAAGAGGATTCTGGGAGACCACGGCGGCGGCTTCTAGGTGATTTAGAAGGGAGGGGCTGAGAGCAAAAGCTTTGGTGAGGATTTCGGGGATTTTAGGAAAGGAGAATGGTATTATGGGGTTACATTCCAAGTTGGGGTCGGGTAGTCAGCCTATGGTGAAGTTCCTGGTTGAATCCGAAGCACTCCCAATTTATGGACTTCGGCCGCATCAAACCGCCTTCGAGCACATGATGAAGGCGGAATCGAAGTTTTGCTAGGCGCATAGGTAGAGATTTGAGATTTACGTCGGCCAGAGCATTTTCTTTGTGGGGGCCCAGTCTTTTTGCGATGTCATCTCCGTGCCAGGTGAAGAGTCCGATAGGTTTGCGGATGGAGACAAGCTTCAGGCCGAGCTTCATTTGCCGGTGGAACCAGACGTGATCCCCGACGACTCGATATTCAGCAGGGTAGTGGGAGCGTTCCCAAATTCGGCGACGAAATAGGAATGAGCAGGTTTGGACAGGCATGTGCCAATCGGCATCGATGGGGCGGGGAACGGTGATCTGGTTGAAGAGGTAGAGGAAGTTGAGTTGTCCATCCAACATAATGGTGGGTCCGAAGACGGCGTCGGCCCCAGTTTGATCAAGTTTTTGAAGGGCGTGGACTAGTCCCGCCCGGTCGTACTGCTCGTCGGCGTTCAAGTGCCCGAGGATACGACCACGTGCGGCAGCCATGCCTTTGTTTAGGGC
>Ga0247833_1001424_pt1 | contig 38846 bp, 31 predicted proteins | sample LaCruzMarch2015__7_FD_187117 | JGI IMG/M metagenome (GOLD analysis project Ga0247833, IMG submission 187117) | Freshwater microbial communities from meromictic Lake La Cruz, Castile-La Mancha, Spain - LaCruzMarch2015_8m | ecosystem: Environmental > Aquatic > Freshwater > Lake | place: Spain...
CTTTAAATTCTGCAGAGAATTTTCTGCGTGGTGTTTTCTGTTTCATAGATGTAAATTAAAATTAATTATTTAACTAACACCATGGTTTGAAATTAGGGGAGTATTATAAGATAGTCTATCTTCTTTTGAATAATTCATGAATGGTTTCTCTGTAAATAAGTTTAATAAAGTTAATAGGAATCAGTTTGAAAAAATTACAGAATTTTGATGAACACTATTAAGTATTTAACCAGTTACTAAATTCCGTATTTAAAAAGACTTTTTCTCCTGTTTATGAGACCCATCGCATCTAGGCATTCGTTTGGAAAGCCCACATGTACAATCATTAATGCCGATTCCTTTTAAAATGCGTCCTTGATACTTTTCTATTCGGGCTACTCGAGTGTTAGATTGCTTTGAACCTGAAAAGAACAAATTGTATCCGCGTTGACGTCCAGGAGTAAGGGCGAAAAATGCTTCTTTAAATGCGCTATTTTTTTCAAATTTGGCAAGTATCTCATCCGGTAAAGTTAAATCAGTAGATTTACTTAAGAGGACTTTTAATCCCTTTTTTTCAATTTCAATCGCTTCATAAATATAGGCTTTTATCGTTTTTTCTTGCTGAATAATTTCAGAAGTACTTATGAATTTGAACATCCGTACGGTTTGTGAATTTTCGCCTGGTTTATGAAGAATATTTTCTGAATCTGCCAAAAGCGCACCTTTAAAAAAACTAATCGAAAGAAAATCTTTGAATGAACCAATTAATGCCACATTACTTTTGTTATGCATATAACACGGGACACCCCATTTCAACGCTTCGTTTAAACCACAATCTAGTAAGAAAGATTGAAGAATTTCCATTTCTAGATTCCATTTGTTGGAGTTTGTAATGTATTCCTCGACTGTTTGGTTTTTGTTGTTCATTTTTTTAAGTAATGTTCACACCTCACTTTCTTTTTATTGTGACATAAATTGTAAGTGTTTTGAACTTAACAAAATTAAAATATTCTCATTGTATTCCCTGTTATTTTTATAAATTTTCAACTACAACGAAGTATCGATTTCAACCAAAGTACATCCTCCTTTTTACAGAAAAACTATCTTTGTACTATGGAACAACGTGAAGACAAATTGAAGGACATTATTTCGCATGCCAAAGAATACGGTTTTGTATTTCCTTCTTCTGAAATATATGATGGATTATCAGCCACTTATGATTACGGACAATTGGGTGCTGAATTGAAAAATAACATCAAAGCATACTGGTGGAAATCTATGGTTCAAATGCACGAGAATATTGTTGGATTGGATTCTGCGATTTTTATGCATCCAACTACTTGGAAGGCTTCTGGTCACGTTGATGCGTTTAACGATCCCTTAATTGATAATAAAGATTCTAAAAAACGCTATCGGGCTGATGTTCTATTGGAAGATTACGTTGAAAAGCAACGTCAAAAAATTGAAAAAGAGGTTGAAAAGGGAATAAAACGTTTTGGAGCTGATTTTGATGAAACACAATTCCGGGTTACGAATCCAAATGTGTTGCGCAGTCAAGAGAAAATAGGAAGCGTCGAAAAACGAATGAAAGAAAGTTTGGAAGCCAATGATTTAGAGGCGGTTTATCAACTAATTGTTGATTTGGAAATAACATGCCCCATTTCGGGTTCTAAAAATTGGACAGAAGTTCGACAATTCAATCTCATGTTTTCTACGGAATTAGGTTCTGTTTCGGGCGAAGCAGCTACAATCTATTTAAGACCAGAAACAGCACAAGGGATATTTGTCAATTTTTTAAATGTCCAAAAATCCGGTCGAATGAAGATTCCTTTTGGAATTGCTCAAATTGGAAAAGCGTTTAGAAATGAGATTGTCGCGCGACAGTTTATTTTTCGAATGCGTGAATTTGAACAGATGGAAATGCAGTTTTTTGTTCGTCCAGGTGAAGAAATGAAATGGTATAATTACTGGAAAGAGTTTCGTTTAAATTGGCACCATGCTCTAAACTTGGGTCATGAAAAATACCGTTACCACGATCATTTGAAATTGGCTCATTATGCCAATGCTGCAAGTGATATTGAATTTGATTTTCCTATGGGGTTCAAAGAATTGGAAGGTATTCACTCCAGAACCGATTTTGATTTGAAACAACATGAGCAACATTCCGGAAAGAAATTACACTATTTTGATCCTGAACTCAATCAAAGTTATGTTCCCTATGTTATTGAAACTTCCATCGGCTTAGATCGAATGTTTTTGGCTGTATTAAGTGCATCTTATAAAAACGAGACTTTAGAGGATGGCTCTGAGCGTGTTGTCTTAAAAATCCCTGCAGCTCTTGCTCCCTATAAAGCGTGTATCATGCCTCTAGTTAAAAAAGATGGTCTACCCGAAAAAGCACGTGAGATTATAAAAATGCTCCAATTGGATTTTATGGTGCAATATGATGAAAAGGATTCTATTGGAAAACGTTACCGCCGTCAGGATGCAATTGGAACTCCCTTTTCGATCACTGTTGATCATCAATCGTTAGAAGATAATATGATTACTATACGCGATCGAGATACAATGGAACAACAGCGTGTATTTATTTCAGAATTATCAACCATACTCAATGAAAAATGTAGTTGGTTAACGTTGATTCATTAATTAGTTTGGTATACAAGAGGATCAACACCTTCTTTAATTACTGACAAGAATTTTTCTGTATTACCACTAAGATTTCCTACAGTTTTACCACCACATTTACTAGCGGTACCTGAAAAATTTTCTTTTCCATTCAGCCAAGTTTGAATTGTAATACTGGTTCCTCCTGTACATCCTTGATTGGTTTCAATGTTTTTTTGATTTTTTATTCCACAATTGAGGAAAGCTGTTTTGCATTGTTCCCATTTAATAGCAGAAATTGCAATGGTTGTATCCTTCAAAATAGTACCATATGAATTTGCAGTAAATCGAAGTTGGGTTTCTGTTATTATCCAGGAATAACTTCGGTGGTGCAACGGGGGAACTGAAGCGTCCTGAAAATGATACTCTATTTTATCGATGTTCTTAGGTAGTTGGATTGTTTCTTCAATGATTTGGTCAACTTTTGGATTGCCATATTTACGATATACTTTTAACTCCTTTACTCCTTTATTCGTTACAAATTTTGTTGGAATTGTAACTTGCTTTCCGTTGGAAAAATAATAGACATCAAAATGAAGATGTGGCCAGGATGAATATCCTGTATTACCGGATAACCCAATTAATTGACCCTTTGTTATTGCATCGCCTACTTTCACAAACACCCCTTCATACAAAAGATGCCAATATGCTGCAAACGTACCATCGGAATGTTTTATAACTATGTGATTCCCTAAACGTAAGAACTTTTTTTTTGGACCTCCTTTAACATTTGATGATTCTGTTTTATAAACAATGCCTTCTCTCGCAGCATGAACAGGAGTTCCTTTTTTTGCCTTAAAATCCAATGCAAATTGTCCTTGATGTGAATAGGAACCATTGTATCCTTGCATCACCATTGATTTTTTACCAGGGGCAATTGGCAGGTCATACACGTAGTTTGTGTCTATGTTTTTGGGAGACCTTTGAGAAAGTAATGAGAAAGCAATTAAAGAAAGAAGGAATAAAATAGATTTCAACAGCACAATCAGTTCAATTTTATTGATTAACAAACTTAATTTATTTTATCCTAAAAACACACAAAGTGTCTAATTTATAAATTTGAATTTTGTTAACCAATTCATATTAGCTTACATTTGTTCATGAAAAAGTGGAATACAGTATATTATTTGGTGGTTGCTTGGGTAGCATTTTCAGCATTCTCAATAAGTGAATTGCAAAAAGGAATTGCAAGTTATTATGGCAAATCTTTCGAAGGAAGACGCACCTCTTCGGGAGAAATTTTACGGAATGATAGTTTAACGGCAGCTCATAAGACCTTGAAATTTGGAACCTTAGTAAAGGTAACGAACACAAAAAATGATTCGATTGTAATCGTAAGGATTAATGACCGTTTACCTAAAAGTTCAACTCGTGTTATTGATTTAACAATTGGGGCAGCTAAAAAATTAAATTTTATTCGTGCAGGACTGACCCCTGTAACTCCTGAAATAATTGAAAAAAAATGAAAAACAACAAATTAATTCTGGCGGTATTAGCCTTAGTTCTAGCTTCATGCTCAAAAGGAACAGTATCAGCCATGAGTGAAAAACCAGCGGAAACAATGCCTCGTAATCTGGATTTGTCGGCGGCAAATTTATATGCAGAACAATGTGCTTCATGTCATGAACTACAACCGCGCGAAAAATATACGGCAACACAGTGGAAGCGTATTGTTCCGGATATGGCTAAAAAGGCTAAAATTGATGCTAGCCAAGAAGCAATTATTTTGAATTATGTTTTGGAGGCTGCAAAACCCGAATAATTGGATCGCCGTCATTTTTTAGGATTATCCGCCATGTTTGTTTCTTTTGCATCTTGGTCACCAATTCGCTCACTTTCGGAAGAAATACAACGAGGAATTGACATTTCCCCTTTCTTATATCTCTTGCATGGTTCACTCAGAATGACTTCTTTTCAGTTCAGTGTATGAGAGTTGAGTCTTTAAAAATAATCGATCTTTCTACTGTTTTAGCTGGGCCATCTGTAGGAACTTTTTTCGCCGAATTAGGAGCTGAAGTTATCAAAGTAGAAAGCCCAGAATTTCCAGATGTGACGCGTTCTTGGAAATTACCTTCGGAGAGTTCTAATGCTAGTGTGAGTGCATATTTTTCATCTGTTAATTATTTAAAACATTATATTCAACTTGATTTCAACGAAAAAGCTCAGCTTGACCAACTTATGTTATTAATTTCCGCGGCGGATATTGTCTTAGTGAATTTCAAAAAATCAACGGAATCGAAGTTTGGATTATCCCCTGATACACTGTTAACTAAATTTCCGCATTTAATCATTGGGAAAATAAGTGGTTTTGGAGATGAGAATGACCGAGTAGCTTATGATTTGATTTTGCAAGCTGAAACGGGTTTTATGTCAATGAATGGAACATCTCAATCAGGACCGGTTAAAATGCCTGTCGCCCTCATAGACGTTTTAGCGGCTCACCATTTGAAAGAAGGAGTTTTAGTGGCTTTGTTGGATCGAATTTCATCAGGTCAAGGTAGAATTGTTAGCGTTTCTTTATATGATGCGGCAATTTCCAGTTTAGCAAATCAAGCGTCAAACTATTTAATGTCTCACCAAATTCCGCAGCGAATCGGTAGCTTGCATCCCAATATTGCTCCTTATGGTGAGATTTTCTCAACCAAAGACGGTTTTCAGATTACCATAGCCATTGGAAGCGATATTCATTTTCAAAAACTAGGATCTGTCTTATCCTTGCCTGAATTAGCTCAAGACCAACGTTTTTTATCGAATCAACAACGGGTAAAGAATCGGTCAGTATTAGCTGATCTTTTAAAAGTTAAATTGATGCAAGTGGAAGCGGAAGATTTTCTTAGTCGCTGCCATGAAATGTATATTCCTGCTGCCAGAATAAAAAATTTAGCTGAGGTTTTCCAAGATCAATCAGCTCAACAATTGGTACGTCAGGAAGAGATATCAGGAGTAAATACCAAACGCGTTAGTACAATAGCCTTTAAATGGAAATAGAAATTCGTTCGCCAAAAACTAAATCCGAATGGAAAAATTATTACGATTTGCGGTTTTGTGTTTTGCGCGAACCTTGGCAGCAACCCAGAGGGTCTGAAAAAAATGTAGGAGACGCAACTAGAATTCATCAAGTCTTATTTGAATATGATAGTATAAAAGCAATTGCTCGTCTTGATATCTCTGGAGTAGATGAGGGACAAGTAAGGTTCGTTGCTGTTGAAACAAATGCTCAGGGTAAAGGTTTTGGTAGGCGCATCATGAAAGAAGCCGAATCAATTTCAATTTCCAGAGGAGATACTCAAATGATACTCCATGCGCGCGAAGTTGCAGTAGGTTTCTATATCAATCAGGGATATCAATTAGTTGAAAAGTCTCATTTACTTTTTGATAAGATTCAACATTATTTGATGCAAAAGACGTATTGATTTATATTGTTTATATACGACCAATAATTAGTTCTGTAAATAAAGTATTTTTAACTGAACCTTTTGGCTATAGATTTGTTTGAAAATGATTACAACCTGTGATAGATTAAAATGGCTGAATATAAAATCAAAGACTTAGAGGTGCTATCGGGTGTTAAAGCGCACACAATACGTATTTGGGAAAAACGGTATAATTTGCTGTCCCCAGATCGCACTGAGACGAAAATTCGTTTGTATAATGACGAAGATTTAGTTACTCTATTGAATGTTTGTTTATTGTATAAACACGGGATAAAAATATCTCACATTTCTAACATGTCTTTTTCGCAATTACAATCCAAGGTTACAGAAATTCATGGATTACATAACACAAATGATAGTTGCGAGCAATTAATTTTAGCCTTATTAACGCTTGATGAATGTTTGTTTCGCGATACATTGGGTGGTTTAATACGACATGTTGGATTAATTAAAACATTTACGGAGCATTTGATTCCTTTTTTAGATCGAATTGGTATAATGTGGTTAGTGGGGTCAATTAATGCATCTCAAGAACATTTTATTTCTAATCTTATTCGCCAGAAAATAATTGCTGAAATTGATAAAATGCCGATTCCAGTAAATCTTCAAAATCCAGTAATGTTGTTTTTGCCTGAGCATGAATGGCATGAGATCAGCTTACTTTTTTATCAGTTTATTTTGCGCGATAAGCAATTACATACCGTTTATTTAGGTCAAAGTTTACCCTTCGATTCTTTATTGGATTGTATTCGGCAATTGAAACCTTGTGCCTTGGTTACTTCCTGGTTGACTGCAGTTGAGGATAATTTTATTGAGAACTATTTCAAACAATTAAAAGAAGAGGTAGGTAATACACCAATTTTGGCGGGTGGGTATCAAATTAAATCGAATAGTTCCCGACTTAGTAAGTGGGTCGTTGAAATTGATACTGTAGAATCCTTGATTACACACTTTTCTTAAATTATTTTTCACTTTTTGTATTTGATTAAAAAAATATCATTATATTTGACTAGTATATAGTCAATAAGTGTTTATTATTAATTTTTAATCAATATGATAGAATTAAGTATAGGAGATGTCGCTCCAAATTTTAAAGGAATAGATCAGAATGGTGATTCAATTGAGCTCGTTCAGTTTTTGGGTAAAAAAGTAGTTTTGTATTTTTATCCCAAAGACGATACTCCAGGTTGTACGGCTCAGGCTTGTAACTTACGAGATAATTTATCAGTGTTAAAAACACGCGGTATTGAAGTTGTAGGTGTTAGTACTGATTCGGTAAAGAGCCACTCAAAGTTCAGTTCTAAATTTGAGTTAAATTTCTCGTTAATTGCTGATGAAAATAAAGAAATCGTAGAGCAATATGGTGTTTGGGGATTAAAGAAATTTATGGGTCGCGAATATGTTGGTACAAACCGTACAACTTTTCTTATTGATGAAAAAGGAATTGTTGAGGGAATAATTTCTAAACCAAAAACTAAGGTCCACGCAGAAGAAATTTTGTCTTTACTAAAATAATTTAGAACAACGTAAATAGTTTACGTCTATGTTCTAATACTTTTGTCTTGTTATTTATATAAAACCAAACGATATGTCGAAAAAAGAAGTGAATGTTGAAAAATTAAAAGCCTTACAGCTTACAATTGAGAAATTAGATAAAGCCTTTGGAAAAGGATCTGTAATGAAATTGGGTGATAGTCCAGTAGAAAAAGTGGAGGTAATTCCAACCGGTTCGGTATCTCTTGATTTAGCATTGGGTATTAATGGGTATCCGAAAGGAAGAGTTGTAGAGATTTATGGTCCCGAATCTTCTGGGAAAACAACATTAGCAATTCATGCTATTGCCGAAGTGCAAAAGCAGGGAGGAATAGCCGCATTTATTGATGCTGAACATGCTTTTGATCAGTTTTATGCTCAAAAGCTAGGGGTTGATGTGGCAAACTTATTAATTTCTCAGCCTGATAATGGTGAGCAAGCATTGGAAATTGCTGATAATTTGATTCGTTCTGGAGCAGTTGACTTAATTGTTGTCGATTCCGTTGCTGCGTTGACACCAAAAGCGGAAATTGAAGGAGAGATGGGCGATTCTCAAATGGGATTGCAAGCTCGTTTAATGTCTAAAGCCTTACGTAAGCTGACAGGTTCAATTAATAAAGCGGGTTGTTGTTGCATTTTCATCAATCAGTTACGTGATAAAATAGGTGTTATGTTTGGAAGTCCGGAAACTACAACCGGTGGAAACGCATTAAAATTTTATTCTTCAATTAGACTAGATATTCGAAAAGCAACTCAGATAAAAGATGGTGAAGAAATTATTGGTAATCGTGTTAAAGTAAAAGTGGTGAAAAATAAATTAGCTCCACCTTTTAGAAAAGCTGAGTTTGATATTCTATATGGTGTGGGAATTTCCAAAATTGGTGAAGTAGTTGATTTAGGTGTTGAGCTAAATATTTTAAAGAAAAGTGGTTCATGGTTTTCTTACGGAGAAACTCGTTTGGGACAAGGTCGTGATTCTGTTAAATCAATTTTATCCGATAACCATGAATTAATGGATGAATTGGAAGGGAAGATTAAGGATGCTCTTGCTAAACCCAATGCTGCAGCATTGGTGTTACAAGACTAATGTCGTTTGGTTAAAACAGCGTACCTAGGTGCGCTGTTTTAGTTTATCGTGAAGCGTTGAAATAACAGCTGGCAAATCGTAAATACTGGTTAAATGAACTGTTTGTAAACCTGCTTTTTGTGCACCTTCAATATGTTGAATTGAATCATCAATAAACAAAGTTTTTTCTGGGATTAGATTATGCTGATTACAGACGCTTAAAAACGTTTCTGGATGAGGCTTGCGCATTCCAAATTCATGAGATACATGTACTTTTTCAAAATAAAAATCCATGGGTTTTGATTCAACTTTATGCCATTCTCTTAAAACAAGATCAAGGTGCAGTTCATTCGTATTACTTAACATAAAAACCCTTACTTTTCCTTGAAGTTGTTTTAAAACATCAATTGAATTTTGCTCAAACTCACCAATCATCGCGTTCCATGCTTGAACCACTTGGTTTGGACTAATTACTTTATTTGAATGAGGAATTAATTTATTGATAAAATGAGCAGTAGAAATCGCTCCAATTTCATATTGCTGGAATAATTCCGCTTGTTCACTTTGTGAATAAAGTAAGGAGGCATTCGTAAAACCAATTTTTTCAAATGCTCTTATTGTCGCTAAATAATCAATATGAATAAAAACGCCACCTAAATCAAATATTATCGCTTCTATTTTTTTTACCATATTCACTAAAAAAAGCCACTAAAAAGTGGCTTGTAACAGATAAATGAATGCCTATTTATTGTTTAATACAATATTTAAATCAAAGGATACAATTGATTTAATTGTTTCATCTGGTTTTTCTTCATTTACTTTCAACCCTTCAATATTTAAGGATTTAAGATCAAGATCAAAAGTCCCGATAATTGTAGTTTTTGAACCATTATTCGTTAAAGTAACAGGTATATCTTGTTTCATTTCTTTCCCCAATAAAGAAATGGTTGTTGCTAATTTGCCATCTTTATAACCATTCACTTTTACTGATACTTCCGGGAATTTAGATACATCAAAATAATCTTTCGCCGCTAAATGTCCTTTCAACATTTCTTTTTTATCCGAAGGCAATTTTTCATCCTCAACTACCAAAGAACCCATGTTCACGATAAATTCACCAGAAACATTTGATACCCCTTGCGCTGACAAAGATCCTGATTGGAATTTCAAAGAGCCAACATGGAAATCTTCTTCTGATTTTGAACCTTTCCATTTCAACGTGGAAGCCATGGTGTCAATTGTAAATTTTGTAAGAGTAGTTGATTCTGTTGTGTTTGAAGACGCGTTACCTGTTCCTTTCTCTCCACCACATGAAGTGATTAATAAAGTGAATACAGCTCCAACTAAAATAACTCCATTTTTCATAATAATGATTTTTTTGTCAAAGGTACAAACTGATTTTTTAGAAAATTAAGTTGTATCAATTAAATAATGTTAAGATTATTTGGATTTTCCTTTCACTAGTTTCATTTCGTCCACTAAATGCTTTGCTCCAGCATATTTATCCATTACCCATAAAACATAACGAATATCAACTACCACATTTCGACAGCGATTCGCATCAAACATATAATCACTCATTGTACTTTCCCATGTTCGATCAAAATTTAATCCCATTAAATGGCCGTTTTTATCCAATACGGGTGATCCAGAATTTCCGCCAGTTGTGTGGTTGGAACCTGTAAAACAAACCCATAATTCTCCATTTTGAGCATAAGGACCATACTCTTTAGCTTTGTGGAGATTAATCATGCGCGGTAATAATTCAAAATCCGGGTTTCCTGAATTATACTTAGCAATGATTCCATCTAAGGTGGTGTGCTCCGTATACTTCATGCCGTCAGCAGGAGAAGACCCTTCTAGTTTTCCATATGAAATACGCAAAGTGCTATTGGCATCGGGCCAATGTTTATCGTTCGGGAACATGACCTTTTTTCCTTCAACATAGCGTTTTAATAAAGTTGTCATTTCTCCATTAAAAGCTTGAAAAGATGGACTCGTTTCGCTTCTAAATTTTGTCATCAACTTGTTATAGTGGTTAAATCCAGGGTCATTGTCAGCAATGCTTTTGCTTGTTTCATCATAAGACGACAAGAATTGAATAAATCGATTTTTATCCGTTAAAATTGATTGAGAATAGATCGTGTTCGCTAACGTTTGGATTTCATTAACTGACAGAGACACATTTCCAATGCGCGCGAAGTACTCAACCGTGAGTAATTCAAATATTCTTTTATCAATTTTTTCATCGTAATTTTTAAAAAACCCTTCTGCACTGGTTTTTAACTTATCAATGACAGACTGTAATTCATTTTTTTCTTTGTATTTAGAATAATTAGATATTAAATCACTGAGTCCTCGAATTAATTTAAAATACTCAGGTCCATAAGAGAAGTATTCAACGCCCATTGCATATTGAAATTCAACATCGATTTTTGATGCAACAAGCTCATTCATTTTTTGAATTACATCACTAAATTTTAATTTCCAATCCGGATTACTCATTGCTTTTTCTAGGTATATTTTCTCTCGCTCGATTTTTAGATTTACCGCATCTAAACGCTTTAATCCATCAATCTGACCAATCCATTTTTTCCAAGCATTAGCAATACTTGCTTGTTTGGCGGCATATTGAATTCGAGTTTTATCGGAGCTTTTCATACCTGCATCGATTACTCCTAAAGAAAGATCGCGCATCCGAATTCTTGCCGGTCTTTCCACTTCAATGATGAATTTTAAGTAAGATGACACCACATGCTGTTCCGTACTTCCTGGGAAACCGTAAACCATCGTAAAATCACCTTGTTTCCTGTTTTTAAATGAAATAGGAAGAAAATGAATGGGTTTATATGGAATATTGTCTGCAGAGTAGGGTGCCGGTTTATTATCTTTGCCAACGTAAATACGAAATACGGAAAAGTCACCTGTGTGTCGCGGCCAAACCCAATTATCCGTGTCGCCGCCAAATTTACCAATTGAATTAGGGGGAGTTCCTACAAAACGCACATCCAAAAACACTTCCTTTACCATCATATAATAATCATTTCCATAATTAAATGGTTTAATTTCAGCTTCGTAGTGAGTTCCCGCAACTGCTTTGGCTATTAATTCTTTCATGTAGGCTTGAATACTAGCTTCATCCGTTTTGCCTAAGTCTCTAATTAATTTTGTTACATCTTCAATGCGAACTATTCGAACGGCAGTTAAACCAGGATTAATTAATTCTTCTTGTTTATTTTTCGCCCAAAACCCAAATTTTAAATAATCGTTTTCTAGCGATGAGTGGGATTGAATTTGAGAATAACCACAATGATGATTTGTCAATAATAATGCTTGATCAGAAACAAGTTCAGCTGTACAACCTCCTCCAAATTGAAGAATAGCATCCTTAATGCTAGCTTTGTTTACGTTATAAATATCTTGGGCAGATAATTTCATGCCTTTGGCTTTCATATCAGATTCGAATGCAGAAATTAACGAGGGAATTAACATGCCTTCATCGGCGTGTAGTCGACCAATAAAGATTACAAAGGCGGTAATACAGAAAAATATTTTTTTCATTGTCTAGTTTTTATGAATGCGAATTTACAATTTTAGCTAATAATATTCGGATTCAAATAGCTCATTGAATTCAAATTTCTACTTTTGTTTTAAATAAAATCAAATGGAGGTTTTTAAATTTGGTGGCGCATCTGTAAAGGATTCTTCTGCGGTTCGTAATATTGGCGCTATTCTAACAAAGTTTGTAGGGGGAGAATTAATTGTTGTGGTCTCTGCCATGGCTAAATCTACAAATAAATTGGAGGAAATTGTCGAAGCAAGAAAAGTTCAAAATTTGACTTTATATAACGAACTTATTCAAGAGTTGTATGATTTTCATTTGGAAATAGTTAAAGAATTATTTGAGGATAAAGATTCATCGATTTATTTTGAAACTGAAACCATTTTCAAAGATTTACAAGATCGATTTTACCAACCATTTCCAGAAAATTATTCATTTGAGTACGATCAAGTTGTATCGTTAGGGGAAGTAATTTCTTCAAAAATTGTCGCTGCTTATTTAACTGAAATCGTAATTTCTTCTTGTTGGGTTGATGCACGACAATTAGTTCGGACTGATAATCAGTTCCAAGAAGGTAATTTAGATTGGGAGAAAACAGAAGAGTTAATTCAATCAAAATTACCCCCAGTTTTTTTAAAAAAGGATGTTTTAGTGACTCAAGGTTTTGTTGGGCACACTCCAGAGGGTTTTACAACGACCTTGGGTAGAGAGGGGTCAGATTATTCAGCAGCGATATTCGCCTATTGTTTGAACGCAAAAAAAGCAACCATTTGGAAAGATGTACCGGGAATGTTAAATGCTGACCCAAAATATTTTGAAGATACTGTTAAGTTAGATCAAATTTCTTACAAAGAAGCAATTGAGCTTTCTTATTATGGCGCTTCAGTAATTCATCCAAAAACAATTAAACCCCTCCAAAACAAGGGGATACCTCTTTTTATAAAATCCTTTATTCAACCGGATGAACAAGGAACGGTAATACAAGAATCTACTATAAATGATAATTTGATTCCTTCCTTTATCGTGAAAAAGGATCAAGTATTATTTTCGATACGACCGATAGATTTTTCGTTCATAACAGAAAAAAGTTTAAGTGATATTTTCAGCAAGCTAGCAAAGTATCATGTGAAAATTAATTTGATGCAAAATTCAGCACTTAGTTTTTCATTGCTTTTAGATCGAAAAAAGGCAAATCCGCTACAGATAAAGAAAATTTTAGGGGATTCTTACAAGATTTGGTATAACGATGAGTTGGAATTGGTGACAATTCGCCATCATGATCAGCAGACAATTGATTTAATGACAAATGGTAAAACAATTATTTTAGAGCAAAAAACGAGACAAACGATTCGCATCGTTTTGAAATAAATGAACATGAAAAAATTACTGTCAGAAATCAAGCACACTCAGAATTTAATTATTTCAGGTGTTAACTCTCCTAGTCTCGAGGCGAAATTTGCAGAGATGGGTGTTGTGTCTGGTAAAGAAATTCGATGGCTTTTTAGTGCTCCATTTTCAGATCCAATCGCAATAGAAATTGATGGATATATTTTATCAATGCGTTTAGATGAAGCCAAGCATGTTGAAGTTGATTTGGTTTAATTTGCTGAAAAACAGCAATTTGATTTTTTGAACTATCGCTTTTGTAACCTTGGCTCGAATTATGCCGTATCAAATGCACAATTCAAAAAAACATGAAAGCAAATATCCAAGTATTAAATAAAAGTTCATTAGGTGTAGCAAAGCAAAAGTTATCGCAACATCGTTCTATGGGTGCAAAATCAAATTTATCTATTTTTCAAGTTGCTCATTTAATGGATGCTGTCAAAAGCAATTCTGATTCGGAAAAAAATCAACTTCCATCCTTGTTTTTTAGTGTGGGATTGAATTAATAATCAATTAGACATCCCTTTTTTCATTCTTTTAGTTAATTTTACTTTGCTGATGCAACTTTTTTTAGGAATTAGTTGTCCTCTAATTAATAATTAATTTTAAAATTTTGAAAAATATATTTTACCTTCCGTTACTTTTCATTTTTTGTTCTATCCAAGTTTTTAATTCCCAAAGTATAGCAGTTAATACAGCACAAACGCCAACACAATTAGTTAACAACGTGCTATTAGGTTTTGGTGTAACAGCATTCAATATCACAATTAATGGTAGTCCATTAAATGCAAACACTCCAGTAAGTAATATAACTTCTTTTACCAATGCCAATCCGGCTTTTCCGTTTGCTGCAGGAATGTTGCTAACTACCGGGAATGGTGTGGGTGCCCAAGGTCCCAATAATATAACAGGTTTTACGAATAATACACCGGCAACTCCTAATGTTGGAACAGATCCTGAGCTTAATGCAATAGCAAATGGTACTGTAACAAATGGAGTTGTATTAGAGTTTGATTTTATTCCATCAGGCGATACAATGAGTTTTCGATATATTTTTGGATCTGATGAATATCCTGAATATTCGCCGTCAACATTTAATGATGCATTTGGTTTGTTTCTGTGGGGGCCAGGTATAACAGGGCCTTATGCTTTAGCTGGTTATCCGGCAGGTGGGTCAAATATAGCGGTTATTCCAGGTGGAACTCCAGTTACGATAAACAACGTAGGAGATGCCTCAAATACTCAATATTATGTGTTCAATGAATCAGCTTCAACTTTAACGTACGGTAACGCGATTCAATACGATGGTACAACTGTCGTTTTAAATGCAGCGGCAAGTGTTCAATGTAATCAAACATACCACATTAAATTCGCCATTTCAAATGTTACCGATCAAGCGTTTGATTCTGGTGTATTTCTGGAAGCGGGTAGCTTTGTTTCTGATGCTGTGGCTGTTACTGTTGCTACCGTTTCAGGTGATACTACTATTGTTGAAGGCTGTACAGATGCTAATTTTATTTTTACACGTCCGGATACTCAATTAGATGACACGTTAATTATTAATTATACGATTACGGGAGATGCCATTGAAGGTATAGATTATAATAGTTTAATAAACCCAATTACTTTTTTACCGGGTGTAGATTCAGTAGTTATCAATCTTTCTCCTGCTCAAGACGGATTATCTGAAGGGTTTGAATCTGTAATTATCAATGTTGAAATTATCAATCCATGTAACGATACGATTTTCTCATCTGGAACTATATATATCGGAGATGGACCAATCATTAATATTTTAGAATCGGATCCGCTTGTGTTGTGTGCTACAGATAGTATACCTTTAAGCGTTTCCGCATCAGGAGGTTATGCTCCTTATACATACGTCTGGACAACCATTACAGGTTCGCCAATTGGAACCGGTGATATAATTACTGGAAGTATTTTAGCCAACGGAGTTGTTCAATATCTTGTAACTGCTACCGATAACTGTAATTTTTCGAATGTTGATACTGTTTCATTGACCATGAATCAAACACTGGCAGTTGATACAATGGGTACTGAACCATCTAGTTGTCAACCCACTGGGGTTGTTTGGGGGCTTGCTACCGGAATTACGGGTGTCCCTGCTTATAATTGGACCGGGCCCGGCTCTAACAATACTAACTTCATTGATGCTTCGGTTTGGGAGGATATACCTTCAGGATGGTATTATTTTACGGTTACAGATAATGTTTGTTCTGCATCCGATAGTGTCTTTGTAGATTTATTAGATCCACCAATTGCAAGTTTTTCAGTTACTCCATTAAGTGGTTGTGCACCAATGGAAGTTTCAATAACAAATACGAGTCAAAATGGAACAAATTATTTATGGAGCTTAGGAGATGGAACAACAAATACAACTGCAGACTTATCTGGATTTACGCATATTTTTACGGATACAACCTCCAATCAAGCATATGTTATTCAATTAATAGTTCAACAAGGCCCTTTCTGTAGCGATACTGCTGTTATAGGAGTTGTAACCAATGTCTGTGGATGTATGAATCCGGCTGCTGATAATTACAACCCGAATGCAACTGTGGATGATGGAAGTTGTATTTTCCCAGATCCTATCATTACTGCACCAAACGTGATTACTCCAAATAATGATGGTTTGAATGATACATTTATTCTTGAATGGATGAATTTGAATTCATTGAGATTGGTGATTTTAAATCGATGGGGTAACACAATATATGATGAAACCAGTGAAGATTTATTGAATATGACACCAAGTTGGGATGGTGGAAACGCAACGGATGGTATATATTTTTACCGATACGAAGGTGTTGGTGTTGCCGGACAAGATCTAGATGGACATGGTTTCCTGCATCTAATTAGAGATTAATACTAGGTTATAGTTTTTAAAGAAATATGTTTATTGAAACGGAATCATGCAAAAGTGTGATTCCTTTTTCATTTAAAAGTTATTAATTACTGATGGTAATTTTTGATGGTAATGATGCATGATTGCTGATTGAACGCACTTCGGCAGGATATTAAGTAAATCATTTACACCTTTTTCATGAAGCGATAATATCCAAAAAGAATTAGCTTCAAAGTAATAATGTCAGGTGTTTTATCAACTTGAAGTATTGATGGTAATGAATTTGGAGAATGATATGATACGTTTTGAAATCTCAATTAACAATGCGTCTAATATCTAAAAGATTAAATTGTTTTTTTCACATTTACAGCAAGCAGTTTATTCCAATATTTACCGGTAATAAATAATTGATTCTCTGTTTTATTGTAAGCGATTCCATTAAGAACCTCGCCCCGTCCACGATATTTTGAGGATATTTCACCCGCATTAATTAATGCTTCCACGGCGCCTGATTTTGGATCTATAACAGCGATTAGATCAGTGTTATAAACATTTGCATAAATTAACCCAGCAATATATTCTAATTCATTTAGCTGAGAAATAGGTCCATCATTCGTATAAGCTTCAATCGTTTTAACAATTTCAAATGTTACTGGATTTCTGAAAACGAGTTGCTCGGTGCCATTTGACATGATTAGGTATTTGCCGTCATTACACAATCCCCATCCTTCTCCATTGTATTTATGTTCTTTAGGTAATACAGTTAGATTTTTTGCATCATAGGTTAAACACTTCTGGTTTTTCCAGGTTAATTGGTATAGTGTATCGCGTAATACGGTAATTCCTTCACCAAAATGTGACGCATCCATGCCCATTTTTCGAACTAATTTCCCAGTTGCCTTATCTATTTGGGCAACTAAGGTTTGTCCGTTATTACCAGGATCACCTGTTCCTTCGAACAATGTTCCATTATTAAATTCTAAACCTTGTGTGTAACTCGAATCTCTATGCGGGAATTCTCCGGTAACCTCTAATCTCCAGGTGTCTGGTTTCTTATCATTCAATATTCTCACTAGCCGTTCATCGTTTTCAGTCGTATTATCTTCCAACGTTGCAATCAATGTTAGTTTTTTAGTCCCCAGAGTTAAGCCTTTTGTTTTTAAAACGTAAGAAATTTGATCCTTGGGAGAATTCCATTTTTGAAGAATACTGTCATTTAGTTTTAATTCAACTTTGGTGACTTTTAAGCTATTTATTTTAATTTCTAGTTTGGTTTCTTTGTTGGTGGTGACTGCGAGATTATCATCAAATTGAAAAGTGGCTCCAATAAAATCGGAGTCTACTTTTTTTCCGTCTGTTATTAATTTAAATATAAAACCTCCGGCGAAGAGTAACAGACCAAGTATAATTAATTTTTTTTTCATTGTTCTTTAAGAGCTATTTGAATATCTTGAAAATTAATTCCATTGTGTGAAGCAGTATGAATTACTTTGCCTTGGTTCAATAAAATGAGTTGGGGTGATTGATGCTCCACTTGTAACACCTCTGAAATTTCATTAGATAATTGTCGAAATGCAATTAAATCTAGGTAGTATAATTGAATATTTTCATTTGTATCCCATTCACGTTCAAATCGGGATAATGCCATCGAAGAAATACTGCATCGAGTACTATGTTTGAAAAGAATCACAGGTTTTTGAATGCTTAACTCAATAATTTCATCTAAGGAATTTTCAGTGGATAGTTGAATCCAAGGAAAAGCGGATTTATTTGAAAACCAACTCATTAGAAACAAGATGTAAATTGATTCAAAAATCGGACATCATTTTCAGAATAGAGACGTAAATCATTAACCTTGTATTTTAGTTGCGCGATACGTTCTATTCCCATTCCAAAGGCATATCCCGTATATTCCGTTGAATCAATGCCACAAGCATCCAAAACATTCGGGTCAACCATTCCGCAGCCTAGAATTTCCAGCCATCCTGTATATTTACAAACGTTACATCCTTTACTATTACAGATGGTACAGGAAATATCAACTTCTGCACTTGGCTCTGTAAATGGGAAATAAGAAGGTCTCAGCCTTATTTGAGCTTTTTCTCCAAAAAGTTCCTTTGCAAAATACAATAATGTCTGTTTCAAATCAGCGAACGAAACCCCTTTATCGATGTATAATCCCTCTACTTGGTGAAAAAAACAATGAGCCCTTGCGGAAATTGCTTCATTTCGATATACTCTTCCTGGAGAAATTGTACGAATTGGTGGGGTTGAATTTTCCATTACTCGAACTTGGACTGAACTGGTATGCGTTCTCAATGCAATGTCGTTTTTTTCAATGAAAAAGGTGTCTTGCATATCTCTGGCTGGATGTTCTGGAGGGAAATTTAAAGCAGAAAAGTTATGCCAATCGTCTTCAATTTCAGGACCCTCTGAAACACTGAATCCAATTCGATTAAAAATATCAATAATTTCATTTCTCACCAATGATAAAGGATGCCTGGAGCCAATTGATTCGTCTTGAGCTGGTCGGGTTAAGTCAAGTTTATTACCGACAACCTCTTGATTTTCGAAAATTTCTTTTCGAATATTGAATTTGCTTTCTGCTTGTTCTTTTATTGAATTGATTTGTTGCCCAATTTCTCGTTTGTTTTCGTTAGGAACATCTTTTAAGGTAGCATACAAGGCTTTTACAATTCCTTTAGAACCCAAAAAGTGAATTCTGAAATTTTCAAGGTTTGCTGAATTAGATACGTCAAATTGTTTAATATCTAGTGCAATTTTTTCAAGATTGTGCAACATAATTAGTTCTTATTGTAACTTTTCAAGATGTTCAACTGTTTTAAGTTAAAGTAATCACAAAGTTATAATAAAAGCTTAAAAATATGCGCTCAAATCAAATTCGCTTTCGTTTATTTATAGTACCTATATGCCTATTACTAGTTGTAGTTAGTTCTTGTGTTAAGATTAAACCTACGATTGCTGTTATTTATGTTCGATATCCAGCTGGGTCGCTCTCTGTGGGGACCGATGTTCGCTTATATGGCCAACCTGTTTCTACTTCAACATCAAATGCCACTCAAGCGCTTAGAATTGATTTGTTAAAAAAAACGGATAGTGAAGGGAAAGCTTATTTTGATTTATCTGAATTTTATCAAGCGGGTCAAACAGGTATGGCCATTTTAAATGTCGATGCTCAAAATGGTGGAGCCGTTTCAACGGGATATATTCAAATTATAGAACAAGAATCAAATGAAGAGACATTCTTTTTACAATAAATCCCCGATCAGCATTGATTTTTTCAAAATTAGCCTCAATAAATTTATGTTTTTTCAAATAATATTGTACTTTTATACACCGAATAATTAAAATATGGCAAAAAAATTACTTTTACTTCTTCCCTTGGCCTTGATATTCCTTGGTTTTTCATCATGTGAACCAAAAGACCCGGCAATTTTAAAAGTTTTTGTTCGTTCATCCACAAACCAATTGATCAATGGCGCAAAAGTGATTATTGTGGGAGATCAACAATCTAATCCTGCTTCTCAAGATTTTGTTGATACATCTTATACAAATTCATCTGGTTTTACAGTGATAGATATGGATGAGTACTTTGATAAATACCGTTCCGGAGATGAAAACACTACTGGATATTTTGATATTATTGTGAAGTATAACAACAAAGTTGGGGCAGGGTATACACGATGTAGAATTCATACAACCTCTGTAGAAACTGTTTATTTACCAAATTAAAATTTAATCTCATGAATAAAATTATTTTCTTCTGTACTCTTTTTATCGTAGCAACTGTTGCTGTTTCTGGATGTAGAAAAAAGAAAGACACTATTGCTAACATTTATGTAAAAGACGACAATAACTTAATGGTAGATCAAGCAATGGTGGTACTTTATGGTACAAATACCGCGGGAACGCCTCAACAAGTTGCTGTTTTTGATACAGCTTATACGAATGTGGAAGGCATGGCAACATTCAACTACAATGATATCTATCAATTGGGTCAAGCTGGGGTAGCTGTATTGGATATCAAAGCTCAAAAATTAAATAAAATTGGACAAGGTATTATAAAAATTGAGGCAGAAACAACTAATGAGGAAACTGTTTTCATTCAGCCTTAATACTATTGCATATAAACATTATAATCCCTGTCTTTCATTAGGCCAGGATTTTTTTTTGTGATTTGCAATTGGTTGGGCTGCCCCCCCTTTAATTAAATTAATCACGTTAGAATAAATAAAATCAAGGAGATGAAACTATTTTTACTAATATTGTTATGTTGGCCTATCCTGTTTTTTGCCCAAGCTTCAGATACAAGAACAAAAAAATATTGGGAAAATAGTTCTCACCTGAATGCCAAGGAAATGATTGTTACCTTGGATAAAGGTTTTGCTGTTGCTGGTAGTGCGGATATCTTTTTTGGACCGACATACATTGGGGGATTTGTCTTTTACAGTGACTCTTCTGGAAATAACCATTGGGAAAAGATATATGGATCATTCGGTGATGTTTTTTCCTTTGAGTCAATTATTCAGCTGCCTGATTCTAGTTTTATCGCCGGAGGTAAAATGTTTAATCCAATAACGAATCGTAATGGAGCAGCATTACTCAAACTAGATATCCAAGGCAATGAACAATGGAAAAAGTCAATTGATGATAGTTCTGGGGCAGAAATGTCAATTATTGACCTAACTGTCTTAACCGATAGCACCTTTATGTTGGTGGGGACGAAAACATCCATTGAGGATGGCTCTTTTATAATGTTAATGGATACAGCAGGGAATATCCTTTGGCAAAAGTCCTATGAGGTTTTCGGATCGAATGACTTATCTATTCAAGCGACTCATTCCATACCCAATGGGAATTTATTCTTTTCTGGGGGAATTCAGATAAGCGAAAAGGATTACTTAGGGGTTTTGGGTTGTGTTGATAGCGTTGGAAATATAATTTGGTCTGTTCAGGGATCACAACCCAATTCCTTTTATACGGATTTAGTAGTTGATTCAAGTACGATTTATTGTAGAAATATTAAAAACGCATCAACCAATGGAATTTCAGCATTTGATTATGCAGGAAATTTACTTTGGAATTACAATTTCTATGATCAAGATCAGAATGGACCTCAGCCAGCAGGTAAACGGAAAATTGCGTTTGATTTAGATTCTAATTTAGTCGCTTATTTTGGGAATTTCTCTTACAGTATATTTCAAACAATCTCTCGTCAAGGAATTAACATGAATCAATTTGCAGGGTTTGGAATGGCTCAGGGAATAGGATTCACGCTGGATAATCAATGTTTGGTTATGTTGTCAGGACCAGCTTTTGGTATAAAAAGTAACTCAATTTACAACAATCACTTTGCAATTACTCGTTTAGATGGTAATGCCCCAAAACAATCTAGTTGCCTGTGGGAATATAATACAAATGACAATCTAAGTTATGAACCAACTACACCAATTGAACTTGTTGAAAGCACTGTTTATTCTGTGTTTCCTGCCATGATGGAAAATGTTCCATTGACTCCAACAATTGATCAATTTTGCGTCGATTACATAAGTGGGTTATCTGAGGAACACATTGAGTTTTCTTTGTCTCCAAATCCTGCATCTGATTTAATTACTGTAATATTGGGGTCAAGTTTCCATTCCAATAATGATTGCATTGAAATGTTTGATTTTACAGGTAAGCGTTTGTTTCAATTACCCATTAGTTCATCCGAAATGAAGTTAGATCTTAGGAGTTACTCCAAAGGAGTCTATTTTATAAAAATAGGGCAAGCGGGTAAGAAAATAATGTTGAAATAAAAAAGCCTGATACAATCGTACCAGACTTTTTTCGTGCCCACGACTGGATTCGAACCAGCACACCTAATGGCACCACCCCCTCAAGATGGCATGTCTACCAATTTCACCACGTGGGCATTTAAAAATCCTAATCGTTTTTAGGTATATTTTACAGATTCATTTCAGGAACAAACCCAGGAACAACTAATTCCCCTTCCGTTTTTGAAATAATTTCCTCTACACTAACTCCAGGAGCTCTTTCGATCAAATGGAATTTCCCTTCTTTTATTTCTAATACGGCAATCTCGGTTACAACTTTTTTAACACAGCCTACACCTGTTAGGGGCAATGTACATGATTTTAAGATTTTCGATTCGCCCGCTTTATTCGTGTGCATCATAGCTACTATGATATTATCTGCAGAAGCAACAAGATCCATGGCACCGCCCATTCCTTTCACCATCTTTCCCGGAATTTTCCAATTGGCAATATCACCATTTTGTGATACTTCCATGGCACCTAAAACGGTTAATTGGACATGTTGGCCCCTTATCATAGCAAATGACATTGCGGAATCAAAGTAAACAGCTCCTTTTCGAGCAGTAATCGTTTGTTTGCCCGCATTGATCAAGTCGGCGTCCTCCTCTCCTTCAAATGGAAAGGGTCCCATTCCTAATATCCCATTTTCAGATTGAAATTCTACTTCAATGCCTTCTGGAATATAGTTGGCAACCAATGTTGGGATTCCGATGCCTAAATTTACATACCACCCATTTTGAATTTCTTGTGCAATTCTCTTAGCGATACCAATTTTATCCAGTGCCATAATTAAATTTAATTGCCTAAAATTAAGGAGTTTTCTGCAGTTATTGAATTCAAACATTGAAATTGATTAATTATTTCCTGTCTGAAATGGATTATCTGATTTAATGGCTACTGGTTTTTCTAATCGAGCTATGTAAATTCTTTTTCGATTTAGTTCTTTAGTTCCAGCACCTATGACTTCCACTCGGTCACCAATACCATCTGTTTTTGTTTGTGAACTTCTGTATTTCAAACCAGCTATATTACCGATTGAATCGCGTTCCCAGTCTAAAAAAATAACCGAATGTCCCGATTTGTTATTCCTCCAAAACTGAACAAAATCACCCGGCTTTGCCTCATCAAATGATATTTGTCTGCCCCATTTTCTTTTTTCAAAAACATATAAGCACTGAGTTTCAACGGATTCTTTGGATATTCCATACCATTCCTTTTGAAGTTTTTTTAGTTCTGTGGTGGAAATATCCTGAAAAAGATCGTGTTCTAGCATGGTTTGAAAAAAAACAGTGAATGTAAAACCTGAACAATAAGTCCCCGCTTTACTTTTTTTCAAAATCGTATCGTTGTTGAAAACCAAATCCGTGGGACATCCTGTGCTAGATAAAACATAGCTACCTCCTTCATGTTTATATGATTCTTTTAGAATAAATTTATTTAAACTTTGACCGAAATAGTTACCCACTAAACAAAAAACACTAAGAACACTTATAATTTTCATATGCGTTATTGATATTTCAAAGATAAAAATTCCAAAGACATCTAATTTTTAATTTTTCACAAATAAAATTGATTAACTTCAAAATATGAAATTAACAGACAAACTAGCTGATTACATTTATCAGCATCAATTCAACCTCCAACAACTAACTATTATTGTGCCGAATGAGCGAGCCGTTAAATTTATTGCAGCTTCGCTTTTCACCAAGTACCAAAAACCTATATTTTCTCCGAGGATATTAACCATAGATAAATGGATTAGAATGGTTTGTCCAAATAATGTAATAGATAAGACTCGATTACTTATTGAATTATACCATGTTCAGGCCACTAATCCAATCGATCAGGGCGAATTGTCTTTCGATCAATTTATGACGTGGGGGCAAATTTTACTACAGGATTTTGATGAAATTGATAGGTATTTACTAGATCATACAACGGTTTTTAAAAACTTAAAGGATATTCGAGAATTAGAAAGTTGGAATGTGGAACCTGAAGAACTTACCGTGACCCAACAAAAATTCATGGCGTTTTGGGAGAAATTACCCGATTATTACACCCGATTAAATGAAATATTGGATGCTAAAAACGCCCTATATTCAGGCAAAGCTTACCGTTGGTTGGCAGATAATTTACCAAGTGTTTTTGGGGGGTTAAAAGAATCTTCAGCAGAATTTATATTTATTGGGTTCAATGCACTATCAAAAGCTGAAATGAGCATTATCAAGCAGATGCGATCTCTTTTTGGTGCACATGTTTTAATTGATGCCGATCGCTTTTACCTAGATCAAGAGATGCATGAGGCTGGTAGCTTTTTACGGAAGTTCATGCATGAACTTGAGGTTAAAGAACTTCCTTTTATTAACGATGATCTAATATCCTCAAGTAAAAATATCAAATTGATTGAAAGCACGCAATATACAGGGCAGGTAAAAATTGCGGCATCCATTTTGTCTGAATTAACAGCAGAGGAATTGAATGAAACGTTAGTGCTATTGGCGGATGAGGGCTTGGTAATTCCAATGTTGAGAAATATTCCTAAAATTGTTGGAAAAGCCAATATAACACTTGGTTTACCTCTGAAAAGTACCCCCGCGAAATCTTGGGTTGAACTTTTATTTCGAATTCAAGAAAACAAAAAACGATTTGGTGAAAAGGTGATTTACTTCAATGATTTACAACAATTCATGAATCATCCTTTTATTCAGACTTCCTCTGATTCTATTGAAAAAGAACAATTAGCTACCTTGGAATATCAGTCAAAAAAATTCAATCGAATTGTACAAAAAATTGAAAATTTAGAATTGTCATCACGCATTCATTCCTTGCTTGAATTAGCTTGTAAAGAGTGGAAAATGGATTGGTTGTTTGCTGTTAATACAATTCGTGAATTGAATCAGGCAGTTTATGCATCATTGTCACCTGATTATTTATTTGAACGAGCCGTAGTGCAAAGTTTTGATTCGTCATTAATTGAGCTTGAAAATATTGCTTCAGAAGGGTTTCCTGAAATGGGATTAAAGAGTTTTGCCTTAGTTTTTAAAAATCATGCTTATACGCGCAATATCGCATACCATGGAAACCCGATTGAAGGACTACAGATTATGGGGCTATTGGAAACGCGTATGTTGGATTTTAAACGAATTATCGTTTTGGGATTGAATGAGGGAAGTATGCCGCCTTCAAATGTAATTCAAACATTTATTCCAATTGATTTACGCAGGTATCTCGGTTTGCCATTGCCAAGAGATAAACAAGGACTATTTGCGCATCATTTTTATCGATTATTGCATCAATCCACTGATCTGTATATAACGTATTGTTCAAGCGGAGAAGCCATCGGAGGGGCAGAACCTAGTCGCTATATTTTGCAATTGGAAATGGAGCTCGCTCGTTTAAATGAAAATGTTGTTATTACTAAGGAGCATTATCATATTCCTGAAGAAGAAAACACGATTTTAAACGATGAGATTCAAAAAGATGAGTTTTATTTTAAGCGATTAGATGACTTTTTTTCCAAGCCTTTATCAGCTTCTGCAATTAATAGATATTTGGTCTGTCCGATGGATTTTTATTACCGATACATATTAGAATTTGGTGAGGAAGAAAATTTGGAAGAAGAGGTTGCATCCAATACGATCGGATCGTTTATTCACACTGTTTTAGAGGAGTTGTATTTGCCTTTTGCGTATTTAGATAAATCTGGAAACGTAAAACTAACCGAGCGAATATACTTGACCGTTACTGATATTGATGATATGTTATTGAAGTATGAAAGATTGATTCGAATAGAATACATGAAACATTTTGAAAATAATGCGGCCGCATTTGAAACAGGAAAAAATTTGATTAGTTATAAAATGGCGCTTGAGTTAACAAAAAAAATACTTGAAGCGGAACGCCTTGAAATTCATACAACTGGAATTTCTCGTTGGATTTATCAACTTGAAGGATTGTTGTATTCTTCCATTGAAATTGATTTGAACGGAGAAAAGAAAACAATTCTCTTCAAAGGATTTGTGGATCGAATTGATGGTGTGGGTGATGCAATGCGTATAATTGATTATAAATCAGGTAAGGTAAAAGCGGAACATGTAAAATTTGCGTTAGGTAAAGACGGAGATGTGATAAAGGCATTTAATAATACAAAGCACGGTGTTCAATTGGTTTTATACTGTATTTTGTTCAAGGAGAAATTTGGTCATTTGCCAAAAGAAGCAGCCATAGCTTCATTGGTGAATGTAAAAGAAGGAATGTTTTGCTTGAACTCGGATAAAATGTCAGTGCAAGAAATAGTTGATTTATTCCCTAAACTGTTGGGACAGATAATCACAGAATTGTATGATGCGTCTATTCCTATCAATCACGAAAGTGAAAGTAAGTACTGTAATTTTTGCTAACCGAATTTTGTTTTTTATGTTCATCTACCAACGAATTTTCGTAATTTCGCGGTGAAAATATTAACCCCTTAATTGATTTAATTATGGTTTTCGATTTGGACATGATAAAAAAAGTGTATGAAAAATACCCGGAACGTATTGCTGCTGCGCGTCAAGTAGTTGGCAGACCTTTAACTCTTTCAGAAAAGATTTTATACGCCCACCTTTGGGATGGGAATGCTTCATCTGCATTTGAAAGAGGTAAGTCATACGTTGATTTTGCTCCAGATCGAGTTGCCATGCAAGATGCAACGGCTCAAATGGCCTTATTACAATTCATGCAAGCGGGCAAGAAAAAAGTTGCTGTTCCGTCTACTGTTCATGCTGATCATTTGATTCAAGCAAAAGTGGGTGCGACCAAAGACCTTCAAGAATCATTGAATCAAAACAATGAGGTTTTTAATTTTTTATCCTCGATTTCTACCAAATATGGAATTGGTTTCTGGAAACCGGGCGCAGGGATCATTCACCAAGTGGTGTTGGAGAACTATGCTTTTCCGGGTGGAATGATGATCGGAACAGACTCCCATACAGTGAATGCTGGAGGATTGGGTATGGTTGCCATAGGTGTTGGTGGAGCAGATGCTGTTGATGTTATGGCAGGAATGGCTTGGGAGTTGAAATTCCCTAAATTAATTGGAGTTAAATTAACTGGAAAATTAAATGGTTGGACTTCAGCCAAAGACGTGATTTTAAAAGTAGCTGATATTCTAACCGTGAAAGGTGGAACAGGTGCAATCGTTGAATATTTTGGAGAAGGTGCAATTTCTCTTTCATGTACTGGAAAAGGAACAATTTGTAATATGGGCGCCGAAATTGGGGCAACCACATCTACGTTTGGATACGATGAATCAATGCGCAGATACTTGAATGCAACTGGTCGCGAGGAGGTGGTGAAAGCAGCAGACGCAATTGCTGAACATTTAACGGGTGATACGGAAGTCTATGCAAATCCACAAATCTATTTTGATGAGGTAATTGAGATTAACTTAAATGAACTTGAACCGCATGTAAATGGACCTTTTACACCAGATCGTGGTACGCCAATTTCAAAGATGCGTGCGGAAGCTTCAGCAAATGGATGGCCTACTAAAGTGGAGTGGGGGTTAATTGGTTCATGTACGAATTCATCCTATGAAGATTTGGCGCGAGCTGCGTCAATTGTGCAACAAGCAGTAGATAATGGAATTGAGCCGAAAGCTGAATTTGGAATCAATCCAGGATCTGAACAAGTACGTTACACAGCAGAACGAGATGGAATTTTAGCTGCTTTTGAAAAAATGGGTACTAAAATTTTTACCAACGCTTGTGGTCCATGTATCGGTCAGTGGGATAGAGCAGGAGCAGAGAAACAAGAGAAAAACACGATCGTTCATTCGTTCAATCGAAACTTTTCAAAACGTGCTGATGGAAATCCAAATACCCATGCTTTTGTAACTTCACCAGAAATGGTTGCTGCTTTGGCAATAACGGGTGATTTAGGATTTAATCCACTAACGGATACAATTACCAACTCAAAAGGGGAACAAGTTAAATTAACTGCTCCTGTTGGCGATGAATTACCAAAAAGAGGTTTTGCCGTAGAAGATAATGGTTACCAAGCTCCAGCTGAAGATGGCAGCGCAGTTGAAATTAAAGTAGCACCAGATTCATCTAGATTGCAATTATTGGATAATTTCCCGATTTGGGATGGTGAAAATATTGAGAATGCTCGATTGCTCATAAAAGTTAAAGGAAAGTGTACAACCGATCATATTTCAATGGCTGGTCCTTGGTTGAAATACAGAGGTCATTTGGATAATATTTCCAACAACCTCCTTATCGGAGCTGAAAATGCTTTTAATGGTAAAGCGAATGACGTAAAAAATCAATTGACTGGTGAATTTGGCGAGGTGCCTGCGGTTCAAAGAGCATATAAGGCAGCAGGAATTCCTTCAATTGTTATTGGTGATCATAACTATGGCGAAGGTTCATCAAGAGAACACGCTGCAATGGAGCCAAGACATTTAGGGGTTTGCGCGGTGATTGTTAAGTCATTTGCACGAATTCATGAGACAAATTTGAAAAAACAAGGAATGCTTGGGTTAACGTTTGCTAATGAAGCCGATTATGATAAAATTCAAGAAAACGACACCTTTAATTTTGTAGATTTGATTGATTTTGCACCTGGAAAGACATTGACATTGGAATTGTGTCATGACAATGGTAAAACGGAATCAATTCAATTAAATCATACCTATAATGCTCAGCAAATCGAATGGTTCAAAGCTGGTTCAGCATTAAATTTAATTAAGCTTTCTCAAAATTAATAGCACTAGATATTTTAGTTAATCCCCTTTTCTTTTGAAGAGGGGACTTTTTTTTGCAATGCCTCACTATTTTTTAGCTTCTATTGTTGGGTGATCTTCTGTAGGTCAACCATCTCGAATTTTGCTAATTTTTCTTGATTGGTTTCAATGATTTCCTTGATTAAAAGTAACTCATCCTCTTTTACTTTTGAATCTGTAATTACCTCGACTTGATGAAACTCTTCCTTGATTAATTCTTCAATAAGTACTTTAAAATCGGTATATCCAAAAGATCTTTCAATTAAACAATTAACATTTTGTAACCCCAAATGGCAATGCACCCCTTTTACAAATGATTGATCCTCAGATACAATTACTATGGCAACATACTCTGTTTTAAACATAAAATTTAACAAGAAGGTAAAGGATTCTAATAAGCTGTAGCAAAGTTCTTACTTTAAGATAGATTCAATTCTACCGTAAGATTATGATTGTATGAAATTTCGATAAAAAAAACCGATGTAAAATCACCGGCTTATAATATTATCGAAAATTAATTTCGTATGTGTTTTATTACTTGTTGCTGACCATTTTCAGTTTGGAGTAGAATGAAATACATACCTGATGGGATTGTTTCTCTTATCGGGAACAAATTAGATCCAGGTAGCAAATCAGCCGAATTTTCCATGATTTTAGATCCGTTTATATCTTGCAATATATAGGTGAATTTTTGCTGCTCTGCACTTGAAATTTGTAACCAAAATTCATTATTTGATGGATTCGGAATCGTTTTTCCATTCAAATGAATTATGATGGATTCACATAACGGACTTATTGGCCCATAGAATTTTTGTAATCCATCATTATCTACTTGATTTAAGCGATAGTAGGATGTATTGGCTGATTTTGATGCATCCTCGAGAGAATAGCTCAATAATTCAGTTGAATTACCGGCAGCAGTTTGATTACCAATTGTGTTCCATGTACTTCCATCTAACGATTTTTGAATCTCAAAATAGGCACTGTTAAATTCTGATGCCGTTTGCCATTTTAATAGGATCGTTTCTTGTCCACATTCAGCTGTAAATGAAAGCAATTCTACTGGAAGTGGGAGATTTGAACCACCCGCTCCTCCAAATTCACTGAAAGTTGTCAGTCCATTCCATTCTAAGTAATTAGAATTAGCAAAAACCCCTGCTGAACCTTGACTTAACGCATTAGTAAATGATCCATCTGTTGGCTGATACCATTGTCCCGAACTGATTTTAATTGGTTTAAGATCACCTTCAGCCATTGTACCATCCGTAATGAAATCCGCATCCACATAATAAAGTTGAATTTTATACGAAAATCCTGTTATATCATTTGGCTCAACAATCCAGTTGCGGTTGAGGTAATTTGTTACAGAGCTATTTAACGTTCCTTGTTTACTGTCTTGAACACGAACACTCACATAGGCATTGGCACCATAATTACCCGATGCAAAATCTAAGACAATTGGCGTGTATTCAGCTACTCCACCTATATTTCCAACTGGAAATGTAAATGAAGCTATATCACCGCTACCTTGAGTAAATCGTTTTCTAAGTTCACCTAGACCTGTTGCAATGATCATATTGGTTGAAGAAAATGTACCAGAGGTTGTTGCGTTTTCTCCGAGTGTTAAGTGGTTTGTCCCCAAGGAGAGTGTACCACTGGATAACGTGAGTGCTCCAACTACAGATAAGTCTTGGCTAATGCTCAGGCCAGCGCTGTTGTTCAATGTCAAGTTATTAATATTTCCTGTAAATGTTGAAGCTGGAATCGATTGAGCTGATGATCCTCCAAACACAACCGTTGCAGAAGCATTGCTGGCATCAATATTTCCTGTGGTTTGGTTAATACTGCCGTTCAAAGTGAGGGTGTTTGCACCAACAGTTAACGTGCCAGAGGTTAAACTTAGGCCACTCGCAATAGTCAAATTTTGACCAGTGCTTAAACCTGAACCATTATTCAAGGTTAAGTTAGCAATATTTCCAGAGAAAGTGGAAGCAGGAATGTTTTGGGAGGATGATCCTCCAAAGACTATTGTCGCCGCTGCATTGCTGGCATCAATAAATCCAGAGGATCGGTTGATGCTTCCATTTAAAGAAAGTGTGTTTGCACCGACAGACAAAACTCCGGTAGTTAATGTCAGAGTTCCGTTGATAGCAAGGGCACTTCCAAGAAATAACAAATTATTAGTGATGCCAATATGTTTCAATGTTAAATTTCCAATGGTATTTGAACCTGAAGTAAAACGTAAAGTTCCAAGATTTCCATTTCCTGTGCGCTCAATCGTAAAATCTGTTGAGGCAGTTGTTGATATACTTGCGGTAGAATTAAGTATAAATGCTGAAGTGGTACCCGCACTACTAAATAACGTAAAATCGTTACCATTCATATTTAGTATAGATCCATTAACTAAAGTAATTCCTCCCCCAGAACCATTCCCAACGTGTAAATTCCCCGAACCTCCATTCGTCGATAATAAAATTGTATTCGCTGTGGTCGATTGAATTCTAAACCAGCGCAATGTATTTCCTGCTCCAATAATTGTTTGTGTCCCTCCCGCAGTGCCATTTGTTGATAATGTAATTGAATTGGCATCGGCAGGTGGTGTTACCGTACCAACGTAGGTTAAGTCACCATTTAATGAAATTGTACTAAAAGGCCCTGAACCGCCATCTATCGTTGTATTCGTAAAAATAAGATTACCTGTTACATTTGTTGTTCCACCTGGAAAAGTTTTCGTTCCTGAACCAGTTAATTTTAGATTTTTGTAAGTTGTTGAAGTCGATAGAGTAATTGGCAAGTCTTTATATTCTAATGTGCTATTTGTTGCAAATGTTCCAAAAGTTGGCGCAGTTGTATTTTCTATTGTAAGTTCAGCGGCATTACTGACATCTACTGTTCCAGTTAGAACAAAACCAGAAGGAATGGTAAAATCTGTACTATTCGTTCCGTCACCAACTACTACTTTGGATGCAGTTCCTGTAACGGTCCAATTCGCTCCAATGGTTGCAGTGGTCCTATTTCTTATTTCATAAATGATACCATCTGTTGAGAAATTACTAGGGTTACTTCCACTTCCATCTGTGTTGCTTCCCCATGAATTAATATCATCAAGATTACCAGTTGCTTTGGAATAATAGGACCCTGTTCGTGTACCTGAAACTGCAACATTAGGACTATTAGCTCCGGTGCTAGAATGTGTTATGTTGCCTGAAATAACTCCAAGTGTACTAGCGCTTTGTCTCACATAAATTGTTACCGGCTCTCCAACTAAATTACCACCAGATGCTGATAAAGTTATCGGATTGGTTGCCGAAAAACTACCACCAGTAGAAGTTGAAATCTCATATCCAGCTGGAGGGGTTATAGTTACATCATTTGTTAAATTATCACCGGACACCGTATAGCTTTGTTCCGAACTAGGTGTGGATGAGTTTTGAGAGAAGCCAGTTAGGGAGGTTTGAGAAACAAAAATTTTAGGAGAAGTATTAATTGTTCCTATTAATTTAACATTATCAATTACCCATCTTTCGTCTATATTATTATTCAATAAAGTAATCCTCAATTTTGCTTGAGTTATGTCATTTGGTAAATTTATAGTAATTGTTGAAATCCCACCTGAACCTGAAGAGGAGGTTATGGCAGTTGCAGAATTATTTCCATCATAAGTTATTGTGCTTGTACCAGTGGATGAAAAATCCCAACGTTGGTTTAATGTTGATCCTGCAATTGTTAATTCATTAGAATAAGTTACTCCATTATCAATACTCACAGCAATTGTAACAATATCCCCTGCATCAATTCCATTAGTGTTATTAACCGACATTCCTGCTAGTCTCAAAGTGAAATATGAATTCACATAACTGGTTAATGAAAAATTATTAAAGTTTAGTGTAGAAGTAACTCCTGAAGTTTGCCATCCCCTTGAACCTTCTGAGTAAAGGTTAGCATTTGAGGGTAAACCACTAGCACCATTTGTCCCTGTAGAATAGCTACCACTTGAGTTAGTAAAACCTAAAGTAGGTGTTGCAGGCACAATCTCAAAATCTTGAATAGCAATAGCAATAGGAGCAGAAATTACGGTAATACTCCCAGCCACATAACTTATTGAATAATTAGCTGAGTTAAAAGTGCCGCCAGTTGCTAAAGAGGGTGTAATTTGAGATGCATACACACCAACTGTATTTCCATCGCCTGTTGTTGAACCTGCTGATCCGTAAGTGATGGTAACTGAACCAATGGTCTCGCTATTTTGTAATCCTGATGATGTGAATGCTGTTGAACCAGCACCTCCTGTTAAAGCAACACCCGCATATTTATTTACATCGTTTGCAGTTATAGTTAAAGAACGAACAGTGATATTTGCAGATAGTGTTGGTTGTGTAAGTGTATAATTTGCTGCATCTCCACCAATAAGCGAATAACCGCTTGTAGATACTGAAATTCCAGTCCCCACATTGGCAGAAGAAAACGTAAAAGTTGGAGTTCCTGTTAAAGAAACAACATCTGGACTAACAACTCCCGATAAAGCAGCTGTTCCTGATGCAGTTGCAGTGGTTAAGCCATCATAAACTTTATTTTGAGCAGTGAGCCCCGTTACTGTTAATGCTTTTTGTGAAACCGTATTGCCCGAAGAAGAAGACGTAACATTGGCGCTACTTGATGTACCTCCACCAGAGAGAACCACCGCAATTGCATTATCCTTATTTCCCGAAGAAATAGTGGAGGCAAAACGAACAAATACTGTTGTTCCAGCCGTAACTGAAACGGAAGCACCATAACCCGAGCCTGAAGAAGTTGAAACCTCATAACCCGATTGAGCAGTTGCTGTAATATTACTAGTTAGATTTGAACCACTTACTGTAAAGCTAACTCCAGTTGATGCTGTTCCATAGGTGGAAGACAATGCGGAGGCGAGAGTTACTGGGTTGAGGGTTGGACTTATAGCAGCTGAGGTTGTTACTCCCGAACTTGTAGATGACCAATCCGATGAACCTTGCGCATTAACTGCTTTTACACGATAGTAATAAGTAGTGCTCGCAGCTAAACCTGTAATTGCCTGACTTGTATTAGAAGAAGCGATTGAAGAAACAGGTGAATTTATTGAACCAAACGCATTATCATCATCAACTTCTACCGTGTAAGTATAGGATGCTGAACCCATCGTGGGATGCGACCAATTGGCTGTAAAACCAGAAGAAGTTATACTATTTCCTGTGCCAACTGTTGGTGCTAGTGGTAAAGTTGTAAAAGTACCACCTGCTGAATAACCTGTACCTACTGAATTTACCGCATAACCTCTGTAATAATAAAAAGTGTTAGCTGTTAAACTTGTTCTAGAATGGGTAAATGCTGCAACGGTTGTTCCTCCTTCTGCTAACAAATTTCCTGTTGGTGATGCACTTGTACCCCAAACGGTACCTCTTGAGGAAAGCGCCGCTCCACCATTTGAAGAAACTGTTGCACCAAGTGTGGCTGAGGTAGTTGTGATTGATGAAACTACAGGAGTAGTAAGTGTTGGGGCGGTGGCAACATCTGAAACACTCCCATTCACTGTTATATCATTTCCTGTTCCGTCTCCAGGCCCACCTGTACCAGTAGTACTTTCAGCGTATGAATAAAATCTATATGTGACAGCAGTTGAGCTATTTGCTTGAGCAAAAGTCCAAGTAAAAGTTTGGGTAGTGGTAACATCAATAACACTTTTAACGGCATCTAAATCTGAAGAATAATTATTAACAGAACTTCTCAACGCTATTTGAGTGTTTCCTGTTGACGATCTTTGCCATTGAACAACTATAGATGATACACTAAATTGTTTTCCAGAATTTGGTGTTAGTGTAAATTCCATGTAATCGTTTCCAGAAACAGCATTTGCTATTGAGGTTGTAGCCCAAGATAAAGCATTGTAGCGTTGTGCATTTGCTCCAGCTGTCAAACCAGCACCTCTAGAAATTATTGAGGATGTTAAACCTGAATTATTAAAATTAGAATTGGCAGTTGCTTCATTTCCTGTTAAAGCAGAAAACTCAAAAGTTAAAATCTGCCCCCAAACATTCCCCACTCCAAGCACCAACACCAAACAAAGTGGCAGCGTGAGTGGCAAAACCGCCATGCGATTAAATAGGCGAGAAACGAATTTGGATATGCCTTTGCGCGGGGTGGCGCTAGTAGTAGCTTGAGTGGTGTCCAACACAGGTAAAGCCATGTTGGTTTTTAAATCGATGATTTTTACAAATTCTACTTTATCAATGATGCAAGTGCAATCTTCGGTGAAGATGTTAAATTCTTTTTTTTCTATGAGGAGGTCAATGTTGCTTTTATCCGTAGAAAACAAATTAGCTTGCGGTTGTAGTAGCGTTGTAGACATAGTTTGCAATTTTATTATAAAGATATTGTCGTATTGTCAACAAGATTTGAAGCTAAGATTATTATTCAATTAACTCAAAATGAAGAGAAAATGTTGTTTAAATTAACTCAAACGTTTTAGTAACTATTTTTTTACAAAACGAAGACTTTCTTGCTGTCCAAGTACTTGTAGGGAATAAATACCTGTTGGTAATTTCGTTAATGAAATTTGGTTTTTTATTGAATCCAATTTACCTTTTTTAACCATTTCACCTAAAGAGGAATAAATTTGATACGTTTTACCGATAAATGATTCAATAACTTCAATGGTTAACTCATCACTCGCAGGATTTGGATACAAAACAATACCGGAGGCTTTAATTACTGGAATTGCTAGTTGTGGATTAACGTAAACGGATTCAGACAAGCATGATCCATAAAAAGAAGAAACTGAATAATTACCTGCTTGTTGAGGAACAAAATAAGATTCGTTGGCATTGTTTAGTAATTCTCCGTTCAAATACCATTGGTAATTATTCGCCAAGCCTTGAGCAAACAAGGTGTCATTTTGATATTGAACGCTAAACCCATTTGCTAGAATAATAGTAAAATTTTGTGTAACCACCTGACCAGTAAGACTATCCGTTATCGTTAATTGATGATTTCCAATTTGTTGGTCATTAATTGATAGGCTATTTGAAGTGTTATTATTTATGCTCCAAACATAATGTAAATTGTCGGAACCACCGGAAATAGTTGGTGTAATCGTTACAGATTCTTGTCCACACACAGATACATCTGGAATTTCAACTGTTAAATTAGATTTTAAAATGGTAAACTCATCCATCACCGTCCCATTCATGTGAAGGTATTTTCCATCCAATCTATTTTTGTAAATATCCATAACGAACGAACCGCAGGCTTCAATTCCACCGTCCACAAATTCCATAATGGGATGATTGAGTGAAGGAGCATCTTCTTTACTTCCTGAATTACCACACACCACGTAGACCGTTCCATCTGGCGTGTTAGCTAACCCATCTTTGTGATAGGCATTACCTTGGTTGAAATTTCCATTGGAACCGTCTTTTAACATGGTTGATGGATCAAATGATTGTGAATTTCCATAATGCCCATGAACCAACTTGCTACGTTCAAACACATGGCTGTGTCCGCAAATAACCAAATCAATATCGTAACTTTCCAAAAGTGGAACAACGCGCTCGCGCATTGCTTTCATTACCAATTCAATGGCGTCATCACTATCATGTGAACCTTTTGAATAAGGAGGTTGGTGAAAATAAGCAACTGTAAATGTTCTTGTGTTTTGAATTAAATCTTGTTCAATCCATTGTTTCATACGGTCAATTCCCTGCGATGTTTGTGCAAAATCAAATACCTCAGAATTGAGGGAGAGGAAATGCACATCGCCATAATCAAACGAGTAAAATAATTCAAGTTGTGAATGAAATCCTCCCGCTTCTGCCTCTGTAGGAACATGAACCATGTCAAAGTAAGGACCTTGATGATCTTCCAATGGAATATTTGAATAGGGAATTCCTAAAAAGGCACTTTCTTCCCAAATTGTATTGTAATCGTGATTTCCAGGACTCGGCCAGAAAGGCAACCAATTAAAAACATCAGAGAAACCGTTTAACTCAAATAATTTCGTTTGGTATTCTTGATCCGTTCCATCGTTATACACATTGTCGCCTAGCCAAATCCACACATCTGTATTCAAAGAGTCGTCATATTGCATATATGAATTTTTCACGGCAACTTGCTCTGCGTTCCCTTTTCCAAAATCGCCTATTGCCCAAACGCGAGTCGGTACTTGAGAACCAGGAATAGGATTGGTCTTAAATCGATATCGCGCAGATGGTGCAGTAAAACTAGTGCTGTTATTTCCAACCGAATAATAATAGAACGTTGAAGGTGTCAAATTTGACAATTTAACTGTATGTTCTTTTGTGCTGTTGTTCAATACAATACTTTGAGATAGATTCGTGCTATCTGATCCGAAAAACACCTTGGAATTGGTATTGGCACTTGTTCGCCACTTAATCACAATTGTGTTTTCTGTTGGCGATTGAAGATAAGGACCGCGAGTGAGCGTTTGAGAATTTGATAAAAAACTTATTAAACATATAATTACGAATGAAATAGATCTTAAGTGCATAGTTAAATTTTTTAGTAGGTAAATTTTAGTAAAGAATTCCAAAAGCAATTGAACTTGTGATTATGATTAAATTAAATAATTTTTAAGTCAAGATTTAATATTAAATGTTTTTAGGAATTCTCTTCCCATTTATTCTTTCGGCGCTTTGTATTTTCTTTGTTATCTCAGCAACATCAGAAATCCATGACCGGATAGATTCTCGCCATTTAATGCTTGTGCCGAATATTTGTAAAAATAGGTTCCTTCCGTAGCGTCATTACCATTGGTTGTTTTACCATTCCAACCGGTAGCTAAATCAGTGATTTGTGCCATCACATTGCCCCACCGATTAAGAATTACAATTTCGATACTTGCTATATTGGTTGTTTGAATAATCCATTCGTCATTGGTAACATCTCCATTAGGCGTAAAAACATTTGGTAAAACTATCTCCGGAGCCCCTGCTGGTAATACAATGATTGTAGTTAGAGTTGAATCAGTACAAAAACCATTGGAAGCCACCAACCAAACAGTATACGATTGTGCCGTTAAATAGGTGGTACTAACCGTGTTTGTATTCGAAACTGCCAATGTATTTCCGTTTCCAAAATTCCACACATAAGAAGTAGCGTTTGTACTGGTATTTGTAAATTGAACGCTTAATGGGGCAATGCCACTAGTAATGTCTGGTGTAAAGGCAGCATTTGGACTCGGTAAAACAGTCACCAAAACGGTATCAAATCCTTCGCATCCATTCGCGTCAGTAGCTGAAACAGAATATTCGGAAGAGATAGCTGCTTGAAAAGGAATTCCATTTTGAACCGAATTCGACCAAGTGTATTGAATTCCACCTGTTGCAGTCAATGTTACTGAATTTCCATTACAGATTGTTATATCTGCACCAGCGTTTATAATTGGTGTAGCAAATGTTTCTACTTGTAATTGAAAAACGGAAGCACATTGTCCAGCTGTTGGTGTAAACGTATAGGTTGAAATACCTGCATTTGCCGTTGAAACCATTTGTGGATTCCATGTTCCAGTTATTCCATTGATTGATGTTTGAGGTAAAATTACTTGGGCTAAAACATCGTTTTGACAATAGGGTCCCCAAGGTGTAAATTGCGGTGAAACTGAGTTATTCACCGTTACAATAGAATTTGAAGCCGAACTAGCACATCCAGAAACGGTATAAATCACAGAATAACTTGTTGTAGCTGCTGGATTAACGGTGATAGTTGGGGTAGTTTGCC
>Ga0247833_1001429_pt1 | contig 38772 bp, 33 predicted proteins | sample LaCruzMarch2015__7_FD_187117 | JGI IMG/M metagenome (GOLD analysis project Ga0247833, IMG submission 187117) | Freshwater microbial communities from meromictic Lake La Cruz, Castile-La Mancha, Spain - LaCruzMarch2015_8m | ecosystem: Environmental > Aquatic > Freshwater > Lake | place: Spain...
CATCGACCCGGCCCATCAGCAGCAGGTGATCGATCTCCTCCGAAACACCTGTACGGAGCAGGGGGTGGCGCTCCTGGTCGTGACACACGCAGCCGACGTGGCCGGGCAGTTTCCCCGCCGCGTCCGGCTCGAGGATTTCAACCGCGCGGCCACGGTGCATCGCCCATGACCCTCCTCGGCATCGCCTGGCGGAATATCCGGCAGCGGCTGCTCACCAGCCTGCTCACAGCCCTCTCCCTGGCACTCGGCGTCGCGCTGGTGGTGGCCACGCTCGTGACCGGTGGGATCGTGAAGCAAGCCTTTGAGTCGGGCTCGGGCCTGGGCTACAACATGATCGTCGGCGCGAAGGGAAGCCCACTGCAATTGGTGCTCAACAGCGTCTATTTTGTCAGCAGGCCCATCGAGAACATCTCGTGGGACTTTTACCAGCAGTTCCTGCCGGCGGCCGAGCGGCCCGATGGTGTGGATGGCACGTTTGCCGCCAGCACCAAGACGGCCGTGCCGATCTGCATGGGGGACTACCACCGCGGATTTCGCGTAATCGGCACGAACACCGCCTACTTTGACCGGCTCACAATCGGAGACGGCCGACCGTTCCGGTTTGCAGCGGGAAGAAATTTCCATGCCGACGAGTTCTTCGGCGGCGTGCTGGGCGCGACGGTGGCCGCCAACCTCGGACTCAAGGTGGGGGACCCCTTCGCCCCCACGCATGGCGCCGACGACGGCAAGGTGCACGACCCCTTCATGGTCTCGGGCATCCTCGCCCGCACCGATACGCCCGTCGACCGCGGCGTGTTCGTCAACATGGAAGGGTTTTATCTGCAGGATGGGCATGCGAAGCCGGTGGAGGAACACGAGGGTGGGGGCGAGACGGCGGCGGGCCCTGATGAGGCCGATGTCTCCCGCAACGACCTACCGCAGGGCCACACGCCGCTACCCTTCGCACAGCGGGAGGTGACCGCACTGTTGCTCGACACAGCCTCGCTGCCCGGACTGCCCGCGGAACTGACGGCGATGGGACTGCGGACTGCGATCAACGAGGGCCGCGAGGGGCAGGCCGCGTTGCCGATCGCCGAGATCCGGCAACTGCTCGATCTCTTTGTGCGGCCCCTGGAACTGCTCCTGTTATTGGTGACGACGCTCGTCGTGATCGTCTCGGCGATCGGGATCCTTGTGAGCATGGTGGGCTCGTCGCTGGAGCGCAGCCGCGACGTGGCGATCATGCGTGCGCTGGGTGCCAGGCGAACGCACGTGCTGTTCGTCGTGCTGATCGAGGCGGTGTTGCTGGCCGTTGGCGGTGGGCTGGCCGGCTGGATGCTCGGGCACCTGCTCGTGGGGGCGATCGCCCCGCTGATCACGACCAACGCCGGCGTCTCGGCAAGCGTGCTCTCTGCAGCGCCGGGGGCGGAACTGCTGCTTGTGCCGTTTCTCATCATCCTGGCCATTCTGGCCGCCCTCCTCCCGGCTCTGGCCGCCTATCGCACCGACGTCGCCAAGTGGCTCCAGGGGGGATGATGCCCTTCGCCGCAGGAAAGATCGCGTCTCCCGGGCGACTTCTGCCGTCCCGAAGGCGTGTTCTCCCGACGTTTGCCGTTAGAATGTCGCCATGAGAAAAACCCTGTCACGATCGGGAACGGTCTGGGTCGCCACGGCGATCGCACTTGCGATGCTCGTTGGACAGACACAGCGGGCGACGGCCTGCCCGTTCTGTTCGGCCGTGTCGCTGACCTTCGCACAGGAAATCGCACAGAGCCAGACGGCGGCGATCGTCCGGCTCATCGAACCTCCGCCAGCGGGGGCCCTCTCGCCCCGCGCCGAGGGTCCGTTGCCCAAGGGAAAGTTTGCCGTTGTCGAGGTGCTCAAAGGGGCCGATCTCGTCGCGGAAGCAGGCCATGCGGGGGCGGAAGGAACCCCCATTGAAACGATCATCCTCGAGGAGAAGCCCGTCGGCACACTCTTTCTGCTGATGGGCATCGAGCCGCCCAAGCTCGTCTGGTCGAGCCCGATTCCGGTGAGTGAGCGGGCTGTCGGCTATCTCCGGAAGCTGGCGGCACTTCCCGAAAAGGGACCCGACCGTCTCGCTTTCTTCCAGCAGCATCTGGAAGACCCCGACGAGACGCTGGCCCGCGATGCCTACGACGAGTTCGCCGTCGCGCCCTACGCCGATGTCCGCGGCCTCGCCGACCGGATGGATTCGACGCAGCTTCTCGAGTGGATCGAAAATCCCAAGGTTCAGGCCAATCGGCGGAGGCTTTATGCCACCATGCTCGGCGCCTGCGGCACCAAGGCCGACGCTGACCGCATCGGCCAGATCCTCGCCAATAAAGACGCCAATCAAGACCTCGGCCCGGAGAAGGCGGAGGTCCGCAGCGGTCTGGATGCCCTGATCGCCTGTTACGTCACGCTCAAGGGGCCAGACGGGCTCGGCCTGGTCGACGAACTCTTTTTGAATCGTCGCGGCCGCGAAATACCCTTCACCGAAACCTATGCTGCGGTGATGGCACTGCGGTTTCTCGGTGAAGAGTCGGATGCTGTGCCGAAGGCCCGCGTGCTCGGATCGTTACGGCTGCTCTTGGAAGAGCCAAAGCTTGCTGATCTCGTGATCGCCGATCTGGCCCGTTGGCAGGACTGGTCGGTGATCGACCGGCTTGTGGAACTCTTCGAGAAGGCCGAGGCTGACAATATTTTCGTCCGTGAACCGATCGTCAACTATCTGCGGGCCTGCCCACTGCCGCAGGCGGCCGCGGCGATCACCAAGCTCGAAGCGATCGATCCGGAGGCAGTCCGCCGCGCCGCGACTCTGGCGGCCTTTTCCGGACCGCTCGGTGCTCCTCCGCCGGGGAATGCTCCGCCTGGGAATGCGATACCTGGGAATGCGATCCCTGGGAACGCTATGCCGGGCAGTGCCACGCCGGGCACAACCGCCGGCACACGGGATCAGGACGGCGACCCGGGTGACCCGGCTACGATTGCATCGTCACTGGCACCAGTATTGACACCGGCAGCCGCCGCGTCTGAGGCGGCCCTTGCGGCACGCATTCCAGCGGTATTGGCGGACGACGAGGCCACCGACGACGCCCCCGGCATCGACCCCTCGAAACATGCCTCCGGCATCGACCCCGGGAAACAGGCCGCCGCTCAGTCCGCGACCGCCCCGGCGGCTGCGGAGGACCGTGTCGCTCCCAGTGCCACAAGTGCCGCATGGTCTAAGTGGTCTAAGTGGTCCAAGTGGGCTATCTGGGCGGCGATTGTCCTCCTGATCGCCCTCTTTTCCCGGGCCAAGCTGCGGTCGAACGGGGCTGGCCAATCCGCTCGCTAAAGACAAAAGTGTTATGCCGATAGGTCTCTTCGAAACCGCCCGACAGAATGCGACCGACCGCTTGGACGGACGGGACTTGGAGGGTCGGTATCGCGCCGTCGCGGGCACTGCGATCGCGGCCGCTGTCGCGGCCGCCCTGTCTCCCCTGGCGTTTTTTGACTGGTCGCTGGTTCTCGTGCCGATCCTGGGTGTTGTCCTCGGCACGCTGGCCTACCGGACGATCTCGCAGAGGCCCGACGAGTTCACCGGGCGGCCGCTGGCTCTTGGCGCGGTGATCGTTTCGGCGATCTCACTCGTCGGCGGTCTCACCAAGCTGTCGCGGGACTACATCGCCGAACTTCCCCCGGGCTACGAGCGTCTCAATTACGGAATGCTGCAGCCACTGGAGGGTGATCCACCAGATGCGGTGCCCGACTCAGCCCGTGCCGTGGATGGACGCGACGTGCTGCTCAAGGGCTACATGTATCCCGGCAAGCAGCAACGTGGCATTACGCAGTTCCTGCTCGTGCGGGATCAAGGCGACTGCTGCTTTGGCGGCAATCCGAAGATCACCGACCGGGTGCTCGTGCAACTGCGGGATCCACAGTATCCCAAGGGGATCGATTTCTCTGCCCGGCTCACGAAGATCGCCGGTCGGTTTGCCATTCGTCCCACGGGCTCTCCGGGTATCGACGGCGGCGTGCTCTACCACCTCGAGGATGCCTTTGCACGCTAGCCGCACACTGACACTGCTGCTCGCGGCCTGCTGTCTCGGCGGCTGCGGAGCCCCCGCCGCACCAGCAACAGCCACGCCCCCACCCACGCCCTCAGCGCGGCCGACTGCCGGTGCCACTACCGGTCCGGCTACCGGTCCGGCAGCCGCACCGGTGCCCGACACGCCCTCCCGACCGACGGCCCTGCGGGACATCTCGTTCGACGACATCAAGATCGAGATGCAAAAAGGCGACCCATTCACCCGCGACCTACTGCCCACGCGGGTGACATCGCTTGAAAACGGCCGCGTGCGGATCCGTGGCTACATTCTGCCGAGCTTCCAGCAGACCGGACTGACCCAGTTTGTGCTCGTCCGCGACAACATGGAATGCTGTTTCGGACCGGGAGCCTTGCTCCACGACTGCGTGGTTGTGCGGATGGTGCCCGGGACGACCGCGAATTTTTCGATCCGTCCGGTGGCTGTGTCCGGCACGTTTCGGATCGCGGAATTGCGGGGTCCGGACGGCCGTCATCTCGCGATCTACGCGCTCGACGGCGAAAAAGTGCAGTGATCTCCGGCGGTTGGTAGGATTCGGGTTCGACGGCTGCTGAGCGGCGAGAGCCCGCCCTGACGCCGAGCCCACTTGTCCCGAACAACGTCCGGACTGCACGCTGCCATGAGCATGGACTTCTCCTGGATTTACGACGTTCCACCCAGCCGGCTGGCACTGCTCCTGATCGTGGTGTTCGTCGGATTTTACTGGGCAGGGCTGATCCTGCTGCGGCCAATCCTGCGGCAGTTCGTCAAGAACACCCGGAACGCCAACGATATCATCGGCTACATCCTCTCCTGCTTCTGCGTCTTCTACGGGCTCCTGCTGGGCCTCATCGCTGTGACCGCCTATCAGGGCGTCTCCGAGGCGGGGTCGAACGTGACCCGCGAGGCCGCGGCCCTCTCGGCCCTCTACGAAGACGTCTCCCGCTATCCTGAACCCTACGGTCAAAACCTGCGGTGGCTCCTGCGGGACTACACGCGGTATGTGATCAAGTATGCCTGGCCGCTGCAGCAGCGGGGCATCGTCCCGGAGGAGGGTACGATTCGCGCCGAGGCCTTCCATGACAGACTTCTCGATTTCCAGCCCCGTACGCCCGCCGAGGAAATTCTCCACGCCGAGGCGATGCGGCAGCTCAACCATTTTCTGGAATGCCGGAGGATGCGGTTGTTTTCGGTGAAGTCGGCACTGCCCGCATCGATGTGGTACGTGATGATTCTGGGGGCGGTGCTCACGATCGCGATGTGCTGGCTGTTCGACATGAAATTCATCACGCATCTCGTGCTGGGTGGCATTCTGTCGGCATACCTGGGCACGATGATATATCTCATCGTCGACATGAACCAGCCGTTCCGGGGCGACGTGAGCATCACGGCGGAGGCCTTCGAAACGCTCTACCGTCGCATGAACGAGGATTGACGATGGCCACCGAAGATACATCCTTCCTGCCCGGTCCCCGCGGCATCTCGCGGCGACGGGCGATCGCTGAGTCGGCAGCCGCCACGCTCGCCGCGGCGCGTGCCCTTTCGCCTGTCCTGTTCGTGGGCTGCTCGCTCGGCATCAGGCCCCGCGCGAAGACCGTGCCGGTCGGCCTGCTCCACTCGCAGACAGGCACGATGGCGATCAGCGCGACGTCGCTCCGCGACATCGAACTGCATGCCTTCGAGCAGATCAACGCCGCAGGCGGCCTGCTCGGCTACCAGCTCGAGGCCCGGGCGCCCGACCCCCGGTCGCGGCCCGCGATGTTCGCCAAGCGGGCGAGGCAACTGCTCGAAGGGGGCGTGGTTGCCGTGTTCGGCTGCTGGACGAGCACGAGCCGCAAGGCGGTGCTGCCGCTGTTCGAGGAATACCGGAAGCTGCTCTTCTATTCCGTGCAGTACGAGGGGGACGAGTCGTCGAAGTATTGCGTCTACGGCGGCAGCGTTCCCAACCAGCAGATCATGCCCGCGATTGACTGGCTGACAGGCCCCGACGGAGGGGCCAAGAAAAAGTTCTTCCTGCTTGGATCCGACTACGTCTTTCCACGCACGGCCAACTTCGTCGCCAAGAAGTATCTGGCCTCAAAGGATCTCCGACCCGCCGGGGAGGTCTATCTGCCGCTGGGCCATCTGGATTTCACGGCGGCGGTCCAGCAGATTCTTTCGTCTGGTGCCGACTGCGTGCTCAACACGGTCAACGGCGACAGCAATATCGGCCTCTTCCAGGCGCTGGCCGATGCCAAGGTCGATCCCGCGAAACTACCGGTTGTGTCCACCAGCATCGCCGAGGACGAACTGCGAAATCTGCTCCCGGAGCAGGTGCAGGGGCATTTCGCCGTCTCTTCCTACTTCCAGAGCCTCGACACTGAGGCCAACCGTCGCTGGGTCGAGGGGTTTTGCAACGAGTTCGGCTCCGACCGCGTCACGGGTGATCCCATGGAGCCCGACTGGTGCCTCGTGCATCTCTGGAAGGCGGCCGTGGAAAAGGCGGGGTCGTTCGAAACAGAGGCCGTGCGGCAGGCGTTTCGAGATGGACTCGAGTTCGCCGGCCCCGGCGGCACCGTCCGGCTCGACCCCAAGACCCAGCACTGCACGAAATACTTCCGTGTGGGGAAAATCCGCGCCGACCGGCAGTTCGACATCGTGCATTCGTCGGACGCAGCGATCGCCCCCGATCCCTACCCGCAGATCGCATTTCCGGGCTGGAGCTGCGATTGGACGAAGGACGGCATCACCCGCGGTTCGGAGGTATCGATCAATGGCGACCTTTAAGATCGAGCATGTCGAGGGCATGCGGTGGTTGAAGGTGGCACTCAAGAACGATGATGTGCGGACCGAGCGAGGGGCCCTCAACCACATGAAGGGCGCGGTCGCGATGGACGTGCCTTGGCCGACACTGAGAGCCTGGTGGGTGTCGCTGTTCTCCGACGAATCGCTGCTGCGGCCACGCTACAGCGGCACTGGCACCGTCTATCTCGACTCGACCCTCGGCGGCTACCACCTGATGAAGGTGGCATCCGGGGAACGCTGGATTCTCGACACGCGGTGCTTCTGGGCGAGTGACGGCGCGGTCGAGCTCTCCATCCACCGCGAGCGGATGCTCACGGCTTTCTGGGCCGACGAGGGGCTGCTCTGGTACAAGACCGCCCTCAAGGGAAACGGCCAGGTGGTGCTCTCGGTGGATGGCCCGGTGGAAGAGGTGCAGCTCACAGACGACCGGCTCGTCACCGACGGGCCCTTTGTCATCGCCCGCACGCAGGGCATCTCCCTACGGATCAAGCGACCGGCCCGGTCACTCATCAGCTCCTGGCTGTCGGGGCAAAAGGCGGCGTATGTCTATGAGGGCACGGGCACGTTGCTGCTCTGCACAGTTCCTTACTGGCGTGCGCGGATGCAGGCGCAACGCCTCGAATCGGCCACCGAGTAATGGCATGCGGGATGATGGTACGCGGGATGATGGTGATGCCCGTGGCTCCAGCTGACGCCGGACATTCTCCCGGGCGAGCCGCGAGCAGCCTGCCGGCGAGGATCGTGTTCCGAGTGTTTCTGCTGGTGACTGTGGCATTGGCCCCGACGCGGGCGACGGCATGCCCGTTCTGCGGGACGGTCGGACAATCGCTCTCGCAACAGCGGGATGCGGCGGCCGCCGTGGCCGTCGGCGAGGCGGTGGGGACGGCCGGGGCAGACGCACAAGGCCTGCACTCCCAACGGTTTCGCATCGACCAGTGGCTCCGTACCAGCAGTGGACCGGCGACAGCAGCCGTCAGCACCGTTGCGGCCCGGGTGGCCGGGCCCGTGGCGGGAACGGCGATGCTCTTTGCCACGGCCCAACCAGAGTCTCCGGACCAAGCCGTACCGCGGCTCGTCTGGGCGGCGGTCGCCGCTGACGAGTCGCTCTTGGGCCACATGTCGGCGGCGCCGGCCAGCACGGTTCCGGCAGCCGATCGGCTCCGCTGGTTTGCCGTCCGACTCGAACATCCCGATCCGGGAATCGCCGCTGATGCGTTCACGGAATTCGGCCTCGCGAACGTTGCCGATGTCCGTGCGGCCGCCGACGCCCTTGATGCCCGGGCAGTCATGACGTGGGTGAACGAGCCGGGCATCGACGCCCGCCGCCGCGGTCTGTATGGATTACTCGCGGGCGTGGCTGCCGCGGCGGCGACAGATCCGAAGGTCGTTCGTGACTGCGTGGCCGCCCTGCATCGGGCCGTGGAGGCGCCCGCCGATGATTTTCGTGCCGGCTTCGACGGCATCCTCGCCGGCGTTCTCGTGGCAGAAGGTGAAAAGGGGCTCGATTTCCTGACGCTGCGCGGACTGTTCGGGCCCGGCGCCCGCCCGATGGATCAACGGCATCTGTTGGCGGCGTTGCGATTTGCCTGGGAAAGTCTGGCCGACACGATTCCGCAAAGGCGGGTCGCCGCCGCGACGGCGTCCTTGCTGAGCAGCCCGGCTGTGGCGGCTCTCGCCACCATCGATCTGGCCCGGTATCAGGCCTGGGATGAGGTGGCTCCGGTGGCACGCCTCTGGGACACGATCGGCGCGGATGATCCGCTCGTCCGTCGGGCGGTGGCTGGCTACCTCGCCGCCTGTCCGCTCCCTGCGGCGCGGAGCGAGCTCGATCGGATCCGAACGCAAAACCCCGACCTGCTGCAAAGGGCGCTGGATGCCGCAGCGCTGCCCGTGGGCCGCTGACTCCGTGTGAAACAGGACGTCGTCTCGCGTACGCTCCGGGCTTGGATGCGCGTCACTGGAATCCCATCGCTTACGCTTCCCCATACAAGCCCCCGGCGTAAGCCGGGGGATCGGAAGCACGGAACGGGGAATCCCGTCGCTTACGCTCAGGGCTTGTATTCCCGTACAAGCCCCCAGCGTAAGCCGGGGGATCGCACGCCATCGCGGCCCAGCCTCGCCGATCAGCCCCGCGGCGACGGCAGGAGTTCGGGAACGCCCGTCCCGCGATCCTGCCGCGGAGTCGTGCCCGGGGCTGGAGGAGCGTTCTCCCCGTCGTAATTTTCCTTCGTGGCCGGATCACGGGCCGGCAGCTGGGTGGCCCGGGCATCGGCCCCGATCGACTCGAAGTTCTGCGTGACCGTCCCGCGACTGAAGACTCCCGGACGCGAATGGCCATAGTCGAGATAGAGGCTGGCATCCCGCTGCCGTGCCCGGCGGTGGGCGTCGAAGTAGGCTTTGCCGGGCCAGGGGCCCTCCGCCAGGAAGACGCCGTTGTATTCGAGCAGCGAACCCTTGCGATAATGGAGCTGGGAGATCGACCGCGTATAGTCGACGATCGCACGGGCGTACGAGCTCTCGGCCTCGGCCCGCCGCCGCTGGGCGTCGAGGAGTTGGTCGAGCGTCACAGTGCCGGCATCGTAGGCGGCCTGCACCGCCTCCACCTGCCGCTCGGCCGCCACACGGCGATTGAAGTTGGTCTGGGAGAGCGCGAAGTTCGTGTCGATGTTCCGCACTGCTTCGACCAAGGCATGGGAGGCCTCGAGCTCCTCGTCCTGCAGGCGGGCCCGCTCGCGGGCCAGCTGGAGCTGGTGGTTCCTGACAGTGGCCAGCTCGCGTCGGAAGCCGAGCGGCATGAGGAACTGTGCTCCCGCCTGCCACTCCTGGAACTTGCCGCTGAGAAGCGACGAATAGGCGTCGGTGCCGGCGAGCGGATCGCCAGAGTTGGCATTGTACGGCGAGTAGTTCTGATTGATGAGTTCCTCGCCCATGCCGAGGAACCGCCAGCGGCCGACGAGGTCGAGCCGGGGCAGGATCAGGTTCTTGGCGGCCGTGAGCTCCAGTTCCTTCTGCTTGATCACCCACTTCTGCCTGCGGAGCTCGGCCGACCGTGAGAGGGCCTCGACCAGGGACTGCTGCCAGTCGAAGGAAATTCTCGCGGTGGTGGGCTCGTCGGACGGTCGGATCAGCCGGCCATCGCTGGCACTGATGCCCATCATGAACCGCAGCCGGTTTTCGCAGCGGTAGACGTCGGTCAACGCCTGCTCGACCTCGCTGCGGAAGAAGAAATACTGTTCGCGTGACTGGGCCTCCTTGTCGGCCTCGCCACCGCGGGACTGCTCCACGTAGAGGGCATGCACCTTCCGCCAGGCTTCGAGGGCGCTGTCTCGACCGGCCTTGCGGGCTTCGAGGTTGCGGTAGGCAAAATAGAGCTCCCAGTAGGACTGCTCGGTGTCGCTGACCAGATTGCGAACGCCAGCTTCGAACTCCGCCAGCGAGATGTCGGCGTTGATTCGGGCCAGGAGCACGCCCCGGAACAGCGGCCGGCCGTAGATGTTTTCGAACGCGTCCGGGCCGGCAATGCGGTTGTAGGTGACGCCGGCCCCCTGGAGCAGCGGCTGGCTCAGCGTGAAGTCGTAATTCGTCGTGAAGGTCGAGGGCACGCCGTCCTGACGGATCGGAGAGTTGTTGTTGTCGTAGAGGGTCGAATTGGAAAAGCCGACCGTGGCACCGGTAGCGGTCCGCTTCTGGATGCCGGAGGTCCAGTTGCCCGTGTCGCCGAGCAGCTGCTGCTGAAAAATCGGCTGGGTCGAGATGAAATTCTGCGGACGGTTCTGGCGTTCCCAGGTGAGCGAGCTGGAGAGCTGCGCGTCGAACAGGGCCAGCGCACTCTCCACGCCTCGGAAGGGATCGGTCTCGGCAATCGCCGGGTCGTAGATCGTGGGCGTGGCCGAGGGTGCGGTGAGCAACGAGACGGCGGGCTCGCCGGTCTGTGGGCGGGGGCCGCCGAAGCTCTGGAACCGGCCGCCGAGATTGCGAAGTACCTTGCCGTTTTCCAGAGATGTCTTCATCGCTTCTTCGAGCGACAGTTCCCAGATCTGGTCGAAGCGGGCATTGGAGAGCGTGAGCGGCTCGGTTGTGCCGGCCGCCTCGTCGAGCGGCTGCTCGCAGCTGTCGGGAAACTCGAGCTTCTGGATGGCGCCCACATAGTGCGACAGGTCGCCGTCCTCGAAGAAGTAGAACGGCTGCTGCGGTGCGCAGCCGCTCGCGAGGAGCGAGATGCTCGTCAGGGCAACCCAGAGTTGTCTGGCAAGTCGCGGCACGGGAGGCTTCCGCAAGGCGTGGTGTTTCGGTCGAGGCTCAAAACGCCGCCGCTGCGCCCAAGGGGTGGGGCCGCACATGGTGTGCGTCCCTGCCCGACACGGGGCCCCCCGACTCCGTGTCCGCAGATCGCTCGCCAAGGCGCAGCGACGGCTCTGGAGATATCGGCCCCCCGACCCGCAAACTTGGGGGAACCCTCATATTCAGCGCAATCGTCACGCGCCAGAGGCGTTACTCGGGATTCTGGGACGTTCGGGCAGGCCAGCCAGCGGTCTGAAACTGCCTGATCTGCCCAGCTTTCAGCCAGACAAAGCGGGCGGCACAGCCGGGCGATCCGTCGATGAACGCCGCAGCCTGCCCGGGCCCGAGCACACTCGCGGCGGTGGCCAACGCGTCGGCCGTTGCACAGTCCGGTGCCACGACCGTGACGGCCGCCGGCCCTGCCACGCCCAGTCCCGTCCGCGGGTCGACAATGTGGCTGTAGCGGCGGCCGTCTATCTCCACCGCTTGGAAGGCATCGCCGGAAGTCGTCACCGCGGCATGCGTCAGGACAAGTGTCTCGCCCGCGACGCCTGTGGCCTCACCGACGCCAGCTGCTTCACCGTCGCCAGCTGCCCGCAGCGACGCCACGGCAATCGTCCAGCCGGCCGCGCCGGGCGGGGCCGCGGAAACGGCGATATCCCCCGAGGCATCGATCATCGCCGCAGTGATGCCCTGGCGACCCAGAACCTCGACCGCCCGGTCGATCGCATACCCCATGCCGATGCCCCCCAGATCGAGCCGCATCGCCGGCTGTGTGAGGACCACCCCACGAGACGCGGGCACCAGCCGGAGCGTCTCCGGGCCGACCGCAGCCCGGGCCGCAGCCAGTTTGTCGGGCAACGGCATGCGGCCCGACCGGCGGGCCTGCCGCCACAGGCTCGTCAGCGGCCCAACCGTGGGGTCGAATGCTCCGTTCGTCGCGTCGCGAATCTCGACGGCACGCCCGAGCACCCGCCACAGGTCGTCGCTCACGTGCTGCGGCTGGGCCGTCGGCGCCAGGGCCGAGAGCCGCGAGAGTTCACTCCCGGGATCGTAGTCTGACAGCAGGCTTTCCAGTCGCGCGACCTCGGCAAAGCCCGCGGCGATCGCCGCCCGGCCAGCTGCGTCCGACTCCGCATGGACGGTGATGGTCCACGGCACGCCCATCAGCCGCTGCGTCTGGATGACGCGAACCATGACGGCTGACGGTGCTGGCGCCTGTTCCGGCGTTGTGCAGCCTGCCAACAGTCCGGCCAGCAGGGCTGCATTGACTGCCCAGACGCGATAGAATCGGCACGTCATGAGCAATGCACAAACCATTCCGATCATTGCGATCACTTTCGACTGCATTCCGTTGCGGAGTGTACGGCAGGTCGACATTCCGCCCGAAGCCTCGCCCGCCTACCGCGGCCGTCTGGAGCGGGTCCAACGGGCGGTCGAACGGCATGGCACCCGAAACACCTACTATCTCACCAACGGCTCCTGCACATTCCAGTTTACAAACGATCCTGCCGTGGGGTGGGTGCGGTTCGCGATCGAGGGAACAGTGCTCACCGACGAGGCCGACACGAGGACGGTGGGCAGCGATCTCTCCATCCGGCTGGACAAGGAGACCTGCGACTGGCTCACGCAACCGGCAGTGCAGTGGCTGACGCTTTCGGTCAAGCATGCCATCGAGGTGGAGTTCGACCGCTACATCGCCGCTGGCGATCTGGCCCGCGCGCAGGAACGGCTGGACCGGGAACAGGCCGCCAGCGACGCCAGCGGTGGGTTCCTCGGGATGAACCTGTAGGAAGGCATCCGTCCCGCCAGCCCGTCGCTTGCGTCCCCATAAAAGCCCTCGGCGTAAGCCGGGGGATCGGAAGCACGGAATCCCGTCGCTCACGCTCAGGGCTTGTATGGATCCTCGCATACACGGAAGCACGAAATCCCGTCGCTTGCGTCTCCATAAAAGCCCTCGGCGTAAGCCGGGGGATCGGAAGCACGGAATCCCGTCGCTTACGCTCAGGGCTTGTATGGACCCTCGCATACACGGAAGCACGGAACACAATCGCTTGCGTCCCCATAAAAGCCCTCGGCGTAAGCCGGGGGATCGGAAGCACGGAATCCCGTCGCTCACGCTCAGGGCTTGTATGAACCCTCCCACACAAGCCCGCGGCCTCACGCTACCGGCTCGCGGCGTTTGACTTCCAGCAGCACGCTCTCGTTGTCGCTGCCGGGAATCGGCCAGGCGGCAATCCGTCGGATCACCACCTTCTTCACAAAGCCGCGGTGGCGGGCCTCACCCTTTTCCTCCTCCCACCGCGGTCCTTTCACCACAAGCATCCGACTATACGCATCACACAGCGGCTCAAACCAGCCGAGGAGTTTCACCAGCGGTGCAACCGCCCGCACCACGAGCACGTCAAAGCGTCCCGGCGGCGCGGCCCCGTTGCCAGCCTCTGCCGCCGCGGCCACCACCCGCTGCGCAGGGGCCTCATGCACCGGAATCGCCAGACCAATCTCTGCCACGATCTCCCGCACGGCCCGGGCCCGCTTCCCGACGCTGTCGCAGAGTTCGACCCGCAGGTCCGGCCGCAGAATCGCCAGCAAAACGCCCGGCACGCCACCACCAGTGCCGACATCCAGCACATGGTCGCCGGCTGCCAGATACGGCACGATCGCTACGGCATCAGCCACATCGCGGGAGACGAATTTCTCCACATCGGTGTGCCGGGTGAGGTTGAGCTTTTCATTCCAAGACCAGAGGCTCGCCGCATACGCGGCGAGCCTCTGCACGGTCTCGATGGCTAGGACAATGTTCAGACGCTCGCATTCCGCTGCGATCGCCCGCGTGAGATCTGTTGTGGAAGATTCCTGATGCGTCACTTGATGAACAGCATCTCGCGATACGTCGGCAGCGGCCAGAGGTCGTCCGGCAGGATCGATTCGATCTGGTCTGCCGTCTCCCGCAGCGAGAGCATCGCCGGGATCACGTCGTCGTGGAAATGCTTGACTTCCGCACGGAGATCATGGCCGCCATGGGCCAGAGTCTTTTCCAACGTCTCGATCCGCTGCTCGAAGGCCCCGACCAGTCCCGTGAGCTTGTCAAGCGTGCCCATGTGGACCGTCTGTCCGAGGCTCTTGAGCTTCGAGGCCGTGTCGACCAGTTCTCCCTGATAGCGATAGCCTGCGGGCAGGATCATCGTCTTCGCGATCTGAACGGCCGAATTCGCCTCGGCATTGATATCCTTGCAATACCGCTCCATGTAGATGTCGTAGCGGCTCCGCATCTCCCGTTCCGACAGCACGCCATACTTCTCGAACAGGGCGATGTTCTTCGGCGTCACGAGCACGTCGAGGGCCTCGGGGGTCGCCTTGAGGTTGGGGAGTCCGCGACGCTTGGCCTCTTCCTGCCATTCTGCCGCGTAGCCGTTGCCGTTGAAGATCACCGCCTTGTGCTCTGCGATGATCTGTTGCAGCAGTTTCTCGATCGCCCCGTTGAGCTTCGAGATATCGCCCCCGGTCGCCGTCTCGAGTTCGTTGGCGATGTAATCGAGGCTCTCCGCCACGATCGTATTCAGCGCCACCAGCGGCCCCGCAATCGATTGGCTTGCGCCCACCGCCCGGAATTCGAACTTATTGCCCGTGAAGGCGAATGGACTCGTGCGGTTGCGGTCTCCGGCGTGCTTTGGGAGCGGCGGTAGCGTGTCGACGCCCACGGACAGCGTGCCGCTCGACTTGCTGCTGGTCGCCTTGCCCTTCTCGATCTGCTCGAAGACATCGGCGAGCTGGTCGCCGAGGAAGATCGAAATGATTGCCGGGGGTGCCTCGTTGGCACCGAGGCGATGGTCATTGCCGCTGGCCGCGACGACCGACCGGAGCAGGTCGCCGTGCAGATGGACGGCCCGGATCACCGCCGCACAGAACACGAGGAACTGGGCGTTGGCATGGGGGCTCTCGCCCGGCTCGAGCAGGTTGCCCAGCCGGCAGCCGATCGACCAGTTGACGTGCTTGCCCGAACCGTTGATCCCGGCGAAGGGCTTCTCGTGCAGCAGGCATGCCATACCGTACTTCTGCGCCACCCGCGTCAGCGTAGCCATGATCATCTGCTGGTGGTCGGTCGCGATGTTGGCATTTTCGTAGAGCGGCGCGATCTCGTACTGCGACGGCGCCACCTCGTTGTGCCGCGTCTTCACCGGAACGCCGAGCTTGAAGAGCTCCCGTTCCCCTTCGAGCATGCAGGCCAACACCCGTTCGGGGATGGCCCCGAAATACTGGTCCTCGAATTCCTGTCCCTTCGGCGGCTTGGCGCCGAAGAGCGTCCGCCCGGTCACCACCAGGTCAGGTCGCGCGAAGAAGAAATTCCGATCGATGAGGAAGTATTCCTGCTCCGGGCCGGCCGAGGCCGTCACCTGGCCAATGTCCTTGTGGCCGAAGAGCGAGAGCACCCGGCGAGCCTGCTTGTCGACCGCCTGCATCGACCGCAGCAGAGGCGTCTTCTTGTCGAGGGCCTCTCCGGTCCATGCACAGAAGGCCGTCGGGATGCAGAGGGTGGTGCCATTGGGATTGTCGAGGATGTAGGCGGGGCTCGTCGGATCCCAGGCGGTGTAGCCGCGGGCCTCGAACGTGGCGCGGAGGCCGCCGGAGGGAAAACTCGAGGCATCAGGCTCACCCTGAATCAGTTCCTTGCCGGAAAACTCCGCCATCGCATGGCCGTCACCGGTCGGGGTGAGGAAGCTGTCGTGCTTCTCGGCGGTGATGCCCGTCAACGGATAGAAGACGTGCGCGTAGTGGGTGGCGCCCTTCTCGATCGCCCAGTCCTTCATGGCCAGTGCCACGGCGTCGGCGATGCCTGAGTCGAGCGGTTTGCCCTGCTTGATCGTCGCCTGCAGCGCCTTGTAGACGCTCTTCGGCAGCCGATCCTTCATCGCGGAGTCGCCGAAGACATTCGCTCCGAAGATCTCGCTGGTGGGCGTCTCACGGAAGTTCCAACTCGGGCCGTTCGGCTTGTAGCTGTTGATCGCGGAGATTGCATTGGCACGGGCACTGGTCATGGCAAGGTCCTTCTTCTCGGAGAATGCGCACGGGTGGCGCGAAGGGAAGTAGTAGTTGAAAAGCAGGCGGCCCGCAGCCAGAAGAAGAAATCAGCGGCCCGCTGGTCTTCACGAATCTTTGCCAAATTACAGGCACAGAGGGGCCAGTTCAAGTAGCCCCATCCGGCTCAGGATTCGGCATGGCCGGGCATGGTCGGCACGCACGGCTAGCGGGACGCGGTCGTGCGGCTGACAGGCTTAGCCACGGGACGGGCTGCCACGGTTCGCCGGGCCACCTCCAGGGCGGCGTCGAGGAACGGGTCGCCTGCCTGGGCCACGAAGACACCGGCCGCCGGTCGTGCGACCGACTGCACCTGCAAATCGGGCTCGACACCCACCCGGCTGTATGGGAGTCCCTTCGGCGAATAAAACTTCGCAGTGGTGAGACGCATGCCGACACCGCCCACTTCCAGCGGGAAGATGCCCTGGATCGAGCCCTTTCCGTAGCTTCTGGTCCCGACGAGCGTGGCGCGGCCGTGGTCACGCATGGCCCCGGCAAAAATCTCGCTCGAACTCGCCGAGTCGCCGTCGATGACAACGACCAACGGCATCCGCCAGGTGCCGGGGCGGCTGGCCGAGTAGTTGAAGTCCTCCTCGGGGCTGCGACCACGGGTAGCCACGACCAGGCCCCGCTCGAGGAACAGGTCGGATACGTCCACCGCCGACGAGAGCAGCCCACCAGGATTCCCCCGCAGGTCGACAACCAGCGACCGCATGCCGGCGACGTCGAGCCGCCGCAGGGCGGTTTCGAGGTCGGCGGCGGTGGTCTTCTGGAATGAGGAGATCTTGAGATAGCCGATGCCCATTGCGGGATCGAGTATCCGCACGTTTTCGATGCTCGGAACCTCGACATGCTCGCGCCGCACCGTGACGGCCCGGGCTGGGGCAGGGGCTCTGAGGATGGCGAGCGTCACCACCGAGCCCTCGGGGCCCTGAAGCAACTGGGCGGCCTCGTCCACGTTCATGCCGCCGATCGAACGGCCCCCCACTCCCACCAGATGATCGCCGGCCCGGATGCCGGCCCGCTCGGCCGGGCTCGCCGGGATCACGTGCACGACGAGCAGTCCGTCGTCGGCACTCTTCAACTCGACGCCGAGCCCCACGAAGTTGCCTTCGATCTGGGCGTAGAGATCGTCGAGTTGGCCATTTGTCAGAAAGGCCGAGTACTCGTCGAGGCCACCGACCGCGGCGGCAGTCATCTCCATCAGCGTGACCGCCGGCGGAATGCCCAGCGTCGCATGACCGGCCCGGGCGACCCAGGCGGCCAGTGTCTCAGCCTCGACCGGCGAGGTGATCGTCCGACCGGCCGTGATCCGCGCCACCTGATCCCGATAGACCGCCCGCCGCTCGGGCGTGGCCTGCGGGGCGTAGAGCGATACGAAGGTCGGATCGTCGATCGCTACGTCCATCGTCCGGCAACCCCGCGACACAAGTCGCGAGAATTGCGGCGCCTCGACGTGGTGGGAGCTGATCCGCCCGAGCACCTCGGCGTAGAGGCGGCGGGCATCGGTCTCGGCCAGCCTGCTCAACTGCTTGCGGAAGGCCTGTTCGCAATGGCGGCGGCCCAGGTCGCAGTGGATCTTCGCCAGGTCATATCGCTGCAACACCTCTGGCGCGAGGGTGCCTTTGCGGGCCGCCGTCTCGCAGATGGCCACCACATCGGCCCAGCGTTGCTCCCGCTCGAGCATCGTCGAACGGACGACGAGTTCGTCCTGCCCGACGGACATCTCGGGAGCCTGCATCGGCTCCGGCGGAACCGGCACGGCGACTGGGGAAATTTGGGCCGCTGCAGCCCCTGAGGTCTCGGCCGAGGCAACCGATCCACCGAGCATGCCGCCCGCAGAGAACAGCCCGCCGACCACCAGGAGTGCGGCGAACCGGCTGCCGAACCCTCCAGCCGTGGTGAAGCCCCTGACGAACCTCAAGCCCGTGATGAACCTCAAGCCCCCGAGCAACCTCAAGCCCGTGCGGAACCTGAAGCCGGTGCGGACCTGGATGGTCTGCGATTCGGCCGGGTAAGCCCGGGCATGGCCAGACGTCGAGGGGGGGAGGACGCTCACTGACGGCAATCCGTTCGCAAGGCCGCACACAGTCGCGGCAGGCATGCGGTCTCTCCGTTGACCGCTCGCGATTATGGAACACGTTCAGGCGGCGGTCAAAAAAACGCCGCCAGCCACGCGGAGAATTTTCTCCCGGCGAGCGGGGGGGCCACGGAAAGCGTTCACCACCAACGCCGGCCCTTCGCGACACTCGGTGCGACACCTTGGTACGATGGAGGCCGCTCCGAGCACTTCACAGTTTTCGACGGCACACGCATGGCCCGCCCCATCCCCAGGTCCGATACATTCGGCACGGTCCAGAGCCCGCAGGCCGCAGGCTCCCCCGCCGTCCCGGCAGCCTCCGATCCGCAGCAGACAGATCCCCAGCCGACAGATCCGCAGCCCACGCTGGCGTTGCTCGATCGCGTTCGCCAAGGGGATGGCACGGCGATCAACGGCCTGCTCGAGCGGCATCGTGCGGCGATCCGCCGGATGATTGACCAGCGGATGGATCGCGTCGTGCAGCGGCGGGTGGATGCCAGCGATATCGTGCAGGACGTCATGATCGAGGCCAACCGCCGACTGGGCGACTATCTGGCCAATCCAACCATGCCGTTCCAGCTCTGGCTGCGGCACATGGCCCGGGATCGCCTCATCGACGCCCACCGGCGGCATCGCGTGGCGGGCAATCGTAGCCTCGACCGCGAGGTGTCGCTGACGGTCGCCGACGGGCAGGACCATTCCCAGGCCGATCTGATCGGCCAGATCGCCGACCGTGAGCTGACCCCGGCTGCGGCTGCAACCTGGCATGAACTGGAGCGGCGGTTCGCGGCGGCAGTGGAACAGCTCGACGAGGACGACCGAAAGATCGTGCTGCTGCGACACTTCGAACACCTCTCCACGGCAGAGGCCGCCGATGTGCTGGGTCTGGCAAAACCCGCCGCCGGCATGCGATACCTGCGGGCCATGCGGCGGCTGCGAATTCTGCTCGACGGCGGCTTCGATTCCCGGGCCGACGAGCGGCCCGCGACCGCGAGAGGAGCCAAGACTGCCAACGAGTCCGCCGCGTTTCCAAGCGCCTAGCCAGGCGCCTAGCCGAGATCGGGCTCCGCTCCCCTCGGCCCGAGTCGTCTCCACCTGACCGTCTTCACCTGACTGTCTATGATCGATGCGAGGACACCGGAATGACCCCCATCACTGCATCCCGCCCGAGAGCGGTCGATACCCTGTTGACTGCCGATGATGAGGAACTGCTGGCCTCGCTCCTTGATGAGCTGTCCGATCTGCGTGGACCATCGGCCCAGGCAGCCCTCGAGGACCTTGTAGCCGCCCACCCATCGCTGTCCGGCCAACTCCGTGAACTCTTTGCGGCCATGATGGTGGCCGACGCGGTCGCTGAGCAGTCGACGATCATGGCTCCCGCGACTGACGGCGCCAGACACGGGCCTGGAAGCTACGACGCCCGCCGGGATGTCACGATCCGCCCATCCGAACGGACGATCGTCGGGGGAGTCTCTCCGTTTGATGCGCGGCCTGATTCAGCCGGAGGACTGCTGCCCGGAGTCACTGTTCTGCCGGTGGCCTTCGGTGACTACGAACTCGTCGAGGAAATTGGCAGGGGTGGCATGGGGGTGGTCTACCGGGCGAACCAAAAGAGCCTGGGACGAACAGTCGCGATCAAGATGCTGCTGCGGCGTGATCTGGCTACCGCCGCTGATCTGTCACGCTTTCGGAGCGAAGCCGAGGCCGCCGCACAGCTCGATCATCCGGGCATCGTGTCGATCTTTGAGGTCGGTGAGTGCAACGGGCATCCCTTCTACAGCATGCAGTTGATCGAGGGCACAACACTCGCCAGACGCCTCCTCCAAGGCCCGCTTCCCGCCCGCGAGTCGGCGACCATGCTGGCCAAGGTGGCCGATGCCGTGCATGCAGCCCACGTGCGGGGCGTGCTGCACCGCGACCTGAAACCCTCGAACATCCTGATCGACGTGGCCGGCGAGCCCTATGTTTCCGACTTCGGCCTCGCCAAACGCCTCGAGGCGGAGGAATCAGTCACCCACACAGGCGCCATCCTCGGCACGCCCTGTTACATGTCGCCGGAGCAGGCCGCCGGCAGCCGCGGCGACGTCGGGCCGACGAGTGACGTCTGGAGCCTCGGCGCCATTCTCTACCAGATGCTCGTCGGCCGCCCGCCATTCCAGGCATCGAGTCCGATGGACACACTTCTGGCGGTGCTGGAGTCTGATCCGCCCGTGCCCAGGTCGATCGACCGGATGGTCGATCGCGACCTCGAGATGATCGCGCTGAAGACTCTGCAAAAGCCGCAGGAACTCCGCTACGCAACGGCGGCAGACATGGCGGCCGATCTGCGGGCCTTCCTCGTCGGTGATCCCATTGCTGCGCGGCATGGCGGGCTGGCCGACTTCGTTGCCCGCCTGTTTCGGGAGACCCACCACGCCGTGGTGCTGGAGAATTGGGGTCTCCTCTGGATGTGGCACTCGGTCGTGGTCCTCGCGCTCTGCGTGACGACCGACGTGCTGGCCTGGGAAGGGGTGACGACCCGTTGGCCGTATTTGGTGCTCTGGGCCGGCGGTCTGGCGCTCTGGGCCCCCATCTTCTGGGCGCTGCGGCACCGCACGGGCCCCGTCACGTCGGTCGAGCGGCAGATCGCGCACATCTGGGGAGGCAGCGTGATCGCCAGCGTGATGCTCTTCTGGGTTGAGGCGCTGCTCGATCTTCCGGTGCTCACGCTCTCCCCGGTGCTCGCGCTCCTGGCCGGGCTCGTGTTCTTCGCCAAGGCGGGGATTCTTTCCGGTGCCTTCTACATTCAGGCGGCCGTGCTCTTTGCCACGGCGCTTGTGATGTGCTTGGCACGCGATGTGTCGCACATCATCTTTGGCGTCGTGAGCGGCATCTGCTTCTTCGTGCCAGGCCTCAAGTATTTCCGCCAACGCGGCCGAGGGTGAGGTCCACTGGGATGGGTCGGGGGGATGGGTCGGGGGGATGGGTCGGGGGGATGGGTCGGGGGGATGGGTCGGGGGGATGGGTCGGGGTTGCCCGTGCCCCTTCGCCGGACGTTCGCTTCGGCATCCTGCCTCCGCTCACTCGATGCTGACTGCGCTTCGGCATCCTGCCTGCGCTGGTCAGCAACGCCGGCTCCTGGGCACGGGCAACCCCGCGCACAGTGCACTGACTTCTGCGCGTGCCTCCGACGGATCCTCAGCATCTTGAGTTGAAGAGCCGGGATCGGCGGAAGCTCGAAAAAGCGTTGGAATTTCGCCCTGTTGAGGTTTGCATCGTCAACACGACCAAAGGCGAACGTCCCCGCGAAGGACTGCCGTCCCGGCGGTGGGAGTTCCTACGGTGCGACGTGCGGCCTAGCCCACGAACCAGGTTGCCAGCCAGTAGAGGCCGCCCGAGAGGGCCATCGCCACGGGCAGGGTGAGGATCCAGGCCAGCGCGATCTCGCGAACGGTCTCGGCCTGGATACCCGACTTGTTGGCCCACATGGTGCCTGCCACGCCACTGGAGAGCACATGCGTCGTGCTCACCGGCATGCCAAGCACATCGGCCATGCCGATCGTCGTGGCGGCAACGAGCTCCGCCGCTCCGCCCTGTGCATAGGTGAGATGCGTCTTGCCGATTTTTTCACCCACCGTCTTGACGATCCGTTCCCAGCCAAACATGGTGCCGATACCGAGGCAGAGGGCCACGCCCATCACCACCCACTCGGGAACGTATTCCACCGGCTTGGACAACTGGCCCGCGAGGCCCTTGAGCACCTTGCGTCGATCCTCCGCCAGCGTGTCACCAAACTGCCTGAGGAGGGTCCGCACCGAAGCCCCGAGTTCGACCAGCCTGGTCCGCAGCTGCCAACGCTCTTCGGCATGCAGATCTCCGAAGCTCGAGCGGCCCTCGAGGCTCGCCAGCACGCCTTTGACAAGCGGCAGCGGGTCGAGCGTGGCGAGGACGATGTCGTTGGCCGGATAGGGATTGAGCACGTTGTCGACAAGCGTCGCCTCGATCACCTCGGCGGCCGACACACCCTCACTCCGCGTGAGCCGTTCGACCCTCGATTCGGCAAGATGCTGATCCTTGAGGGCCGACATCATCCCGGCCAACTGGGGGTCGCTGAGCTCGGCTTCCAGCTTCTGGGCGGCCACGACCGTGGCCGCGAGATCCGCCGAGGAGGAATTCATGTTGAGGGCATAGGCTGCCGGAACGATGCCGATGAGCACGAGCATGATGAGGCCCATCCCCTTCTGGCCGTCGTTGGAGCCGTGCGCAAAACTGACGCCAGTGCAGGTTCCGATCAGCAGGGCCCGGATCCACCACGGCGGCGGACTGTCGCCATGGGGAGGCTCGTAAAGCTCCTTGGCGGGAATGAGTTTTTTACTGATCAACAGCAGCGCCGCCGCCAGGCCGAAGCCGATCGCCGGTGAGAGCAGCAGGGCGATCCCGACCTCCGTGGCCTTGTGCCAGTTGATACCGCGGGCCAACGAGCCATGCTCCATCAGGGCGTTCATCATGCCGACTCCCATGATCGAACCGATCAGCGAGTGCGAACTGGAGGCGGGCAGGCCTCGATACCAGGTGGCGAAGTTCCAGATGATCGCCGCGCCCAGCAGCGAGAGCACCATTGCCAGACCGCGGCCCGTCTTGATGTTGACGAGCAGATCGACCGGCAGCAGGTGCACGATACTGAACGCCACGCCGATGCCGCCGGCGTGCACGCCGATGAAGTTCCACAGGCCCGACCAAATAACAGCCGGGGTCGGCTTCATCGACTTGGTGTAGATCACCGTGGCGACGGCGTTGGCCGTGTCATGGAAACCGTTGATCACCTCGAAGCCAAAAGCGATGATCAGCGCGATCACCAACAGAAAGAGCTGCCCGTAGCCAAGCGTGTTGAAGATTTCCATGCTTTCCATGGCGGTCGCTTTCTGCGCTGATTTGCCGGGTGGGAGTCTCCGTGAAGCTACGGGTACCTCTGGGCCGATACAAGGCGGTGGAGAAATCGCATACAATTCTCATAATCCGTTTCTATTCGGGGTCGTATCCGAGGTCTTACAGGTTGCTGAACCATTCCGGGCCCAACTGCGTAGTCCCTGAAGACCCCATACTGGCTTGCCAGAGCTTGATCACCAGCCGGCGAGAATCAGAGGCCGTGACGAAAAAAACTTGAGGGCTCACAGCAGGAGAGGCCGATGCCGGGTGGCGAACGACTGCGAGTGGAACGCCGGGTGGCAGGCTCGACCGTGGGCTACATGCACCACGGAATCGACGTGGGTGATGGCACGGTCGTTCATGCGCGACCGGATGATGAGCGGAATCCACTGGCGGGAGGCCGGGTGGAGCGGACGAGCCTGACGGAGTTTGCCGGCGGCGGCACGGTACTCGTGACGACGGAGCCAGCGGCCGCCTATTCGCCCGAGGAAATCGTAGCGCGGGCGCTTGCCCATGTCGGCCGGGCCGGCTACTGCCCGGTGATCGACAACTGTGAACACTTCGCCACCTGGTGTGCCACGGGCGAACGGACCAGCAGACAGGTCGACATCGTGCTCTCACGGATCGGCGGCGCCGCAGCCCGTGTGGCGGCCGCGGTGTCGGCCCGCAGGATCCTGGCGACCGCGGCGGCGGGTACCGTCGAACGAGTCGCCGTTCGAACGGCTCTTGGCACCACGGTGCGACTGAGCCTGCGAACGCTCGTGCCTGCCGCCGTGGCCGGAGAAGCCGCGGCACTGGCCGCCGAGTGGACGGCCCATCAGAACGGACGGTCGCTGGCCGACAGTCGCCGGGCGGGCGAGGCCGCGGGGCTGGCAACCTCGGCCGTGGCATGTGCCCTGGCCGGTCTGCCGGGTGGTCCGGCCGGCATGATCACAGGTGCCCTCGCCGGCGCCGCGGTCTGGGCCGGCGGCGGCCTGGCAACGCGGGCCGTGACAGCGGTCACCCGTGGTCAGACGCGGTCGTGATAGTCGGAGAGCGCCCCCGGATTCCATGAAACCCGCAGCGCATTGAGCACCGCCACCACGTCGATCGCCTCCTGCAACAGTGCCCCCATCGCGGGCGGCAGATAACCGGCAGCGGCGAACCCCATGCCGATCACGCTGGCCGCCATTCCGCCCACGGCGCTCTGAAGCGCGATCGAACGCAACCGCCGGCCGATGTGCAGCAGTTCATCCACACGCTCGAGGGCCGTGTCCATTACCACGGCCCCGGCCGCCTCGCTGGTCACGTCGCTGGCGGCCCCCATCGCGATCCCGACCGTTGCCGCTGCCAACGCGGGCGCGTCGTTGATCCCGTCCCCGACAAAGAGCGTCGGCGCCTCGGCCGTGGCCTGCTCGACGAGTTTCAGCTTCCCTTCGGGCTGGATGCCGGCGTGCACCTCGGTGATCCCGACGATGTCAGCGAGCCACCGAACCTCGCTCTCGCGGTCTCCCGAGACAAGCATCACGCGGGATAATCCGTGGGCGGGCTTCAAGTGGCTGACAAAAGGCCGGCCGTCAGCCCGTGGCGAATCGCGGAATCGCAGCAACGCCTCCGTCTTGCCGTCCACCACGACCACACACTCCAGGCCGCCGGCGGCCGCCGGCAGGTTCGCGGCCCCGTCGGTGTCGACGTGCGACAACTTCTGGCGGCTCGTGATCACCACTTCGTGGGCAGCGGTTGTGCCATTGAAACGTTTCACCTGACCGACGAGACCCTGCCCGGGCTTTTCGGCGATCGCTTCGACCTCAAGCAGGCGGATAGACTCCTCGGCCGCCGCCTGCACCACGGCAGCAGAGAGCGGGTGCTTCGAATAGGTCTCGAGGCTGGCGGCCAGCGACAGGACATCGGCCCGCGATAACCCGCCCAGCAGCACGACGTCGGTCAGGCTCGGTTCGCCGTACGTGAGCGTGCCGGTCTTGTCGAAGATGGCGATGCGACAGGTGTCCAGACGCTCGAGGATGGCAGGATCCCGGATCACGATGCCGCGTTTGGCAGCCAGCGACACGGCGCCGATGATCGCCACCGGGATCGCAATCAGGAGCGGGCAGGGGGTGGCGACCACGAGCACGGCCAGGAAGCGGGTGGCGCTTCCGCTGAAAAACCAGGCGGCGGCGGCGATCGCCACGGCCAGCGGCGTGTAAAAAGCCCCGAGCATGTCGGCCATCCGGCGGAGTTGCGGACGCCGTTGTTCGCTGGAGCGGAGCACGTCCATGATCTTGGCGTAGCGGCTGTCACCGGCCACGCGATCGGTGCGAACCTCGAGCGCGGCCTGCCCGTTGATCGAACCGGAGAGCACGTTCGATCCGGGTGCCTTGGCCATCCGGTAGGGTTCGCCGGTGAGGTAGCTCTCGTCCATGGAACCGCGGCCTGCCACCACCGTGCCGTCCACGGGACAGATCTCATGCGGCAGGACGACGATCAAGTCGCCGACGGCGACCTCCGTGAGCCTGATGTCGGTCAGGCCGACGGCGGTCTTGCGATGGGCCAGCGACGGCATTCGGCGGGCCAGGGCATTGAGCACGTCGCCCGCCCGGCTGACGGCCCGCGACTCGAGCGCTTCGCCGCCCGAGAGCATCAAAACGACCAGCACGCCGGCCAGGTATTCACCCAGGAGAATGCTCGTGACGATCGAGAGTCCGGCGAGCAGGTCGGCGCCGAATATGCCGGCGCACAGCTTGACGACAAGGTCCCAGACCAGTGGCACTCCCCCCGCGACGAGCATCACCACCAGCGGCAGATCGGCGCGGGTGAGGCCGCGACCGGGAAGCCAGCGGGCGGGGTCGAGCGGCCCCAGCGGCACCGGCTCACCCCCTTGGCCCGACCACATGATGATGCCCCACGCCGCCAGGGCGAGCAGGGCCCCGACCGCGATCAGTTCGTTGATCGGCAGCGGGCGGGATGACTGCGGGCCTGGCGTGTGAGGGACTGCGGGAGTGTTCATAGAAACCGAACTATTCGAGCCGTTCGTCGTCGTGTCGTTGCTGCGTGCTGATCGGAAACCGCCGTGTCACATGTGCATTCGGGCGACCGGCTCGCCCTGGGCGAGCCAGCGGGCGTCGGAGCCGAATTGCAGGCTGAGCATGGCACCCTGGATGGCGGGACTGTGGGAATCTGTGCATCATACAGATTGAAGTCCTTCGTGATCCCCATTCCCTGCCCGCACGCCGGAACCAGCCGTATGATCGCCTTCGACCGTCCTTCCGATGCCGCCCCTGGCAAGAAACCTGACCGCAACGTGCTGGGGCTGCCGCTGGCCCCCTGTTCCCGCGAACCGCTCACCGGTTTCTTCCGTGATGGCTGCTGTCGCACCGGGCCCGACGACGTCGGCGTGCACACGGTCTGCGCCGTGATGACCAAGGACTTCTTGAAATTCACCGTGGCGGCTGGAAACGACCTGGTGACGCCGCGGCCGGAGTGGGGCTTCGCGGGGCTCGTCGAGGGGGATCGCTGGTGCCTCTGCGCATCCCGCTGGCTTGAAGCGGCGCAGGAAGGCCGGGCACCGCCGGTGGTGCTCGAGGCGACGCATGAAAAGTCACTCAATGTTGTGCCCATCGAACTGCTCAAGAAGCACGCTGTGACGCTGGCGTGACGGCGACACGCCCATGCAGGAACTGCTGCCACTGGCGATCGGTCTCGTCGCCCTGCTCTACGCCTCAGTGGGGCATGCCGGCGCAACCGGCTACCTCGCGGTGATGACGCTGCTGGGCATGCCGGCGGCGGTGGTGCGACCGACGGCACTGTCGCTCAACGTAATCGTGGCGACGATCGCGAGTGTTCAATTCTTCCGCGCCGGCCACTTCCGCTCCCGGCTCTTCTGGCCGCTGGCCGCGGCGAGCGTGCCATGCGCATTCGTCGGCGGCGCGATCACGCTGCCCACGGCCGCGTTTGAGGCAGTGCTCGGCGGCGTGCTATTGGCGTCGGCGGCACGGATGATGCTCGATGCCCGACGGCCGGTGTCCGACACCGGCGAGATCTCGCCCTCCCTGCCGGAGAGGCCTCGTCGCACGCCCGCCATGCTGGGAGCACTCGGCGGCGGCGTCGGCCTCTTGTCGGGTCTCACCGGGGTGGGAGGCGGCGTGTTTCTGACGCCGGCGCTTCTGGCGCTCGGTGCGGCTCCGGTGAAAAACATCGCCGCCGTGACGGCGCCCTTCATCCTCGTCAATTCGCTCGCGGGCCTGGGTGGCGGTCTGCTCGCCGGTCGACCGTTTCCGTCCGCCGGCCTGCTGGTGATCGCGGCCGCGGTCCTCGGCGGCGCGATTGGCTCGCACGTCGGCGCGTTCCACCTGCCGGCACGAATCCTCCGGCTGCTGATGGCAGCCGTGCTCGCATGTGCCAGCGTGAAACTGCTCGGTCGCCCGCTGGGACTCTGATCGAAAATTGACTCACGTACGAAGCGAACGGCCGGCTCTCGGGGCGTGGGCAGCCCCAAACCGCCCCGCGGCATCCAGGATGATCCCATCGCTCACGCTCCGGGCTTGTATTGGTCGTGGAGAGAATTTTGAGTCATCCGTGAGGGGCTGCCCGCCTCGGCGATGATCGCGATCATCCGGTACAACCAAGACATCGTCGACAGGCTCCTCGACATCGATCCCGTTCCAGCACACAAAGGCATACACGATGAGACACGAGCACCCCCGCACCCTCGCCGACGGCCGCACCCTCGACTCCATCCTGGCCAATGCTAGCGCCGAGACACGGGCAACTATCAGTGTGCTCGGGGAACTTCTGGGACAGCAGCCGGCGTCGGCCCTCTCACCCACGTCGTTCGCGATTCTCCACCTCGGCGTCAATGCCACGCAGCTCGCGAGCACCAAGTATTCCGGCCCCGGCACGTCGCTGGCGATCCTCGGCAACCTGCTGCGGATCGAACTGGAGCGTCACGCCACCGCCGTCATCATCGGCTCACCCGGCGACGGTCTGCCACCCACCTGGTCCCAACTCGAACTCGGTGTCGATGACAAGGTCTCGGTGCCGGGCCGCCTGATCGCGTTTTTTCCAGCCGGCACGCTCGACCCGGAGCCCCTCTGCGTTCTCGTGGACGATCGGCACTGGAGCCGCGAGTTCGCCATTCTCTCGAGTGCAGCAAGCAAGCCGGCGGCGGAAGCGGTGCTCAAGCGGTTCTGCGATCGGCTCAAGACGGCGGAGAATCCGCTGCGCGGACGGGTGCTCGAGGCTACGGTCATCGAAGGCTGCCTGAAGCTCGGGATCACGCCGGCGCTCTCCAACCCGCGGGATAGCCTGATTCTGCCCGCGGAGATCTGGGCGGAGGTTGACGTGTTCCTCGCCGCGGCCACGAGCCGCCGGGAACTCATGCGCCGCCTGGGGCTGGGCACCAACCGCGGCATGCTCGTGGCGGGTCCGCCCGGTGTCGGCAAGACACATCTTGTGCGGGTGATCGCCAGCGAACTGGGCAACCGCTACACGACGCTTCTCGCCGATGCCAACGCCATGCGGCACATGATCGCCGAACTCTACGCAGCGTCGGAGACGTTCGGGCCGACCCTTGTCGTGCTCGACGACATCGACCTTGTCCTCGGCCACCGCGACTCCAACGGCGACAACGGGGCGCTTGCCGACTTTCTCGCCACGCTCGACGGCGTGCTGGAGCGGGAAGACATCCTCACCATCGCCACCACGAACGATCCAAAGGCACTCGATCCCGCCGCCCAGCGGTCGTCTCGGTTCGACATGGTCGTCACCCTGCCGATGCCAGACGAGGCCTCGCGGGCCCGCATTCTCGAGCGTCATCTCGCGCCGCTGGGGCTGGCGATCGACTACGACGCGGTGGCGCAGTCGCTGGAAGGGGCGACCGGGGCCGACGTGAAGGAAGTGGTCCGCCGCGCGGTGCTCGAACACGGCGAGCGCTTCACCCAGGCCCAGATCCTCGATATCACGAAGACCGGCCGCTGGCAGGCCACCGTCAACCGCCGGCGGTATCTGTCGTAAAAAATGGGGACGGGAGCGATTTTTCGGCGATCGAAGGCACTTCCGCGTTTGCCAACCGAGAGCGTGAGAATGCCACAAAAATCGCTCCCGTCCCCATTTGTCCACTACCACGGACTGTCGAAAGCGTTTAGGAAATGCTCGACGATCGGACGGGCATCTGCCGGTCCAAACGTCACCGTCACGACATCGATCCGCACCTGACAATCCTCCAGCCGGTGGCGGCGGATGTACGCGTTGGCCAGTTCGGCGATCCGCCGTTGCTTTTGCAGACCGACGGTTTCGGCAGGATGTCCGTGGGCCGTGTCGCTCCGCGAACGCACCTCGACAAACACCACCGTGCGGCCGTCGAGGGCGACGAGATCGATGTCGCCGCGCAACACCCGTTCACGTCGGCCCACGATCCGGTAGCCCAGACTACGGAGAAGCTTCTCAGCTTCTGCCTCTCCACGTTGCCCGAGGGCCTGCCTTGGATCCCGCGATGACATGACGGCCACCAACGAAGTCGGAACGGCTGATCAGCTTTTGGCGGCAGCTTTTTTACCGGCAGCTTTTTTCGCCGTTGCCTCGGCGGCTGCGATGTCGTCACGCTTTTCCCGGAGGCGGACCGACTTACCGACGCGATCACGCAGATAGTAGAGCTTGGCACGCCGCGACACGCCCGAACGCTTCACGTCGACCTTGGCGATCTTCGGTGAATGGATCGGAAACTTCCGCTCGACACCCTCTCCCGAGACAATCCGCCGGACGGTGAATGTCTCCCGGGTGCCGGCGCCGCTCTTGGCGATCACCACGCCGTTGAAAATCTGAATACGTTCCTTCTCCCCTTCCAGAATCCTGGTGTGGACGTCGACCGTATCGCCGATGGCGAATTGGGGCACCTCTGACTTGAGGCTGGATGCTTCGACCTTGGCGAGAATCTGCTGGCTCACGACGGCTCCTTCAGGAACGGTTAGGGGAAAGGCTGGCTGGAACTCGGCGACGGGTCGCGTCGACGGCCTGATCGTGCCGCCACGTGGCGATCCGGCCATGGTCGCCCGACAGCAACACATCGGGCACCGGTAGGCCGCGAAACTCACGCGGTCGGGTGTATTGGGGGCCTTCAATCAGGCGTTCTGCACCCGAGAAGGAATCCTGGCGGGCACTCTCTTCATCGCCAAGCACGCCGGGAATAAGGCGGGCGACCGCGTCGACGATCACCATCGCAGCCACCTCGCCGCCGGAAAGCACGAAGTCGCCGACGGAAACCTCTTCGGGCTGGAGAATGGCACGGACACGGTCGTCGAATCCCTCGTAGCGGCCGCACAACAGAATCAGCCGCCCGGTCTGGGAGAGTCGGCGGGCGAGGTCCTCGACCCCAGCCTGATCCAGGCGACGGCCGCCGGGCGTGAGCATGACAAGATGGCCGCCAGCAGAATCCCGTTGCTGCACGGTCTCGACGCATGACACGACAGGTCCTGGCATGAGCAGCATACCGGGACCACCGCCGTAGGGCCTGTCGTCCACTTGGCGGTGCACGCCCTCTGCAAAGTCCCTGATGTTCGTCAGGGAGATGTCGATCAGGCCAGACCGACGCGCCTCACCAAGCAAGCTTCCTTCCAGGAAGCTCGCAAACATCTCGGGAAACAGGGTAAGGATATCGATGCGCATGGGATCTGCGGGGGCACATCAGGCCTGCTCTGGCTGCGTTTCCCCGCCGGCTTCGGCTGCGGGGCTGGCGGCTTCCACCACCGCGTCTGTTGCCTCGGGCAACGGGGCATCGGCAACGGCCTGAGGTGCGGCTTCGACTGGAGCCGATGCTTCAGCAGCCGAAGTTGCAGCCACCGTTTCCGCCGCGGCCGCCGCGGCCGCCTTGGGATCAAACTTCGGCTCGGGAACAAACACCGGCTCACCCGCCTCGGGAATGATTCTCGGCATCGAGAGCTTGGCGCGAGCAAGTTCCATTGCCTTGAGATGCGTTCCGTTGTGTCCATATTTCTTGACGAGCACGCGAACCGCGTCGCTCGGCTGGGCACCGACGCTGAGCCAATAGTTCACCCGTTCCCCATTGAGCAGGCAGCGAGCGTCGGTATCGGGCACGGAGGGATCGTAGGTGCCGAGCACCTCGATCACGCGGCCGTCCCGCGGGCTCCGCCGGTCGGTTGCACAGATCCTGAAAAAGGCCCGGTTCTTCCGGCCCATTCGCTTCATTCGAATCGCCACAGCCACGTTCGCAGTCTCCTCGGAAAGGATTGATCGAGCCCCTCAGAATACCCGACCGGCGCCGGAACCCAAGCCCACCCTACAAGCCCCGGTTTTTACGGTGTTTTTGCGAACTACGACCACGCGGGGGGGCTCCTTGAGGACGGTCTCCGGCGCACGACAGCAGTGCGGGGCGAGGGAATTCAGGCATCGTCAACTCACGGACACGTTGAAAACCGGCCGCCCCGGTTGGGAAGTAGGTCGTCTCACGGACACGTTGAAAACCTGCCGCCACGGTTGGGGGGCACAGGCCGAGCCGGATGGGATTGCACGATGTGAGGTTTTCAATCACGCCAATCAGCTGCGCTTCTTGCGGCGGGCATCCTTCTCCCGCTGCTTCTTCTGCTTCCGCCGCTCGTCCGGCGTGAGCCGTTTGCCGGTGTCCCCCTTTGGACGGCCAAGCCGCGCGGCGGGATTGCTCATCTGCGCCTGCAGTCGCTGGACCTCGCGGAGACGGTCCTTCATGCCCAGCCCCGCCATGCCCTTCATCATCGCGCTCATGCCGTCAAATTGCTTGACGAGGTCGCCCACCTCCTGCGGATCGACGCCGGCTCCGGCGGCGATCCGTCGGCGGCGCGACTGATCGACCACCCGCGACGGGTTTCGCCGCTCGGCCGGTGTCATCGCATCGATGATGCCGAAGAGGCGGTTCACGTCCTTGTCGAGATCGGCACCCGCCAGCATCTCCTGCATGCCGCCCATGCCTGGGATCATGCCGAGCACTTTCCCCATCGGCCCCAGCCGGCGTGTCTGCAGCATCACCTGTTTGAAGTCATCGAGCGTGAATTCGCCGGCCCGGAGCCGCTCCTCCTGCCGCTGCATCTCGCCCTGATCGAATTTTCGCTGTGCCTCCTCGACGAGCGTCACGACATCGCCCATCCCCAGGATTCGCCCCGCCATCCGCTCGGCGTGAAAGTCCTCGAGGGCCTCGATCTGCTCACCTGTGCCGATGAATTTGATCGGCACGCCCGTCACGGTCTTCACCGACAGCGCGGCCCCGCCACGGGCGTCGCCGTCGAGCTTCGTCATGATGATGCCGTCGAGTTCGAGCGCCTCGTTGAAGGCCTTGGCACTCTTCACCGCATCCTGTCCGGTCATGGCATCGACCACGAGATAGACCTGGTCGGGCCCCACGGTGCGGTCGATCTTCGTGAGCTCCTGCATGAGCGACTCGTCGATCGAGAGCCGACCGGCCGTGTCGAGGATCACGACGGAGATGCCCTCCTTCTCCGCGCGGGCGACACCGGCGCGGCAGACGGCGATCGGGTCTGTGATCCCGTCCGGCACGTGGACCGGCACGCCGATCTGCCGACCGAGCACCGCCAACTGCTCGATGGCGGCCGGACGCTGGAGGTCGGCGGCCACGAGCATCACGCCCTGCCCCTGCTGCTTGATCCGCATCGCGAGCTTGCCACAGGAGGTGGTCTTGCCCGAACCCTGGAGGCCGCAGAGCATCAGAATGGTGGTCTTGCCCGGTTGCAGGTGGAGGGAATGATCCACCGGCCCCATCAGGTTGACCAGCTCATGATGCACGATGCCCACGAGTTGCTGGGCCGGGTCGAGCGACTCGAGCACCTTCGCCCCCACCGCATCATCCACCACCCGCGACAGAAACGTTTCCACGACGTCGTAAGCGACGTCCGCTTCCAGAAGGGCGGTGCGAACTCCCGCCAGGCCCTCGCGCATGTTCGCTTCGGTGAGCTTGCCGCGACCCCGCAGGGCGTTCAGGGCGGATGAAAGCGATGCGGTCAACGACTCAAACATGACGGCTCCGTGGGGGGGAAACGGGAGCCGGGAGTATACGAGCCGTGCGGCACCCGCAAAAACGGACGGGTTTCCCCGGCCCACCCCGCCGGTGACGAGCCGCTCACATTCGGGAGCAGGCACACTGCGTGCTGCATGCCCGACGCTTGGCCGGCACGAGCGGCGCATCACCGGCGGGGCGGAGGGTGGGGCGGTCCCACACCGTCCAGCCCGCAGAATCAGCTGAAGGTTCCCGGCTCGACAACGATCGGCATCGAGGAGGGGGCCGACATCATCCCGCCCCCTTCGCCACACGGACCGCAGGCCGGACCGCAGGCCGGCTCATGCATCGGCGCCCCGCAGGCAGGCTGGCAGGGCTGCGGCTGCGGCTGCGGTGCCGCACACGGCGAACCGCCGCCACAGGGCGAGCGAAACTCCATGAAAGAGGGACGGCGGCAGCTATTCGCACTCCCAAAACAACTGCTGCACCCCGGTGCGGCAGCCAGGCTGCCGAGGGCGATCAGAAGGCATAGGGATCGGCACGTGATTGGCGATCGGCACATGATTGGCATCTCCACCACCGTCAACTCGGGTCGGACACGCGGTCGGACTTTTGCATCGTCCACGACGACGCCTCCAAACCCTAACCCACGATCCGGCGCCGGGTCGGACGGCTGCCAGGATTTCTCAAAGATTTCTGATTTGCGATTTCTGATTTTCAGAAAGGGTGGCCGCCGACCACGGGGACCGGAAACCGGACGATCCGTCCACAACACCAGCGCAAAACGCGTGGTAGGGTTGAGGACAGCCGACACAGAAGCCGTCGCGTCGCGGCTCCGACTGTTCTCCATGCGTGCGGTGTCTGCCTTGCGTTTTCTTCGTTTTCTCGTTTGCATTCAGTTTTTCCAGCCGTTTCTGGCCCTGACAATGGCCATCGCACTCGGCGTTGCGCCGCCTTCGGCCGCAGCGTCGCCCGTGGCAACGGCATCCCCGTCAGCGGCGTTGGCCGATGGGGTGGACGAGACCGGGCCGGCCGGGCCGTCTTCCACGGCAGGCCAGGCGGACAGCGACGCACGAAGCGATCAGGGCGACAGTTATCAGGGCGACAGTTATCAGGGCGACGACGATGTCTGGGTCGTCAGCACGCGGCATCTGCCCGAGACAGAATGCATTCCACGCAACCTCAACCTCGGTGTGGAGCGGCTGGTCGATGAGGGGGCCTGCAGTCGCTGGGTGCGGTCGGATCTCCAGAGTCTGCTCGACAACCCGCAGCAACCGTTGATGATCTTCATCCACGGCAACCGCTACGACCCGGCCTCGGCAAAATCGCAGGGGCTCATGCTCGCCCGCCGCAGTGCGGCATGCCGCCCAGACGCTTCCTCGGTCCGCACGGTGATCTTCTCCTGGCCGAGTTCCCAGGAGGGGCTGCTGCTGAAGGACAGCCGGGCAAAGTATGAGCGATCGCTGACCGAGGGTCGCTACTTCGCATGGCTGTTGGGCAGAATGAATCCCGACCGGCCCGTCGCCATCGTGGCCTACAGCTACGGAGGGCTGATCGCGATGGAAGCGCTCGACCATCTCGCCGCGGCCCAGCGGTCTGGGCGGTCGAGCCTGGAGCCATGGATCGACCGCCAGGCGCGGGTTCATCTGGTGCTCGTGGCGGCGGCAGTACGGCAGGATGCCCTGGCGCCCCGCGGCCCCTACCGGAGCGTGCTCCAGTGCATCGACCGCCTGACACTGCTCAACAACACCCGGGACAAGGCCCTCGGGTTCTTCGAATACATCGACCGGAGCCTGCGGACAGAGGCGTTGGGGCACGAGCACATGCCGGCCAGGTGGCTGCCACCGGAGATTGAGTTCTCGCAGGTCGATGCCGCCGCAGCCATCGGCAAGAACCATCGATTCCCGCTTTACATGGACTCGCCGTCGCTCAGGCAACGGCTCGTGTCGGGTGCCCTGGACGGCCTGACGAGCAAATGATGAGGGCCGATAACCAATCGGCGGATCAGCGTTGTCTACAGCTCTGAATGCGCGGCAAACCATTCCGCCGTCAGTGTCAGCCCCGCATCGATCCCGACCGTCGGCCGCCAGCCGAGCACGCTGCCGGCGAGCGTGGGATCGACCAGGTTTGACCGCAGATCGCCAGCGCGGGCCGGGCCGTGGTCGGGCAGGGGCAGCGCTGTCGCCCGTCCACGTCGCGCCAGGGCTGCGGCCACGGCCTGCCGGATCTTGGCCTCGAGTTCGTTGACGTCCGTGCCACTGCCGGTGCCGATGTTGAGGCTCGTGAGGGTGCCCGGCGTCACCTGCGGCAGATCGGCCGTGAGCGCGAGCAGATTGGCCCGGGCGACATCCGGGCCAAAGACATAGTCGCGGACGTAGCGACCATCTCCATTGATGCGAGTGACGTCGCCCGCCAGCAGACGGCGGCAGAAGATGGCGACCACGCCAGCCTCCCCGTGCGGATTTTGCCGTGGTCCGTAGACGTTGGAATACCGCAGGGCCACGGTTGCCAGGCCATGTTCCTCGGCGAAGAACTTCAGATACCGCTCGCCCACCCACTTGGTGATGCCATACGGGCTGACCGGGTTGGCGGGCGTCGATTCGGGGGCCGGCGATGTGACATCTCCATAAAGGACGCCGCCGCTGGATGCGAAGACAAAACGTTTTGCGCTCTCCCGGACCGCTGCTTCCAGCACGTTGATCAACCCGATGCAGTTGACCTCGGCATCGAAGCGGGGCTCGCGAACCGACCGGCTCACCGACATCTGCGCCGCCTGATGACAGACCGCTTCAGGACGCTCCACCGCAAACACGCGGGCCACCGCCTGCGGATCGACGATGTCGCAGACGTGCAGTACGACCCCGGGGGGCAGGTTTTCGCGGGAGCCACTGGAAAGGTCGTCGAGCACCGCCACCCGATGGCCGGCCGCCACAAGTCCTTCGACAATATGGCTGCCAATGAATCCTGCGCCGCCTGTCACGAGAATATTCATGGGCATTGCGATGGGAGATGGGGGGCGGAACCGAGCAGCTATGATAGGGCCGAGTGACGGCGATGCTATGTCCAAGCGACGGCGATTCTCTGGCCAGCGGCAGCCATCGCGGCGGCAGTTGCGGCCGCTTTACGGGGTGTCTGGTGAGCTTTCCCGCGGATTCCTGATCACAAAGAGCGATTTTCAGCGGTCGGCAAGCGGCCAGACCACTTGCTTGACCCGGGTCCGTCCCGGCCGATAATCAATCAGTCAACAGACCTACGACAGTTTACCTGGCCCCCCCAGCTTCCTGCCTGATTGCCGTACGCGATCGCCGGCATGCTTTTCCAGCTGACATCATTTTCCAGCTCACACCCTTTTCCAACCGGCACCCTAGCCATGTCGCTCATGTCATCCGTCTTCGGCCGCGTGTTCAGCCGATTCGGCGCTCGGTCTACCGCGTCGGCTCCTGCCAGGAGGCCGTCATCCCCTGGTACGGCAAGGAAGCACCGGAAGACTGTCGTCGATCTCGAGCAGCTCGAGCAGCGGATGGCACTCACCGTGTCGCCGGTCACTATCCGGCTGGCGCCGGCGAGCGATACGGGCATCCGCGATGGCATCACAAAGCTGACGCAGCCAATGTTGATCGGTTCGGCGCCCGCCCGATCGACTGTGTCGATCTCCGATGCCCATGGCGGGCTGATTGGCACCGTTAAGGCCTCTCCCAGCGGTGCCTGGAGCCTGGCCAGGCCGCGCTCGCCGCTCTCGCTAGGCCCCCACGTGCTGACGGCATCTGCTGCTCTACCGAATAAGGCGCCTATTTCTTCGGCCCCAATGTGGATGGCAGTCGATCGCACGCCCCCCACTGCGACGCTCTCGTTCAACGCCACACTGGGCTCGTTGAAAATTGAGTTCTCAGAGCGTGTGAATATTTCCCCCACTCAACTGATGGCGCGTATTCGACTGACGATCCCGAACGTCGGAACATTCGCCATGAGCAGCCCGGTCGTCAGGGAGGTGGTCGGCGGCATAACCGCTTCGCAGCCGAATCCCACGACATACACGTTCCAACTGCGGGTTACCCCGCGAGCTCCCGGCATGCACATGGTCAGCCTCATGCCCACGGGCATCGTCGATTTCGCAGGAAATCAGCTGGCGCATTCCGTTTCGGCGCATTCAAACCAGTAGTTTTCGTGAACAGCCTTGGAAAGCCATAGACAAAAAGCCAGATACAACAGGCTGATGTCGCAAACCGCTTTTCCTGATGAATTCGGGCAAAAAGTATTGGTTTCCGCCCCGGCCAGTAACTCTTGACGCCCAAAATAGCCGGCGTATCCTACGCAGATTACCAAAAACTATGCGACAATCTTCTCAGATGATTCCAGTATCTTCAGCAATGACCATGCAAATCCTTGCAAATCCTCGCCGGTTTCGTGCGCATCGTTTGCCCGTGCACGGTTTGCCTGTACGCGGTTTCACTCTCGTCGAACTGCTCGCTGTTCTTGCCATTATCGGCACACTGATCGGCTTGCTGCTGCCGGCCGTGCAGCGGGTTCGCGAATCCGGCCGCCAAATGCAGTGCTCAAACAATCTCAAGCAGATGGGGCTGGCGATCGCAAATTACGAAGAAGCGAGAAAGCGTTTCCCACCCGGCAACGACCAGTTGGGCAGGCGTTATCACGCCTGGTCTTCATTCATCCTGCCATTTCTCGACCAGTCTGTTGTCTCTGATCGCATCGACTACACGAAAGCGTGGGACGATACCGGCGGGAACTCGACCATCGCCGACATGACGATTCCCACGTATGCCTGCCCGAGTGGGATGAAGGCGTTTCCCGGAAAGCAGGACTACGGTGGGGTCCTCGGGGCCTACATCAATCGCGATGGCGATTCCCTTGCGACCATCAACGGTCGGGATCTTCGTCACCTGTCGTCCGGCGTGCTCTATGCGACCGGCGACGAACGCTACATCCCACCGCGGTATGACCCCGGAACGATTCCTCCTCAGCAGCCCCGGCAGTCCGCCACGGCCGCCCAGGCCTCGGACGGTTTGTCGAAAACCCTTCTTGTCACCGAAGGCGTCGATCGCGAGCAGGTCGGTGCGGCCGACACGCGTCGCTCCGGCGATAGCGGCTGGGCAAGTGGTTTCAACTGTTTTCCGCTCAATTCCCGGGTGATCAACATTCCGGATGTGGATGGGTTCCGGAGCATGCACTTCGGTGGCCTCTACGGCCTGTTCGCCGACGGCCACGTGACGTTCATCAATGAACGGATCGATGCCCCCGCGCTCATTGCCATCTCCACAAAAAGCGGCGGCGAGACAGAGACTGCCGGGCTCTGAACGACCGGGTTTTACGCCGCTGGGCTTTCGCAGGACCGAATCACACCACACGCAAACACATCGCGGGGCAACCCGCCCACAACATTACGGGGCAACCCGTGGTCGGCAGCCCGAGCGTTTCGGGAGGTCGTGACTTGCAGAGACTTCCTTCGAAGAAAGTTTTCCATGATTCGTAGCTTTTCCATCGCCATGGCGGTCATCGCCCTGGCGTTCTCTGCCGACTTCGCAAACGCGGGCGGCAGGAGCAGTGGAAGCTCCAAGAGCGGCAACCAGAGTGTTCGCATCAAGAACATCGGCTCCGCGCCGGTGCTCGTG
>Ga0247833_1001438_pt1 | contig 38651 bp, 34 predicted proteins | sample LaCruzMarch2015__7_FD_187117 | JGI IMG/M metagenome (GOLD analysis project Ga0247833, IMG submission 187117) | Freshwater microbial communities from meromictic Lake La Cruz, Castile-La Mancha, Spain - LaCruzMarch2015_8m | ecosystem: Environmental > Aquatic > Freshwater > Lake | place: Spain...
TGCGGCGTTCCAACCTCTGGGGTGTTAATCTCGGGATTGCTGGCCGAGCCACTGAATTTTACACCGCAGAGTTAGGAACGCCGCAGAGTTCTGAAGCATTAAAATCCAATCCTCTGCGGCGTTCCAACCTCTGGGGTGTTAATCTCGGGATTGCTGGCCGAGCCACTGAATTTTACACCGCAGAGTTAGGAACGCCGCAGAGTTCTGAAGCATTAAAATCCAATCCTCTGCGGCGTTCCAATCTCTGCGGTGCCGCCTCCCCGTCTGGAAACCGCCTAAACCCGCGTGAGGAGGGGATGGCATGAGTGTGCTTCCGAATGGGTGGATTGAGTGCCAGGTGGACGAGATTGGGCGTTTGATTCGAGGTATTACTTATCAAAAAGAGCAGGCGTCAAAGTCCCCTGGCGCTGGGGTAATGCCCATTTTGCGAGCCAACAACATCAACGTGACATTAAACTATGATGATCTGGTTTATGTGCCTCGGACGCTAGTCGATCAAGACCAGTCAATAAAGAAGGGTGATTTGGTTTTCGCCATGTCGAGCGGTAGTTTGAATCTCGTTGGAAAATCAGCCCAAGCTCTTGCAGATTTCGACGGAAGCTGTGGTGCTTTCTGCGCAATCCTCCGCATTGATCCGCTAGTCTCAGTCAAATTCGCAAGCTATTTATTTCAAGCCAACAAATTTCGCCGAAAGATCAGCGAGATCGCAAAGGGGAGTAACATAAACAACCTGAAGCGTGAACATATTCTGGATCACCGGTTTGCCTTGCCTCCTCTCGCCGAGCAGAAGCGGATCGTGGGGAAGGTGGAGGAGTTGTTTTCGGAGTTGGACGAAGGGGTGGCGAATTTGAAGCAGGCCCGGGCGCAGTTGGCGGTGTATCGGCAGGCGCTGCTCAAGCACGCCTTCGAAGGCCATCTCACCGCCGACTGGCGCAGCACCCACGCCCAAGAACTCGAATCCGCCGACCAACTCCTCGCCCGCATTCGTGCTGAGCGTGACCAAGCTTTCGAGACTGAACTTGAGCAGTGGAAAGAAGCAGTCGCCCAATGGGACAATTCAGAGGATGGAGAAAAGTCGCCGCCCAAGCCTCAAAAGCTCAAACTTGTTCAGCGAAATCAAAGACCATCTGCGCCGGTTAAGACACCTGAGTCCTGGCCCGTATTCCATCTCGATGAGATCGTTATCTCCATAGGTCAGGGTTGGAGCCCCAAGTGTGAGGGTTTTCCAGCCGAACACGACGGTTGGGGAGTGATGAAGACGACGGCCATTCAACCCTTGGAGTTTCGTGGCTATGAGAACAAACAGCTTCCAGATGGATTGCATCCACGGCCATGGCTGCAAATCCTTCGGAATGACATTTTGATAACCCGTGCTGGCCCTCGTTCCCGGTGCGGCATCGTTTGTCGTGTCAAAGATAGTCCAGGGAAGGTCATGCTCTGCGACAAGGCTTATCGTCTGAGGTTGCCCGAGTCCGTTGTGTCATCTGGGTACATGGAACTGCTATTGAACTCGACAGAGTCATCAAATCGTATCGAAGCCTTGAAGACCGGCATCAATGATAGTGGCGTTAACATCACTCAGTCGGGCTTCCTCAACCTAGCTTTTCCCATTCCACCAATCAGCGAGCAGATGGAGATTCAGCGAATGCTTGCTGAGTCCCTCTCAGTGATCGATAACGTCGAAGCCGACATCGACCTGAACCTCCATAAAGCGGAAGCGCTGCGGCAGTCGATCCTGAAGAAGGCCTTTGCCGGAGAGCTGGTGCCGCAAGACCCCGCCGACGAACCCGCCGCCGCCCTGCTGGCCCGCATCCGTGCGGAGCGTGAGGCGCAGGCTGCCACCCCAAAACCTACCAAGACAAGAACCAAGAAAGCATGAGCACTGACAGTATCATTTCCAAAGTCTGGGGCTTCTGCACCACGCTCCGTGACGACGGCGTGGGCTATGGGGATTACCTCGAACAGCTCACCTACCTGATCTTCCTGAAGATGGCGGATGAGTACAGTCGCCCGCCCTACAATCGAAAGATTGCCGTGCCTGCTGAGTATGCGTGGCCGACGCTGAAGAAACTCAAGGGCGCGCCGTTGGAGTCGCACTACATCGCGGTCCTACTGGCGCTGGCGAACCGCCCTGGCATCCTGGGGCAGATTTTCACCAAGAGCCAAAATAAGATCCAGGACCCCGCCAAGCTGGCCCGCGTGGTGGAGATGGTGGATCAGACCGAATGGGTAACCATGGGCGCGGATGTGAAGGGCGACATCTATGAAGGTCTGCTGGAAAAGAACGCCGAGGATACGAAGAGTGGTGCCGGGCAATACTTCACCCCGCGTGCGCTAATCCAGGTGATGGTGGAATGCCTGCGCCCGCTGCCTGAGAAGACGATCGCCGATCCGGCCTGCGGCACGGGCGGGTTCTTCCTGGCTGCCTATGACCACCTGACGAAAACGCCAACGCTGAACAAAGCGCAGAAGGCTTTCCTGAAAAAGGAGACCTTTTTCGGTCATGAGATCGTGGCTAACACCCGGCGTCTCTGCCTGATGAACCTGCTGCTGCACAACATCGGCGAGATCGACGGCGAGAGCTGTGTGTCCTCCACCGATGCATTGATCGCCGACAACGGCCATCGCTACGACTACGTCCTGGCCAATCCGCCCTTTGGCAAAAAAAGCAGCATGACCTTCACCAATAACGAAGGCGAAGAGGAGAAGGACGATCTGGTTTATAATCGCCAGGACTTCTGGGCCACGAGCAGCAACAAGCAGCTCAATTTCCTCCAGCACATCCGCACGATGCTGAAGACGACCGGTCAAGCGGCGGTGGTGCTGCCGGATAACGTGCTCTTTGAAGGCGGTGTCGGTGAGACGGTGCGCAAGAAGCTGCTGGAGAACACGGAACTCCACACCATCCTGCGCCTGCCCACCGGCATCTTTTACGCCAACGGGGTGAAAGCGAACGTGCTCTTCTTTGACAACAAGCCTGCCGCCAAGGAGCCCTGGACGAAAGAGGTGTGGTATTACGACTACCGAACCAACATCCACCACACGCTGAAGCGGAAACCGATGCGTGCGGAGGATCTGGCCGACTTCATCACCTGCTACAACCCTGCCAAACGCCACGCCCGCCAAGAAACCTGGAACGCGGAAAAGAACCCCGAGGGCCGCTGGCGCAAATTCAAGCTAGCCGACATTCTGGCCCGCGACAAAACCAGCCTCGACACCTTTTGGCTCAAAGACAAAAGCCTCGCCGATCTCGACAACCTTCCCGATCCGAAAGACCTCGGCGAGGAGATCGTGGAGAACATCGAAGCGGGTCTAATCAACTTTAGAAACGTGCTGGCGGCGCTGGGACGGTGAAAGAGGTTTCTCTCCATCACACCACCGTCCCACGGCTTTTGCCTTTGCCGTTCTTGGGCTTGGGCGGGGCGCCTGGGATGCCTTCTTCCTGCTGGACGGGGTGAAGGAAGGCTTCCTTATCAACCCCACTGTTGTGGATGCCCGCACGGAGGTGACCACCCAGCTTCTCTCAGACTCCGGTTTTGTCGTGGACTTCCAGGACGATGCCGGGGAGGATCAGCAGGACAGTTTCAAACAACGTCAGTTTGAGAGGCGTTTCTTTTACAAGGCGACGAACCAATTGTTTTGCAAGACCTTCCTGGAAAACGCTCTGCGCGACCCGATCAGCGGGGAGATGGGCAAGTCCATCGTCTTCGCCGGTCAGTCAAAACCATTTGTGAACAAATTAATCATTCACCACCCCAGGATGATGATAATATAGGGTATCGGTGCGGCTGATGGACAGGCACTGGTTAACGCCAAAAGCATAAAATTTATGGCTAGGACTCTCTTTGGGACTCAATCTTTCCGGTCCTCCGTTTTGAGGTAATCCTTCCAGTATTCCCCGATTTTTTCCGGGTTGGCTGCCCCGGAGGTCACCAGGTAGCGGTAACGCGAGGTGTATTTCTCGCCGGGCGAGATTGCGAACGGGCCTTCGACCATGGGAGCGAAGCAAAAGTAGGGTTTGTTGGGATGGATGCGCACAGGCTGGGGCGCACGGAAGTTTTTCGGGCTGCAGAAGACCGCAGCCGAAACCTCCTGTCCATCGATCTTGCCCGAGAAGGCGACCCAATTGGGCCGGGTTTCATTGCCTTCCCAACGGTCCTTGCCTTCGCTGGTCAGAATCTGCAGGTTGCCCGGATCAATACTGTGATCGTCCTTTTCCTTCAACCACTGATAATTCCCCCGGAATGCCATGCCGCCGTAATGATACTCCGGCAGGTTCAGCGGCTTGGATGAAGCGCATTCCTGGACGCTTTCGATGTCGAACAAGAAGTGATCCTCCGGGGTGTGATAGACGGTGATGGTCCAGATTTCATGGAGCGCATCAACGCGCTTGTCGCCCGCGCCGACGGTGAACGCGTGTTTGACGCTGAACGAAACCTGTCGCTCGTCCCGCTTCAGGTTCATCACCTCGCGGAACTCGATCCTGCCGAGGTCTTTTGCCTGATTCCAGAAATCCACTTCCTTCCCGTCGAACTTGGCCTTCGTCCAGGCAAAGTAGATCGCGTGCTGATGGGCGTGGTCGGCAGGGAAATCCCCGGTGATCTCCTGCCCGGTTGGGGTGTAAACCGGGTGAATGTATCCGCTCCGTCGGAAATGAGGTTCGATGCCTTCGGGCACAGGCTTCTCCGTCTTGACATATTCCAGCACGGGCTTGCCGCGCAGGGTGACGCGGATCGCGCCATCTGTTTCCGCAAGTTCAAGGTCGCCGCCGAAAACAGGCTGAAGGCCGACGGAGAGCGCAGAGGTGAGCAGGAGAACAAGGAGTTGGGGAGGTTTCATAGTTGTTGGATTAAAAGTTCAGTTTCCGCTTTGCCCTCAGTTCCGGTGGAAAGTCGCGTGCGGGGTAACGCAGTTTCCACTGATACTCGCGAATATACGTTTCGCGTCCGGTCAGCCTAAGGTTGGTCCTTGTGTTGGGCGAACAACCACTCGGCGAGACCCTCTTGCTCCTTCCAAGCCTCGCAAATCTGGCCATGGCTCTTTTGAGGGTCCTCGGTGTATTTGATCATGCCACCCACCTTCTTGAGCGCCTCGACGACGGCTCTGGTTCCGGCCACCGGGCAGGTCTCGTCTCCCGCGCTGGCGAAGGCCCAGATGGGGAGTTCCTTCCATTGTTCCGCCACCTGCGGATCGCCCCCTCCGGCAATCGGCACCGCTGCAGCGAAGTAGTCTGGGCGTCGCGAGATCGCGTCCCAGGTGGCGAAGCCCCCCATTGAACGGCCGGTGACGTAGATGCGGGCCCTGTCCACAGGAAGCTCGGCGACCAGTTTATCCACGATGGAAAGAGCCAAGGTCATTTCATCACTGACGGCCACTGTTTTCGAATCGTAGGCGCCATCCGACCAGTTGTGGTTGACCCAGCGCTTTCCTCCCAGCGGGCATTGCGGAGCGACGATGAAGGCGGGGTGCTTGCGCTGCATTTCCGCCGAAGTCAGGACAGGATAGGCAAGGGAGCCTCGGGCCTGGTTGTCGGTGCCCCGACCTTTTGCGCCATGAAAACACAGCACCAGAGGGTAGGTCTTGCCGTCCTCCAGCTTGTTCGGGATAAAGATCCGATAGGGCATGGTGGTGCCATCGGGGCCCGTGAACAAGCGGGCTTCGCCAGCCACTTCATTGGCAGGTTTTTCCACTGCATGGGCCGGAAGGGAAAGCAACAGGATGGCGAGGATGGCCGATGGAGCCGTTTTGAATCGGTGCATTTTCATGAGTATCTTCGATGCCGAGGCGGATACTGCTTCATTGCAACGTGTCGCCCTGCAGCAGGCTTTCCAATTGTTTGATCATCGCCTCTTTCTTTTCGGGATCGTTGATATTGTCTTCGTAATAGTCCTCCACCAGCGAGGCCCGAGGCTTTGGCTTGCCGACCATGTCGGGCAGGTGCTGGAGCTGATAGGAATACTGGTTCTTCTTTGCCCTATCCTGCCATACCTTCACGACTTTGAAGTCGTCAACGAGAAGGGTGATGCTAGAGCCGATCGTTGTGCCCTCGGTTTCTCTGCCTCCATCCCAGGTGTTGGACAGGTGATTGAGGGTGCGTTCGTTCAGATACTGACGTCCTCGCAAAGGTGGCTTTTTTCCCGTGAGATAAGGCATGAGGTCGGTGCCATCGCTCTTGAAGGAGGTGAGATCAGTCGAAGGGGCCACATACTTTAGCGCCGTGGGGAGGATGTCGCAGAGCGACACCAGGCCGTCGTAACGGGCCGGTTTGTCCGCAGAAGCCTTGAGAGCCGCAGACCAGACGATAAAAGGCACGCGGATTCCGCCATCGAAGGGTTCATGTTTGAATCCATGCATGGGATGATTCAGCGAAAGAGTCTGCTCTCCACCATTGTCGCCAGTGAAAAGAATCAAGGTGCGCTCGAGTTGCCCATTCTTTTCCAAGGTCTCGACGAGTCGGCCAATGCCTCGATCCACGGCATAGACCATGGCCATTATTTTCTGGCGCGTGCTGGCGTCCTTGGCCTGCTTGGGAAACAGGGTGCGCAGGTCCTCCTCCTTGGCCTGAATGGGGGTATGGGGGGCGTTGTAAGGCAGGTAGAGGAAGAATGGCTGGCTTTCCCCGGCGCAGCGGTTGATGTAATCGACGCCAAGTTCGGTCAGGGTGTCCGTGAGGTAGGCACCCTCCTTTGGAAATTGGTAGTCGATCCTCTTTTCCCCCACCCGATAGGTGATGGGAGAGTTCTTCGTCTCGGCCACGACCTCGCCGGCCTTGCGAAAGTATTCGCTCATCGCCTCAAACCCGAAGAACTCGTCAAATTCGAGGAACTCGGGATGACAGGGAAGAGTGATGGTCTTCTCCACCTCGTGGTGATACTTCCCGAAATGGGCCGTTTTCAGACCGGCCTCGCGCATGGCTCGCCCGATCATGGGCTGGCCACCCAGGACTACTTTGCGCGTCTGCCACATCCCGCTCAGCAAGGACATCCTGGCCGGGACGCAGTGGTTGCTCCCGTAGGCTCTGGTGCAGACGACTCCTTCATTCGCCAGTCGGTCCAGATGTGGAGTGAAGGAACCGATGGCAGTTTTGAACTCATCGCTCTCTTGGTAGAGCTTCCGATACACCGGCAATTCGCCGTAGCCGAGATCGTCGCAGAGGATCACAATGACGTTGGACTTTGGTTTGTCCTCACCGCCCAAAACGACGGAATGCAAAACGCCCAGAGCCATTAGTGTCATCAAAAGCGTTTTCATATCGCGTGTTAATTACCAGTGTTAAATCATTTGCGAAAACCATGCAAGACAGCACTGAGCGGGCAAAAGGCGATCATAATCCAGCATCACAAAGATTCAAAAAAGGATAGTGTTTTGAGATAGGCAGTTAGAGCGAGCTTTTATCACGGGTGATTGATCACCAGCTCAGTTCCCAACAGCTTTAAGACATCGGCAAAGCTCCTGAAGGCAACGACATCGAACAACTTTTCCACCACAAACTGCTGGTCCTGTGGATGCACCTAAAAAGGGCCGGTCATGGCTTCATCGGCGACAGCGCTACAACGTGCTCGGCGCGGTGGACTCGCACAGCAAAGAGATCATCACGCATCGAACCACGAGCAACATCAATGCACAAAGCGTGGGTGAACTGCTTGCCACGATCTGACAAAAACATCCGCACATTGCAGGCGATTGTAGCGGAGCAGGCGCTGGTGGCGGCGAACCGGGAGCTGATCACCCGCTTTGAGAAAAAGATCCAGGCCACCCTGGCGCGGATCTGGGGGGAGGCGGAATCACCTGCTGGGGGAGACTGAGGCAGGGCCTCATCGGCGGATCGCAGATTCGATTTCTGAAACGGTGCTCATGGAGGCAAGGATCAATATCCCAAGATGGTCAGTCCTGGGATGCGCTGAAAGTGAGAGGTGTTGTTGGTCACGAGTGGGATGCGATAGGCAAGGGAGGTGGCAGCGATCCAGAGGTCGTTGGTGCCGATAAGCTGGTGTTGACTGCGCAAATGCCGTGTGATCACGGCATATTGATGGGCGGTAGCCTCGTCTGTGGGCAGGATGTCAAAGCGTGAGAGCATGGCTGCACAGGTGGGGTGGTAAATGTCGCCGAAGCCTTCGGCAAATTCTCCGGCGATGGTCCAACTGAGGCAAGGCCGGGCGGTGCTGTGCGCGCGAAGAAAATGGTGAGCTTTGCCAGTGCCACGGCGCATCTCGCGTTCAAGATCGATGAGGAAGCAAGTATCAAACAGGAGGCTGCTCATTCCTGTGGATTATCAGGAAGTTGATCGGCCAATTGGGCGGCCTCCAAACGGGTCAGCACATCTTCATCTGCCATGGGTAGCTCGGGCAATGTGGCCAATAAGTTGCCACAAGTCTTTGTCTGAGGCTGCCAGAGGGTGCGCTTGATGACCTGCGAAAAGGATTCCTTGGCACTCAATCGAGCGGCCGAGAGGAGCTGATAAGCATTCAGATCAATGGAAATGGTCTTCGTCGCCATGCAGAAATCATACACATTTTGCAAAAATGGGCAAGAATGGGAAGACTGGATGAAAGCGGCGGAAGCAGAGTGCGGACGCTCCATTTACACCACTGTCCCACGGCTTTTGCCTTTGCCGTTCTTGGGCTTGGGCGGGGCACCGGGGATGCCTTCTTCCTGGAGGATGGTGTCCTGCGGCAGGGGGGCGGCTTCTTCTTCGGGGTTGGGTTCGGCTTCGGTGAAGGGGGTTTGTTTTTGGTAGAGGTTCAGCCGGGTTTCGAATTCTTTTTCCAGTTTTTGCCGCTCTTCGGCGGGCAGTTCTTTATCGGCAGGTAGGAGGGCGATGGCTTTTTTCTGCCAGAGGACGGCCTCGAGGTATTCGCCGTTGCGGGCGAGGCAGGCGGCTTTGGTATCGATCATTTCATAGCGCTGTTCTTCACCAGCTTCGTCCATGATGCGGAGGGCGCGGGAGGCGAGTTGGACGGCTTGTTCGCCGTTGTGCAGGTTTTCATCCGGGCAGGTGGCGAGGAACCAGGCGAGGTTGTTGGAGGCCCAGGGGTCGTCGCTGCGGGCTGCCCGCTGATACCAGGCCCCGGCGCGGCGGTAATCGACGGGGACGCCGTTGCCGGAGTAGTAGAGATTGGCCAGGCGGCTCATGGCAGGGACGAAGTCCTGCTGGGCGGCGCGGAGGTAAAAGAGGGCGGCTTTGGACGGGCTCTTGGCGGTGCCGACGCCGCGCTCATACTTGGCGGCCAGGGCGGTCTGTGAGGGGGGATGGTTTTGCTCGGCGGCTTTTTCCAGCCATTCGGTGGCTTTTTCGGCGTCGAGCTTCACGCCACGACCGAGGTCATAGGCCATGGCGACGGCGTGTTGCCCAGCGGCAAAGCCATTTTCAGCGGATTTGCGATACCATTCGAAGGCTTTGGTTTCGTTTTTCTTCACGCCGACGCCGTCTTCATAAAGGGAGCCCATGACAAATTGGGCGCGGAGATGCTTTTGGGTGGCGGCTTTTTCCATCCACTGGACGCCTTCGGCTTCGTTTTTCTTTAAACCCTCGCCTGTGAGCAGACGGAGGCCGAGCTCGAACTGAGAATCGGCATCGCCTTTGTCAGCCCAGGCGCGGAGTTCTTGGTCGTTGATGACCTCCTGCTGCTGGGCCATGACGGTCATCAGAGCGAAGCTGGCGAAGGCGACGAGGCGAAGGAGGGATTTCATGTTGGGAAAGACTACGTTTTGAGAATCGTGGCTACAACAGACAAACTTACGGTTTCGTTGCTCGAACGTTCCTGAAGAGATGTTGAACGAGGTGGGCCTGAGCTGTCGGGGGGAGCGCTTGGATTTGACGGTGGTGCGGTGGCAAGGTGTAAGATTTTAGGAAGTTTTTAATTTTTGAGGGGTCTGAAAGCACAAAAGTCTTGTCTTTTTGGCTGTCATGCTTGATAGTTCGGAGGTATTGAATTCTTGAGTTTGAGAATTTAGTTATCAGCTACCCCTGTAATTTATGGATTCTATGGAATTAGCTTGCGCTTACCTTTGAGGCTGGTTACATTTCACATAGATATTCAAAAAATTATTCACTTCGTTTAGACTTCAGCTCCTTTTTTATGTCGAACACACTCCAACCTGAAACCAAGGATCATGCCAAACTGGCGGATTTTATCCTCTTCAGTCAGCGTGAATTCTTGCTCAATTTGTCGAAGGAGCTGAACCGGGACAATATCTCGTTTGCCCAATTCTTCCTTTTGACCTATTTGGCCTCGTCCAAGGAACTGACGATGACGGACATTGCCCGTAAAATGGGGCATTCGACCGCTGCGGCGACGGGTTTGGTGGATCGCCTGGAGAAACTGGGATACATGGAGCGGACTCACGCCGTGGATGATCGCCGCAAGGTGATGGTGCGTGTGACGCCGAAGGGTCTGGACCTGGTGAGCCGCCTGCGTGACGAACTGCAGCAGCAGATCGCCGATGCGATGGATGTCACTGAGGCGACCGATGCGGCTTCTTTCATGACCTCTTATCGCTCGATGGATGCCACGCTGGCGGGCAAATGATCTGAGCATGTTGATTTTCAGGCGCATGAGGCGAAATGCTTCGTGCGCCTTTTTTGTGGAATGAATGCACGATGATGAATGATCTTTGGATGACTTTTCCGCTCCTGGAGGTGCTGCCGGGTTTTCGCCACCGGTTTACTTTACGCCACCCGACCATCCCGGTGGATGCGGAACGGGCGGAGGTTGTCGCCCGGCTGTGGGATTGGCATCGGGAGCAGGCGGCGGAAATGGGTTTTGAGGGGCGGGCGATGTGCATCGCGGAGCAGGTGCATGGTGCGGATGTGGCCGTGGTGAACCAGGTGCCGGAGGGGCCGATCCCGGCTGTGGACGGCATCATCACGGCGACGCCCGGACTGGTGATCGGCATTTATGTGGCGGATTGCGGTGCGTTATACCTGGCGGACCCGGTTACAGGTGCGTGTGGGATTGTGCATTCTGGCAAAAAGGGGTCTGAGCTGGGCATCGCCGGGGTGGCGATCCGGCGGATGCAGGAATGCTTTGGCAGTGATCCGCGGGATATTCGTGCGCAGTTGGGGCCGTGCATCCGGCACCCGGTGTATGAGGTGGACTTTGCCGCGCAGATTCGTGCGAGTTGCCTGGAGGCAGGAGTGCTGGCGGAGCATTATGCGGACTGCGGTATCTGCACGTCCTCGGACTTGCAGCGATATTATTCCTACCGCATTGAAAAGGGTCGCACGGGGCGTTTGCTGGCCCTATTGGGGCGCGATGCTGCGGCGTAAATCAACCTTTTGACGATTCATTGTGGAGCTTTCCTCACCTGCTAAGATCAATCTATGGCTGCGCATCCTAGGGCGACGCGCCGATGGCTTTCATGAAGTCGAGACGCGCCTTTGCAAAATTGCGATTTCCGACACGGTCAGTCTGGAACTCATGGGGCAGGGAAATGGCGTGAAACTTTCCTGCAATGTGCCGGGAATCCCGCTGGATGAGTCCAACCTGGCCATCAAGGCGCTGCGTGCCTTTGAGCAACGGGCGGGAATGAGTCATGCGTGGAGCATTCACCTGGAAAAGCGTGTGCCTTCCGGTGCAGGTTTGGGCGGGGGTAGCAGCAATGCAGCGGCGATCTTGCACGGTGCTAATGAGCTGACTGGGCAACCTTTGACGCTGACGGAGCTGCTGGAGATCGGCGGGGGGATCGGTGCGGATGTTCCGTGCTTTCTGCTGCACACACCGGCTGCGGATGGCACCGGTCGCGGGGAGCAGGTGACGCCGGTGGATTTCAACTGGAGGCTGCCTCTGGTGCTCATCAAACCCGCGTTTCCCATCCCAACTCCCTGGGCTTACAAGCATTGGAAGGATTCCCAGGAACTGCCAGGGGTGGGGTATTCGGCGCAGGTTTGTCCCTGGGGGGGAATGGTCAATGATCTAGAGAGGCCGGTTTTTGAGAAGTTTCGTCTGCTGCCGGCGCTGAAGATGTGGTTGCTGGAGCAGGCGGGGGTGCGTGCGGCCCTGATGTCGGGCTCTGGCTCGACGATGTTTGCCATCACGGAAACGGCGGCCCAGGCGACGGAGCTGGCGGCGGCAGCGCAGGTCTGGTGCGGGGAAACGGCCTGGGTGCAGGCGACGGAGACGTTGGTTTAAAAAAATTGAGGCCGAGCGGCTCCCGATTCCGCTCGGCCTCTTGTTTGCATCAACCTCAACACTTCCTGCGTTTCCACAGGGCGTGGTGACAACAACCAATCACTCTCAAGACCAGTGTTGGGGGACGATTCCCGCCATCACTGTTGATAGATTAGATTCTCTTCTTTGAGAGACGTTGAAAGAATCTGAAAATATTTTTCTCTTTTGCTACGGCCTCGTTTTTGCCGGACCAAGGGCCTTTTTTCCATCCGATTCCCTGGTTGAATCCGTAGCCTGCGGGCCGCATGGTCGGCATCCCCATCTTCCTGTCCTGCCATGAACTCCAAATTTGCCGCTTACGCCCAGCCTGAAGTCCTTGTCGATACCGACTGGCTGGCCGCCAATCTCGAAACTCCCGGTATTCGCATTGTTGAGAGCAACGAAGATCTGCTCCTGTATGATGTGAATCATATCCCGGGGGCGGTTCACATCGACTGGCGCCGGGATCTGAATGACCAGACCACCCGTGATTACGTCGGCCCCGAAGGTTTTGCGGAACTCTGCCGTCGCAACGGTATCACGCCGGAGACCACGGTGATCTTTTACGGTGATAAATCGAATTGGTGGGCCTGCTATGCCTTTTGGGTGTTTCAGCTTTTTGGGCATACCAACGCGAAGATCCTGGATGGAGGACGCGACAAGTGGGAGGAAGAGAGCAAGCCGCTGACTCGTGCGGTGAAGGGCTATCCTGCTGCCGATTACCCGGTGCCTGCCAAGCGCGATGATGCGGCGTATCGGGCCTACTTTCAGCAAACCCTGGAGCATTATCAGGCAGGCAAAAAGATGGTGGATGTGCGCAGTCCCAAGGAATACAGCGGCGAGGTCACGCACATGCCGGAATACCCTCAGGAAGGCGTGCTGCGCGGTGGCCACATCCCCGGTGCGAAGAGCTGCCCCTGGGCGCGTGCGGCGAATGCGGACAAGACTTTTAAAACACGCGAGGAACTGGAGGCCATCTATGCAAGTGAGCTTGGCCTAACCAAGAATGATGAAATCATCGCCTATTGCCGGATTGGCGAGCGCAGCAGCCATACCTGGTTTGTGCTGAAATACCTCCTTGGGTATAACCAAGTGCGTAACTACGACGGAAGCTGGACCGAATGGGGCAACATGGTGCGGACGCCGATTGAGAAGGGAGCTTGATTACTGATCTATTTTAACCGCGATGTCCACTTACCCCACCGCCCTCAACGAAATCATCGAACTTTTCGAATTCCTGCCCGAAGCGGAACGCCGGGAAACGCTGATCAATTACTCCGATGCGGCCATGGCCTGTGTGCGCAAGGAAGGTGAGTCTTACGATTTGGAAGATGTGCGCAAGGATGAGGAATGCACGGACACAGTCGGGGTGTATCTGCGGGTGGATGATCAGGACCGTGTTCACTTTGCAATTGAGCTGGGGCCGAAGGTGCAGACGCTGACCAAGGCGATGACGGCCATTCTTTGCCGGGGGCTGAATGGCAGCACCCTGGCCGAGGTCATGGCGGTGCCGGCGGACTTTGTGCCGCGCATCATTGGTGCAGAGCTGGTCCGTCTGCGAAGCCAAACCGTTTATTATGTGCTCGGTCGCATGAAGACGGCGGTGAAGATGTACACAGACCGACGTCGGGCGCAGTCAGGGGCCTGATTCTATCAGCCAATAGGAAGTTTTAACCCTTCCGATATTGGCAGTCCTGAATATATCCCGCTTGCCAATTCCGGCGCGGCTCCGTACTCTCGCGCCCCATGAGCGAAAAACAAACAAAGGTGGAATGGGATAGACTCGAGGCGAAGCCAGAGTTTCGCGCGCTTTTGAGCCGCAAAGCCAGCTTCATCATCAAGGCCACGATTTTCTTCATGACCTACTACTTGGCCTTGCCGATCCTGGTCGGCTATGCGCCCGAGCTTATGAAAACCAAGGTCTTTGGTGAAGTGAACATCGCCTATCTTTTCGCCCTCTCGCAGTTCTTCATGGCCTGGGCCATGGCCTTTGTTTATGTGCGCGTCGCGTCCAAGTGGGACCGCGAGGCTGCGGCGGTCATTGCCGATGTGAAGTAAATCCTCCCGCCCGTTTCATCCTGATCTCTTTTCTTTCTTCTTCATGTCCATCTCCCTCATCATGTTCATCGGCTTCGTGGCCCTCACGTTGCTGATCACCTTCTGGGCCGCCAAGCGCAACACCGGGGCCAGTGCTTATTTCGCTGCCGGACGCAGCATCACCGGCTGGCAAAACGGTCTCGCCGTCGCGGGCGACTACATGAGCGCCGCCTCCTTCCTGGGCATTTCCGGGATGATCTGTTTCTCCGGTTACGATGGCTTCATGTATTCCGTCGGCTTCCTCGTCGCCTATATCACCGTGCTGCTGGTCGTGGCCGAGCCTTTGAGAAATGCAGGCAAATACACCATGGCTGACCTTCTGGCTTATCGTCTCAGCCCCCGGCCTGTGCGCGCCATGGCGTCCCTCAGCACGCTGACCGTTTCCACCTTTTACATGATCGCCCAGATGGTCGGTGCCGGCGTCATCATCGAGCGCCTCATCGGTCTGTCCTTCGCCCCGGCCGTGATCGGCGTGGGTGTGCTCATGCTGGTCTATGTGGTCTTCGGCGGCATGTTGGCCACCACCTGGGTGCAGATCATCAAAGCCTTGCTGCTCATGGCCGGCGCCATCCTGCTCAGCTACCTCGTCCTTCAGTATCATAACTTCAGCCTCGCGACCTTCTTTGATGCCGTGTCAAAGGCCGACTACGCAGGCACGGCCGAGCCGAAGAATCTCCTGGAGCCCGGGCTCAAGTTTGGCGTCGCAGTCGCCGGTCCTTGGGGGCCGCTGGATCTCGTTTCGCTCGGTCTTGGCCTCGTGCTCGGCACAGCCGGTCTGCCGCACATCTTGGTGCGCTTTTACACCGTGCCGGATGCTAAAACCGCACGCTCCAGCGTCGTCTGGGCCATGGCGATCATCGGCGTGTTTTACATCATGACCACCTTCTTTGGCTTCGGTGCCGCCACCATCCTGAAGAAATCCCTCATCCTCACGGAAACGGGCGCGCCCAACCCGAACATGGTCGCCCCGATCTTGGCCCAGGAGCTGGGTGGCGAGCTGTTCTTCGCCTTCATCAGCGCCGTCGCCTTTGCCACCATCCTGGCCGTCGTCGCCGGTCTGACCATGAGCGCCTCCGCGTCCTTCGCGCATGACTTTTACTCCAACGTCATCCATCACGGCAAAGAAAACCGCCCCGGGGCCGAGGTCAAAGTCGCCCGCATCACCGCCTTCGTCGTCGGCGCGGTCAGCATCGGCATCGCCATCTTCCTGGGCCCTGCGGTGAACGCCGCCTTCCTGGTCGGCCTCGCCTTTGCCGTCGCCGCCAGTGCGAACCTGCCCGTCATCATCTTCAGCGTCTTTTGGAAGCGCTTCAACACGACCGGTGCCGTGGCCGGACTCGTCACCGGATTGGTTTCCGCCATCGGCCTCATCCTGCTCAGCCCCAACGGTCTCTTTGGCAAAGCCGGCGCACCCTTCCCCTTGGAAAATCCAGGGATCGTTAGCATCCCCCTTGGCTTCCTGGCCGCCTATCTGGGCACCATCCTGACCCCCCGCGATCTGGAAGCCGAAGCCAAGTTTTCCGAACTGACCGTCCGCGCCCACACCGGGCTGGGTTCGGAAAAGGCGACAGCGCACTGATTCACCGCGATTCCTTCCCAACGTTTGGTCCATCTCGAAAGCCCTCTGACGCAAGTCTGGGGGCTTTTTCTTTCCCCTCCCCCGGCCTGACTCGCCAAAGATTGGGCTAGGCCAAGAAGCCTCCTTGGAAACTGTTGGGGTCGTTTTTCAGCCGACTGCTGCGGCGATCTCGCTTGATGAATGCTGATGCCGACGGGGGCGTCGGCTTTCCAGGGGATCAGAGGGCCAAGTGGCCGAGGGCGAGGAGGCCGTAATAGGTGTACTCAGGGTCGAGGGTGTCGTCGGTCCAGTTGCCGTGGAAGCCGCCTTCAGCGCTCCAGAGGCTGTCCACGAAGTCGAGGCAAGGCTCGCGCAGGCGGTTGAGGGCAGGGGTGTTGCCACTGAGGGCGTGAAGGGCGACGGCGGTAGAGAGGAGGTCGGGGATGGGAGCGCCGGGGATGGCAAGGAAGCCACCGTCAGGGAGGCATTGGGAGACGAGCCAGTTCACGGCAGCGGGCGGGGCGGGCATTTGCAGGTGCCGGTAAAGACTCAGCATGGCGGCGGTGGCGGTGGTGGACCCGAGGCGGATGCCGGGTTCGTTTGACCAAGCGCCATCGGGGGTTTCCAGGCTGTCCATACACAGGGCGATGGTCATGGCATCGGGCGGGAGGAGGCCGAGGTCCTGATAAGCACCCCAGGCGATGAGGCAGCCGTAGGCGCTGCCATTTTTCCGACCCGGTGCCTGATGATAGCCGCCATCCGGGGTGCGGTAGGCTTCGATGCGTTGCGCGAGTTTGATGCGGGAGGCCTCGGGGAAGGTTTCTAGGCCGATGCCGGCCCAGCAGCGGGCGAGGCAGCAGAGGTGGACGAAGTCGAGACCTACGCCATCGTGGTATTGGCCTAACCAAGTGCGTGTTTGCTCCAGCGGCGGGGGCTGTTGCAAGGCCATGAGTCCCTCAAGGCCGAAGACGGTGTAATAGAGGTCCGGTTTGCCATCGCGATCCAGGAAGCCGCCGCCGGGGTGCTGGCGACTGCGGAGGAAGGCGGTGATGAGGGGGGCGGAGTCGCCGAGGAGCTTAGGGGCAAGGCGGGCGACTTGGAGCATTTCGAGCCGGAAGGAAATGCGGGGGCTATCCGGCAAAGGGGGTGGCGGGGACGCCTTGGGCACCGGGGCGGCAGACGAAAAGGCGACCGGCAGTGGCCTCTTCAAGGCCGGGTTTGACACCGGTGGTGATGTAGAGGTCGCGGAGTTCGGGACCGCCGAAGGCGCAGGCGGTGGTCTCGATGCAAGGGAGGTCGATCTGCTGCTGAACGGTGCGGGTGGCGGGGTCAAAGCAGACGATTTTGGCCCCGTGGCAAAAGGCGATCCAAAGGCGGTCATGGCTGTCGATGGTCATTCCGTCCGGGCTGCTGGGGTCGGCGGCGGTGTCCCAGATGACGCGCTCGCCGCTGATGGCGGAGGTGGCGACGTCGTAATCAAAGGCGCGGATTTTTTTGCTGGGGGTGTCGATGTAATACATCGTAGAGTGGTCACGAGTCCAGACGATGCCATTGGAGTTGGTGACGGGGCTGAATTTTTTTTCCAGGGTGAGGTCGGTGTGGAGGCAGTAGAGGGCGGCTTCGGGGCGTTTTTTCAGGGAGATGGTGCCTGCCCAGAGGCGGCCTGCGGGGTCGCATTTGCCGTCGTTGAAGCGGTTGTCGGGGAGGTCCGGTTCGGGATCGGTGATGGGGGTGCTGAGGCCGGTTTCTTCATCGAGGAAGAAAAGACCGCCATCGCCTGCCCAGACGAGGCCGCCACTGGCGCGGGGGACGACGGTGCCGACGCGCTGTCCGACATTCCAGATTTTTTCGCTGCCAGTGACGGGGTCGAAGGCGAGGATTTTGTGCGATTCGATATCGACGTAAAGGAGGCGGTTTTGGTCCCAGAGGGGGCCTTCGCCCCAGACGGAGGTGTAGTTGCCGACGATTTCAGGAGTGATCATGGTGGCGGAGGAGATAGCGAGGATGAGGGAGGGGGTCAAGTGATGGGCAGTGCGGGATGATTCCCGGGCTTGACCATGGGCTGGGGCCGCGTTCCTATGAGGGCGCACCGGAGATCCGGTGCTTTGTTTAACTGCAACCTTCTTTTATTCCCATGGCACTCTCTGTCGGTTCTACCGCCCCTGATTTCACCGTTACCACCCTCGGCGCCAATGGCCCTGAGTTGTTTAAACTGTCCGAGCACATCGGCAGTGCGAATCTTTTGCTGCTGTTTGTGCCAATGGCCTTTACGGGCGTCTGCACGACAGAGTTTTGTGAGCTTTCCAAGAGCATCAATACCTACACTTCGCTGAATGCGAAGGTGGTTGGCATCAGTGGTGACAATCCTTTTGCGCAGAAGGCCTGGGCGGAAAAGGAAGGAATCACCCTACAGTTGCTGAGCGATTACGATCACAAGATCACGGAGGCCTATGGCGTGGCTTATGAGAGCTTTCTGCCGGCGAAGAACTTGATCATGGGTGGTGTGCCGAAGCGTTCGGCTTTCATCATCGACAAAGCGGGTGTGATCCAATACGCGGAGGTGCTGGAAAGCCCCGGGGATCTGCCGGACTTTGCTGCGATCCAGGCGAAGCTGAAGGAATTGGCCTGATTTTTTTAATCGTTGAGGATTTTCGGGGAGGGAGCCTGAGAGGGTTCCCTCCCTTTTTTATCGTGAGGATGCGGGGTGATCCTGCGGCTTGACCGTGGGGGCTTTGCCCCGGAATACTGCGGGTCACGACCACGGATGTCTTTTACTTTCCTCCACACTGCTGATTGGCAATTGGGCAAACCTTTTGCACGGATCGACGATGAGCATAAACGGGCGTTGGTCCGGCAGGAGCGGTTGGAGGTGATCCGGCGGATGGGGGCGGTGGTGCGTGAGAAGCGGGCGCAGTTTGTGGTGGTGGCAGGGGATGTGTTTGACTCTCCGACACCGGATCAGGCGACGGTCTCTGCGGCGTGTGCTGCGGTGGGGGCTTTGGCGGTGCCGGTTTATGTGATTCCGGGGAATCACGACCACGGCGGGCCGGGGAGTGTGTGGGAGCAAGCTTTTTTTCAGCGGGAGTGTGCGGTGCTGGCCCCGAACCTGAGGGTGCTGTTGAAGCCGGAGCAGGTCGAAGTGGAGGGGGGCGTGCTGTTGCCCTGCCCGCTGCTGCGCCGTCACGATGCCGGGGATATGACGGCATGGCTACGCGGGGCGGACCTGAGTTTGTATGGAGATCGGCCACGGGTGGTCATTGCACATGGGAGTGTGCAGGACTTTGGCCCCGCGACGGATGAGGAGGAAGACGGGCGTGCGGCGAATCAACTAGACCTGAGCCGTCTGCCCGCAGGGGCGGTGGATTATGTGGCGCTGGGTGATTGGCACGGGATGAAGGAGGTGTCTGCGCCGAATGTGACGGCCTGGTATGCGGGGACTCCAGAGCCGGATCGCTTCCCACGCGGGGCGGGGAATCTGCCGGGGCATGTTTTGGCGGTGACGGTGAGCCGGGGGCAAGCGGCGCGGGTGGAGGCAGTGCCGACGGCGCGCCTGGGCTGGCATGATCTGGAGTTTCATGTGCATGATGAGGCAGGGGTGGCGAGCCTGGACGCGGCGCTGGCAACTTTGTTTCAGGGCCGGACGGGGCAGGATCTGCTGCGGCTGAGCCTGAGCGGGAGTCTGGGGTTGGCGGCAATGACGACGTTGGAGTCTTGCCTGGAGACCTGGCGCTCGCGGCTTTTGCGGGTGCGTTTGCATTCCCAGGTGAGGGAGGCACCGACTGAGGAGGAGATTCGCCTGCTGACGGAGCGAACGGATGCGCCGCTGCTGGCACGGGTGGCGGCGAAGCTGTGGCAAGAGGCGGAGGGGGCGGATGAGGAAAAGGCGGAGACGGCGCGTCAGGCCCTGCGGCTGCTGCATGGCGCTTTGGAGGGGTGAGTGAGGACAAAAAAAGGGCGGCATGTTTTCTGTGCCGCCATGGAGTTCTGAGTTGCCGTGGGGAGTGGGGACTCGTTACACTGCGAATATGAACCCCCGCTTTTCCCGCCGTCGTTTCCTGGCCACCAGTGCTGCCGCTTTTGGTTTCCCCACCATTGTGCCTAACTCTGTGTTTGGCAAAGCGGGCCGCCCGGCACCCTCGGAGCGGATCACGGTGGGTTGCATTGGCTGGGGCACGATCGCGGGGGACTGGACGCCGTCGTTTTTAAACAATGAAAAATGTCAGGTGATCGCCGTGGCTGACCCGATGAAGGAATACGGGCATTATGGTTATGACGGCAAGGAAACGGGCGGGCGCGAGGCGGGGCGCAAGATCATCGACGCGCATTATTCCCAGGCGGCGAATAAGACGGTGAAGACCTGCACGGCCTATGCGGATTTTCGCGAGATGATGGAGCAAGAGGATCTGGACGCGGTGCAGGTCTCTACTCCGGATCATTGGCATGCCTACATGGCGGTCTATGCGGCGCGGAAAGGCAAGCATGTGTATGGGCAAAAGCCGCTGGCCCTGACCGTGGCGGAAGGGCGGCTCATGGCGGATGAGGTGGCAAAGGCAGGGATCACTTGGCAGACGGGCAGTCAGCAGCGCAGCGATATTTATTTCCGCATGGCCTGTGAGATGGTGCGGAACAACCGCATCGGCAAACTGAAGCGGGTGCGCGTGGGATTGCCAGGCGGGCATTCCAACTGGAACGGCATGGCGGATCAGATCGCCGTGGCCCCGCCGCCGGAGGACTTTGACTATGAGCTGTGGCTGGGTCCTGCGGAGCAGATGGACTATCGCCCCGCCTTACTGCCTCTGAACTGGAGGCATAACTTTAACTTCAGTGGCGGCATGATCACGGACTTCGGTGCGCATCACATCGACATCGCACAGTGGGGCATGGGCACGGAGCACACCGGCCCGGTAGAACTGCGCAACATTACGGGTACACTGGACAAGACCGCCCTTTATAACACGGCGACGGCTTTCGCCTTTGAGTGTGTTTATGAAAACGGCCTCATCATGCAGGTGGCCAGCCCGGATCACAAAATCATGCCAGAGGTCGAGGCGGTAACCAAGATCCCTGAGGGCAAGAAGCCCTTCGATCATGTGGGAGTCTTGTTTGAGGGCGATGCCGGAAAGTGGATCTATGTGAACCGGGGCAAGATCACCGCCAGCGACCCTGCCATTCTGCGCGAGAAGATCGGGCCGGAAGAGATCCATCTTTATGAGAGCAAGGACCATACGGATAACTTCCTGAGCTGCATCTATGACGGCAAGCCCACCGCCACACCCGTCGAGATCGGCCACCGCAGCATTACCATTGCTCACCTGGCCAACATAGCCCTTCGCACGGACAGCGCGGGCCTGAAGTGGAATCCGCAGACGGAGGAAATCGTGGGCAATGAGGCCGCCTCAAAATTGCTCTCGAAGGAATGGAGGAAGCCGTGGGTGTTGTGATGTTGAGAGGCGACACAGTTTTTTTCAATCCACGTTGGAAGGCCTCGCTTTATGCGGGGCTCTTCCTCGCCTGTGGGTGGCCGCTGCTGCTTTCCGCGCAGACACTGCAACTCGACCCGACGCGCATTCTCAGCCAGCCCTTGCCCGCCGCGCCTGAGCCCGCACCGGAGGTCATAGCGCAAGGTTACCTTTATCTGGAGCCTAACCAAATGCGCTTCGAGGCCTTGTTTGACGCGACCACGGTCCTGAAATGGGCGGGTCTTCCTGCCGGTATCTCTCTGGATGGTGCGGCGCAGAAGGTCGTGACGGAAGCCCTTGCAGCGAAAGCCGCTGAATGGTGCCTTGTGGGCACGACCACACCTGCGCCGGGAACATTTCTGGGAGCCTCCATGATCAAAGGTAAACCGGGTGCCACCCTGCCGTTTGAGGAAGGGGCAACGCTGTCCACTCGTGAGGCCATGGTGGGGCTGATCTGGGAGTTTCCTTTGCCGCCTGTTCCTGAAAGTATCGTCATCCAATGGACGGGTTACCTGTTGGATCAAAAAAGTCTGCCAATCCGTGTCTTTTACGGCGCGAAGAGCGAGGTGATCGAGGCAGAAGCCGGGATCAAACTACTGAAGTGGCGTAGCAAGGGAAAGCTTGTCATGCCGGTCCCCCTGGCGGCGGTGCCCCAAATCGCCTCTCTGCCCCCCTGGCGCCTGCCTCTGGCCAGTGCGGCCTGGTTTCTGGGCGGGCTGATTTTTTTATTTTTTTTGAAGAAACAAAACCAGGGCTTACCGGGCGGCACGCTCACCTTTTTGGGCGCTTGGCTGATCGGTGCTCTGCTCACCTGGCCGCTTTTTGTGCTCAAGATTCCGCGTGATTCAGGCGTCGCGGATATCCGGGAAGCGGCGGACGCGGAGACCATCCTGACGCCTTTGTTACGGAATGTTTATCGTGCCTTTGATCACCGCACAGAATCCGAAATTTACGATACCCTGGCCCGCAGTGTGGATGGGGAACTCCTGCGTCGGCTTTATCTGGAAACCCTTCAGGCGCTAACTATCGAGGGCAGGGAGGGCACGCGTGTGACCATCAGCGAATTCAGTGCCGAGGTCTTGGCGGTGAAGGAAAACCCAGAAGGTCGCGGATTCACGGCGGAATGTCAATGGACCGCCCTCGGCACCGTGGGGCATTGGGGACATGCCCATACGCGGGTAAATCGCTACACGGCGGACGTCACAGTCAGCCCGGTGAATGCCGAGTGGAAGATCGTGAAACTGGAGGTTCGGGAGGCTAGACGCATCTGAAAGAATTCCCCGCCGGATTTTCCAAACTGGGCAGTCTGGGTCACTCCCCTTTTGACAAAACGCCCTGGCGCGACACTCTGCCATCCCGCCAGCCCGGCGGGGCGTAGTTTCACCAAACCCCGCGCCCTTTTGAAAAACGTCCTCTTTGTCTGCACCGGAAACACCTGCCGCAGCCCTTTGGCTGAGGTGATGTTCCGTGATTTGGTGAAGGAGCGGGGCGATTATGAAGTGGGCAGTGCCGGGGTGGGTGCGTTCTCTGGGCAACCTGCCAGCCGCAACAGCCTGACCTTGGCCAAAGAGCACGGGCTGGACCTGAGCAAGCACAAGAGCCGGGCCGTCACTGTGGATCTGGTGGAAAATGCCACGCACATCTTTGCGATGAGTCGCAACCACGTTGCGGCCATCCTGTCCGATTACCCGGAGGCGGATGACAAGATCTATCTGATTTCCGAATTCGCCGCCGATGACAGGCTGCGCGGGCGGGATTTGACAGACCCTTTTGGAGGTGACCTTTCCGAGTATCGCGAGACCCTGGAGCATCTGGAAAAGATGCTGCCCAGCGTGCTCGCCTACATCGAACAAACCTGGAAAGCGGAGGCCGGCCGAGGTAGCACGCAGGGCGATTAGCCAGCGGGAAAAGGTGTTCCTGATGACCCCTTTTCCCGTGAACCATCTCCCTGCCGCACTCAGCCGCATCATTCGTTTTCTTCATCTTTGTATTCGATCTTTTCATTTTCAATTTCACCTCCTTTTAGACAATCATCCCCATGAGCACCTCCATCGCCCCCGACCTCCCTCAGACACTCGCCGTTGGTTCCGACCATGGTGGCGTGGGTTTGAAGGATGCCGTCGTCGCCCTGCTCAAAACAGACGGTTATACCGTGCAGGACTTTGGCACCCACTCGACCGCCTCCGTGGACTACCCGGACTATGCCGAGCTGGTCACCCAGAGTGTCCTTTCCGGTGAAGCCGATGCAGGCATCCTCGTCTGCACCACCGGCATCGGCATGAGTATCGCCGCTAACCGCCACCCCGGCATCCAGGCCAGCCTGGTCAGCGATGCTGAAACCGCCGCCATCACCCGTGAGCACAATGACTCCAACGTCCTGTGCCTCGCTGCTAAAACCACTTCCGAAGCCACTGCCAAAGACATCCTCAACGCCTGGTTGAAGACGCCTTTCGCCGGTGGTCGCCACGGACGCCGAGTCGCCAAAATGAACACCCAGCCCCAAATCCATCCCCTGACCATCCTTGAAAATGCGGACCCTGCCGTCGCCGAAATCGTGCGCGGAGAGCAGCATCGCCAGCAGAACAACATCGAGCTCATCGCGAGTGAGAACTTCACCAGCAAAGCCGTCATGGCTGCGCAGGGTTCCTGCCTGACGAACAAGTATGCGGAAGGTTATCCCGGTAAGCGCTGGTATGGAGGCTGTGAAGAGGTGGACAAGGTGGAGCAACTGGCCATCGACCGCGTGTGCAAGCTCTTCGGGGCCAAGTATGCCAACGTGCAGCCGCACTCCGGCTCCCAGGCCAATGCCGCCGTTTACTTCAGCGTGCTGCAGCCCGGTGACAAAGTGCTGGGCATGAACCTGGCCCACGGAGGGCACCTGACCCACGGTAACCCGGCTAACTTCTCCGGTCGTTTTTACAACTTCTGCCAATATGGCGTCCGTCAGGACAATGAGCTCATCGATTATGATGAACTCGCCGAAGTGGCCAAGCGCGAGCAGCCAAAGATGATTACTGCCGGTGCCTCTGCGTATCCGCGCATCATCGACTTCAAGAAGATGAGCGAGATCGCCAAAAGCGTCGGCGCTTATCTCTTCGTGGACATGGCGCACATCGCCGGACTCGTCGCCGGTGGTCAGCATCCGAACCCGATGGAGTATGCGGACTTCGTCACCAGCACCACGCACAAGTCCCTGCGCGGACCCCGGGGTGGGATCGTGCTGACGAACAACGAAGACCTCATCAAAAAGATCAACAGCCAGGTGTTCCCCGGTGTCCAGGGCGGTCCTCTCATGCACGTCATCGCCGCCAAGGCCGTGTGCTTCGGCGAGTGCCTGAAGCCTGAGTTTGCCGAATACACGGGGCAGGTCGTGAAGAACGCCCAGGCTCTGGCCGCCCGTCTGGCGGAGCTGGGCTACCGCATCGTCAGCGGTGGCACGGACAATCACCTCATGCTTGTGGACCTGCGTCCGCGTGGCCTGAATGGTAAGGTCGCCAGCGAAACACTCGATCACGCCGGCATCACGGTGAACAAGAACGGCATTCCGTTTGATACGGAGAAAATCACCCTCGGTGGTGGTATCCGCATTGGCACGCCTGCCGTCACGACCCGTGGCATGAAGGAAGCCGAGATGGTCCTGATCGCCAACTGGATCGACAAAGCCCTGACCAACAAGGACAACGCCGAAGTGCTCGCCGCCATCCGTGCGGAGATCGCCACGATCAACGAGCGTTTCCCGCTGCCGTAAACCTCACTGTCAGATCATTCCCAAACAGCCGGGGCGGAAACGCTCCGGCTGTTTTCATTTGAGCTATGAATCTCTGGTTAGGTGGTCTTGCCCGGAGGCTCATTTTTTGGTGTGTTGTTGGAAAAATTTCACCATGAGGGCAGGAGCATCCGCGTGAAATTTATGATCGCCGGGATGAATGGCTGTGACCACAGGAGTGCCAATGTTTGAAGGATAAAAAGTGCAGTTTTTATCCACCTCCCACGCATGGCCTTCACGGCATTGATTGATCTTGAGCAATTGGTTGATGGTCTCTTTTTGCCAAACAAATTTGACCAGTGGATCGCTCTCTCCGGCGATGTGCATGACAGGTTTCGGTTTGAGTAAAGGCAACAAGGTGGACGCAGCGGCCGATGATGGAGCCATGGCGGCAAAGACATCTCCACGAGCGGCCCAAAGCAGGTAAGTGAAACCACCTCCATTGGAGTGACCCGTGGAATAAATGCGCTTGGTATCCACCTGATATTTCGCTTTCAAGGAGGCGAGAACGGCATCAAAGAATTTGAGATCACGATCTCCCTGATCACCGATGCCGTGCTGCCATCCAGGTTTTTTACCCTCCAGGTCTGTGAGACGTCCAGGTGTATTCAGTCCCTGCATATAAACGACCAGGGCCTCAGGCCAGAGGTCAGGAATGGGAAAGCTGCGAGGAGTGCTTTTGATAAACCCGCCATGCCCGTGAAATACAAAAACTAAAGGAGTGGTGACGGACGCAGCCTGAGGCGGAATATGCAGCAGGGCTTCTCTTTGGACACCATCCACCGACCATTCGCGCAATTCGAGAGGTTGTGCCCCCTGAAGCCTCTCCGTGACGGTCACGAAGAGCAGGAGGAAGAGAAAGGCCATTCTTTTCATCACCGCTTATAACACCGATGAACTGGAAGAGTTTCAGTTCATCCCAAGATCGCCTCGGTCATCCGCATCGCGTGGACATTGGGCTTCACCTCATGCACGCGGACGATGCGGGCACCGAGCTCGCGGGCATGAGAGGTCAGAGCCACCGTGGGCCAGTCGCGGTCTTCGACATCCTCGGTTTCCAGCAGCCGACTGATCATGCTTTTGCGTGAGACCCCGACCAACACGGGGCGGCCTTGCACGGCCAGATCGGGCAGGGCTTTCATCAGGGAGATGTTGTGGTCCAGCGTTTTGCCAAAGCCGAACCCAGGGTCCAGCACCAACCGTTCCGGCGCGATGCCCAGGTCGGTGAGGATGCGGAGGCGCTCGTTAAAGTAGGCCTGCACTTCCGCTACCACATCGCTGTATTCAGGCTGCTGCTGCATGGTGCGCGGGGTGCCGATCATGTGCATGACGACGAGTCCCGCCTCCGTGTCCGCAGCCACCCGCAGCATCATGGGATCACCCCGCAGGCCGGTCACGTCGTTGATGATGTCAGCTCCGGCTTCCAGCGCTGCACGGGCCACATTGGCCTTCATGGTGTCGATGGAGATGAGCGTCTTGGTCTGGGACCTCACCGCCCGGATCACAGGCAGCACGCGGCGCAATTCCTCCGCCTCCTCCACCGGATCAGCCCCAGGGCGGGTGGACTCACCGCCGATGTCCAGGATGTCCGCCCCTTCCGCGACCAGGGTCAGGGCGTGTTCGACGGCACGACCGGTGTCCAGGTAACGACCGCCATCGGAAAAGGAGTCCGGGGTGACGTTGACGATGCCCATGACCATCCCGCGCCGGGTGAGGTCGTGATCCAGTCCGTGAATGCGCCAGTGGAAGTTCATGGCGTTAGTTCAGTCGAGATGCGGATCAATCACAACACTGTTTTCAAAAGGGCCACCAGATTTGCCGAGGCCGCCTGCCCCACACTGACGACTTCCGAGTGATGCAGCGTCTGCGCCTTTAGCCCCGCCGCCCAGTTCGTCAGCATGGAGATACCCGCCACCTCCATGCCCAGGGCACGGGCCTGGATCGCCTCCGGCACCGTGGACATGCCCACCGCATCCGCGCCCAGGGTGCGCATCATGCGGATCTCTGCCGGGGTTTCATACTGGGGTCCGAGCGTGGCCGCATACACGCCCTGATGCAGGGGCAGGGCAAGCTTTTCGGCAGCCTGCAAAAACTCCGCACGCCATGCCTGCGAATACACCTCGCTCATGTCATGGAAATGCGCCCCGCCCAGCATCGGCGTGGTGCCCAGCAGGTTCAGATGATCCGTGATCAGCATGAGATCACCGACGGCAAAGCTGTCCTTGATCGCTCCTGCGGCATTGGTGAGGACGATGCGCCTAACACCAAGCGTGTGCATGAAACGCACGCCAGCCGTGACTTCATGAGCGCTCAATCCCTCATACAAATGCCGCCGTCCCTGCGCAATGAGCACGGGTTTCCCATTCACTCGTGTCAGCACAAACCTTCCCGCATGACCCGGCACCGTGGAGGCACTGAGTCCCGGCACGTCAGCGTAGGGCAGCTCAGCCTCGATCCCCAAGGCATCGGCAATGCCGCCGAGGCCAGACCCCAGGACGATGGCGGTTTCAGGGCGGGCTTGCTGAAGGTGGGTGAGCGACATGCGCCGACTTAACGACCAGAAGAGCGCGTTTCAACTGCCGATCCTGAGCGCGGATTTGTGAGGGACTCGCCTGTATTCGTCATGTTGAGAGATTCAATGTTTACAACCCATCGGGCCTTGTGCAGGCAGATAATCATGTAGCCAGTGACCATGGGGTTGTGGTAGCTTATCCAAAAAAGTGAGGAAAGACAGATCAGACACTTGCCCCTGAAAATCATAGGTGCTGCCTTGGTGTTCAAAAAGCACAGTCAACTCTACAGCCCCTCGCAGACTCCGAAGCCGCTTCATCTCGTCATGGAAAGCCTCAGGGGAAAAAAGCCCCGATCTCAGAGTTACGGCTCCTTTCAGTTTGGCATTTTCCTTGGAACCGTATTGAACCGTGGCCTTGTGAACGTGGAAGAACCCATCGTGTTTCGTCAGACGAATCCATTTTGGCATAAATAGATGATTCCAGCGTGCATCATCCACACGCAGATTGGAGAGCATCGCAAAGCTATAATTGAATTTGAATCCAAGGTAAGGCGAGAAGCCGTTGAGCAGCCATACCACCATGGCACAGCCCACCACCCAGCGGCCAGTTTTGCCAGTAGGAACTAGAGTGGCTACTTTGAACCCCAGCCTTCTCAGTGGACTACGACGAAGCCCATCTGCCCGAGTAGTGACAAGTGAGATGATTTGGGCACCTCCGACGGTGACAAGAACAGCTATCACGATCGACTGATAAAGCGCAGGTTGAAACCAAGGGCGGATGCCCAGGTAATTTGAACAGGAAAACGGGAGCCAAACCGCCAATATGCCTGCCCAAATCAAAACCAATATCTTTGAGTGAGATTTAATGAAATGTCTGTCCTCGGACGTCAGAAACGCCAAGCTAGGAAGTATCAGGCAAAGGGTGATCGTGAGTGCGTCGCAAAAAGCGATAGTCCCATAAACTAAAGCTACGACTATTACTCCCAGCTTCCGAAAAGTAAGCAGCAGGGCAATAGGTACAGGCCCCTCTAAAAGCACCACCATCCAAGGTGCTGAAATCGAGGCGAGTGCAGGCAACCATTCGAAAGACCAGTTCTTGCTGTAGAACTGCTTGACGGCACCTTCACAACTCGTTGCTGCATTGAAGAAGTCCTCATTCATTTTGTGGAAGCTGACGAAGAACAATGTCGTCAATGCCGCCCAGCGAAAAAACATGACGCACTGTCTTTCAAAGCCTTCTTGGAAAGCGGCCCATCGTTCCTCAGGGGAAGATGAGCTTGCTGTCGATGTCCGTCGCCACATGGCCAGGACTAGCAGTGTCAGTGAGAATGGCATCAGCACAAAAAATGGGTACTCAGCAGCCTGCTGATGCAAACCTGGACCTCCTTCACCATATAAAACCTTCAGGAAAAAGTCTGTTCCTGCCAGAAAGGCTAGTATGAAAAGGAAAAGCCGGGGGCCTGCCAACATCAAAGCCAAACCGCAAAGTCCCAAATACAGAGTTGCTACGGGATACCTAGTGAGGAAATCGCCCACAGAGCGCTTTAGAAGATGGCAAAGTAAATTGAGGTAAAACAGCAATCCCAAAGAGCGCGTTAAAAGATCAGACTGCCATCCGCCAAGCTTCGCCGACCAGATCTTATTTTCCAACTTTTCTTGATCTGCAGTGAGGGCGGCATCTCTCATTACATCACCCGGACAGGTAGCCCGCCCTTGGTTTAGAAATCTGGAAATCCGGCTCCAGAACGAGGCTGGCAGAAACAACGCATAGAAGCTCCACATGACCAGGCCGTATAAGATCAAGTCCTGCATCATCAGGGCAATCAGGAGGTGAAATGTCACCCCCATGACGATAGCGACTGGACGCAGGAATCTCAGCGTGAAAAGCAGTGGTGCTCCCACTTCGAAAAAGAGTGTTGCATATTGCTGTGCAGTCCACGTCCAGCGTGGCATCACCCGCAGAGCGTAGGCAGCCAGATCCGTACGATGAAGTCCCTGTACATGGCTCCACAGCACATCGGCTGATCTCAGCCAGTCCGCGTCCAGCTTGGCAAGACCGGAAGCAAAATACTGGAGAATCAATGATGCCTGAAGCAACCTCACGGGAGCAACGGATTGAATAAGACGGCCAGTCGTTGCGCAGCGCCTCATTGGCGGAGACAAAGCCAGAACCGCACAGACAGCCACAAACAAACGGTTGACCATCGTTGCTGCCACATAGTCAGCTCTCTGCGCATAGAGGGCACAGACAAACAGAATCCCAAAACCCGTCTTTTGAACGCCGGGTCGAAGCATAAAATCTGCGATCTTACCGCCACGACTCCGTGGCCAAAGCACCAGGCCAGAACCGATCAGGATCAAGCCAGCAAACAATGCCACCTGCCATCCGTTCAAAACAGGCCACGGGGGCGGGTATCGGAGAGCCTTCATCTCCTCGGCATTGAGATGGATGCCCTCGTTCGTCAGCCACTCGCGCCAGTAGAAAAAAGAGTGTCCTAGGCAGCATAGAAACGCGAGTGTGAAAAGACACTCAAAGACTCGGATTGACAGCGCCTCACGGTCTGAAACCATGAAATCCTGCGCTTCCTGTTTCCACCCACCTTTGACCTTTAGCGGCTTGAATTGTGAATCTGTCTCCATGATCAGTCAGCCGTCTTGATGGGGAGTGCGTTGGTGGAAGCAGATGATCCAGGTATTTGTGATGGTGAAGTCGGGGTCTGCGGTGTTACCAAACGGCGTGTCGGCGGAGGCGATGTTGGGATGATAGCAGTAGGAATGCGAGGAGGTTTCCGAGAGGGGGGGGCCTGCAAGACAGCGGGTTCACGAGAGACTTTGACGGGAGTCAGCGTCTGAGCTTTGATCTCGTATTCCGCAAGAATCGCCCGCTGAATCGCTGGAACCTCAAGAGAATTCGGGCGCTTCCATGCGCCTTGGGGATAAGCGAGTTCTGGCTGGCCCACCTTCCACTCTGTTCTAACCAGACGCACCCTAGTGACATCCTCGGGAAGCATGTTCTTTGCCCTTCCATGTTGAAGCGCATGACTGGCGATCTTGAACAGTATCTGCGGCTTCAGGCTGGCACGGGCTGACCTGCTTACAAGCTGATCAAACCGGCTGCGATCTGCGAACACTACGTATGGATATAAACGCCTTTCGTTCAGTTCAAACCATTCATTGTCTCCTGACTTCCATTCCAAATGAAAGTCATGGCAAGACTTCAACTCTTTGAGAAACAGGCCAGAAACTTGATGCTCCACAGCCAACCAGTGGGGGAATATTGGCCAACTGCGGAGGGTCCATCCGGTCCAAAAGAGCGGAGCCAACCACAGCATCAGAAAGAGGCCCAGATAACCGAGTTTGTAGGTCATGGAACTCATGCAGGAGTCTTCGATGGAGCCTTGGGGGCAAAGGACGTTCCCGGTCAGGGGGCTAGTTTGATACCAATAGCTTTGAATTTCTCCGTCATCTCGGCCCCCAGCTTCGAATCATCCCGACTGCCGATCAGTTGGTTAAGTAGATTGAGCCCTTTTGCATAGTTGTCTGCATTGCGCACGACCTGCGGCTCCTTGAAGACTTCACGGCAATACTGGTGCCAGGCCGCGCCGCTGCCGTCGCCGTCCAGGTAACCAAAAAAATACATCAGGAGCTGGGCATCCAGGCGCTGTTCATGCTGGAGTTGGATGACGGCCTGATTCGGCTCCAGCCATGTTTGGCGCATGTATTTCAGCATCCGGGGGAGGTTGACCACTGCTTTTTCAGTCGCCCGGTATTTGATTTCCTTCTTCAGAGCCGAGTCCAGTTCCGTGAATTTCATCGTGCCATTGTTTTGATAGGCCAGATTGCGGGTGAATTGCTCGATAGCCAGTCTACTCCAGGGGTAGAGTATCCTGGCATGATCATCCGTCATCACATGCGCCACCATGTTCGTGACCTGCCCTGGCTCCTTCTGCCTGATATCGTATTGATAACGTGATCCGACTTTTTTCAGTCCTAGCGTTCTGAATCTCACCAGGCTTTTTCCGTCTGTTGTAGTCGTTGATGCAGAACGGTCATCTCCGCCGAGGGCGATGTAGTCCTCATCCGTCTCGGTGAGATAGATTTGAAAAAGTTTCCCATCCTTAGTCTTCGGCTCCCATGCCCAGGGCATTTTTTCAAAAGAGGTTTTAACCAACTCAAAATCCGCTGCTACCTCAGACATCACCGAGCCAGCCAGCGGTGCGGTGCAAATGTACTCGAAAGACCCTGTCGTGTAATGGTAGCGTCTCGATATTTCATCCTGAACGCCGGGCTTTACCTCAATGGATTTCGGATCGACACTCACGGCTTCTGTAGGCCATTCCAAGGCACCGGGGATGCTGACGGGAGCTGCCCCACCCGTCGTTGGCTTGGCTTCTTGAAGCTGCTTGAGGTAATTCTGATCTACCTGGGACAGAGTGCTCATGGGCACCGTGGTCTGGGTGCCGTTCTCCAGCAGGATCACCACGTTCACGCCCGACACGGCTACCAGGGAGGCTTTCACGGTCCGGCCCTGTTGGTTCGTCCACATTCGGGCTGTGGGGGCCTGCGCATTCAGGCAGAGGGGGAGCAGGAGCAGGGGAAGAAGGCTTTTCATGGCTGGGTTGGTAGACGCGGTATTCGGAACCAGAATAGAGAATGGAAGACGGTTTGAGAACAATAAAACGTTGCCGGTCAAGCTAAGCAGCCCAAGACCGGAGCATCTCAGATGAGCCTCTGAATCCAGACCTCTAAGCTGCTGTCTTCACATCTCTTGGCGGTTGAGAATCCAGTTCATGGCTTTTTGAAGCTGATGGGCGGACCGGCCCAGAATTCGAGGGTTTTGGTTTCTCCGGCGGGGGTTTTCAGAGTCACGCGGTGAATGCCTGGATTCTTGGAGACAGTGAAGCCAAAGGCTAGTTGCTTCGTGGCGTCCAATTTGCCAGCCGTGGAGGTCAGACCGCCCTCAATGTAGCCACCGTCTTGGGCAGTCAGCGCCACAGGCGTTTCCGGCGCGGTGTCGGTGAAACTCAGCCGGACCTGCACCGTCTCCCCCGGCTGAGTCATCATCCGTGGGAATTCGCCACCTTGGTTCACCGTCAGCGCTTCGTTCTTACCCGTACTTGGTACCCGCACGTACGCCGTCACCGGCTCGCCAGGGTAATAAGGCGGGGTGCCGGGGTAGCGGTAAGGCTGAAAAGCCGCAATCTCCCCCGGCTTGATGTGCTGACCAGAAGCCTGCGCCACCGCTCTGCCCGTTGCTGGAAATCCTCCCTTGCTGGAGCTACCAAGAGGCGGCGAGGCGGAAGCTGCTGGAGCGTTCTTCTTTGTTGCTGCTGTCGACTTCGTCCTTAGCGATGGTGCCTCCTCACGCAGGAACCACCACAGCATAAAGAGGCTGTAGGCGACCACGAGGGCGATGATTGGCAGGGATTGGCGTTTCATGCAGTGGCGACACTAATACAATCACAAACTGCTTCTATTTTGGAAGCGAATCTCTCACTGGTCCTCTTATTTTCGCAGGATCTCACCCAAAGGTCGGTTCTCTTCATCTACTATTCAAAATTTCCGGTTATTCGCTTTTTTCGGTCTTTGGGAGCGAAGCGTCCTTGATCCAGCCCTTTTCCTGCACCTCCGCCAAGTTGAAGGAGTGCTCGACCAAGATTTCTCATAATCATGAGATTGTTCTTATCGGTTTTTCTTGCGCGCTCCAATATTTCAACGGCCCTTTTGTATTCACCTTTATCCATTAGTAATGCGCCGAAATTGTTTAAAGCCCAGGCATCATCGGAATTGTTTTTTAAAATAGATTTCAATAGAGATTCTTCAAAAGTCAGATCTTTGATTTTGAATGCAGCCCATGCCAGATACTCCTCAATCATGCCTCTACAATGATTGCCTTCCCAACACTTCGAGAAGTGATCGAATGCCTTGCGATATCTGCGTTTATCAAAATGTATCCGGGCCAAATTAAAGTGCGATTCTAACGAATCTGGTCTCAGTACTAATTCTCGATTGTAACACTTAGCCGCCATTGCATTATTTCCTATTTTGTGCCATACGACCCCAAGGTTTAGCCAAGCATTTGGTTCTTCTGGATTAATGTGTAACACAGATTCAGCGTGCCGTTTGGCGCTTTTAAACCGACGTAATCCTAAACAGGCGAGGCAGGAATAGAAGTGGCCAGATAATGGGTCTCCTAATTTGATGAGCTTCCGTGCCAAGTCCAAAGCTTGTCTAAATTCGTCTGCGTCTAGTGCTGATTCAGCATTAGATGCCAGGATTTTCAATCGTGGTTTTAGATTTGTTAATCGCATTTTCTTTTACCTTTTGGAATGACATCAGGTTCAGGTTGCTTGGGTTTTGGATCTTTTTTAGGGTCTAATTTTTTACCGGTCTGATGATCGTGTTTCTTTTCTTTTTTGGGATTTGGATTCTTTCGTTCTTTCCCGCGTTCACCTGGTGCATGACTCCTTCCTCGGCTTTCCCATGTATCACTCAGCGTATCGCCGATTTCACTCAATCCCTCACTAATCCCGTCTGCAACATCTGAAGCAGCATCCATTACTGCACTGCCAGCTTCTTCCACAAAATTTCCGACAACAGCGCCAAGCGCTGCACCTCCCACCAACCCAGCAGAACCCAAGGCGTAGCCACCTGCAACAGTGCCTCCTCCAGGCAAAGCCAAAGTGCCTCCGGCGGCACCTATACTTCCACCAACCGTGGCACCTAGACCTCCACCAATGGCCGCTCCCCACGCTGTCCCTGTTGCCCCCAATCCAGATGCATCAACTAAAACGCAAACCCCATTCCCCACATATCGATAGAGATTCACATCCCCTGCTTTGAATCGAATAGGATCAGTTTGAAGAAACCGCCCGATCACAGGCGAATACACGCGGTTGCGGTAATCGTAAAGGCTGGCTTGAGCAATCCACTCGCGGCCTGTGTACAAGAATCGGTTGTCCACTGATGACGCAGAAAGTGCAGAGCCTGAGGCATTGAATATGCTCACCTGACCGAAGACATCATAGAGGTAGCTTTCGATGATAGCACCGTTGCTGTCGGTAAGGGCGGTGACGCTGCCGAGGGCATCGTGGTGATGATATTTGGCCCCCGCTCCATCCACCATGATCAGGATCTCATCCACACCTGCGCCATGGACATAACGACGGGTCTGGCTGCCGCTCAGGTCACGCTCCTCGATGAGATCCCAGTCATCCCAGAGAAAGAGGGTGGTCGTGCCGTTGATCGTGCGGCTGGTGACACGGTTGCGCGTGTCATAGGTGCTGGTGACGCTGTCACTGCCGTTTTGCACACTGAGCAGGCGATTGTTGGAGTCGTAAGTCAGTGTCGCGACGGGGCCTGCGGAAGCATTTTGCAGACGGGCGGCGGTGAGGTTGCCGTTGCTGTCATGGCTGACGCTGCTGCCGTTGATGGCGGGGTATTGGTTCACAGCATTGGCCGTGGCATAGACATCCGTGATGGTGGAGCCTGAGGCGGGGATGTCCTGCACCTGCTCGCGGTTACCCACTGGGTCCCAGTCATACGAAACGGTGCGCTGCGGGCTAACTCCGCTGCTGCTGCTGGCCTGATATTTGGCGCTGGTGATCTGGTCCACGGCGTCAAAGCCATACACGTCCCAGGTGCTGCCGTCCACCTGCATGGCCGTACGGTTGCCGACGCTGTTGTACTGATAGGCCCGGGTCTGGAGGGGGGTGCTGCTGAGATTGTGGCTGAGGCTGGTCAGTTGATGCGCCGCGTCATAGCCATAGTGGGTGACGGTACCGTTCTCCAGGATCTTGCTGGCCCGGGTGCCTGCGGGATTGTAAACGTAGCTGACGAGCGGGGGCGGTGCGCCCTCGCTGATGGTTTCCACCTGGCCGCGAGCAGTGTAGGTGCGGCTGACGACCGTGCCGCCGGGGTAGGTGAGCGTGGCGTTTCGCCCGTCTGCATCCCAGGTGTAGCTGACGGTGTAGGCGGGCAAGGCGGGCGCGATGCCGTGCAGGTGCTGGGTCTCGGTGAGTTGCTGCCCGGCTATGTCATAAGTGTAGCTGCTGGTGCTGAGGCCATTACCAGAGCTGAGCAGATGCCCAGTAGCATCAAAAGCGCGGGTGATATCTGGTGTTGAGTCGCTCCAATCGACCGTAAGCTCACGGCCACGAAGATCAAAGGTCGAGGTGGAGATGGCTCCATTTCGCGCCCGGCTGGTCAGGCGTTGGTAGGCGGTGTTATAAGTCCAGCTTTCATAGCTGCCATCTGGATAGTTTTTCCGGGTGGTGAGGTTGGCGGCGTTGTGGAGCCAGGCGTAAGTTTTGCCGCGGGCGTCGGTGAGGCTGGCGAGATTTCCCTCCGCATCATAGGTGAAGGTGGTGGTCTGGTTTTTTGGGTCGCGCGAAGTCAACCGCCGATTCATGAGATCGTAAGTATGCTGATGAATGCCATTGTCAGGCCGTTTTTCGGTAAGCACGTTGCCCGCCAGATCATAGGTCATGTAGGAGATGCGGCCAAGCGGGTCGGTCGTGCTGAGGAGCCGATTGCGTGAATCATAGGTGTAAGTGGTGATGGAGCCACCTGGCTCCGCAATTTGAATGACGTTCCCCGCAGCATCATGAGCGTATTGAGTTATGGCTTCTGCGGAGGTGCCGGGTGCCACTGTCTTGGCGGAAAGCCGCCACTCTTCATCGTAAGTAAAGCGTGTTTTCTGCCCGCCAGGGCTGGTAATTGAAGCCGGTTTACCAGCGCTTACACAAGTTCCACAAGAGCCAGGCGCGTTGTCTGAATAGCTGTAAGTTGTGACTCGTTGTAAAGGATCGGTTTCTGTCAAAACATTACGCAGTTCGTCGTAACTGGTGGTCCAGACATTCCCAAGCTCGTTCACTTGTCCTATTAAATTGTCAGCATCATCATACTCAAATTCCGACCAAGTGCCATCCGGGTGTGTCTGCCGAAGAATTTTACCCCGATCATTGTAAAGGAAGCTTTGGATGCGGCCAAGCGGGTCTGTGGTTGTGGCGACACGGTCAACTGAGTCGTAGGTATATGTTGTCAAACCGCCCAGAGGATTGGAATGGGTCAGCAGTCTGCCTGCGGAGTCATAAGCAAGGTATTCGACAGATCCATTTCTGAGCGTGTGGGAGGTGGGCTGTCCATAAGAGTTATATGTCCAGGCTTCCGTGCTTCCATCTGGATAAGTTTTTAGGGTGACCCGTCCCAAACTGTCACGAGTATAAGTTGTAGTTCTCGTTGAAAAACTGGGTCCTGACTCTATGGCGGAGAGCACCCGCCCCCTTGCGTCATAAGTGAATTCGTGGACTGCACCATCTGGAAATTCCACCACGAGGGGCAGTCCTGTCGAAGTGTTTGTATAAGCGGTTGTAAAGCCACGTTCGTCCGTGGTCTCCGAAGTAAACCCACCCGGATCATAGGAGTAATAGGCTTTTTGGCCAAGGCCGTTTTCACGAATCAGGCATTTGCCATGCGCAGCGGAATATTCATACTTCACAATGCGTCCTCCTGGATAGACAGCCTTTGGTTTTTGGGCATCATCGAAATCTGTGCCGCCAAGCACATAACCCGTGATGCCTGTGCGTTCTTCTTTGAGGAAACCGATTGGCCCTGCCAGGTCATAGACATATTCAATGGCAGTGCCGTTACCCCGGATGCGCGGGTCCATGCAATGAGTCATTAGCGGACGACTGAAGGGGGCTGTCTGCCCGTAGCTGTAAATGGCAGCAGTTGAATCTGAATATTGCGCACCATCCAGCACGCTCCAGGTAAACCAGCCTGAGTCATCCGTCACGGTGCTATATGTGTAGCTCACACTCCGCCCATCGCTCGCCGTCACCTGTGAGATCACTGGATTGGCCGTGGAAAGAACTGAGAGGCCGGCAAATTCTAAGGTCGCGCTACCATATGGACCATTGCTTGGAAGGTAGTAACGAATCCGGGACACTATTTTAGACGTGCCACAATCAATGCCCACATAGCCATTAATAGGATTGGCGTGGCGGTAAGTGGTGCTCGTGCTGCCATCAAATGCCTTGCCTGGCGCATTTCCAGATGAAAAATAGGGGGCGGCCCCAAAGGGGGTTCCAGATATAAGAACGTCGTTCTCATCGTAAAACTCGATTTCTGCTACAGGCGGCCCTGAGCCAATGGCGTGTCGGTCTTTATTGATCAGTGTTAAATACCGAGCAGCCTTGGGCGACGATACTTGTATTTCATTCCATTGCCCCAAAGTATCTGAAGAATGATAAACGGATGCATAACTAACTGTCTTTAAAGAAAGGTCGGCCGTCTGATCGGTGTAAGATATTTCCAAAAATCTTCCAGAGGCATCGATAATTTTACTGACAAGTTTATTATATTCAGAGAGATATTCGAAGGTATACTCATTCCCGATGCTGTCTTCTATCGATGTTAATTGGTAATGACGTGCCAATACCACCCATTTAAGTTGATTGCCATTAAGTAACCAGGTATGAATTTGATGGGCGGTGAAATGGCAGAGTGATCCGTCCTGCCGTTGTAATCTATAAGACGATCCGTTCTGCTGGAGTGAACAGGTTGAAGCATCAAGGGAAATCCAGGCCGTGCTATCAAACATCTGCTCCTCGTCAGCCGGTATCGGGTTCATGAAAGTGTGGTCACTTCCGTCGGGAAATGTAATGCGGACTAAACGACGCGGTTTGAACGGCTCTCCTGGAACGATGGGAATACTGGGGTGGAAATGATCGTAAACACCGGCGTCGCGCATCAACCACTGATAGTTGTGTGTCCAAACGCTCTCGCGTCCAAAGGCACCTTGAGCATTTTGAGGGACTGTCCGTGTATTACTGAATCGCGTGAATTCAAGTGGCAGCAATCCCACTGAACCAAAAACCTTTAAATCGACGACTTCGCGATGAGCGTTTCCAGTGTAAGTCGAGAAAAAGTTAGAACCGTTACAGTCAGGGCTTTCAGGAGGAGAGGAAGGGCCTCCAGGTTTTCCATTTCCACAGGGTGACTCTCCGTTTTGGAATCGTCAGGACCTGAATCAGGATCAGTGGTGGGGTTGGTGGTGGGGTTGGTCGTCGGGTTGGTGGTGGGGTTGGTGGTGGGGTTGGTCGTGGGG